>Ga0181525_10000274_pt1 | contig 46107 bp, 35 predicted proteins | sample PEATcosm2014_Bin_48_FD_121100 | JGI IMG/M metagenome (GOLD analysis project Ga0181525, IMG submission 121100) | Peatland microbial communities from MTU Mesocosm Facility, Houghton, MI, USA - PEATcosm2014_Bin06_10_metaG | ecosystem: Environmental > Terrestrial > Soil > Wetlands > Peat | place... | reverse complement strand
GGCTGGACGGCCGCGCTGTTCGTCAACAACCTGACCAACAAGCAGGCCTACCTGGAGAACGTCGCGCAACTGACGCTGCCCAATGCCTCGTACAACCGCGTGGCGACCAACCAGCCGCGCACGATCGGCCTGGACCTCAGCTACCACTTCTGATCCGGCGCCAGCACAACAACGACCGACAAGACCGGACGGGGGCCGCAAGGCCCCCGTCCGGTTTTCATTTGGTCGAACGCGCGAGCGGTCCGCGATGATTTCTTCGATCGACTCCGGGAGATATTCGCCGCCGCGCCCGCCATGTTGGGCCATGACCCGGCAGTTCACGGGTTCGGCCGGCTTGCCAGGACACCCTACGTGCCCCATCGAGCATCCCCGACAGTCAGCGGCGTCCCCGCGCCCATAGGATGCGGCCGCGGCATTGCAGCCGCAGCGTCCGTGCGCCGCCCGCCAGGACCATGCCGACGATCGCCAGCGACCGATCGGTGCGCAGGCCGGCCCGCACCGCGCATCCAAACCTAGGACACGCCCGATGATGAACAAATTGAAGATCTCGACCCGCCTCTTCCTGCTGACGGGGCTGCTGTCGAGCCTGCTGGTGGTTACCGGCGCGATCGGCCTGTACGGGATATCCCGGTCCAATGCCGCCTTGCAGACGGTGTACGACGACCGCACGGTATGCATGGGCCAGCTCGACATCGTGGCACGCCGCCTGCTGGCGAACCGCATCGCGATCAACCGCTCGCTGCTCACCCCCACGCCCGAGCGGATCGCCGCCGATACGGCGGAGATCGAGGCCAATCTCAAGGTGATCCGCAAGACCTGGGACGAATACGCGGCCACCTACGCCATCCCGGAGGAGAAGAAGCTGTCGGACACCTTCGCCGCCGACGAGGCGCGCCTGAGCCGCGAGGTGTTCTTTCCGGTGATGGAAGCGCTGCGCACCAACGACCTGAAGGTCGCGCACGATATCGCCATCGAGAAGATGCGTCCGCTGTTCGCGCCGGTCGAGGCGGGACTCGATGCGCTGATCAAGATCCAGCTCGACGAAGCCCACCACGAATACACCGCGGCGGTGCAGCGCTACGAAACCATTCGGGCGGTGGCACTGGTGTCGATCTTCGCCGGCCTGGCCGCCGCCATGGCGCTGGGCCTCACGATGGTGCGCGGGATCAGCCGCTCGCTGGCCCATGCGATGGATTCGGCCCATGCGGTCGCCAAGGGCGACCTGACCCACGACATCAGCGTCGAGGGCCGCGACGAGATCGCGCAGCTGCTGCTTGCCATGCAGGTGATGAAGCAGAGCCTGGTGCGCGTGGTTTCCGAGGTGCGCCAGGGCGTCGACTCGGTGGGCACGGCCAGCGCGCAGATCGCGGCCGGCAACCAGGACCTGTCGAGCCGCACCGAGCAGCAGGCCAGCAACCTGCAGGAGACCGCTGCGTCGATGGAGGAGCTGACCTCCACCGTCCGCCAGAACGCCGACAACGCGCGCCAGGCCAACCAGCTCGCCGGTGTCGCCAGCGCGGCCGCGGCCAAGGGCGGCGCCGTCGTGCGCGACGTGGTGTCGACGATGGAAAGCATCGCCGAATCGAGCAAGCGGATCGCCGAGATCATCAACGTGATCGACGGCATCGCCTTCCAGACGAACATCCTCGCGCTCAACGCGGCGGTGGAAGCGGCGCGCGCCGGCGAACAGGGTCGGGGCTTTGCCGTGGTCGCCGGTGAGGTCCGCAGCCTGGCGCAGCGCAGCGCCCAGGCCGCGCGCGAGATCAAGACGATGATCGGCGACAGCGTCAGCAAGGTCGACGCCGGCAGCCAGCTGGTGATCGACGCGGGCACCACGATGGACGAGATCGTCGCGCAGGTGCGGCGCGTCAGTGAACTGATCGGCGAGATCACCAGCGCCGCGGCCGAGCAGTCCTCCGGTATCGGCCAGGTCAACGACGCGGTCACGCAGATGGATCACGTCACCCAGCAGAACGCGGCGCTGGTGGAGCAAAGCGCCGCGGCCGCCGCCAGCCTCAAGGACCAGGCGGCGCGCCTGGCGCAGGCGGTATCGGTGTTCCGCCTGGCCGAAGCCGACGTCCACAAGCTCATCGCGCAGGCCCAGGCGCAGCCGGCCGAACCCGAAGCCTCCAGGCCGCCGGTCGCCAAACCCCCGCGCCAGCGGCCCGCGTCCGGCGGCCCGACTCCGGGCCGCAAGGCCGACGACGACTGGAGCGAATTCTAGGCGGCACCGCTGCGTGCCGCGTGCCGCGCCGGCCCGCGGCGCGGCGCCGCGCACCGTCGGGGCAACCGGTATGCTGGTGGCTTCGCCGCGACCAGGCTGCCGCAGTGGCCCCGCCAACGATCAACCGGCTCCCGCTGTTCCCGCTGGACACCGTCCTCTTTCCCGGCGGCCTGCTGCCGCTGCAGATCTTCGAGGTCCGGTACCTGCACATGATTGGCGCCTGCCAGCGCGATGGCAGCGTCTTCGGCGTGGTCGCGTTGCAGCAGGGAACGGAGGTCCAGAGACCGGGCGCCGAGAGCATCGAGGCATTCCAATCCCTCGGAACCCTTGCACGCATAGTCGATTTCGTGCAAACCGCGCCGGGGCTGATGCAGATACGCTGCATCGGCGAACAGCGGTTTCGCATCCAGCGGCAGGAAAAGCTGGCGGGCGGCCTGTGGGTTGCCGATGTCACCAGCATCGCGCCCGATCCGTTCATGCCGATACCGGACGACCTGGCCGGGGTTGCCGGCAAGCTGGGCGAACTGATCCGCATCCTGCAGGCGCGCCGTGTCCCGGCCGAGCAGATGCCGCTCGCGCCGCCGTATGAACTCGAGGATTGCGCCTGGGTGGCCAATCGCTGGAGCGAATTGCTGCCGCTGGACACGGCGCTGCGCCAGGATCTCCTGGCGCAGGAAAGCCCGCTGCTGCGCCTAGAACTGATCAGCGACTTCCTCGACCGCACCGAACTGCCCTTCTGAGCGCAGCATCGGGACACCGCGCACGGCCTGCGCATCCGCGGTGCAAGCCGAACTTCCCGCACGCGGTCGTCCGTCCAAGCGGCATTCCAGCCGCGACTTTGCGCATTTCGTCGCAAACCGCGTGCGCGGGCCACCGCGGCTCCGTAGATTGCGTCCATCGACACCGCCACTGCATACCGCGGGGCGCCGAAGGACCGACAAACAGGAGCAACACCATGAAGAACTACGAAGACAGGCTCAGCAACGACACCGTGCTGGGGGCAGGACTGGTCGCGATCGCCATTGCCTGGGTGCTGCTGGCCGCGGTGCGCGGACCGCTGGACCCCATGGTCGACGGCAACGCCGCCGGCTACGCGATGCCCGCCGCCTATGTGCAGGCGCCGGCGGGCGCGGGCCGCACGGTGGTGCTGCCCGCCAGCGCGCAGCGCAGCGACAGCGGCAAGGTCTCGTGAATCCGCAGGGCGGTCGGGCGCGCCGGCACGGGTGCGGCGCGCCGCCGCCGCTTCATGCCGACGCTTTCGGGCGGACCGTCATCCCGCATACAAGCCCCCTCCACCCGCTTGCCTGCAGTTCGGATCGACGCCAGGATGCCTTCCACCGCCCTCTTTTCTTCCACCGTGGCGGACGCTACGCCGCACTTGGGGCGCTGCGCTATTTCTTCGATATGAAATAGATCGCGGTGATCAGCAACAAAAGACCGAGGGTCATCTCGAGCATGGGGACTCCTTCCTTCGCGCGATGCGGCGCCGGCGGTTCGGGCGGAAAACGCCCCCGCGCCGTGCGCCGGGGCCTTGCAGCCATAGTACATCGTGGTCGTGCCGCCGTTCGGAGGCCTGCCCGGGCAGATGACCCTCAGATCCGCGCGGTAGCCGAGGGCGCGCGCTCCATCAACGCCTCGAACGCCGCGGCCGGCAACGGGCGGCTGTAGAGATACCCCTGGTAGGCATCGCAACCGGCGCTGCTCAGGAACGCCCGCTGCGCCTCGGTCTCGACGCCCTCGGCGATGACGCCCAGCCCCATGCTGCCGGCCAGCGCGATGATGGTCCGCGCGATCACCGCGTCATTGGGGTCGGTAAGTATGTCGCGCACGAAGCTCTGGTCGATCTTCAACTGGTCGAGCGGCAGCCGCTTGAGATAGGTCAGCGACGAGAAGCCGGTGCCGAAATCGTCGAGCGAGAAGCCCACGCCCATCGCCTTGAGGGCGAGCATCTTCTCGATGATGTCCTCGGGATTCTCGATCAGCAGGCTCTCGGTGATCTCCAGCTTCAGGCGCGAAGGATCCGCGCCGGCGGCCTCCAGATCCGTCTTCACTGCGTCGACGAAGTCCGCCTGGCGGATCTGCCGGGCGCTGACGTTCACCGCCACGGACAGCCCGGCCAGCGCCGGACGCCGCGACCAGGCGGCCATCTGCGCGAATGCCATGTGGAAGATCTCGTTGCCCAGGGGCACGATCAGTCCCGAATCCTCGGCGACCGGGATGAATTCGGCCGGCGACACCAGGCCTCGGGCCGGATGCATCCAGCGCACCAGGACCTCGGCCCCGGTCACCCGGGAACCGGGGCCGAGCTGCGGCTGGTAGTGCAGCAGGAACTGGTGTTCGTCGAGGCCGCGTCGCAGGTCGCGTTCCAGTGCCGAACGCTGCTTCACCGTTGCTTCCATCTGCGGATCGAAGAAGCGCAGCGCGTCGCGGCCGCCCTCCTTGGCCTTGTACATGGCCAGATCGGCCTGCTTCATCAACTCGTCGGTCGATACCAGGTCGCTGTTGAACAGGGTCAGGCCGACGCTAGCAGTGCAGTGGTAGGCAATGCCATCGAGCGGGAAATCGCTTTCGAACGTGGCCAGCACCTTGCGCGCCACCGATTGCGCGTCGGCCGCTGCCTCGCCCGGATTGCCGCTCAGGCCGTTCATCACCAGCATGAACTCGTCGCCGCCAAGCCGGGCGAGCGTGTCGCCGGCGCGCACGCAGGCGCCGACGCGCGCCGCGACCTGGCGCAGCAGCTGGTCTCCGGTGTCGTGGCCCAACGTGTCGTTGAGGACCTTGAAATGATCCAGGTCGATCATCATCAGCACGCCGTGCGCGCCCTGGCGCGCGCAATTGCTGGTCGACTGGCGCAGCCGATCGAACAGCAGCGTGCGGTTGGGCAGCCCGGTGAGCTGGTCGTAGTACGCGAGCTGCTGGATCTGGCGCTCGGCACGCACCCGCTCGGTGATGTCCTGCTGGACGGCGACGAAATGGGTGATCTCCCCATTGGGCTGGCGGATCGGCGCGATGGTCGCGAATTCCGTGTACTCGCTGCCGTTCTTGCGCCGGTTATGGAATTCGCCCTGCCAGGAGGTGCCGTTCTTCATCGCCTCCCACAGGCCCGCGATGTCGCCGCCATGCGTCCGGCCCGACTTGAGGAATTCCGGCGTCTTGCCCAGGACGTCGGCCGTCGAGTAGCCGCTGATCTGGCAGAAGGCCCGGTTGACGTATTCGATGATGCCCGCCGGATCGGTGATGATGATGCTCTCGGGGCTCTGCTCGACGGCCTGCGACAGCTTGCGCAACTGCTGCTCGGCCTTCTTGCGCTCCGAGATGTCGCGGGTCACCGTCAATATGCAGGGCTCCTCGTTCACCTCGATCACGCGCGACGACAACAGGCAGGTCTTCTCCTTGCCGTCGCTGGTGACGAATTCCGCCTCCAGGTTGTCGCAGTGGCCGTCGCGCCGCAGCGCCTCGATGAACGGCTTGCGATCATCGGCCCTGCGCCAGATGCCGATCTCCCGCGAGGTCTTGCCGATCACCGCGGCCGGGGCCCAGCGGAAGACCCGGCAGAACCCGTCGTTGACGTCCACGTAGAGGCCGTCGCGCAGCCGGTTGATGGTGATCGCGTCGGGACTCGTCTGGAACACCGAGCGGTACAGCTCCTCGCTCTGGCGCAGCGCCAGTTCGGCGCGTTTGCGCGTGGTGATGTCCACGACGATGCCGTGGTAGCGCAGTATCGCGCCGCCGGGGCCCAGTTCGGCGCGGCCGCGCGACAGCAGCCAGCGCTCGTGCCCTGCCGGGTTGTTGACGCGCCATTCCAGGTTGAGGTCGGCGCGGTTGCGCAGCGCGGCCCGCACCGCTGCGCTGGCCGCCGCGCGGTCGTTCGGGTGGACCGCCGCGAGCCAGGCATCGTACGAGGGCTCGATGCCACCGGGCTCCAGGCCGTACAGGCGGTAGACCTCCGGCGACCAGTGGTTGCGGTTCGTCGCCACGTCCCAGACCCAGACGCCCGATTGCGCCGCATCGAGCGCCTGGTGCAGCTGGCTCTCGCTGTCGCGCACGGCCGCCTCCGCCCGGTCACGCTCGCTCACGTCGCGCACGGCGCCCACGTAGAGGCGCTGGCCCTCGATGTCCATCACGCCGAAGCGCACCTCCACCGGGAACCGGCTGCCGTCCTTGCGCCGGTGCGTGCCCTTGAGCGTGCGATTCGTGCCGGGCTCCATCAGGCTCCAGGCCGCCTGCGCCCGCGCCAGGTCGAAATCGGTCTCCAGGTCGACGACGTTCATCAACAGCAGTTCCTCGCGCGCGTAGCCGACGCTTTCGCAGGCGAGCCTGCTCACCTCGACGATGCGGCCGCTGGCGTCGTGCACGAAGATCGCGTCGGTGGCGTTCTCGATGAGGCTGCGGTAGCGCATCTCGTCGAGGCGCACCTTCACCTCGACGCGCTTGCGCTCGCTGATGTCCTCGGAATACAGGATGATCCCGCCGGGTGCGCCGTCGGTGCCCTGCCACGGGCAGACCTCCCAGCGCACCCACTGTTCGGCCCCGTCGCGGCGCTCGAAGCGGTCCTCGTCGGCGCGCAGCGTTTCGCCGGCCAGCGCCCGCCGGTGGATGTCGCGCCAGCGCGGCGGGATCTCGGGGAACACCTGGTAATGGCTGCGCCCTATGATGTCCACGTCGCCCAGCCCGTAGTCGCGCTTCCAGCGTTCGCTGACCGCGAGGTAGCGCATGTCCCGGTCGAACAGCGCGATGGCCACCGGCGCGTAGGCGATGAAAGAGCGCAGTTGCTCGAGTTGCGGCCGGTCGGCGCCTTGCGGTCCGCCGTGCGCGCCGCGATCGAACGATATGGCAGCGCAGATGCCAGCGCCTGCGCCGCCCGATGGATCGGGCGGCGTTGCCGACGCGTCCGGCAGCCTGCGCAGCAGCTTGTTGACCCCCAGGCCGGCGATCGAGAAGACGGCGAGCAATGCCAGGGCGGCCAGCGCAGTCATTATCGTGGCGCTGTCCAATTTGTAGACAGGCAAATCGCCGCCGCGATGGCGGCTCGGACTGGTGGCATTGCGCAAACCACGTTCACTTGCACCCCCCGCCTGAGCGTACTCGGGTTGCCCGAACCTTCGCGTGTCGCCGCCCGGCAAGAAAACGGCTCGCCGAGCCGGTGATGTTATTTATCGCTTTACCCAGCGCAGTAATTATGACCAAAAAGTCTATCGGGAGTAGGAAAAATTCCTGGCGCAATACGCGAATCATTCCGGTTTCGCGCGTGCTGCAAGGCAGCATGCGACGTAGCCCGCGCTGCACTAGGCAACAGGCCGCGGCAATTCCAGGATGAACTCGACCCCGTCCTCACCGTTGCGCACCGCGATCGTGCCGCCCATCTTGGCCATGTAGGTGCGCGCGACGAACAGCCCCTGGCCGCGTCGTGCGTTCACACCGGCATCGGCGGTGCCGGCCGCGTCGCCGGCGCTGGCCGAGACGCCGTACTCGAAGATGCGCCCGACCAGTTCGGCGGCGATCGGGGCGCCGATGTTGTGCAGCCGGATGCGCACCCCAAGCGCATCGGCCTCGGTGCGCATGCGGATCGGCGTGCCCGGCGCGCGATGGCGCTGGGCATTGCGCAGCACGTGCGTGACGACGTCTTCGAGGCTGTGCTCGTCGGCACGCACCAGCAGCGGCTGGCCCTGGACCCGATAATCGACGCCATCGATGCCGATGTATCGTGCGTTGGCGGCGATCAGCCCGAGGAAGGCGTCGAGGTCGAGGGGCTTGAGGGCCAGGCGCGTGGCCTCGAATGCCTCGCTCGGGCTGGCCTGGCCATAAAGCACGCGCACGGCCTGCTGCATCCGCGCGATGTAGCGCCGGCTCGGATCGTCGGGCGCGGCGTGCAGGGCCATCAAGGACTGCAGCGGCGCCATGATTTCGTGGCCGACGGCATGCCACAGGTCCTTCTCCTGCGCGGCGCGGATCTGCTCGCGCTGCCCGTCCTCCTTGACCTGCCGCAGCAGGTCCTTGAGGCCCTGGGCCAGCACCCCGAGCTCGTCGTGGCCGCCCAGGTCGGACAGGTCCAGCTCGGCCACACCGGCGCCACCCGGGGCGCCGCGTATGCCCTGCGACACCGCCGCGGCGCGCGCCGTCAGCAAGGTGACACGGCGGATGACGAGCAGCTCCAGCACGAGCCACACCAGGCAGATCGCCAGCAGCATGGCGCCCACGGTCCAGGCCAGGCGCGTCGCGACGGCGGCCAGCGTCCGCTCCATCGAGCGCCCATCGCCCGACAGCGCCAGCTCGTAGCGTCCCAGGCTGGTATCGACCAGCGCGGCGGCGCGCAGCGGCGCTTCGTCGGCCGCGGCCGGCAGCGCGCGGATCAGGTGCGCCACCCACGGCGATACCGGTCCGTCGCCGGTGTCGGCCCCGGCCAGTTCGAACAGCGGCGTCGCGGCGCCGGCCTGGCGCACGCTCAGCCGTTCGCCCGGGCGCAACAGCTCGCGCAGTTCGGTGAGCGTGAACGGCAAGGCGGCGCCCGGTGCATCGCTGTCGAACACCGGCGCGGCCCCAGCCGGCGCCAGCAGACGCAAGCGCACCGTCATCCGTTCCAGGTCGCCGGGCGGCCACTGCGGCTGGCGCGCCACCAGCGCCTGCTGGAACACTGCCACCGGCAGCCGGATCGAGACGAAGGTACGGCGCGGACAGTCCGGTGCCGTGTCCGCGGGCGCGAGGCAGCGGCCTTCCTGCCACAGCCAGCCGCGAAAATCGCGCACCGGGCGCACGCCACGGGCCAGCGGGGCCGCGCCCAGGTATCCGGTGAGGCGGCCGCGCCCGTCGCGGCTCTTCTCGTAGGGCGCGATCCAGCGGCTGTGGACGCCGCGGTAGTCGACATCGACCGCGGCCCTATGCACGTCGTCGAGCTGCAGGTCGCCGCTGTCGTGCGCCACCAGGTCGCCGGCGGCAAACGCCGCGACGAGGTAGACGAATCCTCCGGCATAGGGATTGGCGCCGACCGCCGCGCAGAAGGTCGCGCCGTCCGGGTATTGCAAGCCGCAGCCGGTCATCTCGACCGCCTGGCGCGCCTTGTTCCGGTCGTCGAAGTCCAGCGCGGCGAACGGCAGCACCAGCGGGTGCACGGGCTGCGCGGCCCGATCGGCCGCCGCGGGATTGAGCAGCGCCAGCTGGCCTGTCGGATGGCGCAGGCGCGCGGCAATCTGCGCCTCGGTCTTGCGCAGCGCCTCGGCGTAGCCGCGCCGCGCCCGCTCCTTCTCGTCCTGCAGCACCGACAGCGCCAGCGCCAGGGTCGCCAGGACCAGCAGCAGGAACATGCCGCGGAAGAAGAAACGCAGCCGCAGCGGCAGGCGGCCCGCCAGGCGCCAGGACCTCATGGGCGCGCGTTGACCCAGCGGAAACCGCGCATCGGCACGTTCTCGATGCCGTCGAAGGCCGGATCGATCTCGCGGAAAGCCTCGCGGATGGTGCCGACGTGCTTGCGCACGTTGTCGCGATTGCGGCCGCTCTTGATGACGCGATACAGGTCCTCGTAGCTGACCACTTCGCCGGCGCGTGCATCGAGCGCGGCCAGGATCCGCTGCGCGGTCAGCGGCAGGTTGACCCGCTGGCCGCGCCACAGCGGCGTGCCCTGGCGCAGCGGATCGAGCGACAGTTCGCTGGTGCCGCGCGCCGGTCCGGCCTGTGCCGCGCCCTTGCGCAGCACCTCGAGGAAGGTCTCGGCGAAATCGGCCTGGTCGAATGTGGTCTTCTGCAGGTAGTCCCAGGCGTCGAGCGCCTTCATGATGCTGCGGTAGATCGCCGCCGGCATCGCCGAGACGACCAGCACCGGTGTGCCACCGCGCTTGTTGATCGCGTTGATGAGCGCCACCCCGGCATTGCGCTCGCGCCCCAGCTCGATGTCGAGCACCACGGCGTCATAGCGCTCGCGCGCCAGCGCCCGCTCGGCCGCGTCGCGGTCGAACCACTGGTGCACGCGGATGCCGGGGCGCGCCGACTCTATCCAGTCCTTGAGCTGCGTGCTGGTGGGTACATCGTCCTCGATGACGGCGACGGTGGGCATGCGGACGATTATGCAGGACGCGCGCGCGGCGCCAACGGAAGATTTCTTCCGGCGCGGGCGTGAAGCCGCCCGGCGTGCGCCTTTTCCGCTCCGCGCATGCCGCGAACAATGGGAACACTGATTCCCACCGACCCAGGAGCCCCATGATGGATACGCCGATCGAACGAATGAAGAACGCCGCCGCCCGCTCGCTCGCATGGGCGGCAGCCGGTGCGGCCGCTGCCGCGGTCGCCGCCGGCCGGGCCCGGTTCCTGCTGGCCGCCGGCGCCGCGCTGGGCCTGGGGGCGCTGGCGCTCGTGCGCTACCCGCCGGTAGTGACGATCGGGGCCGGCGAGATCGGCGTGCGCGCCAACACCTGGACCGGAGGCACCACCGTGTTCACCGACGGACCGGTGCTGCGCCTGCCGCTGCTGCACCAGGTGCGGCGCCTTTCGCTGCGCGACCAGGTCCTGCGCCCCACCGACGGACGACTGGCCACCGGCAGCGCGCCGTACCAGTCGGTCGAGGGCCTGTCGCTGGGCGTCGACATCGCTGTGCGCTACAGCGTCGACCCCGGCCAGGTGGCGCGCATCGCCCGCAGCCTGCCGGCCGACGTCGACGCCGAGGTGGTCGCGCCGCAGGTGCAGGCCGTCACCTACCCCACGTTCGCGCGCTACACCGTGCGCGAGATCTTCTCGACCAAGCGCGAGGAGATCCAGCACGGCATCGAGGACGCGCTGCGGCCCCGCCTCGCTGCCGACGGCATCGACCTCAAGGCGGTGCAGATCGGCAACATCGACCTCCCGGCGGACTATCGCCACGGCATGGAGCAGCTGCTGACCGAGGAACTGGAGGCCGAGAAGATGCGCTACACGCTCGAGCTCAAGGAGAAGCAGGTCCAGCAGACGCAGCTCGAGGCCCAGGCCGACAAGGTCCGCCGGGAGACCGCCGCCGACGCGTCGGCACGCGAGCAGATCATCGCCGCCAAGGCGCAGGAGGAGGCGATGCGCCACGTGCTGCCGTTCAAGGAAAAGCAGATCCAGCAGCGCCGCCTCGAGGCCGAGGCCGAGAAGGTCGCGCGGATCAAGATCGCCGAGGCCAGCGCGCAGGCGCGCAGGCTCGAAGCCGAGGGCGAGGCCGATTCGCGCGTGAAGCTGGCCGATGCCGAGGTCTACCGGGTGGACAAGCTCGGCCGCGCCAACGCCGACCAGATGGCGCGCGAAGGCGAACTGCTGGGGCGCCATCCGCTGCTGATACAGAAAACCATCGCCGACAAGCTCTCGGACAAGGTACGCGTGATCATCGCTCCGGCCGGCACCGACGGGCGCTTCATCGGTTCGGGCCTGGTCGGCGATACGCCGCCAGCGGCCGGCCCGGTGGCCGCCGTGGCAGGAGGACAGTGATGGCCGCCGCCGCAGCCGCAGCGCTGACGCTGCTCGCCATCGTCGCACAGGACCAGGTCGCCCTGCGCGCAACCCCCGCCAGCACCGCCACCGTCCACGCCCAGTTGTGGCAAGGTGAACTGGTGGAGGTGCGCGGCCGGCACCTGGGCCAGTTGCAGGTCTACGATCATCGCCTCGAACGCGCCGGCTACATCCGCGAAAGCGATGCGCACCTGGTCGGCGCCAGCGCGGCCGACGCGCCCGACCTGCTGGCCGTGCTGCGCTTCCTGCGCGACACCCCCGGCGCGGAGTCGCTGGGCATCGCCTACGCCGCCGCGTACCTGAAGGCGGCGCCCGCCGCCGGCATGACACCCGAGGTGTTCGACGCGCTCGGCGTGATGGCCGAGCGCCTCGCGCGCGGTGGCACGCTGCGCCAGGGCAAGGTCGACGCGGTCGCGGCGCACATGGACGTGGCCACCGGGTACGGGGTCCGGTTCGTCAGCTATACGACGAACCCCGGCTCCGGTGCCGGCGAGGGCGTGCAGCTGTGCTACGACGGCGATGCGTTCCGCCGCGTGCTGGCGATGGACGGCCACGGCGGCGCAGCGACGGCCTCGGCCGAACAGCGCGCCCGCGCCGTGCTGGCGCTGACCCGCGCCGAATGCGTCGATCCGGCGCTCGCGCCGGCGGCGCGTCGGGCCGCCAACCAGGAGCGCGTCGACCTGCTCGAGAAGATCGACGCGGCCACCCAGGGCCAGCTGGAGCCCTCGCTGCTTGGCCGGCTGCACCTGCGCCGGGCCAGCGCCTGGGCGATGGTGGCCTACGACAAGAGCCGCGCCCAGGAGCCATCGCAGCCCGCGGCCCAGCGCGCCATCGACGAACTGGCCGCGGTCGACCGGGCCGAGCTGCGCGACGCCGATCTGGCCGATTACGGCGCGGCGGCGATACGCGTGGGCGTCGTGCGCTGGGCCGCGGAACCGGCTGCGCCGGCCACGGCCCGGCTGCAAGTGCAGCTGCAGCCGGGGCCCTCGGGCCAGACCTGCGTGCACCTGGTCGACCACTACGCCAAGACGCCCACCACGCTGGCCGAGCATTGCACCTACGGCACCGTCTGGACCGCTTCGGCCAAGGCGATGCCCGAGGGTCGCGCCCTGGCGCTGACGGTCGAGCCGCTCGACGGCTGGGGCGAACTGTGGGTCTGGCACCAGGAGACCGACGGCTGGAAGCTCGATATCGTCACCCCGGAGAGCAGCGGACCCGGGCTGGGCTACGTGGAATGGGCCGGCTGGTCGCCGAGCGCGCGCGGCAAGCTGCTGGTCGTGCGCGAAACGCTCGCGAACGGCCGGATCCGACGGCGCTTCGAGGTGTTGCGCACCGATACGCTGGTGGCGGAGAAATCGGCCAGCGATCCCGGCCAGCTGGCGGCCTTCGGCTTGTGGTCGGACCTGAGCTGGAAACAGGGAACGGTGAGCCTGCGCCAGTAGGCGGACCGCCCGGTACGCGAATCAGCAAGCTGTTGCCCACGACCTCTTGCCTCTCCCGCACGCGGGAGAGGCAGTGGCCAGCGGTCAACTGCGCCGATCCCGCCGCTTGGGTAAGATGCCCCGGCCGATCCACGGCACGGGCATCGAGGAGAATCCACATGCGGTCATGGCTGGCGATACTGGTGTGCGCGTGGGCGGCAGGAACGAATCCGGCGCGCGCCGCGGACGATTACCAGGCACTGTTGGCGCTCGCCGGGGACTGGCGGCAATTCGAGGCGCCGGTGGTGCGCGAGTGCGTGCCCGACTACAGCGCCGGCGCGATGGCGGCGAAAGCCGAGCACCTGGCCGCGTACCGCGCGCGCCTGCAGCGGCTGGACACGACCGCATGGTCGACCGCGCAGCGCGTCGATTACCGGCTGATCGAAGCCGAGATGAACGGCCTGGATTTCGACCTGCGCGTGCGCCAGCCGTGGGCGCGCGACCCGTCCTTCTATGCCACCGTCTTTGGCGAGCGCAGCGACGTCCCGCAGCACGAAGGCCCGAGCGCAGCGCCGGTGATCGACCTGTTCGCCTATCGCTATCCCCTGTCGCCGGACGACCAGGGGCGCCTGGGCTGCCAGCTGGCGGCGCTGCCGGCCCTGCTCGAACAGGCCCGCGAGAACCTGCGCGCGAGCAATGCGCGCGACCTGTGGATCTATGCCGGCGCCGCCTTTCACGAGCAGGACGAGGTACTGGCGCGCCTGCAGGCCGGCACGCTGGACATGCGCACCCTGGAGGGCAAGCAGCACGCCAGTCTCGACGGCGCCGGGGCAGCGCTGCTGGAGGCGACCGACCGCGCACGTCGGGCGAGCCAGGCCTTCATCGCCTGGCTCGATGCGCAGGCGCCCGGCAAGACCGGACCCTCCGGTGTCGGCGTAGCCAACTACAACTGGTACATGAAGAACGTGCACCTCGTGCCCTACGACTGGGACCAGCAGGTGACGCTGCTGCGCCGCGAACTCGACCGGGCGCGCGCATCGCTGGCGCTCGAGGAATTCCGCAATCGGCGCCTGGCGGCGACGGCGCCGGCCGATACGCCCGAGTCCTGGCACGCCCTCGTGGCCGAGCGGATGCGGCGACTCACCGATTTCCTGATCGACTCGGGCATCGTTGCCGATCGCGACTACTACCGCGCCGCGATGGCCCACCAGGTCGTGGACTACACGCCGCCGGATCGGCGCAACTTCTTCGAGCAGACGGTCGCGCGCGAACCGCTCGGCCTGTTCTCCCACGATTACCACTGGATCGAACTGGCGCGCATCAAGGAGGAACCGAACGCCAGCCCGATCCGCCGCCTGCCCGCGCTCTACAACCTGTTCGACAGCCGCTCCGAAGGACTGGCCACGGCAATGGAGGAAACCCTGATGCAGGCAGGACTCTACGACGGGCTGCCGCGAGGCCGGGAGATCGTCTGGGCCATGCTGGCCAACCGCGCGGCGCGCGGCCTCGCCTCGCTCTACGTGCAGGCCAACCAGATGACGCTGGAGCAGGCCGGGCGGTTCCACGCGGACTGGACGCCGCGCGGCTGGTCGGATCCGGCCAGCCCACTGGTGGCGTTCGAACAGCTGCTGTACCTGCGCCAGCCGGGCTACGGCACCAGCTACATCACCGGCAAGCTGCAGTTCGAACGGCTCGTGAGCGACTACGCCCACGAGCGGCAAGCGGCAGGCCGCCCGTTCGACCTGCGCGATCTGTTCACGCGCATCAACGATGCGGCAACGATCCCGTTCGCCCTCGTCGAAGCCGAGGCGGTCACTTCGACGACCGACCGCGGCACGCCGGTTCGCGACGCCCCGGACGATCCGGGGTCGCGCCACTGAGCACCGGGCACACTGCGGCAACGCGCCCAGTTATCGCGGCGCGCCCAACGATTCGAAGTGCCGTGGATATTTCGAGTAGAGGGTCGTCGTTTATTCGCCGGACCAGCGTGCCGCGCGGCTGGCGCGTCGTGTTACAGATGCAATGTCCACGACGAATGCGCGCATTGGTCCCGGCATTCTCCGGTAATCTCGGCCCGGAAATTTCGCGACCGGCTCCCGTTCGAACGGTGACACGAGGAGAACCCCGCGGCGTCGGCATCCATCGGGCGCAGGGCGGTTGCAAGACGCGAGGCGCGTTCGATGGCTCGGACCGAAAGAACAGCGAAGACGGCCGGATGTGGTGGTCGGCGTGCGGCATGCGGCGCGCCATTGCGCGCGGCGCCGAGTGCCGCGCTGAGCGCGTTGCGTGTCGCTCAGTGTGTCGCTCAGTCTGTCGCGCAGTGGGTCACGCGGTGCGTCGCGCGGTGCCTCGTGCGCGCCGCAATGCTGGCGCTGCTCGCCGGATGCACGCTGGGCCCGCACTTCCGGCAACCGTCCGCCGGCGTACCCCTTGGGTGGCATGAGGCAGCGCTGGCCGATGCGGCGCGCTGGCCCGCAGCAGAATGGTGGCGCGGCTTCGGCTCGCGCGAACTCGACGACTGCCTGGCCCAGGCGCAGCGCTCGAACTACGACCTCGCGGCCGCCGCCGCGCGCGTGCGCCAGGCCGACGCGCTGGCCACCGTGGCCGGCGCCGCCTTGCTGCCCGACGTGAACGCCAGCGCGACGGCGCTGGGCGAGCGCGTGCAGTCGACCAGCGCCAACTACTCGAATTTCCGCCAGTACTCGCCACAGCTCTCGGCCAGCTACATGATCGATTTCTGGGGTCGGAACCGGGCCGCCCAGGCCGCCGCCGTGGCGACGGCAACGGCGAGCCGCCACGACCGGGCAACCATAGAACTTTCGGTGATGAGTGCCGTGGCGCTGTCGTACTTCCAGGTCATCGAGCTGCGCGAGCGAGTGGCGGTGGCGCAGGACAACGTGCAGGCCGCCCAGACCACCCTGCGCGGGCTGCGCATGCAACGCGAAGCGGGTATCGCCACGGCGCTCGACGTCGCGCAGCAGGAAACGACGGTGGCCACCCTGGACGCGGCCATCGCGCCGCTGGAGCAGCAAGAGCGCCAGGGCGAACATGCGCTGGCCGTGCTGCTCGGCCAGGCGCCCGGGGCTGCGCTGGCCACGGGCACGACGCTGGCCGACCTGGATCATCCGCTGGTGCAGCCGGGCCTGCCCTCCGAATTGCTGCTGCGGCGCCCCGACGTGGCGCAGGCCCAGGACCAGCTCGTCGCCGCCAATGCCAATATCGCCGCCGCGCGCGCCGCGTTCTTCCCGCAGATCACCCTGACCGCCTCGGGCGGTTTTGCCAGTTCGGCCCTGTCGACGGTGCTGCAGTCATCGAGCGGCGTGCATGAACTCGCGGCCGGGCTGGTGCAGCCGATCTTCGACGGCGGGGCTCTGCACGGCCAGTACGAGTATGCCAAGGCACGCTATGACGAGCTCGTCGCCGATTACCGCAAGGCCGTGCTGACGGCGCTGGCCGACGTCGAGGACGCGCTGGTTGCCGTGCAGCAGACGCAGGTCCAGGTGCAGCGCCAGCAAGCCGCGGCGGCCCGGGCGCAGCGCGCCTACGACATCGCCCAGGCGCAATTGCGCTCGGGGACGGTGAGCATCCTGACGGTGCTCAACACCGAATCGGCGCTGTTCGGTGCCCGGGACGCGCTGGCCCAGGCGCGCTACGCGCAGATGGCCGCGCTGGTGGGCCTGTATACCGCCCTGGGCGGCGGATGGCAGCAGGAGCCCGACGCATGATCACGATGGCACGCCGGCGGCCCGGACCGCGGACGCTGCTGCCCGCCCTGGCGCTGCTGGCGATCGCGCTCGCCGCCGGTATCGGCATCGTGCGCAAGCCGGCGCAATCGGCCGCGCCCGCCGGCGCCGCCGGCGCCACGCGCGTCGACGTCGCGACGGCGGCGCGCGCCGACGTGCCCGTCTACCTCTCCGGGCTGGGGACGGTCCAGGCCTACTACACGGTGACCGTGACGCCGCGCGTCGACGGCGAGCTGCGTTCGCTCGGCTTCGTCGAGGGCCAGATGGTCAAGGCCGGCGACGTGCTTGCCCGGATCGATCCGCGGCCCTACCAGGCGGCCCTGGACCAGGCAGTCGCCGCCAAGGCCAAGGACGCCGCCCAGCTGGCCAATGCCCGGCTGGACCTCAGGCGCTACGAGATGCTGTCGCCCGACGAGTTCACCAGCAAGCAGACCCTGGAAACCCAGCGGGCGCTGGTGGGGCAGCTCGAGGCGCAACTCGTCGGCGACCAGGCCGCCATCGACAGCGCCGGCACCCAGCTCGATTACACCACCATACGCGCGCCGATCGATGCGCGCACCGGCATTCGCCTCACCGACCCGGGCAACGTCGTGCGCGCGGCCAATGCCAGCGGCATCGTGGTGCTCACCCAGGTCCAGCCGATCGCGGTCATCTTCACGCTGCCGGCCGATGCCCTGGGCGCGGTGCGCAAGGCCATGGCCGCGGGCAGCGTCGGCGTGAGCGCGCTGGCGCGCGACAACGCCACCACGCTGGGCAGGGGCACCGTCGCGCTGATCGACAACCAGGTCGATCCGAACACCGGTACCGTCCGCCTCAAGGCCCTCTTCCCGAACCGGGACAACCAGCTGTGGCCCGGTGACTTCGTCAACGCGCGGCTGCTGGTCCACACCCTGCCCCACGTGCTGACCGTGCCGTCGGGCGCGGTGCTGCGCGGACCCAAGGGGGTCTACGTCTACGTCGTCAAGCCCGACGACACCGTCGAGATGCGCCCGCTGGAGATCGGCGAGGAGGGCAATGGCCTCACGGTCGTGACCAAGGGTCTTGCCGAAGGCGATCGGGTCACCACCAGCAACCAGTACCGCCTGCAGCCGGGCGCGCATGTGCAGGTCATGGCGGCGGCCGGCGCAGCCGGCGCCACGCCCACGGGAAGCGCGGCGCCGTGAACATCTCGGCGCCCTTCATCCACCGGCCGATCGCCACCTCGCTGCTGATGGCGGCGGTGTTCCTGGTGGGCCTGGTGGCGTTTCCGCTGCTGCCCGTGGCGCCGCTGCCCCAGGTCGACTTTCCGACCATCCTGGTGACGACCAACCTGCCGGGCGCCAGCTCCGAGACCATGGCCTCGTCGGTAGCGACCCCGCTGGAGAACCAGTTCGCGCAGATCCCCGGGGTCGCGCAGATGACCTCGACCAGCGTGCTGGGCAGCACGCAGATCACGATCCAGTTCGACCTGGACCGCAATATCGACGCGGCCGCCCAGGATATCCAGTCGGCCATCGACGCGGCCACCGGCTACCTGCCCAAGAACCTGCCGCTGCCGCCGTCCTACCGCAAGATCAATCCGGCCGAATCGTCGATCGTCGTCTACTCGATCCACGCCGACAGCCTGCCGCTGACCAGCGTCGACGACTATGCCGAGAACGTCGTGCTGCCGCGCATCTCGCAGATCTCCGGCGTCGGCCTGGTATCGATCGGCGGCCAGCAGAAGCCGGCGGTGCGCGTCCAGGTCGACCCGACCCGGATCGCGGCGCTGGGCATCCAGCTGGAGGACCTGGCCGGCGTCATCGCCACCGCGACGGTCGACGCCCCCAAGGGGACGATCAACGGCATCACGCGCAATTTCGTCGTCTACGACAACGACCAGCTGCTCAAGGCCGCACCCTGGAACGACGTCGTGATCGCCTACCGCAATGGCGCGCCGGTGCGCATCCGCGACATCGGCGTCGCGGTCGACGGCCCCGAGAACAACCAGATGATCGCCTGGCAGAACGGCAAGGACGGCATCCTGCTCCAGGTCTACAAGCAGCCCGGCGCCAACATCATCGACGTCGTGGCGCGCGTCGAGGCCGCGCTGCCGCAGGTGCAGGCCTCGCTGCCGGCCGCCATCCACATCGACAAGATCATCGACCGCACGACCACGATCAAGGCCGCGGTGGGCGACGTGGAGTTCACGCTGGTCCTGACCATCGTCCTGGTCGTGATGGTGATATTCCTGTTCCTGCGCAGCGTCTGGGCCACGGCCATCCCCAGCGTCACGATCCCGCTGGCGCTGCTGGGCACCTTCGCGCTGATGTACGCGCTGGGCTACACGCTGGACAACCTGTCGCTCATGGGCCTGACCATCGCCGTGGGTTTCGTCGTCGACGATGCCATCGTGATGCTCGAGAACATCTACCGGCACATCGAGGCGGGGCTCCCGCCCAGGGAAGCGGCCTTCAAGGGTTCCGGCGAGATCGGCTTCACCATCCTGTCGATCAGCCTGTCGCTGGTCGCCGTCTTCATCCCGCTGCTGCTGATGGGCGGCATCATCGGGCGGCTGTTCCGCGAATTCGCCATCACGGTGACGATGACGATCGCCGTATCGGCCTTCGTGTCGCTGACGCTCACGCCGATGTTGTGCGCGCGCTTCCTGCGCGACGAGCGCCATGCCCGGCACGGCCGCATCTACCAGGCGAGCGAGCGCTTCTTCGACGGCATGCTGGCCTGGTACACGCGCGGCCTGGACTTCGTGCTGCGCCACCAGCGTGCCACGCTGGCCGCCTTCTGCCTCACGGTCGTCACCACGGTGGGCCTGTACATGGTCGAACCCAAGGGGTTCTTCCCGCAGCAGGACACCGGGATCATCGCCGGGCTGGCCGACGCCTCCCAGGACGTGTCCTTCACGGAGATGGTGCGCCTGCAGCACCAGCTGACCGACATCATCGCCGCCGATCCGGACGTGGCCGGGTGGGCGACCGCGGTGGGCGGCTCGCGGCCGCTGAACAACAGCTTCGTCGTCATCGGCCTCAAGCCGCGCGACCAACGCCACGCCACCGCCGACCAGATCGTCGCCCGCCTGCGCGCCCGCTTCGCCAGCGTGCCCGGCGCCACGTTCTACCTGCAGGCCAGCCAGGACCTCAATGTCGGCGGCCGCCTCACGCGTACCCAGTACCAGTACACCCTGCTCGATCCGGACCTCGACGAGCTCAACGAGTGGGCGCCGCGGCTGCTGGCGCGGATGCAGGCGCTGCCCGAGCTGCGCGACGTGGCCACCGACCAGCAGACCAACAGCACCACGCTCGCGCTGACCATAGACCGCGACCAGGCTGCGCGCTTCGGCATCCAGCCCGCGCTCATCGACCAGACCCTCTACGACGCCTTCGGCCAGCGCCAGGTGGCGCAGTACTTCACCCAGCTCAACACCTATCACGTCGTGCTGGAGATATCGCCCGAGCTGCAGTCGGACCCCGGCACGCTCAACCGCCTGTACGTCAAGTCGCCGGTCACGGGCCAGCAGGTGCCGTTGTCGGCCTTCGCGCGCTTCGACACCCAGCACGTGGGTTTCCTGTCGATCAATCACCAGGCGCAGTTTCCGGCCGTGACGCTCTCCTTCAACCTGGCGCCCGGAGCGGCGCTGGGCCAAGCGGTCGACGCGATCCAGAAGGCGGTCTACGACATCCGCATGCCGCGCGCTGTCGTCGGCACCTTCCAGGGCACGGCGCAGGCGTTCCAGTCGTCGCTGCGCAGCCAGCCCTACCTGATCGCCGCAGCGCTGGTGGCCGTCTACATCATCCTGGGCATGCTCTACGAGAGCTACATCCACCCGCTGACCATCCTGTCGACGCTGCCCTCGGCCGGGGTCGGCGCGCTGCTGATGCTGCTCGCCTTCCATTTCGACCTGACCGTCATCGCCCTCATCGGCATCATCCTGCTGATCGGCATCGTCAAGAAGAACGGCATCATGATGGTGGACTTCGCCATCCAGGCCGAGCGTGAACAGCACCTCACGCCCGAGGCGGCGATCCGCCAGGCCTGCCTGCTGCGCTTCCGGCCGATCATGATGACCACGATGGCCGCGCTGCTCGCCGCCCTGCCCCTGATGCTGGGCCACGGCACCGGCGCCGAACTGCGCCAGCCGCTGGGCTATTCGATGGTGGGCGGCCTGGTGCTCAGCCAGGCACTGACGCTGTTCACCACGCCGGTGGTCTACCTCTACCTGGACCGCTACAACTCCCGCCTCGAACACTTGGGCGAGGCCGCAGGGGGCGAGGCCGCGGCGGGCGTGACCGCCGGCGAAGGGGCCTAGGCGGCCGGGCCCAGGTGGCGCGACGTGGTGTCGCCGCGAAAATCGGCGGGGCCGCTGTGCGTCAGCCGGCTGCGCAGGTCGATCCAGATCTCGCCGCCCAGCGCGCGCCAGCGCCGGCAGAAGGCGTAGTCCTCGCTCAGGTACTCGCCCGTTTGCGGGTCGATCATCGGGTCGAAGAGCGCGTACTGGCGGCTCGCGTCCGCAGCCTGCGGTATGGTGCTGTGGATACGCGTGAAGGCCAGCTCCGGGTGGGCCGCGGCGAGGCGCTCGAACACCTGGCGCTTGATGAGCTGGAAACCGGTGCCGGCGTAGAGCGCCGTGGCGAACTGGTTCTCGACCCGCAGCTGCTCCCCGGTGCACAGCGCGCCGACATAGTTCAGGCCCGCGGTCTCGCTCTTCTCCCCCAGGCCGTGGCCGGCGGCATAGCGGACCCAGTCGATCGCCCGCACCGGATACATGGCGGCGGTGAAGTCCTTGTCCTGGTGCAGCAGCCGTTCGAACTGCTCCGGCTCGAAACTGATGTCGCCGTCGACGAAGAGCAGGTGCGTCGCAGCCGGATTGGCCAGGAAGTTGGCGACGAGCATCGCGCGGGCGCGCGTAATGAGCGCATCGTTGCCGTAGAGCACGATCGAAAGGGATACCTCCTTGCCGACCGCCGCCAGCAGGCGCAGCACGGAGTTCATGTAGCCGATGCCGACCTGCCCGCCGAAGCAGGGCGTCGCAATGACGACCAGGGGACTCTGCATGATCGTATCCAGCGCCGAATTTCGCCCGCCATCGGGCGTGGCCGGGGCAGGCACCGACAGAGACCGCGCAGAGGACGCGCCGCCATTTCGTGCCCGCCTGCAGTCTACGACAACGGCAGGCAGTGTGTCATGGCGCACCGAGCGCCAGGCGGCTCCGCGCTAGCCTGCACCTTGCGCCACCGGCCGGGGCCGGTCGCGGCGCCGTGCAATCCAGGGGAACCGCATGCTCGAATACACGATAGTCCTGCCGGAGGGAATACTCCGGATCAAGCCCTCGGGGGCGCTGACGGAGCAGGATTTCGCCGGGCTCACGCGCTTTGCCGATGCCTACCTCGCCGGGCACCACGATTTTGCCGGGCTCCTCATCGAGGCGCAGTCCTTTCCCGGATGGGATTCCTTCGCGGGGTTTGCCGCGCACCTGCGTTTCGTGCGCGACCACCAGCGGCACGTCGAACGCATTGCCCTCGTGACGGACAGCCCCATCGCGCATATCGTCGAGGTCCTCGCCAGGCCCTTTGCCACCGCCCAGATCCGGCATTTCGCCGTCGGCCAGAGTGCCGAGGCCATGCGCTGGCTGGGCCAAGGCGGCAAGCGGCCCAGCAAGATACTGGTCGTCCTGACCTCCCATGGTCAACTCGGGAGCACGGGACGCAACACGGGGTTCTGGCTCGAGGAATTGGCTGCGCCCTACTATGGTTTCATCGACGCGGGCGCCCAGGTGACCCTGGCTTCGCCCAAGGGCGGTCAACCGCCGCTGGACCCCGCCAGCGACACCGCGGAAGCGTCCAGCGCCGCCACGCGGCGCTTCAAGGAAGACCGCACCGCGCAGTCGGCGCTGGCCCACACCGTGCGGCTGGACGACATATCCGCAGCCGACTTCGACGCCGTCTTCTATCCGGGCGGGCACGGACCGTTATGGGACCTGGCCGAGGACCCGAAGTCCATCACGCTGATCGAGGAGACCCTCGCTGCCGGCAAACCGCTCGCCGCCGTGTGCCACGCCCCCGGCGTCTTGCGGCACGCAAAATCCGCCGACGGCCGTGCCCTGGTGTACGGACGGGAGGTCACCGGCTTTGCCAACACCGAGGAGCGCGCGGTCGGCCTGAGCGATACCGTGCCCTTCCTGGTCGAGGACATGCTCTGCGGTGCTGGCGCAAGGTATTCCAAGGCTGCCGACTGGCAGGTGCATGTGGTGACCGACGGCCTGCTGATCACCGGCCAGAATCCCGCGTCTTCGGGCCCCGCCGCGCAGGCCCTGCTCGACCAGTTGCGTGTGCGCTCGTGACTGCACACCGGCAGCGCCTCGCCATGGCGCAACGCAAGACGCGCGAACCGCACCCGCCAGCGATTGAAGAACCCGACGAGCTGGAACCCGGCCAGTTGCCGGTCGAACCGGACGAAGTCATGGTACCCACGCACATACCGGAAGACGAGGAGCGCGGGCGCCTGGTCGATCCGGAAGACCGGGAGCCATCGAAGGCCCGCGGCGGCAAGTCATCGGGCCCGTGGCACTGCTCCCGGCCTTTGGCAGGAAGCGCAGGTCTGCGCCCCGGCTAGCCGCGCTCGAAGGGCGCGGATCCCGCGCGGCATCGGCGCGGTTTGACAAGACACAAGGCTTTTCCCCAAGATAGCCGCTCATCGCATACTCCCTTGCACCCTCGCGGTTCCATGTCCGATTGGCATGATCCTTGTCCTGTGGCCCGGATCGGCGCCGCGGCCGTGCACGCAGCAATCTGCGCCGCCGCGTTGCTGGTCCCGGGTTCGTCCCGGGCGGAACTCGACGACACGACGCTCGTGGGCGCCGCCGTGCGTTTGCGTCCCGCGTACGACGGCTCGGCATCGCAGGTCCGGGATCTGGTTCCGGTACTGCGGGTCTTCGGCGAACCCTGGTTCGTGCGCACCACCCAGGATGTGTTCGAAGGCGGCATCCGGCATCCGTTCTCGCCCGACCTGCAGGTGGGTGCGCAGCTTGCCTACGAACCCGGGCGCGAAACGAGCGAGGCCCAGCTGCTCGCCAGCCACCACGTGCCCGATGTCGGGCAGGGAAGCTCGGTGGGTGCCTTCGTCGAGTGGGACCGCAAGTTCGGGCCGATGCCGATATCCCTGCTGGCGCGCGGCCGCCAGGACACGCGCCTCAGCCACGGCAGCCAGGCCGACGTGCGCCTCAATGCCGGGATCTACGGTAAAGGGCGCGTCGAGGCGGGCGCATTTGCGCAGGCAAGCTGGGCGTCGCGCAAATCCGCGCAGGCGCTGTATGGCATCGCCCCCGCCGAATCGACCGCTACGGGACTGCCGGCATTCCAGGCGAACGCCGGCTGGGCCGTCGCAAGTGCCGGCCTGGTCGCCTCCGTGAACGTCTCCAAGCGCTGGGTTATTGTCGGCAGCGTCGAGCGCCACTGGCTCGTCGGCGACATCACCCGCAGTCCGCTGGCCCAGTGCGGCGGCCGGTATGCCACGCTTGGCCTTGCCTTCCACCCTTGACTTTCGGTTGCCAGCCGGCAGATACACATGCCCTCGAAGATGCGCCAGGCCGCGGCCGCGCTGCTGCCGTGACGGGCCGCGAAACTGTGCTCATCCGGGCACGCGCGGAATCGACCGGGGCGTGCGTTCGCCTTTCCAGTAGGTATCGAGGACGCCGGCCGTGATGCGCAGCCTGAGCATGTCGACGCCTTCGACGCCGAACAAACCGTCCTCGGTGAGCGGCACCAGGCGCCGCGGTGGCCGGTTCGCGCGCACCATCCACAGCACGCCGCCTTCGAGCTTGATCTCGATGTCGCCATAGCGACCCGCCAGCGCCTGCAGGCGCGCGGGTGCCAGCGCAACCGGATGGAGGCGGCTCTGGACCTCGACCAGTGCCCAGTCGTACTCGGCAATGGCTTCCGGCGAAGCGTCCTTCTGCTCCTTGAGATGCTGCAGGGCGAGGTCCTGTGCGCGCGCCAGCGCATCGGCGGGGTTGGTAGCGACCGACGGCTCCACGCCGCTGCCTTCCCAGTTGGCGCCGCTCACCGCGTGGACCGGCCGCCCGTAGGAGATGCTGAGCATGAAGCCCGGGGCGATCGGGACGAATTTGTTGTTGTTGGCGCCGCCCAGTGTCCGCGCGCCGACGAGTTCGCCCAGCCGGAACTGCCGCACGTCGTAGGCGAACGATTCGGCCGCCGAGGCCACGCCGCCGTCGATGAGGACGAACAGCGGCTTGCCCTTCATCCGCCCGGCCGGAAGGTAGTCCAGCGTGCGCATCTGCACCGGCGGCTTCGAACCTTCCAGGAAGCTGTATTCGAGCGTATCGGGGTCGAGGAAGTGACTGACCAGGTAGCGCACGGCGGCGCTGTCGCCTCCCGGATTCGCCCGCAGATCGATGATAACGGCGTCGCCGCCGCGCAGGAAGCGCATGGCGTCGTCGTAGGCGGCGCCCGTTTCGTCGGCAATCCAGCCGAAACGCGCGATCTTCAGGTAGCGGACATTGCCGCCGAGGATCCGCATCTCGACCAGGCCGCTGTTGTCCCGCGCCGATTGCGATCGATCGTAGGAATCGGCCGCGCCATCGCCCGGCGCGGGTGCATGCATGGCCATGGCGTAACGCTTCGGGTCGTAGTTCAGGTAGACGTGATGATCGCCGCTGCTTGCGCCCAGATCCTCGGACAGGCGTTGCGCCAGTACGCCCGCATCGCTGGTGGCGTAGCGCCCGTCGCGCCGGGCCTGCTCCAGCCGGTCGATCATCGCGGCCCGCTTCTCGGGAAAGACATAGTCGGCACGGATTGCCGCCTCGATCGCCGCCAGCAGGCCGTCGCGCTGTGCGGGAGTGACGGCGTCGGGCGCGGCGCGATCGGGTTGCGGCGCGACTTGCGCGGTTGCGGGCGCCGCGCCGAGTAGTGCGCCCGTCGATACCAGCAGCAGCAGGGTTCGGAAGCTCATGCAGGGGGTCCTTTGGTGCGCATCAGCGCGTACGGGGTTTCTTGATCGGCATCCTGTCGAGGCGTTCGCCCAGGCGATCGTGGAACGAGCGTTTGCGTGCTGCCGCTTCGAACGCTTCCACCGCGGCGTGGAGATCCAGTCCGGTCTCCGTGAACATCTCCTGATAGGTGTCCGCGAGTGCCCGGTTGAACTGGTAGAGGAAGCGCGCCAGAGCGTGTCCTTCGCGGCTGAGCGACAGCAATCGGCGCCGGTTGTCGCCCGGGTCCGGTGCATTGGCCACCAGGCCGGCTTCGCCCAAGGCGCGGGCCAGCGTGATGACCAGCGGATGGCTCAATCGCAGCCGCTTTGCCGCGACCGTGACGGACAGTTCCCCGCACTGGTCCAGCAGCATCACGAGCGAAGCGCCGCGCGGGGGAAGCGCGATGCCACGGTGTTCGAACAGCGCCCCCACGTCGTGGACGAGCGCGTCGGACAGGCGCCGCAGGCGGTGCGCCAGCAGCGGAAGCCCTATCGACTCGACGAAGTCCGCGTTACTCATCCGTAATATATTACGTAATACATTACGCATGTCAAATGGACCGCACGTGCTGGGGAGCCGTCACGTCGGCAACCACGCATCAGCGTCCGCAGGGCCACTTGACAGGCAAGTAATTGCTTGCATATTATGCCACTACGCCGCAACTCGCCCGCCCGCCTTGATGCCCGAACTTCCCGATGACACCGATCTCCTGTTCAAGGCCCTTGCCGATCCGAGCCGGCGCAAGCTGCTGGACCTGCTGCATGCGCATGACGGCCGCACCCTCAATGAACTGTGCGAGCACATGGACATGACGCGCCAGGGTGTCACCCAGCACCTCGTCCTGCTGGAAGCGGCCAAGCTGCTGGCGACAGTGCGCCGCGGCCGTGAAAAGCGCCATTTCCTCAATCCGGTGCCGCTGCAGCAGATCTACGAGCGCTGGATCGCCAAGTTCGAGAAGCCGCGCCTCAAGGCCCTTGCCGACCTGAAACACCGACTGGAGAAGACCCATGGCTAAGTCGACCTACGTCTACGTCACCTATATCCGCACCACCCCGGAAAAGCTCTGGGCGGCGCTCACCGACCCCGCGTTCATCCGCCAATACTGGTTCGGCATGCACTGCGAATGCCAGTGGACCGCCGGATCCCCGTGGAGGCTCGTGTCGGAGAGCGGCGAGGTCTTCGACGATGGCAGCATCGCCGAGGCGGTGCCACCGCGCCGGCTGGTGATCCGCTGGCAGCACCAGCGCAAGCCCGAGATCAAGGCCGAAGGCGAATCGCAATGCACGATGGAACTCGAACCCAGCGGCTCCGCCGTCAAGCTGTCGATCACCCACACCATCGGCTGCGAACCGTCCAGGTTCATCGAGGCGGTGTCGGGCGGCTGGCCCAAGGTCATCTCCAATCTCAAGTCCCTGCTGGAGACCGGATCGATAGCCCTGGTCGACGCCTATCCAGCGACCGCACCCCGCTGAGATCGACGCAATCCCCATTCGTGGAGTCGCCCATGCATCTGAAGACCAGGCTCACGGCAAGACTCGGCATCAAGCACCCCATTTTGCTGGCACCGATGAACGTCCTGGCGGGCGGAAGACTTGCCGCCGCGGTGTCCAATGCCGGCGGGCTCGGCATCATCGGCGGAGGATATGGCGACGCCGATTGGCTGGAGCGGCAATTCGCCGCGGCGGGCAAAGCAAGGGTGGGCTGCGGATTCATCACCTGGTCGATGGCGCGAAATCCCGATCTGCTCGATCAGGTCCTGCTCCGGCGGCCGGCGGCCGTGATGCTCTCCTTCGGTGCGCTCGAGCCGCACGCCGCGCGCATCAAGGCCCAAGGCGTGCCGCTGATCTGCCAGGTGCAGGCAATGAAATACCTGCGCGAAGCGGTCGATGCCGGCGCCGATATCATCGTTGCCGAAGGCTGCGAAGCCGGCGGTCACAGCGGCCACCGGGGGCTCTTTACGCTCGTTCCGGAGGCCGCCGACTATCTCGCCGTGCACGCACCCGATACCGTACTGGTAGCGGCTGGCGGGGTAGGCGATGGTCGCGGGCTTGCCGCGGCGCTCATGCTGGGCGCCGAGGGTGTGCTGGTTGGAACGCGATTCGTCGCAAGCCAGGAGTCCGAAGCGCCGGAGGGGTTTCGCCAGGCGATCATTCGCGCCGACGGCGATTCAACGACGAAGTCGACCTGCGTCGACATCGCTCGCAGGCGCTACTGGCCCAATCCGGAGTTCGTCGTGCGCGTGCTCAGGAACGCCTTTGTCGCCAAGTGGCACGGGCGCGAGCGCGAGATGGAGCAGGCGATCGAGGTCGAGTACGAACGATTCTGGGCCGCCTTCAAGGCCGGAGATGCGGACAACTCGGGCGTACTCATGGGCGAAGTGTCCGGGATAATCCACGATGCACCGCCCGCCGCGCAGATCGTCGACAGCATGATCGACCAGGCTTGCCGGCTCCTGGGTCCACAATCGCGCTGCCTTGTCCACTAGTGCGCGCTGCCTTGTCCACTAGTGCGCGCTCACGGGACCGGTGCCGCATTGCGCGATCTTCGCGATGCGCATGAGCGCGCCACCGTCGATCCGACGGTGTAGGAGCATTTCCGTTCCGGAGCGTTGCCTTGGCAGGCGCAGGGTCCAGGACGCCGCCAAGAATCACGGAATTGAAAGTCACCGAGAAGTTCATGGCCCTGGAGCACGCGTTCTTCGATGGTGCGGCGGGCTATCCACTCCAGGTACAGTTTCGAATCCACCAGTAGCTCGCTCACATAGGCCGTTCAAACGTCCCGGGGCTGTTCTCCGTTGCGATCCATTCCGCAGTTCGCTCCGCCTGCGCCTCGCGCAGTGCCGCCTTTACCCCAGCAGCATCCAGGTCACGGCAATACCCAAGCGTGCCCGGTTGCTGGCGCCATGAGTCAGCGATGCGCCCGGCGTCAACGGCGTCGAAGCCGATCTCATCGAGAAGTTTCATGACAACGGCTTTTTCATGCGGCAGATCGCCAGCAACCGCAAGTGCAATTCTTCCCGGTGTTCCCGCAGGCCGACCGTTCTTGAGCAGGCTCTGCGCGAAGATCGAGTTGAATGCCTTGACGACCGGACGTCCAATCTGATGCTGCACCCACCGGCTTTCGGTGCCTCCGGCTTCGATTCCACCAATGCGCCCGTCCCGTTGTCGCGGGTAGTAGTTGCAGGTATCGACGACAATCTGTCCACGTGGTCCCTTTGCGAAAAGATCGGCCGGCAGGGACTCGACGTTCTTCATCGGGATGGTCAGGATCACCAGTTCGGAGGTCAGTACCACGTCTTCGATCGAAGCCGCGGACGCACCCGTCTCATTCACCAAGTCGCGCAAAGAGGCGGGGCCGCGCGAGTTGGCCACCGTCACCTCATGACCGACAGCACGAAAAAGGCGCGTTAGGGTTCCACCGATTTGCCCTGCGCCGATGATTCCAATCTTCATTGCGTCCCTTTCGCGGGTGTCGACTTGACGCCCGACCAGAACGCAGTCTATTGACAATTGATTCGGCAATAATGTTCAATTTGAGCACAATAGTAACAACCTGGGGTTGCGAATGGATCGACTCACCAGCATGGCCACCTTCGTAAAGGCGGTTGAACTGGGCTCATTTGCCGCGGCGGCCTCCGCCTTGTCGATGTCGCCGCAAATGGTCGCCAAGCACGTGAGTTACTTGGAAACGCGCCTGGGAACGCGCCTTCTCAACCGAACAACCCGGCGCCAAAGCCTCACTGAAATTGGCAGAACCTACTATGAGCGTTGCAAGGTCGCGTGCGCGGAGGTCGAGTGGGCCGACGCCGCCGGCGACAATGCTGCCGGCACGCCGCGCGGGCGCTTGCGGGTCAATGCACCGGTTTCCTTTGGCTCCCACTCGCTGATGCCGGTCGCAACGCGCTACCTGCGCTGTTACCCCGAGGTGCAGCTTGATCTGACGCTCACGGACCGCTACGTCGATCTTGTCGAGGAAGGCTACGAGGCGGTATTCCGGGTTGGTATCCTGGACGACCTGGCGCTCACGGCACGCGCACTACGGCCATTCAGCGTGCTTGCCTGTGCCTCCCCCGCGTATCTGCGAGAGCGGGGCATCCCACGCGTGCCGGCCGACCTCCAAGCTCATCAATGCCTTGAATACGCCGGTACGCGGCTACGATCGGGGGTATGGCAATTCGCGCAGGAAGGCCGCCCGATCGACGTCAAGATTGCCGGCCAACTGCGGGTGAACAACGCAATGGCCCTGCTTTCCGGGGCGCTCGCAGGGTTCGGTATCGCCTTCATCGCTGAAGACCTCGCGAGAGCATCCATCGACCAAGGGCAACTCGTGCACATCCTGCCGGATTTCGCCGCTCCGGCGCGACCGATGCATTTGTTATTCCCCCAGGACCGGCGCCCGACCACGAAATTGCGCAGCTTCGTGGACATGGTCGTGCGAGAGCTTGGGCCCGACTCCCGCCTTTGCCCCCTGCCGCCATAGCAGTGCCCGGACCGAATGTCCAGCCGCAGCCCGGCCTAAGGCCAATGTGCCCGTTGCTTCGCACGGCGCTACTGCACCGTTGCTACGTCACCCCATGGGGAACGTGATGCCGGCGGGCTTGCGACGGATTTTGGCCCGTCCAGCGCTTGAACGCCGCCAGAAGCTCCGCACATCGGCGAAGCCGAATTCGGCGGCAATTTGCCATTGCGCGAGGCGCGGATCATCCATCAGGTTCATCGCGCGCGATCTGCGGCTTTGGTCCAGCAGCGCATGAAAGGTGATACCTCGGTCATCGCTCCACCTGATCGCGCTAGGGCGCCTTCATCCGCGGGCCGTCAATGACACGATGAAATCGAGGAACGCGCGCGTCTTCGCAGGCGGATGATGCCGAGAAGGATGCAGCGCATAGAGCGGAAAGCGCTCATCGGGCCAGTCCGGGAAGATATCCACCAACCTGCCGTCAGCCAACATCGATTCCGCACCGAGTGCCATGATCTGCGCGATCCCGTAGCCGGCCAGACAGGCACTCTGCATCGTTCCAACGTCGTTGACCAGGAGTCTGCCCCCGGTCTTCACCGACATTTTCTTGCGTTTGCGGTGAAACTCCCAGATGAACGGTCTGCCAGTTTCCGGATCCCGGAACTCAATGCAGGTGTGCACGCGATCGGCCAGTTCGCTGGGCTGTAGCGGCCGCCCGACCCGCCTGAGGTAAGACGGCGACGCTACGGTCACAATGCGTGTTTCGAGAAGACACCGCGCTACCAGAGTGGAAGCCTGGGGTTCGCCAAAGCGCACGGCAAGATCAAAGCCGTCGGCCACCATGTCGCCCAGTTGGTCGCGGGTGATCAGTTCGAGCTCGAGATCCGGATAGCGCATGAGAAATGCACCGAGGCTGGGTCCCAGTATGAGCCGCGAGAAGAATGGATCGACGTTGACCCGAAGCCGCCCACGCACCGCGATGGCTCCATTCGACGCGGTGGCAGCCGCCTCCTCCAGGCCCGCCATTAGTGGTGTCACCTGCTCGTAGAAGCGGCGCCCCTCGTCGGTGAGCGAAACAGCGCGAGTTGTCCGATCAAAGAGACGTATGCCGAGCCTTGCCTCGAGCCGCGCGACAGCGCGGCTGACCCCCGGTTGCGACATATCGAGAACTTCCGCGGCAGAGGCGAAACTGCCTGCGTCGACGATGGTTGCAAAAATGCTCGTGCCGTTCAGAATTCGTTCGTCGAATCTGGGCATATATGCCTTTATGGCATTAATAAAATGCCACGCATGTTATCGCGTAATCGCCGCCGAATCCACAAAATGGGGCTCCATTGCGACAGTCGCCGCATCTGATAAGGAGCCATCATGTTTGCCATAACGGGAATCACAGGACAGGTCGGCGGCGCCGTCGCGCGCACCCTACTGGCCGCCGGCAAGGACGTACGCGCCGTAGTTCGCGATCCCGGCAAGGCCGAAAGCTGGGAACGCGCGGGGTGTGAAGTAGCGCTCGCAGCTATGCAGGACGCAAATGCACTTGAGCAGGCCTTCGCCGGCGCAGAGGCCGCTTTCGTCCTCATGCCGCCCAACTTCGACCCTTCGCCGGAATTCAAGGAATCCCGCGCAATCGCCCACGCGATCGGCACCGCATTGGAAGCGGCGAAACCGGGTCGGGTCGTCTGCATCTCGACCATCGGCGCGCAAGCGCGCCAGGAAAATCTGCTGAATCAACTTGGCATTCTCGAGCGGGAGCTTGCCGGGCTTGCAATACCCGTCACCCTCCTACGCCCGGCGTGGTTCATGGAAAACGCTGCCTGGGACGTGGCGGCAGCGCGCGATACCGGCCTCATTTCCAGTTTCCTCCAGCCGCTTGACCGGCGGATTCCGATGGTTGCAACGGCCGACGTGGGTCGGGTCGCGGCAGAATTGCTGCAAGAATCGGGGACGGGCACGCGCGTCGTAGAACTAGAGGGTCCCCGTCCGGTTTCACCCGACGATATTGCCGCGGGGCTTGCCCGCTTTCTGGGCCGGAGCGTGCGCGCCCAAGCAGTGCCGCGCGAGTCTTGGGAGGCCCTATTCCGCAGCCAGGGCATGCGCAATCCCCTGCCGCGCATCCAGATGCTGGACGGGTTCAATGCCGGATGGCTCCGTTTCGAGCACGCCACTCGCAAGGGTTGCGTCGAACTCGAGGTTGTCTTGCGGTCGCTCGTCGAGCGTGCGTGATGGGAAACAGGCGGCTACCGCGTACGATTGGGCCAGTACCCGAGCCAACAACCGCGAATCAGCCATAGGCATACAAGTTCCCACACCGAAGCGTCACGTCTGTTGCACCGAAATCGCACTCTGCAATTCCGAGAGCGCAAACTGCGCGCAATGTTCAATGCACGCGCAATCGAATGACCATCGATTGGAACAGGAGATCGACACCATGATGATTGACTGGAACGGATATCAGCGGCAGCTTTCGGAAAAGATTGGGCAGATTGGCTCCATTAGCCCGGATACGGTCAGGGGTTATCGAATTCTGAGCGAAGCCGGCAGCAAGGTCGGGGCGCTGGACGCAAAGACCCACGAATTGATCGCGCTCGCGGTTGCCGTGAGTCTACGAGGCGATGGTTGCATTACGACTCACACCAGTGCCGCGGTCAAGTTGGGGGCGACCCACGAGGAAATCATCGAAGCACTTGGGGTTGCGATTTCGGTCAATGCCGGGGCCGCACTGGTGTATTCGGCGCGGGTAATGGATTCGATTGCAGCCAAATCATCCACGACCTGAAGTGTCCTCGGGATTCATGCCCGACACTGCGCACCCTGGAACCTTGGCGTCCAGTCGCGTAGCAGCAATCGCGATGTCGTCGAAAACCGGCCCGTATCGATAGCCATCGTCTTTCGGCACAGGCGATCGATGCATCCGGGGCCGCGGATTGATTGACTATGGAAAACGTCAACGGAAAGAGAAGCCAATATTCCCGATGGCGGACCTAATCATGAATATACGCATCTTCAAGAAGCTGGGACGCCTTACTGCTGCACTGTCATCCCCCATCGATGGGGACGTCTTGCTCGGTCCGAACTGGTTCGCTTCGGTTATGGGTACGGGGATTGTTTCCATATCAGCTGCCACATTGCCGATACCATTACCGGGACTCTTTGGAATCGCCACCATCGCCTGGATCCTTTCATGTCTTCTGCTCGGCGGCATGCTGCTCATCATCCCAGCACATTGGCTGCTTCGGCCCGGCAAATTCACTGCATTGCTCGAGGACCCTATTGCCATTCAATTCTTCGGGGCACCGCCGATGGCGCTCATGACGGTTGGCACGGCTACGATGCTCATCGGGGCACATTACATCGGGGATCCGGCGGCAGTTGCGCTCGATTCGGCATTGTGGATCATCGGTACCTTGTTGGGCCTCATTACCGCGGTTTTGGTGCCATACCGATTATTTACGCAAATCGATGTTCGCAGCGATGGTGCGTTTGGCGGTTGGCTGATGCCGGTGGTCCCGCCGATGGTGTCCGCCGCGACTGGGGCGCTGCTGATCCCGCACGTCAGCACGGGCGATCTGCGTGAAACCTTGTTGTTCCTTTGTTATTCGATGTTTGGAATGAGCCTAATTGTCGCTTTGATCATTACGACATTGATATGGAGCCGGCTGGTTCATTTCGGATCGTCGGGAAGCACGCGGGTTCCAACACTTTGGATTGTGCTGGGACCCCTGGGACAATCCATCACGGCTGTTGGAAGCCTGGCAACGGTAGCGGCCTACGCGGTAGCCGAGCCCCTTGCGGACGGACTCAAGGTGTTCGCGGTCGTGTACGGTGTGTCGACCTGGGGTTTCATATGGCTGTGGCTACCCATCGCGGCATTGTTGACATGGCGTGCGCGACGAAAACAGATGAAATTCGCGCTTACGTGGTGGTCGTTTACCTTTCCCATAGGCACTTGCGTGACGGGAACCAGCCAATTGGCAAAGCAAACCGGCGCCGTGTTATTCCAATGGTGCGCGGTCGGATTTTTTCTCGTATTGCTGATCGCTTGGTTCGTCGTACTGTTTCGTACGGCGACGGAATCGGTTGACGGTGCGCTTCTGACTCCCGGAATCAATCGATCGAGCCCCCACGCGTTCAAGGACCTCGCTTGAAGTCACCTTCTCGCTGGCGAGCGAATTCGGGAGGCTTCCCGCATCCAAACGGGCAATCGCATGGGCGACTTCATTCGAATGATGGCGCAATAGTCAGCGGAGCGGTATAGCAAAGGATATGTGCGGCGCCGGGCACACTGCTTTTGTGATCGACACGTTCACGTGCCGGATCAATGGGTGGCGCGTTTCCAGGTCGATGCGCACGGAACTCGCCCTGGATGCGATTGAGCAGGCAATCTGGTCGCGCTGCCCGCACAAGGGCGCAATTCATCCTTCGGATTACGCGTCGCAATAACTTTCCATCCTCTACCCGGAACGTCTGACCTAGAGTGATCGATGTCGGAAATTTTCTTCGATGGAATGCTCGCCGTAACCGGCTTCGCAGGATTTCGCGAGATCCTGACCACCGTTGCCGCAGTTGCCATGGATTGATGATCAGCGTCAAGGTCATGGATGTCGACCGCTGATCGGCAAGTGTCAGAATGACCTGCCCCGTGCAGGTGCCCGCGGCGAGCCCACCTGGCACGACACTTACCGTGAAGTTGCCAATCCCCGTCCCCGATCCGTTGTTCACCGGCAGCCACGAGACGTTGGTCGAGGCGACCCATGAAAGCCCGGCGTCAGCGGTGAACTGCCAATCCGCAGGCGCTGCGCCCCCAAGTGTCATGGACGCCGTGGTCGAGCCGCCCACCCCAATTCCAAACGACGAATTGTCGATAGTCCAATCGTAGGCAAGCGGACGCACATCGGCAAGACACCACGGCGGCAATGTACGATCGGCCCGCGTCGTCCGGCTTGTCGCTGTGCGGGGAACAGCAGGACCCGTCCTGCAATGGGAATGCCGCATTTGTTCCCAGCGGCCTAGTACTCTTTGCGCCTCGCCGCGCTGCAAGAACAAGGCGCTCTAGGCGGGCGGCGCCTGGATCTTCGCCGAGGGACCACGCCGCAGCAGCTGGCGCCACGGAACGGTCTGGTTGCGCACCAGGGGCCTGGCCCACGCGACAGTTCCCAGCACATAAGCGAGCGTGAGGTAGACGGTGCACATGGCCGCGCGCAGGCCCAGCCGGTCGCCCAGCACCCCGACGAGCAGCGGCACGACGGCGCCACCCAGGATGCCCGTGCACAGGATCCCCGACAGCGCGCCGTGGCTGTCGGGCACGGAATTGAGCCCAAGCGAGAACAGGATCGAGAACATCACCGAGAGGAAGAACCCGCACCAGGGAAAGGCCAGCAGGCTCACCTCGCGCGGACCCCACAGCGCCGCGGAGAAACAGGCGAAGGCGCCCACGGTGAAGATGGCCAGCACGATCTTGGAGTCGAACAGGCGCAACAGCAGCAGGCCGACCACGCATCCCAGGCTCATGAGGCCCCAGAATCCGCCCACCGACTGCGCGCCCTCGCGCGCAGGATCGAAGCCGTGGTAGGTTGCCAGGAACTGCGACATCCAGTTGGCCAGGCTTTGCTCCGTGCCGACGTAGGCGACGATGCCGAGGAAGAACAACTGCACGTCACGGCGCGCGATGAGCCGCCGGTAGGTCTGCGCCGTGCCCGGGCGCTCGTCGTCGTTGAGTTGCAGCGGCGCCAGCGGCAGCCGGGTGGCCGTCGCAGCCAGCAGGATGAAGAGCAGGGTGAACGCCTGGTAGAACACCACCCAGACCAGCGGCCGGGCGGCGGTACCGTCCGCCCCCATCAGCGCCTCGAACACCAGCGGGCTGACGAACGATGCCAGCCCGAACACCAGCTGCCCCATCACGGAAAAGAATGCGAAGTGCACGTCGCCACCCGTGGCGCGCATGAGGGGGTTGATGACGACCTGCAGCATCGCCATGCCCGCGCCGATGAGGAACAGGCCGCCGACCACCACCAGGTACTGGGGATACACGGCAATGGCCGCGCACCCGACCAGGTTGACGGAGAAGGCCACCGCCAGCGCCCAGCGGGGCCCGCGCGCCTCGACCATCGACCCGGCGGGAATCGAGACGATGCCGTAGGCGATGAAGAAGCTGAAGGGCAGCACCCCGGCCAGCGTGAGGTTCAGCCCGTAGTCCTTGATGATCACCGGCATGAGCGGCCCGATGAGATTGGTCACGAAGGAGATCACGAACCAGATCCCCATGATGTAGGCCATCAGCGCGCTACGCCGCGTCACGGTGCACCTCCTGGGAGTGCTGGGGGGAATTCGGGAAGCTGCCCGGCGCCGGGTCGCCGGATGCACGCCGCGGAAAGCGCGCGATGATCGCCGTTGCCGTTGCGCAGCCAAATGCGAGAGCTGCCGAAAGGTCGTCGCCGCGGGAGATGGCTGCCAGGTATCCGGCGTTGAATGCGTCGCCTGCGCCCACGGTATCGAAGACCTCGGCCACCGGCGCGCGCGCCTGGACCCGCACGCCATCGCGGATGGCACAGGCGCCACCCGGTCCCATCTTCATCACCAGAGTGGCGCCCGGGCGCATCGCGCTGGCCAGCTGCGCCAGCGCCGCCTCGCTGGTGTCACCGCCCGCCAGCCCGGATACCTCGATCTCGTTGAGCAGCACGTGGTCGCAGGCGCGGATCCAATCGAGCGCCTGCGCGCGCACGGGCTCGGTCCAGCCGCCCGAGGGCCAACCGGTATCCAGTGCCACCTGGTGACCGCTGGCACGCAATTGCGCGATGAACTCGCCATAGGCCGCGCGCAGCGGTGGCGTAAGGAAGGGTCCGCACAGCAGCGCCAGCTGTCCCGCATGCGCTGCACCGGCATTGGCGTGCCCGGGCAGTTGATGGGGCACGGCCGCCGCCACGGTATCGCGTGCAATCAGTTCGAGATGGCCGGGCGTGGTGAAGAAGCTGCGCTCGCCGCAGGCGTGCAGGATGGCCACGGTGCTGGTGGTCGGACCGGCAATGCGCGGCAGGTGCAGCTCGACGCCTGCGCCGAAATGCGCGCACAGCCATTGCCCCATGTCGTCCGAGCCACAGGCGGAATAAAGCGCCACCGGCCAACCCAGTTCAGCCAGGGCCAGCGCCGCGTTGCCCGCCGATCCGCCCGGCCGCATTTCGCTGTGCCGGACCAGTGTCTCCGTCCCCTTGCGCGGCCACCCCTCCACCGGCCCCAGCACGAAGTCGACGCTGGCGTCGCCGATCACCTTGATCTGTTGTTTGTTCATTTCCCTGGCTATCGAGGTCGCCGCGCGCTAAACGACCGGTATTTGGCTGATGTTGTTCTTCGGATCCATCCAGAACGACTCGTTCGCGAAGCGATTGAAGATTTCGCGCGGCAGGATGGGGGTGCGCTCGACCGGCTCCACCTTCGCGCGCACGGTATGCAGGCCGGGCATGCCCACCCGGGCGTCGAACTCGTCGGCGCTGTAGGCGATATGGTCGAAGTCGTGCTCGAACCAGGGTTCGCCGATGAACTGGTACACGGCACGCATCGCCGCCGCAGGATTGCGCGCCAGGCTCTCGTAGGTGAGCAGCATCAGGTGGCCGGCGGCGTACTGGCTATAGAACGCATCCTTGGTTGCCTGGAAGGCGAAGCCCACCATGCCGCGGGGATCGGTCAAGGCCTCCACGCGCGAGTACACGGTGGTGTTCGTGTCGAAGCGGAAGATCTTGCTGACGCTGACCGGCTGCCTGCGCACCAGCCGTTCCATGCTGTCGAGCACCCAGGGGAGCTGGCGCACGCAGGCGATGACCTTCGAATCGGGAAACAGCGCGCCCAGCATCTGCATCCGGCTGCACCACAGCCGGCTGGTGTCGAACACCACGCCGGCGCCCGCCTCGCCGGCGTAGAAGTTCTCGGCCAGGCCGCGCAGCATAGCCACGCGCTGCTCGTCGGAGACATCGAAGGAGAAATCGTTCTTGCTGCTGGCCTCCGCGATCACCGCACCCATGATGTCGGCAAGCGGGCTGGTCATGCCCGCGCGGAACCGCGGATTCTGGTTGAGGATGGCAGCCAGGAGCGTGCTGCCCGAGCGCGGCAGGCCGGAGATGAGGTGCAGCTTCCGGGCCGCATTTGCCACGTGGGGTGCCGACGTCATGATTTGCGCTCGGAAGTGGATCGAGGACGAGGATTGTACAAAAGCACTGGTGCGCCTCAGCGAGGCGCCACGCGCTCGACCACGGCCTGGACGCTGCGGGTCGGCACGTTCCACCCGCTGACCTCGACAAACGGCGATTCCGCCGCCCCATGCGCGAATCGCGCGGTCAGGGTGATCGACTCGCCGGGCCAGAGCGTGACGTCGTTGTCGCTCCAGCGGATGGGCAGCGCCGTGCCGCCGCCGGCGGATGGCCGGACAGACAGGTGCTGGAACAGGGCCACGGCCTTTGACGCGGCGGGCACCGTCACGGTTACCGTGACGATGTCGCCAGTTGCCTCGTGCCGCAGCTTCGCCTGCACCTCGCTCGTCGCGGTCGGCAATGTTTGCAGGGGCGTGAAATCCGCATAGCGCGTCACGGGCGTGAGGTACCAGTTCGATTGCTGCCAGTCCAGCTCGTCGGCCTGGGTGGACAGCCAATACACGTTGCGCCCGATCGGATGCCCGTCCGACGCCGCCAGTTCGAGTTCGACGAAGTAGACCCGCGACAAGCCATCCAATGCCGGCAGCATCATGAGCTGCCGCGCCGTGTTGCCCTCGACGTCCGCGCCCGTCAGGCGCCGCTCGAGCGCCACGCTGCCGTCCAGGTTGCGCACGCGGATCACCGCGCGCAATCCGTGCGCGGCGGTGAGCGTCTGGTTGACCAGCATGATGGCGCGCGTGTCGTACGAGTACTGTATGTGCACCGGCTCGTTGGCGATCTTGGCGCCGAAATACGCGCCGGCGGGATTGAGGAAGTAGTCGTACAGATGCCAATGCAGCGAGGGCCAGGCATTGTTGAGCATCCAGTAGATGACGCCCGTCGCCGGATTTGCCGCGGTGCGGTGGGCGTTGAAGGCCTCGAATTGCGCCCGGGCATTGTCGTAATTGTCGAGCTGCGCCTTGGCAACGTAATCCTCGAGGCTGCGCACCTCGCCGTAGCGCCGGGCCAGGGCGACATCGAACGGCGTCAGGGTGGCAAATACCGACCAGGCGGCGGAAGCATGGTACTGCCGTGCCTGCGGGGACTTCCACAAGGCTTCGAGTTCCTGGGGCGATAGCATGCGCCTCAGGTCCTCCAGCCGCGGAATGGAGGCGCCGGCGCTGACTTCCGAATCGAACCCGAATGCGCCGCCAAGCCGGTCGGCATACCAGTAGGCCGGCGGGACCCAGGAATACGGACCCTCCATTTTCATGCCGGAGGGCCCGGTCTCGGCCGTCCCCTCGGGTGTTGCCGCCGAGATGATCGGCAAGGGCCAGTTCTCCGAGCGCAGCGTGTCCACGTACATCTTCGCGATCGCCGGGGGCGGTGCGTGGTCGCTGCCGATCATGAAGCCGATGACCGATGGGTGGTTGCGCAGCAGGCGCGCTTCGCTGGCCATGGACGCCGCGGCCACTTTCTCGTCGGCGGCAGTCCACGATTCGCCCCCCGTGGCCGCCGCAGCCTCCCACTTGTCGCAACATTCCCAGCCGGCCAGGACCATGATGCCGGTGCGGTCGGCAAGATCGTAGAAGCGGGCGTTCTCGAGCTTGCCCTCGCTGCGAATGGTGTTGAGGCCCAGGTCCAGCACGTAGTCGAACTCCGTCTCCATGCGCCGGGCGTCGTCGCGCAGGAACATGTCCGGTGTCCAGCCGGCCCCGCGGATCAGCACGGGTTGCCCGTTGACGACGAATTGCATCCCGCCCTGCGCCGTGAGATGGGAAGTGACCGAGCGAACGCCGAACGACGCGCCGGCTTCGTCGGAGACCACGCCATCGACGGCGGCCGTCAATTGCAACTGATAGAGCGGGTGCTCGCCCATGCCGACGGGCCACCAAATGCGCGGATGCCGCAGCTCCAGCCCCGGATCGCTGGCCGGGTCGAACGAAACCGCCTGTGTCTGGCCGCCCGCGAGGTGAAGCGTGCGTCGCAATGCAACGCCGGCGACGTTGCCCGTGATGATGGCATCGTGCGCTTGTGCATCGAGATTGCGTGCCAGCACCCGGACCGCCAGCGATGCGCGCGCCAGATCGGGAAGCGAAAGATCCGAAGCGACCTGGGGATGGAGCAGTTCGACAGGGCCCTTGCGCAGCACATCGACACCCCGCCACGGACCCATATTGTGGTCCGGCGGTTCCGGATTCCAATCGACCCAGCCGATCGAGAGGCTGGTCCGCGAATCGGCCGGCGGCACCTTCATGGCGAGCGCGTTGCTGCCCTCGTGCACCCAGCCGGTGACGTCGATCTCCTGCACGGGATAGGCCCCGGCAATTGCGGTGCGGTCGGCGACCAGCTGGCCGTTCAGCCAGAGATCGGCCCCCGGGATCATGCCGTTGATGCGCAGCAGCGTGTGCATGCCCGGCGGGTTCCTGGCCAGCGTGAATTCGCTTCGGTACCACCATGGAACGATGAACGGCGTGCCGCTGGCGTCGGGGTCCTGCACCGTGCGCAGGTTGTCGCTGTAGAAGATGTCCTTGTAGAGGCCGTTCTCCAGCAGGCCCGCCAGCACGGTGGCGCGGCCGCTCACGGGGAACCAGCCCTCGACCGGAAAGCCGCGGGTGGAGATCACCTCACCGCCCTGCTGCGCCTTCGCACTGGACTGGATGTTCCAGCCGAGCACCGCGGTGGCCGTACCGGCGCCCGGGTCCACCACCGTGGGTGCAGCGGCACCCTCGGCGCGGCCGGGCAGCGCGCCCGCCAGCAGGGCGAACGCTGCGACGACCTGCACCGCCGCGGCGGCTCGAACGCGTGCCGGCGTGGCGGTTCCCGCCCGGGCGCTCACCATTGCCCGCGCATGCCGAGCATGAACATGCGCTCGGAGAATTGCGTGTGGCCCGGCTGGTCCGGCCATACCAGGTAGAAGCGCTGCGCCTCGTTGGTGAGATTGCTGGCGTTGAGGAATACCTCGCAGGTCTTGTCGAATTTGTAGGCGATGGAAGCGTCGACATAATGTTGCGGCGCCTCGTACTCTTCCAGGCCCTGAACGCCGCCGACACTGTTCATCACGGCGCGGCGCGAACGGTAGTTCTCCGCCAGACGCGCCTGGAAATGGTCGTCCTGGTACCACAGCACGAGATTGCCCGACACGACCGAATTGTCCTGGAAGGGAATGTCCTTGCCGGCCAGGTCGGTCTGGCCCGTGTGGCTGGGTGCGTAGGTCACGTTGAACTCCATGCCGGTCTTCGACAAGAGGCCCGGCAGGAATTCGAAGCCGCGACGTACATCGAACTCCGCACCCTGGATCGAACTGCCCGACTCCTGGATGGGCTGGGTGATCGTGATGCAGTGGTGGCGCACCACGCCGTCCTCGTCCGGCAGGGTGCAGTTGGTCGTCGCGCCGTTGACGATGGAGTTCTCCACATTGATGCGGTAGATCTCGAAGCTGATCAGGCTCGTGCGATCGATGTAGTAATCGAGGCTTGCCCCGAAATTGGTCGAGCGCCAGGGGTCGAGGCTCGGATTGCCCGTCGACTGGCCCTGCGACACCTGGTAGATCGGCCCTTGCTTGGTCTCCAGCAGCGAATAGTTCAGGCTCAGGCCGCCCCCCCACTGGCTCAGGTCGAGCGGCATCATGTTCTTCGAGGCCGCGAGGCGCAGGGTGAGCTTTTCGTTCAGGTTCAGCTTGAAGTTGGCGGCCGGCAGGATGTCGTTGTAGCTGCGGTGCGTGGCGTTGTAGCCGGCCAGGGCCGCCTCGGTGCCATATTCCCCCGGCGCACCCGCCAGGTCCTGGGTAACGTCCAGGTCGGTGTGGATCAGGCGTGCGCCGATATTGCTGCTGAAGGACATGTCCCCGATGTGCCCGGTCTGGTTGGCCTGCGCATAGCTGGCCAGCTCCTTGATCCGCACCGTCCAGGTGGTGGCCGGCTGCAGCTGGGTGGTGGTGAGCGGGTACAGCGACTTCCAGAACGCCATGGGATCGTTGATGGCATTGGGATTGATCGCCCAGAAGTTGACTCCCGAACCCAGCAGATTGGTGACCCGCTGCCAGTTGCCGGACAGGGATGCCGGCTCCTGCGATATCGGCAAGGCCGACAAGGGCCCGGCGCGGAAGCTGCCCGTTGCATTGCCCGCCGTGCACCAGCTGCCACCATTGCCGTTGAGGATCACGTCGGCGCCGACGTAGCGGACCAGGCAGCCGCCGGGGTTGCTTGCGCCCATGCCGCCGTAGACGGGGGTGACGAGCGTGAAGCCCAGGTTATCCGCCGAGCGCACGCCGTCGCGCAGGCCGAAGTCGAAGTTGAGCCCGGGCTTGAGGTCATAGTGCCCATCGAGGCGCAGCACATTGATCGTGGTGCTGCGGTCGTAGTCGTCGCTCGATTCCAGGGTCTTCATCCGCCAGCCGTCGGGATTGGCGAGACTGGCGGCGAGCGGTGCCGACATGCCGATCGCCAGGCTCGGTCCGGTGAAATTGGCGATCATGGGCTGCGAGTTCTGGGGGATTCCATTGGGATTGAACACGCGGTTGCCGCCGAGTTGCGCGGGATAGACGAAGGTTCCGCAGGGCAGGCCGGTGCTGGCATCCTGCCAAAGGCATCCGTCCGAGTTCGAGATGTTGGTGTCGGTCTCCAGCCACAACTTGCTGGCGCTCTCGTGGATGCCACGCACGCTGCCCTTGAACGGCCCACCACCGTCGTAATCGAACTGCAGGTTGAGGTTGCGCGACGTCGAATTCTGCCGCGTGACCTGCGTGAAGGACTCGACATCGCCCGGCCACTTCTCATAGACCTGCGTCGTGTAGATCTGGGTGCCGGCCCAGTTCGGATCGGCGGGCGGCGTGTTGTACTGGCCCAGCACCGTGCTGCCGGTGTTCCTGAACTGCAGCGGAACATAGGTGGCTCCCTGCCAGTTCGTCGAGTTGAACTGGATACCCATGTTGCGGTCCCACTGGTCCTGGTGCGCGTAGAAATAGTCGCTGGTCATCGTGACGCCGCGGCCCAGGTCGATCTGGAACGCGCTGTTGAACGACTTGCGCTTGCGCTCCGTGAGGGTGTCGTACAGGCTGATGTCCTGGCTGCCCATGAAGACGCCGTTGGGCCCCCCGAAGCCCTTCACGTTCACGTCGCCATTGGGATACTGCTTGATCTGGCCGGGGACGGTTGCGCCGTTCCACGCACCCAGGAAGCCGTTGTAGGCGCCCGCGCTGGCGGCGCGCTCGCTGTTGAGGACCACGCCGTACTGATCCAGGCCCTCGGTGGCGTTCATGCGCGTGGTGTCGGAATAGTCGCCCGAAACCAGCAGGCCCCAGCCTCCCGAATTGAACGATATGAGGCCGTTGGCCTCCGGGCCGTCCTTCTTCGCCGAACTCCCCCGCTCCCCGTCGGCCGAGTAGCTGTACGTGAACCCGTGGGGCAGGTCCCAGGGGCGGAACGTATGCAGGTCGAGCGCGCCGCTGATGCCGCTCGCGGTCTGCGATGCCGTGGGCGACTTGATGACGTCCACCTGGTTGAACATCGTCGCCGGCAAGGTGGTGAAGTCGGGTTGCTGCGAGTCGATCTGGTCGGGCGTGATGAAGACTTCGCCGTTGAGCATGGTGCCCACCTGGGGCAGGCCGCGCACATCCACCGACGTTCCGATGCCGCCATCGCGATTGATCTGCACGCCGGTGATGCGCTGCAGGGCATCGGAGATGGTCGTGTCGGGCAGCTGGCCGATGCTCTCGGCCGAGATGCTGTCCTGGATGCTCTGCGCCTGGCGCTTGATGTCGATCGCGCGGATCTGCGACGCGCGGACACCGGTGACGACGATCGTTTCCAGGTTCTCCGGGTTCTTGCCATCGGGCGATGGCGCGGTCGTCGATTCGGACGGCGCTGGCGCCTGGGACTGCGTGTTCGCGTCATCGGCAGGGGCGCTTGTGCCCTCCGCGGCCCTGGCGGAGACGGCGGCGACAGCCAGCAAGGCCATCGAAACGGCAATCGACACGGGATGCTTGCGATAGAGGGGCGGCACGGGTGATACCTCCGGATGGGTGTCCTGCGATTCGTCGTAGTTGTTGCCGTACTGAACGGTTTTTCTGTATATTTGTTCGGACGCCTGACGGACTAAATATTGCCATTGAAATTTATCGAAGCGCAAGATGTCCTGGTGCTTGATCAATTAGTTTGTCGAGTTGACGAATAAAAATGAGACAACTTTCGATATCACAGCCGGTGGCGAGCCTGACGCGCCAGGTATCGCGGCGAACGGTTTTCGAGGCCCTGCTGCATCGCAACCCGAGCTCGCGGGCCGACCTTTCCAAGGTCACCGGTCTTTCCAAGCAGACGATCTCCGAGGTCATCGACGCCTTCGAAGAGCAAGGTCTCGTTCGTCCCGTCGGCCGCACGGCCGGCAACGTGGGGCGGACGGCCGTCCTCTATGAACTGAGTCCGGAGGGCGGCTGCGTGCTCGGCATGGACCTGGGCGCGCGCCGGTTGACGGTTGCCCTGGCCGATATCTCGGGTCGGGTCGTGGCCGAGGCCGCCGAGCCCACCGACAGTCGCGGTGGCGCGTGGGCGCTTGACCAGATTGCCCGCCTTTCGGACCGCCTTGCGCGTGACAACCACACCCACCCCAGCCGGATCCGCTCCATCGTGTTGGCCACCCCGGGCGTGGTGGACCCCCGCAGCGGCGCCATCGAGATGGCGCCCAACATCACCGACCTGGGGCGCCTGAACGTCGTCGGGCTCTTGAGCGAGAAGCTTGGCAGTGCCGTTGCCGTTGAAAACGACATCAATCTGGCGCTGCTCGGCGAGATCTGGCACGGCTGCGCGCAGAACGTCGCCAACGTCGCCTTCCTCGCGCTGGGCACGGGTGTCGGCCTCGGGCTCTTCGTCAATGGCAAACTCATACGCGGCGAGAACGGCGCGGCCGGCGAAATCGGCTACCTGCCGATCGGCGGCGATCCGCTGCAGGTCGAGTCGCGCCTGCAGGGCTGCCTGGAATACCAGGTGGGCGCAAAGGGCGTCCTGCGGCGCTTCCACGAGGCCGGGGGCGCGCCCGTCGATTCGGTCACGCAGATCTTCGAGCGGGCAGATGCGGGTGACCCGCTGGCGGCGAACGTGGTCGACGAAACGGCCCACCTCATCGCCCTTGCCGCCGCCACCGTCATCGCCACGGTCGACCCGCAATTGCTCGTTCTGGGGGGCTCCATCGGCGCCCGGCCTGATTTTTCCGACAAGGTCGCACGTGCGCTACTGCCCATTTTGCCGCGACCGGTGGACATCAAGACCAGCACACTGGGCAAGCGGGCGGGTGTCGTAGGCGCCCTGTCCGTGGCCTTGCGCCGCCTGCATGAGGAAATCTTCGGCATCGGGAGACTCGCCGAGGCGATGCCGCTGCCGCCGCACCGGGCACAGTAATCGGGCGACCCGGACCCTGGCCGCCTTCGCGCATCATCGACCCCGCATTGGAAAGGAGGCTTGCACCCATGTGCCTATTCGCTCGCATGCGTACCCGACCGTTCGTGGCGAACTTTCTCGGCCTTGTCGCCGCGCTCGCCCTGTTCCCCGTGGCCGCACTCGCCGACGCGGATGCACCCCCACCGGAGGATTTCCGCTTTGCCCCGGGTTTCAGCGCGGTCCAGACGATCACCTTGATGCGCACCGCCGATGGCGTGCGCTTCGACTGGCCGGCGATCCCCGCCTGGGACACGGTGTTCCTGGGCACCCGCAGCGACGGGGCCGAGGCAACGCCCTTCGTCGAGGTCACG
>Ga0181525_10000273_pt1 | contig 46248 bp, 39 predicted proteins | sample PEATcosm2014_Bin_48_FD_121100 | JGI IMG/M metagenome (GOLD analysis project Ga0181525, IMG submission 121100) | Peatland microbial communities from MTU Mesocosm Facility, Houghton, MI, USA - PEATcosm2014_Bin06_10_metaG | ecosystem: Environmental > Terrestrial > Soil > Wetlands > Peat | place... | reverse complement strand
GCGGACCGCCTGGTAAAGACCGCGCTGTCCGTCGTCGCGGCCTATGGATCCTTCCAGGTCGCCGAACACCTGCACGCATCGGGCGTACTCGCCACCGTGATCACCGGGCTGATCGCGGCGAATCTGGGCACCGCGGCACGGAGCGGAGCCAACGACGGCCTCGCCTCCGACCACGGCTACATAGCGGAATTCTGGGATCTTGCGGCCTTCGTCGCGAACGCGGCCCTGTTCCTGCTGATCGGGCTGGAAATGCCGGCGATCGACTTCGGCGCGCTTGGCGCCGTCGGCATCGGCGCGGCCGTCGCCTTGGTGCTGGCGGGGCGTGCCGCCGCGGTCTACCCGATCGGCCTGGCTGCACACGCGACGCGTTGGCGCATTCCCGCGGTCGACCTGCACGTCCTCTGGTGGGGCGGCTTGCGCGGGGTCCTGGGCATCGCCCTTGCGCTGTCGCTTCCCCCCGGAACGAACCATCGCCCGCAGATCATCATTGCCACCTTCGCGGTGGTGGCGTTTTCCGTGCTGGTGCAGGGCGGCACCATGCCGTGGGTCTTGCGACGTGCAGCCCGGGCACACGCGGCCCACATCGAGAGCGACGAAAGGCCGCGATGAGCGCGCCCTCGGACCCGACCGGTGAATTGGCGGGCGCCCTGGCCGTCACGGCACGGATCTACCTGCTTACTGCGCCCTGTTCGGCGGCGCTCTTGCGCACCAGCTGGTCGACCGTGCCCAGCAGGCGATCGTAGCCCTGGGTCAGGTCAAGGTCGGTGCGATAGCGCCCGGCGACCACGAAGCTCGGCACGCTCTCGATCACGAAGGCCTGTGCCTGGCTGTCGGCGCCGCGCACGCGGACCTGGACCGCGAACGAGTTGTAGCGGTCGAGGAAGGCGCGCCGGTCCTTGCCCTGGCGGGCGACCCAGTCGGCCGCGGCATCGGCAGTGAGCAGGTTCACGTGCTCGGCGTGCAAGGCGGCGAAGACCTTGCCGTGGAGCGCATCGAGCTGCTCGGCGGCCTCCAGCGCGAAGTACAGGCGCGCCAGCGACTCCCATTCGTCGCGGCCGAAGGTGACGGGCACGCGTCGCAGCACCACGTTGGCCGGCAGCGCGCGGCGCCATTTCTCGAGCAGCGGCTCGAGGTGGGCGCAGTGCGGGCAGGCATACGAGAAGAACTCGACCACTTCGATGCGGCTGGAAGCCGGGACCCTGGGGACGGTGCCGTCGGCGCGCTCCAGCACCACGTAGTCCTTGCCTTCGGTCACCTGCGCCACCGCGCTGCCCGTGGCCAGCACCAGAAGTGCCGCCAGCAAAACCTGTAGCCGTCGTTTCAAGAGCCGCTCCCCGCGTTGCCGCCGCTGCGCACCGGCGTGATGACCGTGGCGGCGATCTTATAGCACCGTGCCGCGCGTGACGGACCGCGCCAAAGCGCGCCGGCCGGGGCACCGGGCCGTCGGGCAGGCTGCGCAACTATGCTTTAGCATGCGACCATGATCGATCTGGCCGGCGTCCGCATCGCCAACACCCTGCGCCTCTTCGACGAGTTCAAGGACACGAACTCGCCCGGGACGGCGCCCCTGCTGGGCCTGGAGAAGGCGTTCTCGGCGCACCTGCAGATCTCCGCGGCGCAATGGAGCCAGCTCAAGGGCGGGCACCGCTCGATCGGCGCCACGCTGGCACGCCAGTTCGAGGCGCGCTGCGGCAAGCCCTCCGGCTGGCTGGACGAACGTCGCAGGCCCGGGACGCTCGCCGCGGCGCCGTCCGGCGCCACGCCGGACGGTCCGCGCGATGCCGAGGAGCGCTTCGCCGTGGCGCTTTTCCTGACCGCCTACCGGGCCAATCCGGCCCAGGTGAAGGCTCGCCTGCTGGACCTCGTGCACGGGGAACTGGCCGGTCCCGCCAAGTCGCCCAAGACGCCGCTGCTGCGCGTGGCCGGCTCGGCCAGAAGCGCAAAAAGCGCTTGACTTTGCTAAAGCTTCATTTAGCATTGACGACTGTGTACTGCAAGCGCGCCACGCGCGCATCGACCTGATCGCCACCATGCATCCCACCGCCGCACTCCGAACCAGCACCGCGCCCCGGGCCCCGATGAGCCCGCGCATGCGCGCGCGGGCGTTCGGGCTGCGCCAGGGCGGCAATGCGCCGGTCTGGCACTCGGGCCTGCATTTTGGTCGCCCGCAGAACAAGCCCGTACGCACACCTGGCCGAGGTGAAGGACCCTGAAGTCCCCCAACCCAGCGGATATCCGCCAAGGCCCGGTGAGCGTAAAGCCCCCGGGCCTTTTTGTTTGTTTCGCGCCTGTTTCGTGTTTGCTTTTGGACCGCTTTTACCCGCCGCACCGCGACGCCATCGCCCCGGCACACACCCAAGGAGGCAACGATGCTGAAACTATCCCACCCGAGCGCGAATCGTCGCACCGCGCGGCGTGGCGGCAAGGCCCACCATGCGCCCGTGAGCCTGGAGCGCTTCCAGCCCCAGACGCCCGTGGCGCGCTACAACCTGGAGGACCTGCTGCGCCGCGGCGCGCTGCCGGTGTTCGCCAATCGCGACCAGGTCATCCTGACGCGCCAGGGGCAGACCGCCACCCTCGACGCCTACGGGCGGCTGAGCTGGGCCGGCGCCTGAGGCTGCGCGGCGCGATGAATGACGCTCTTCGTACCGTGGCCAGCGAAGCGTGCGAGACGCCGGCCAGGGGAGTGCACGCTGGTCGCGCGGCGTGCATTGCAGCCTCTCGCCGGGCATGGCCGCAAGGCCATGCCCGGGCTGCACGGACTTTCCCGGCCGTGGTCGCCTACGACCCGCGACGGAACTGACGGACGAAGCCCAGCGCCCAGAACAGCGCCGCGGCCAGGAACACCAGCAGTCCGCCCAGGAACCAGGATTCGTCCAGGCGCACCGGCTGCGAGCGGTTGGCCCGCACGACGAGCCAGTGCGCGTAGCACAGGAAGACCAGCAGCATCGCGGAGAACTGCAGCACGCCGGCGCGGATCCGCGTGACCGTCTGGCCGCGGCGCTCGGGCGCCAGCCAGTATTCGCGATGCGGCAGGTTGATGCGCGCGCCGGGACGTTCGAGCGAACGCCAGGTGATGAACACCATGAGAGCGGGCAGGGCGATCACGAAGAACAGCATGAACAGCACGTAGACCGCGCGCGGCATGTAGCCGTTGGCCGCTCCGCCGGCGGCGAAATGCGAGGCGACCACGTCGGGCATCGACTGGCCGCTGGCCCAGACGAATCCGGCGGCGCATGCCACGGCAACGAGAAAGTATCGTCCGTTCCTGTCGTTCCACATGGCTGTATCTTCCGGTGCGGCGCCGCGGTGGTGGCACTTTACCCCGGCGGCGACGCTCCGTGGGCGCCAGCGTCCCAGGCGCCCGGGAACATCCGCCGCGCGTTGATCCGGTAGATCTTGTCGACGACCCCCTGCGGCAGGGCCAGGCCCTGGAAGGCCTCGTCGAAGTCCGGCGAATGCAGCGTCTCGCCCGTGTTGAGGAAGCGCCAGTCGGCCAGCCAGGCCTCGTGCGCGTCGGCGGCGACCTGTTCGTCGGTGTCGCCCTTGCCATGGGCGATGTCGGTGCCGTAGAGGATGCGGTCCTGGTAGCGGATCAGGAACTGCCGCACCTTCTCGCGGCCCAGCACGGCCTGGTGCTGCAGGTGGACCATGCGCGCGGCCACATCGACGCTGGCGCGCGGATAGCGATCGAGGAAGCGGGCGACCTCGTCGACATCCCATTCGAGCGAAGCCAGGTGCACGCTGTCGAAGCGCAGCGCCGGGTGGGCGGCCAGCATGCGGTCGCGCGCGGCCAGCTGGGCCTCGTGCGAGGGCATCTCGGGGTGCCGGTACATGTAGTACTGCGGGTGCTCGCGGAAATACTCCTGGTCCGAGCGTACCGTCATCTTGTCGAAGGGCAGCCAGCAGTTGAGGGGCTCGGCCTGGTGGCCGAGCAGGACGATGTCTCGCGCCTCCAGGTGGTCGAACACCGGCTTGAGGCGCGGGTCATCGAGCATGACGTAATGGCCGTCGGCATCGCGCAGGTCCATGCCGATGTTCTTCCAGACCTTCACGCCCACCGCGCCCTGCGCCACCGCCGCGTCGATGCGCCGCACCGCGCCCGCGGCCCAGTCCGCGGCGCCAAAGTCGGCCACCGATATGGTCGCGGCGAACGCGGCGCGGCCCGGATAGCGCTGGCGCAGCGAAACCGCGTCGCGCTGCTGTTCGTCGATGGGCGGGAAATCCGGATAGTCGACATTGATGGTGAGCACGCGAAAGCCGTCGTGCAGCGCCTGCGCCATGAATCGATCGGCCGGGCCGTGCAGGTGCAGGTGCGCGTCGATCTTCTCGACGCGCTCGAAGTCGGCCATCGTGTAGCTGTCGGCCGCCGCGGCGCCGGTGAAGCACAGCGCGAGCAGCCCCAGCGTGCCCAGCAGGCGCGCGGCCCTCATACCAGCTGGACCTCGACGCCGCGCCGGCGCAGCTCGGCGACCACGTCGGGCTGGGCCGAGGCATCGGTGATCAGCAGGTCGAGCTGGTCGACCTTGGCGATCACGCACACGTTGCGGCGCATCAGCTTGGACGCGTCCGCCACGGTGACGACCTGGCGCGAGATCTCGATCATCCGGGCGTTGAGCTGCGCTTCGGGCAGGTGCGGCGTCATCAAGCCGATTTCCGGGTCGAGGCCGTCGGCACCCAGGAACAGCCGGTCGGCCTGCAGGTTGTCGAGCGCCTTCTCGGCCATGTGCCCGGCCAGCGAGTGCGACTCCTGGCGCAGGATGCCGCCCAGCATGATCAGGCGCACCGTCGGCACGTCCGAGAGCAGCATCGCGATGTTCAGCGCATTGGTGATGACGTTGATGGACCGCACGTTGAGCGTGCGGATCTGCCGCGCCAGTTCGGCGGTGGTGGTGCCCGAGTCGAGGATGATGGTTTCGCCGTCGCGGATCAGCGCCGCCGCCGCCCGCGCGATGCGCACCTTCTCGGCGTGCCGCAGCGTCTGCTTGACGCGGATCGGCAGGTCGTCGTTCTCGCGGCGCGACAGCGCGCCGCCGCGCGTGCGGTCCAGCGCGCCGGCCGTCTCGAGCGCGGCCAGGTCGTGGCGTATGGTCACCTCGGAGGTGGCGAAGCGTTCGGCCAGGTCGTTGACGGTGACCCGGCCGTGCTCGCGCAGCAGGTCGCAGATGCGCCGCCGGCGCTCGTCCACGAGCAGTCCGGCCTCGGTGGCGCCGGCGGGGAGCGGAACGGGGGGCTTATCGGCGGAGCGGGTTGTCGAGTTCAGTTGCATGGTCCATCGTTGCGGTGGGGCCGGCCGCGCCGCGCGGTGCGCGGCACGGGGCCGGACTCAAGTGGGAATGGCCTCGATCATCAGGAAGTTCTCGAATGCCAGGTCGAGCTGCGCCCGCGCTGCCGTCGCGGTGCCCAGTTCGCGATCGTTGAAATAGTCGCGCAGGCGGTAGGTGCCGCCGCCCAGGCCGCGCAGCGCGATCGGCCCGCGCCACTGCTTGGCGTAGAACGCATAGTAGAGACGGCCGTCCTTTTCCACCACATGGGCCTCGGGCCGGTCGAAGCCGATGTCGTAGAGCTCGCCCCGATAGCGGCCCAGCGGCAGCATTTTCTCACGGTACAGGCCGATCCACTTGCGCCAGCGCTCCTCGCGCTCCGGCGTGAGCAGGAACGAATCCTTGGGCTTGGGATCCACCGGCCACGTGAACTTCGTCGAGACCACGGCACCCACGCCCACCGTCGAGGCGAAGTCGGCGCCGCCGTCGCTCAGCTCGACGTGGTCGCCGGCATACGAAGCGCTTGCGCCCATCAGGGCCTTGAGGGTCTTGCCCTTGTGCCGCACCTGCCAGGACGACTCGGGGTCGGAGGCCGGCGCATGGTTCATGTACGGGAAGTTGTGGAACGCGTACGAGGTTCCGCAAGGGCACAGTTCGATGACGGCCTCGGGATTGATCTGCAGCGCGGTCTCGTAGATCGCGCGGTAGAAATCGTGCAGGCGCTCCACCGACTCTTCCGGTCGCGCGTGCCGGTGCGCGGGGTTGTAACAGGGGGGCACGCCGTTCAGGTGCTGGCCGTCGATCTTCAGGCCGGCAAATCCCCATTCGCCGATGAAGGTGCGCACCAGCGCCTGCACCTGGGCGATCGTCCTGTCGTAGGCCGGGCACAGGTAGAAGGTGTTCCACCAGCTGATGTTCTGCACCGCGCCGTCCTTGTCCAGCAGCAGCATGTCGGGATGCTCGTGCAGCAGGTCGGCGCCGGGTGCGACCGATAGCGGCGAGAACCACAGGCGCGGCTTGAGCCCCGCGCCCTTGATGTTCGCCACCAGCGCGCGCAGGTCGGCTTCGCCGCCCGGGTACTTGTGCGGGTTCAGGCCCCAGTCGCCGATGGCCGATTGCCAGCCGTCGTCGATGACCGCCCAGCCCAGGCCCAGCTCCCGGGCCTTGGGCAGCGTGCCTTCGATCATCGCGCTCGTGCATTCGCGCTCGTAGCCCCACGCGCACCAGATCGGTTCGTAGGAAGCCGCCGGCGGCGGCGCCGGCCGCAGGCCGCGATCGGCCATCACGCGCCGGTATGCATCGAGCGTGGCGAAGTAGTCGCCGCCATGGACCGCGACGAAGGTCTCGAGCGTCTCGAAGCGCTCGCCCGGGCCGAGCGCGCGTTCGTCCTTGGCGCACACGGCGATCTGCACCGCATGGCCGTGGACCGCCAGCGGCAGCGATACCAGCTTGGGCACGGTCTCGACATGGCCGACGGCGATGCCGCCGTCGCGCCGCCAGATGTCGACGACCGGCGTGCCGCCGCCGTAATCGGAGCCCGTCATGCCCAGGAAATTCTCCTGGGCAAAGCCGTCCTTGAGCGGCTGGACCCAGTCGCGCCGGTCCGGATAGGTGCCGCCCGAGTACGACCAGTACTCGGGCGCGGCGCCGCCGCGCGTGCGGCACTCGGTGGCGCCGCTGGTCCAGCTCTTGACCGCCAGCGTCTGCGTGCCGCGGTTGCGATAGGCCACACGCACGAAGGCAAAGCCCGGATAGCGCTCGTACAGGCGCACGTCGACCGTCTTTTCAATCCCCTCGGCGGCCAGGCCGGACAGCAGCAGCCGCTGTCCCTTGCCGTGCTGGCCGTCGATGGCCTCGCGCGCCTGCTGCTGCAGCCGGTAGCGCACGATGCAGCGGCCGTCGGCGAGTTGCAGAAACTCGCTGTTGCTCCACTGGCTGCGCAGTCCGTGCGCGCGCTCCGGCAACAGCGTCACACGGGTGCGCAGGGCCGCGTCGAACTCGAGCCGCAGCGCGCCATCGCCGAACGCGATCGCAGGGCCGCCGTCGCCCGCGGCCGAGGCCGCGCTCGCCGGCAGCGCACCGGCCAGCAACAGCGCGCGTGGCGTGACCGCAACACCGGAGGCCAGCTGTATGAAGCGCCGTCGGGCGTTCAGCGTGTTATCCATTACCCCTCCCCCGGACCCGCAGCGACTGCCGCCGGCCAAAATCCCAGATGCGCCCGCCGGGTGCATCTTGCCCCAGCCCCCGGAATAAAACCTGTTGACATTTCCGTGTTTGAAAATAGTATTACGAAAGTTTCCGAAACACAATAAAGAAACAATCGAAAGACAATAACTTTCGAAATAGGTCTATTGCCATTGCGCCGGTTGCTCGAAACCGGGATTCGAACAGATGCTGGGGGGATGGAAATCATGGGGATGCGCACGCTCTTCGCGGTAACGGTGGCTGTGGCGGGGATCCAAACCGTCGCGGCGGCCGAGGCAACATCGGATCAAACGGCCGCAGCGGCTCCCGTTGCAAGCGCGCCAGTTGGCGCGTCGGCGGATGCGGCGGCGGATGCCGCGACGGTCACGCCGGCGGCCAAGGGACCGGCCTCCCCCGCTGCAGCGGCGAGCGAGGCGCAGCTCGACACGATCGTGGTCACCGGACTGCGCGACAGCCTGCAGAAGTCGCTCGCCCTCAAGAAGAATGCCGACGTCGTGCTCGATTCGATCAACGCCACCGAACTGGGGCGCTTCCCCGACGACAACGTGGCCGATTCGCTCAGCCACATCAACGGCATCTCGATCACCCGGACCACCGGCGGCGAAGGCCAGCACGTCTCGGTGCGCGGCCTGCCGTCGCAATACAACATCGTCACGCTCAACAACCGCATCCTGGCCACCGACGACGACGGCCGCGACTTCGCCTTCGACGTGCTGCCGGCCGACGTGATCTCCGGCGCCGACGTGCTCAAGTCGGCGCAGGCGTCGGCGGTCGAGGGCAGCATCGGCGGCACGGTCAACCTGCGCTCGGCGCGGCCGTTCGACGACCCGGGCTTCCACTCGGCGCTGCGCGCCGAGAAGAACTACAACGACATGTCGTATTTCAGCGGCTACAAGCTGTCGGGCGTGGTGAGCAACACGAGCGAGGACGGCAAGTTCGGCGTGCTGGTCGGCGCCGTCCTGTCCGATACCAAGACCCGGACCGATGCGCTCAACTACAACACCTACGACCCGGCCAATCCCGGCGTCTGGCCGCTGGGCTCGAACAATGCGGTCGTCGGCGAATGCTGCATCTCGTACGGCACGGTCATCGACCAGAAGAAGCGCGACGCGCTCTCGGGCACCGTCGAATGGCGCCCGACCGGCGACATCAAGATCGCCGCCGATGCGCTCTTCACCCGCCTCAACGACCCGCAGGTGGCGTACAACCACTCGTTCTATCCGGACTTCGGCTACGACCAGAACGGCAATTCGGAATGGTCGAATGTCGTGGTGAAGAACGGCCTGGTCACCTCCTTCACCGCCAACACGTTCACCCCCGAGGTCGTCAACAACACGATCGACCGCGTGGTAAACACCTCGCTGCTGGGCCTCAACGGCTCCTGGCAGGTGAATTCGCGCCTGAGCTTCGCCGGCGACCTCTATCGGTCGCGCGCCATACGTCCCGAGGGCGGCACCGATGCCTTCGTGACCGCGGGCCTGGTATCGCCGGGGCCGTACAACCAGAGCACGATCACGTATACGGCCAACCAGAACGCGATGCCCAATATCTCGATCCGGCTGCCCAACGGCCAGGACTATGCGACCGCGCTTGCGACGGGCCAGCTGACCAACCAGAACCTCTGGAGCACCCATTACGTCGGGTTGAGCGGCTACACGATCCACGACGCGGTGACCGGCGCGACGGCCGACGGTTCCTACAAGGTCGACCAGGGAATCTTCGAGCGCATCGACTTCGGCATCGGGCGCACGCGCCGCGAGAAGTCGCGCTGGGACGTCAGCAACGACTGGACCAACGGTTCGGCCCAGTATGGAACGCTCTACAACACCGTGCCGGGACAGCCCGGGCCGATCACGTTCGGCACCATGGGCGCGAACGTGATATCGATGACCAACTTCCCCAATTTCATGCAGGGGGCGGGCGGTTCGTTCCCCACCACCATGCCGGTGCTCAACGTGCCGGCGCTGCTGGCGGGCCTGCAAAAACTCAACGGCACGACCAACTACTCGGGGACCGGGGCGACCTACCAGTTCAGCAACACCCTGCCGCAATTCAATCCGACCAATTCCTACGCGGTGAGCGAAAGCACCACCTCGCTGTACGGCGAGGCGTTCTTCGCCGGCGACAACTGGACGGGCAACCTGGGCCTGCGCATCGTGCGCACCAATACCCAGGCCTCGACCTCGGTGGACAACATCCAGTCGGTCACGGTCGCGGACACGACGAATCCGACCAATCCCGGCATCGTCGCCTACAGCGCGCCCACGCCGACCACGGCCTACGGCTCGTACACGATCCCGCTGCCGTCGATCAACACCAGCTACTGGCTCAACCAGAAGCTGCAGCTGCGCTTCGGCGCGGCCGAGGTGATGTCCCGCCCCAACCTGAACCAGCTCGCCCCCACGGTGACCAATAACGCGGGCAACCAGCAGTACATCCTGTACTACGCCGGCAACGCGGCGCTCAAGCCGATCAAGGCGACGCAAGCCGATCTCTCGGCCGAGTGGTACTACCAGCCCAAGGCCGCCCTCACGGCCGCGGTGTTCGGCAAGAAGCTCCGGGACGACATCACCACCCAGCAGATCAACAACGTCAACATCGGGGCGGTCGGTCTCTTCAACGGCAATCCGGCGGTACCGCTGCCGTTCGACGTGCAGCAGCCGGTCAACGGCGACCGCAGCCTGATCTACGGCATCGAACTGGGCTGGCAGCACATCCTCGAGAGCGGCTTCGGCATCCGCGCGCAGTACGCCTACACCTGGAGCAAGACCTGGATCGGCGGCCAGTACGCCGGCGCCGAGAGCGGCATCTCGCCCTCGACCGCCTCCGTCGGCCTGCTGTACGAGGCCGGCAAGATCAGTTCCAGCATCTCGTGGGACTACGCCGGTCACTTCAACCTGGCGGGCGGCGACTCCACCGAAGTCACCGGCTGGCCGGCCATCTCCAATTCGTTCACCTGGGTGACCGCGTCGGCCTCGTACCAGCTGACCAAGGAGATCAAGCTCTACGTCGAGGGCAAGAACCTCACCGACTCGGTTGCGAAGACCTTCCTCAACGGCAATCCGTATGCGATCTGGGCCAACGGCTCCAGCAGCACCAGCAGCGGGGTGGGCGCCGGTTACAGTGACTACGGCCGCAGCTACACGGCCGGTATCGGCATCCGCTTCTGACGCGACAGAGGAACACGGCGATGAGCGCAATCCCGGCAGCGGCCGCGAAATCCCCCCACTGGCTGGGCTATGCCCTGCTGACGACCGCCACCTGGGGCGTGTGGGGGGCCTTCACCGGCCTGCCCAGCCAAAACGGCTTCCCCGACACGCTCACCTACGTGGTGTGGGCGCTGACGATGATCGTCCCGGCCACCTGGGCGATGCAGCGGGCCGGCTGGAAGCTGCGGCGCGACCGGCGCTCGCTGGCGCTGGGCATGGCCGTGGGCCTGCTCGGCGCCGGCGGCCAGATGATCCTGTTCCACGCGGTGACGATAGGCCCCACCTACCTCATCTTCCCGATCATCTCGCTGTCGCCGGCCGTGACCATCATCCTGTCGTACCTGCTGCTGCGCGAGCGCACCGGCCGCCTGGGCATGGCCGGCATCGTGCTGGCGCTGATCGCGCTGCCGCTGTTCGACTACGCGCCCGAGGGCGGGGCCCAGGGCTACGGCCTGTGGTTCTTCCTCTCGCTGGGCATCCTGCTGGCCTGGGGACTGCAGGCGTATTACATCAAGCTGGCCAACGCGACGATGGACGCCGAGAGCATCTTCTTCTACATGATGATCACCGGCCTGATGTTCATCCCGCTGGCCTGGTACTTCACCGATTTCTCCAAGCCGGTATACCTGGGGCTGTCCGGCCCCTACCTGGCCGCGCTGATCCAGATCCTCAACGCCGTGGGCGCGCTCACGCTGGTGTATGCCTTCCGCTACGGCAAGGCGATGGTGGTCTCGCCGCTGGTCAATGCCGGCGCGCCGCTGCTGACCGCGGTGATCGCGCTGCTGGTCGCGGGCGCCGTGCCGGGGCCGTACAAGCTGGCCGGCATCGTCTTCTCGCTGGCTGCGGCACTGCTGCTGGCGCTGCAGCCGGAATGAGCCGCGGAACCGGGGCGGAGGACATGGCGATGACGATGCCCGGAGCGCGCGCGTGAAGGCACTGCTCGACCTCGTCCGCGCGCACCGCGCCGGCCAGGGCGGCGGTGTCACCTCGGTCTGCTCGGCCCATCCGCTGGTCATCGAGGCGACGCTGCGCGAAGCGGCCGCGCGCGGCACGCCCGCGCTCATAGAGGCCACCTCCAACCAGGTCAACCAGTTCGGCGGCTACACCGGGATGACGCCGGCCGGATTCCGCGACTTCGTCGCGCGGATCGCCGCGGGGGTCGGCCTCGATGCGGGCCGCGTGCTGCTGGGCGGCGATCACCTGGGTCCCAACTGCTGGCAGGCCGAGCCCGCGGCGCGCGCGATGGAACTGGCCGAGCAGATGATCGCCGACTACGTGCAGGCCGGTTTCCGCAAGATCCACCTCGACTGCTCGATGTCCTGCGGCGGCGACCCGCACCCGCTCGACGATGCGCGCGTGGCCGAACGGGCCGCGCGGCTGTGCGCGGTCGCGGAGACCGCCTGGGCCGCGCAGGGCGGCGAGGCGCCCGTGTACATCATCGGCACCGAGGTACCGGTCCCGGGCGGCGCGGCCGAGGAGCTGGGCACGCTGGCGGTGACGACGCCGGCGGCGGCACTGGCCACGCTGGCGGCGCATCGCGCCGCCTTCGCCGGCCGCGGGCTGGCCGCGGCCTGGGATCGCGTGATCGGGCTGGTGGTGCAGCCCGGGGTGGAGTTCGACCACCACAAGGTCATCGACTACGTGCCGGAGCGCGCGCGTGCGCTCAGCGGCTGCCTCGACGGCGAGACGCAGCTGGTGTTCGAGGCCCATTCGACCGACTACCAGACCCCCGCGCTGCTGCGCGCCCTGGTGCAGGACCATTTCGCGATCCTCAAGGTCGGCCCGGCCGTGACCTTCGCGTTGCGCGAGACCTACTGGGCACTGGCCGACATTGCGCGGGAACTGCACCCCGGCGCCGGCGTACCGCTCAAGCAGGTCGTGCTCGCCGCCATGCGCGCCCAGCCGCGCCATTGGAAGCCCTACTACACCGACCCGGTGCGCGAGACGCTCGACCTGCAGTACAGTCTGAGCGATCGCGTGCGCTACTACTGGCCGGTTCCCGAGGTGCGCCGGGCCTGCGAGGACCTGGTGGCGCAACTGGCCGCCCGCCCCCTGCCGCTGACGCTGCTCAGCCAGTACCTGCCGCGCCAGTACGCGGGCGTGCGCGAGGGCCGCATCGACAACGCGCCACACGCCATCCTCCTCGACGGGGTCGCGCAGGTGCTGCGCCAGTACGCGCACGCCTGCGCTCCGTCGGCGCCGGGCGCGGCAAGCCATCAGCATCAAGGAACACCATGCAATCATTCGGAATGAGCGCCGCGCAGATCGACCAGGCCGGCGGACACTGGACGGCGCGCGAGATCGCGCAGCAGCCCGCGGTGTGGCGCGCGATCGCGCAGCCGGCGGCCGCGGCCGGCGCGCAGCGCTTCCTCGCGCCCCTGCTGGGCGACCCGGCACTGCGCATCGTGCTCACCGGCGCCGGCTCCTCGGCCTTCGTTGGCGAATGCCTGGCGCCGGCCCTGAGCCGCCTGCTGCGCCGGCCGGTCGATGCGGTGTCGACCACCGACCTGGTCGCGGGGCCGGACAGCTGGCTCGTCGCCGACCGTCGCACGCTGCTGGTGTCGTTCGCACGCTCGGGCAACAGCCCGGAGTCGGTCGCCGCGCTGGAGCTGGCGCAGCAGCTGGTCGCCGACTGCCACCACCTCGTCATCACCTGCAACGCGCAGGGCGCCTTGCAGACCATCGCCGCGGCGATGGACAATGCGCATGTGCTGCTGCTGCCCGCGGAATGCAACGACAACAGCTTCGCCATGACCTCGAGCTTCTCGTCGATGTTGCTGGCCGGCGCGCTGGCCTTCGGCGCGCTGCCGGGCGCCGCCGTCGCGGCCGCGGCGGCGGCGGCGCAGCAGGTGCTCGACGGCGCCCTGCCGCTGCTCCAGGAGCTGGTGCGCAGCCGCTACGAGCGGGTGATCTACCTGGGCGCCAACGAACTCAAGGGCCTGGCGCGGGAGGCCGCGCTCAAGCTGCTGGAGCTCACCGACGGGCGCATCGTCTCCATCGCCGACACGCCGCTGGGATTTCGCCACGGTCCCAAGACCGTGGTCAACGCACGGACGCTGGTCGTGGTCTTCCTGTCGGGCGATGCCCACAGCCGCCGCTACGACCTGGATCTGCTGCAGGAACTGCGCCGCGACGGGGCGGCCGGCCGCGTGCTGGCGCTGGCCGCGGGCGCCGACGCCGCACCGCCGCACGCCGACACCCATGTCCTCCCGCCGCTGCCGGGCGGCGGCGCGCTCGCGCACGCGCTGGCCTATGTCGTCTTTGCCCAGAGCTACGGCCTGCTGCAGTCGCTGGCGCTGGGGATCGGCCCCGACAACCCCAACCCGGCCGGCAGGGTCAATCGCGTCGTCAAGGGCGTATCGATCTACCCGTTCGAGCCCGCCGGATGAATACCTTCCTCGGCGTCGACGGCGGCGGCAGCAAGACCGAATTCGTCCTGATCGACGACACGGGCGCGCTGCTGGCGTCGCACCAGGAAGGTCCCGCCTACCATCCCGAGATCGGCCTCGATGCCCTGCGCGCGCTGCTGGCGCGCGGCATCGGTGCGGTGCTCGCGCACGGCCGGGTCGAACCGGCCGCGCTGACCCACGCCTTCCTGGGGCTGCCCGCCTATGGCGAGGACAGCCGCCTGCTCGCGCGCCTCGATGCGATGGCCGCGCCGCTGCTCGGGGCAGGGCAATACCGCTGCGGCAACGACATGGTGTGCGGCTGGGCCGGCGCGCTGGCCTGCGGCGACGGCATCAATATCGTCGCCGGAACCGGGTCGATCGCCTACGGGGAGTTCGCCGGGCGCAGTGCGCGCGCCGGCGGATGGGGCGAACTGTTCAGCGACGAGGGCTCGGCCTACTGGATCGCGCGAGAAGGACTGGGCCTGTTCTCGCGCATGAGCGACGGTCGCGCGCCGCGCGGCCCGCTGCACGGCATCCTGCGCGCGCATTTTGTGCTCGATGACGACCTGGACCTGTGCGCGGTCATCTATGGCGCCGACCAGTCGTGGCGCAGCCGCCTCGCGCAATTGGCCCGGCTCGTCGCCCAGGCCGCGCATGCCGGCGATGCCCAGGCGCGGGACATCTTCACCCGAGCAGCCCGCGAACTGGCCGCGGTCGTGCAGGCCACGCGCGCGCGCCTGGACGTGCCGCCCGGCACGGCGCTGGCGGTTTCCTACACCGGCGGCATGTTCCGCGAGACGGCACTGCTGCTGGAGCCGCTCGCGCACGCCCTGGCTGCCAGCGGCGCAGGCTACGAACTGCGCACGCCGCGCTTTTCCCCCGCGACGGGCGCCGCGCTGTACGCCGCGCGCTGCTGCGGCCAGCCGCTGGCGCCGGCGGCGCTGGCGCGCCTCGACACGCCGGCCGCGGCCGCGCCCGCCGGCGCCTGAAACACGCGCGCCTGCGCGGCGCCGGCGGCACACCTACGCCGCGTCGCTGCCGAGCAGGCGCGGCAGCTGCGCCCGCGGCAGCCGCTGGGCGCGCGACAGCAGAGCGTGGGTGACCGTGGCCACGCCGTACTGGCTGCGTACGTCCTGCGCCAGCCGGCACCACAGGTGGCTCGTCATCTCGGCATCGACCATCGCGCGGTGCGCGCGCCCGGGCACCGGCAGGGCCAGCGCTCGCACCACGGTCGAGAGGCGGTGGTTCGGAAAGCCCGGGTACAGGCGCCGCGCCAGCAGCATCGTGCAGGCGAAAGGACCATCGGCCGGCAGGTCCAGCCGTTCGAGTTCCGCCCACCAGAAACGCTGGTCGAACGAGGCATTGTGCGCAACGATGGGCCGGCCGGCCACGAAGCGCGCTGCCTCGCGCATCACCAGCGCCGCCGGCGGCGCGACGGCCACCATCGCATTGCTGATGCCGGTCAGCCGGGTGATCTCGGCCGGAACGCGCCGACCGGCATTCATCAGGCTCTGATAGCGATCGACGATGCGCCCTTCGGCCACCAGCGCGACCGCGATCTCGGTGGGCCGGTCTCCCAGGGCGGGACTCATGCCGGTGGTCTCGAAATCCAGTACTGCAACCGTCTCCATGGAACTCCAGCAGGCGCTCCGCGCGCAGGTAGCCACTGTACCGCGCCGCCCGGCGCCGGCCGTCATTCAGTCGCGCAGCGGCCGCTGGCGTCCCATCAGGCGCGGCAGGTCCCCCAGGCGCGCGATAAGGCCGAAGGTGCAGAAGCCGACCGCCATGAACAGCACCGCGGCCACGCACATCGTGGGTTCGTAGCCGGTGCGCAGGTTGGTGAAGATGCGGATCGGCAGGGTCGGCACCGAGAAGCCCGCGACGAGGTAGGCGACCAGGTATTCGTTGAGGCTGAGCACGAAGACGTAGGCCAGCGCGCAGATGAGGTAGGGCGTCATTGCCGGCCGCACCACCATCCGCACGGCGTCGGCTTCGCGCGCGCCGAGCGTGCGCGCCGCCTCGAGCAGCACCGGGTCGATGGACGAGAAGCCGGCCGCGAGCAGGCTCAGCGGTATTCCCAGGAACATGGCGGCATGGCTGATGGCGACGTTCTCGAGATGTCCCACGTGCGCCACCGCGCTCCAGAAGGCGCTGAACATCACGGCGGTGACGACGGCCGGCAGCAGGAACACCATGGACCCGACCCCGGCGAGCACCCGCGCACCGCGCGAGCGGTAGCGCCAAGCGGCATACGCCAGCGGCAGGGCGACCACCACGGCGAGCAGTGCGGCCAGCGCCGCTATCAGCAGGCTGGCGCGCAGCGCCTCCATCCACTGCGGATCGCCGAAGAAGGCGGCGTACCAGCCCAGGCCGAGGGCATCCGGCGGGAAGCGCATGCGCCGCGTGGCATTGAGCGAGACGCCGGCGACGACGATCAGCGGCGCGGCGATGAAGGCGGCGACCAGCGCCAGGTAGATGCGGCGCCCGGCGGCGGCCAGCCAGTCGTGTCTCATGGCGTGCGCCGGGCGCGCCCCAGGCCCCGCACGCCCGCGGCCAGCAGCGCCAGCACTGCCACCAGGGCCACGGCCTGGGCGGCGGCCAACGGCATGTCGCCGGCGTCCAGGGCCGTATTGCTCAGGCGCACGCCCACCGTCCACTGCTCGGGCCGCCCCAGGACCAGGGCCGCAAGATAGGAACTGACGGTGAAGACCGCGACCAGCGCCGCCGCGGTGAGCAGCGGGCCGCGCAGGATCGGCGTGGTCACGCGCAGGAATGCGCCCAGCGGCGACGCGCCCAGCGTGGCCGCGGCTTGCGGCATCTCCTCGTCGAGCTGCGAGACGGCCGGGTAGAGAAACAGGATCACGTACGGCAGCGCCAGGTAGACCAGGCAGGCCAGCAGCGCGGCCAGGTTCGGATAGAGCGCGCGCGGCGTGTCGATCAGGCCCAGGCCCAGCAGCGCCTTCACCAGCACGCCACCGCTCGACAGCAGCACCTGGAACGCGAAGACGATCAGGGTCTCCGACAGCGAGAGCGCGCCCAGCAGGAAGACCAGCCATGCGACCTGCGCGCGCCGGCGCATGCGACTGATGAAATACGCCGCGGGGAAGGCGCAGCCGACCGTGAGCAGCGCCGTGGCGGCGGCCAGCGACAGGGAGAAGGCGGCGACGCGCAGGAACACCGGATCGGCCAGCTGACGATATTGCGTCAGTTCCAGGCCGGCCGACCAGAACGCACCGGCGTCGCGATGCGCCAGGCTGATCTGCACCAGCAGCAGCACGGGCGTGACGCAGAAGGCAGCCAGAAAGGCGCCGGGCAATGCCAGTACCAGTGCCAGGCCACGGCCGCGTCCCGCCGCGCCGGACGCCGCCGCCCCGTCCGTCACGCCGGCAGCAGCCGGCACCGATCCCGCGGCAGCCAGACGCGCGCCGGAGCACCGGCGTCGACGCCGGCCCATTCGCGCGGCGGCATCACGCTGAGCAGGCGCCGGCCTTCGCAGTCGAGTTGCACCTCCATGTGCGCACCCATGTCGCGCATGCCGGCGATCCGCCCGTCCAGGACGTTGTCGCCCTCGAGCGCTTGGGCCGGACCGGCGATGCGGATGTCCTCGGGGCGGATCGACAGCGTGGCCTGCGCGCCCGCCGGCTGGCCCGAGCCGGCGGCAACGGCGATGCGCCGGCCGCCCATGCGCACCGTCTCCCGGTCCAGCACCTCGACCGGCAGCAGGTTGCTCAGGCCGACGAAATCGGCGACGAAGCGGTTGGCCGGCGCGCGGTAGATGTCGGCCGGCGCGCCATGCTGCTGGATGCGGCCCGCGCCCATGACGACAATGCAGTCGGCCAGCGCCATGGCCTCGCGCTGGTCGTGCGTCACCAGGATGGTGGTGATCCTCAGTTGCTGTTGCAGCTGGCGCAGCTCGGCCTGCAGCGCGTCGCGCAAGCGCGCATCGAGCGCCGAGAACGGCTCGTCGAGGAGGAAGACCTGGGGCTCCTGGGCCAGCGCGCGGGCGATGGCCACGCGCTGGCGCTGGCCGCCCGACAGCTCGCCGATCGCGCGGCCCTCGAAACCGCCCAGCCGCACGAGCTCGAGCAGCTCGGCCACGCGCGTGCGGCGCTGGCGCGCGTCGCGGCCCTGCAGGCGCAGGCCGAAGGCGATGTTCTCCGCCACCGACAGGTGGGGAAACAGCGCCAGCGACTGGAACACCATGCCGATGCCGCGGCGGTTGGCGGGCTCGCGGGTGATGTCGCGCCCGTAGAGCGAGATCGTGCCGGCGCTGGGTGCTTCCAGGCCGGCAATCATCCGCATCAGCGTGGTCTTGCCGCATCCGGACGGTCCGAGGAAGCAGGCAAAGGCGCCGTGCGGCACGGCCAGCGTGACATCGTCGACGGCGCACCGGTCGCCGTAACGCTTGCACACGCGGTCGAGCACGAGTCCGCCCGTCGCCATACCCGCTCAGCCCTCCGCCATCGCGTTGAACTGCTGGACCATGAAATCGAGGTGCCGCGAGCGCGCCTCGAGGTTGAGCGTGATCGGCGGCACCGGGCTGGTGACGACGGCAGCGGCTTGCGGCGGCAGCGCCAGCAGCTCCTTGCGGATCAGCGGCGGGACATTGACCTGGGTGCCCAGCAGGTTCTGGATCTCGGCCGAGGCCATGAAATCGATGAAGGCGTCGGCCTCGGCGACCTTCGGCGACGCGCTGGGCTGGCACCAGCAGCCGAAGTCGAGCACCGGCCCCTCGCGCGGAAAGATCGAGCGGATCGGCACGCCGCTGTCGATCATCGTCTTGGCGACGTCGGCATAGTAGGTGCCACCCTTTATCTCGCCATTCTCCAGCGCGGTCTGCATCGTGCCCTCGGATTCCCACCACAGGCGCGTGTTGGGCTTGAGCTCGGCCATCTTCGCGACCACCCGGCGTATGCCGTCCTCGGTATCGAGGATGCCGGTGCCGCCGAAATAGGTCGCCGCCGTGATCTCGAACATCCCGCCGTTGCCGCCGCCGCTCAGGCCCCAGGCGTCGCGATTGCCGGGTTGCCAGAACGCGGTCCAGCTGTCGGGCACCGCGGCAAGCAACCGGGGATTCACGACCATGACCATGAACCAGCCCACGGCGCCGACACCGTCGACGCCGGCGGGGCCGCGCGCGACGTACGCGGGCGCGAGATTGGCGGCATTGGGGACGGCAGCCAGGTCGCGGGTCCGCCACAACCCGGCCTGGCGGCCGCGCAGCAGGTCGGACGTGCTGGCGATGCACAGGTCCATCGGCGCGCTGCCGGCGCGGTTGGCGGCGATGAGCTGCACCATGAACTGCACGCCGGCGGGTTGCCCCTGCGAGAGCACCTTGATGCCGGTCTGCTGCTCGAAGCGCGGGTAGATGTGCTGCGCCATCGCCCGCTCGAAATTGCCGCCGTAGGTGGAGACCCGCAGGGTCCTGCCCGGCGCCGGCGCCGCGCTCTGGCGCGAACAGGCGGCAAGCAGCCCGCCCGCCGCGGCCAGTCCCAGCACCACGCGCCGGCGGGCGCGGCCCGACGACGCGTCAGGCCGCATCCTGCTTCCGGAACTCGTTCACGGCGATGCGCTTGAACGGGTTGCGCTTGTGGATGGGGAAATCGATCTTCAGCTCGCCGCGGACGATGCGCTTGCGCAGGTGCTTGGCGAAGTTCACGCTGAAGCCCGCCAGGTGGTCGCCGGCGACGATGCGGTTGTAGCGCGCGGGATTGTCGGGCGTGACGAATGCCGGCAGCGGCTCGATCACCGTGTGGTAGTCGACGGCGAAGAACAGCGGCAGCGAAAAGCGCTCGCGCCCGGTGTTCACCACGCGGTGCTGGGTCGCCTTGAAGCGCCCGTTGGTCCAGCCCTCGAGCAGGTCGCCGATGTTGACGATGAAGGTGCCGTCGATCGGCGGCGCCTCGACCCATTCGTCGGCCGCGTTCATCACCTGCAGGCCGGGGCCGCCCTGGTGCAGGATGGTGAAGCACTCGAAATCCGAATGCGCACCGATGCCCAGGTGGTCGTTGTCCATCGGCAGCGCGTTGGGCGGGTAATGGAGCAGGCGCAGCTGCGACGGCGGCTTGCGGGTCAGCTGCTCGAAGTAGTCGTCGGGCAGGCCCAGGCGCATCGCGAAGGCGCGAAACAGCAGGCGCCCGACGCCCATCACGGCACCGTAGTAGTCGAGCACCTGCCCGCGGAAGCCGGGGATCCAGTCGGGCCACTGGTTGGGCACCAGCATCAGGTTGCCGGCGAGGAAATCGGGGTCGTCGCCGGCGATCTCCCCGGTCACGTCGAAAGCGGCGTGCAGGTGCGCCTTGGTGAGCGGATCGTAGTCGGGCTCGGGCTCGACCAGCCGGTAGAGTTCGGGGTCGGCGTCGTCGTCCTCGGCCGCGGCCGGGATCCAGCCGCGCGTGCCCGGGGAGAGGCGCACGTGCACGCGCGATTTCTGCTCGACGCTGGAGTAGTGGAAGCGCCGCGAGAACGCGTAGGTGCGGCCGATCAGCGCATCGGGCACGCCGTGATTGGTGATGTAGAAGAAGCCGATGGTCTCGCAGGCCCGGCCGATCTGCGCCGCGGTCGCCTCCATGGCCGCGCGATCGGCGCCGCGCAGGGCCGCGATGTCGATCACCGGTATCGACGTGAAGGCCATGCGCCGGGCGCCCATCTCCACTGCGCCGCCGGCGACTTGCGCCTCCACGACCCCGGCCTGCACCGCAGGATCCGCCGCAATGCCCATCGCTCGCCTCCCTTGCAAACCACCGGCGGCGCCCCTTCTATCCGGGCGCATGGCCGCCCTTATGAGTAAGCAAATTTCGCGCCACGGCACGAAGCCCGGGCCCGCCGCGCGACTGTGGCATCCTCGCCTCTCGCCCCGGTCGCGGGCCGCGCCACGCCGCCGCCGGCGCATGCCGGCCCCGCTGCGGCGGCTGTGCGCCCGACGGCACCAAAATGGGCTTCCCTGTGCGAAAAGTGCCCACACTGCACCAGGGATGGCGCGCCCGCCCCACTGCTAGGACAAGAATTGGCACACGCAATGCAAGGGTCGCCTGCGGCTCCATGGACGACGCTGGCCCGGCCCGCGAGCGGCGGCTTCACGCTCGTGGGCCGGCGCGAACGCGCCGCCAGCGGCGTGCTGGCCGCGCTGTTCGAGCTCGCCCTCATCGTGCTGTGGGTGCGACAGACCCACGTCGACAGTCCGTGGGCGCGTTCGGGCATTCCCGATGCGCAGGTGGCGATCGAGTATTTCCTGCCCCTGCCGCCATCGGGCGGCCGGCGCTCGGCGAGGCCGCCCGCCCGGCCGGCGCCCGCCAAGCCGGTGATCACGCCGCCACGCGACACGATCACGATCGAGCCGCCGCGCGAGCTACCGGTCGAGCCGCCCAGGCCGCCCGAGGAGCCGCCGGTGCGGCGCCAGCCCGAGATGTCGGAACGCGAAGCCGACGAGTTCCGGCGCCAGTGGGCGCAACTCAACGACGACATGCGCACGAAGGCGCTCGACGCCGCGGCCCACCACGAGCTCAAGACCGAGAGCCGCGAACAGGCGCGCCAGCTCGACTCCGAGATGGGCAAGCTGCGCGACCGCGACAAGCCGCTGGAGACCCTGCAGCGGGAGCGTGGCCAGCAGGCCGAGCACAAGAGCCGCCAGGACGCGCTCGACGGCAGCATCTTCGCCGGCGAACTGTGCGTCACCGGATCGCGCGGCCAGGGCGACGTGCAGATCGCACTGCCCTGCGTCGGCGAGAATTTCGTCACCGATTTCTCGTGGTACGCGCGGCTGCGCGCGCCCAAGCGCGGCGAACCCTCGTACCGGCCGGTCGATCCCACGGGCCGCGTGTACGTGCGCGAGTACCGGTTCTCGCCGGCGACGCAGGCGGCCTTCGAGGACGCGTCGGAGCAGCTGCGCAAGATCCAGGTCACGATGCGCATGGTCTACCTGCCCGACCTGCGCTATCCGCTGCAGCTGCTGTCGCGCGACAACAATGCCGGCGCGATCGGCGCCGAGGCGTTTTCCTCGGAGGAAGAACTGGCCGCCTATCTGCGCAACTGGGCGGACAACGTGCGGCGCTGGACCGCGCCGCGGGCGGCCGACGCGCCGCCCGCGGGGCCCTGAACCGGCCGGGACCGGCCGCGACGCCAAAAAACCGCGACAATGGCGCGATGCAGCCCGCCGACCTCGAACTGCTGGTGACGCGCGTCATGCCCTTTGGCAAGCACAAGGGGCGGCTGATCGCCGACCTGCCGGGCAACTATCTCAACTGGTTCGCGCGCACCGGGTTTCCCCCGGGAGAAACCGGCCGCCTGCTGGCGCTGATGCAGGAGATCAACCACAACGGCCTCAAGGCGCTGCTGGCGCCGCTGCGCCAGCGCGGCGGAGGGGCCTGACACCCACCGGGCCGCGCGACGTGCGTCGGGCCGACCCTCGTCAATTGCCGGGGGCAGCGTCGACGGGCGGCAGGCGCGCCGGCGCCCAGTCCAGGCCGGGGCGCGTCAGCCATCCGCAGTAGTCCACGGCCAGGCGGGCCGGCGCGAGCGCCAGGTCGCGCCGGTAGCAGATGCTGAAGGCGCCGTCGGCGTTGTAGGTGGTCGTGGCGCCGAACAGGTGGCCCTTGAGGGCGAGCGCGGCCTCGCCGCCGAGCGCGGCCAGCGCCTCGCGCGTGCGCTGCGGCACCTGCGCCAGTTCCCCGAGCGGATCGGCGGGCGGCCCGGGCAGGGGATCGAAGTACAGGACCAGATCCAGCCGGTCGGTCGGGCCGGGAGGATCGAGCGCCGCATATGGCGCCGTGCCGGCCGCGGCCGGCGTCGCCCCGGGCACCTCGGGGCGCAGCGCGACGACGCCGCGCTGCTCGACGCCGGCCAGCGGCGCGGCGATCGCCACCATGGTGCCGAAGCCGGCGCCCACGTAGGAAGGCGCCGGACCCTCGCTGCGTGCCGGTGGCGCGCCCGCATCGTCGGGTGCCGGCCAACGCGCGGCCTTGTCGTACGTGTCCACGAGGCCGGTGGCGCCACCGGTGTGCGGTGCGCTGCCGGTGCGATGGGCGCCGCCCCGCACGGTGGCCGGACCATCCGGCGTCAGCACCGTTGCCGCGCCCGAGCCGCGGCAGCGCATCGGCGTATCGAGCGCGAGCGTCACGTCGGCATCGTGCGCGCCCTGCGGGCCGGCATCGTGGTAGCGGTAGAGCAGGCGCACGTGCCAGGTGCAGGGCGCATCGGCCGGCGCGCCCTGGGCCGGCGCGGCGGCGACGCCCGGCAACGGGGCCATCGCCCAGGCGATCGCTGCCAGTCCGCGCAAGCGCAGCGACACCGGCATTTCAGGCCAGCGGATCGCGGCGCAAGGGCTGGCACATGCAATGGATGGCGCCGCCACCCAGTGCGATCATCGTGACATCGGGATCGTAGACGGTGATTCCCTCGGCGCGGCAGGCGGAGACGAGGTTGCGGCTGGTCGACGGAATCAGCGCCCGGTCGCGGCCCAGCGACACGACGTTGGTGCCCATGGCCATCGCATCGCTGTAGGGCACGTCGATGATGCGTATCGAGCGCGCCTTGAGCCACGTGACCAGTTCGGGCTCCACCGCCTCGACGCAAACGACCGCCAGGCCCGGCGCGACCATGCACATCTGCACGTCGAGGTGGAGGAAGTGCGGGTCGAACGCGTAGGTACGGAACTCCCAGCCTTCGGCCTCGAACCACGACTTGATCTGATCGACGGCCGGTGCGATCGAGCGCTCGCCGGAGTACCCGCAGGCCGCGACCCCCGGCTGCAGCACCATGAAATCGCCGCCCTCGACATTGCCCGCGCTCACCATGTCGTAGATGGGGATCCCGTTCTCCAGGTAGAAGCGCAGGCAGGCCGCGTATTCGCCGCGGCGATAGGGCTTCTGCATCTGCATGATGATCGCGCCCCAGGGCGTCATCACGCTGCTGTCGCGCGCGTAGATCTGGTAGGGCAGCCCGGCTTCGGCCGGCAGCGTGTGGACGCGCACGCCGGCCTGCACGTAGGCGTCGACCATTTCCCCGTACTGCCGGCGCGCCACGGCCGCATCGAAGCGCATGCCCACGCGCTCGGTGCGCTGGGCGACGGCATTGCCCGCCTGCCAGGAAAAGTGGTCGATCGGGCCGAGCAGCACGTCGCGCAGCACGCCCGTTTCGCTATCGATGCCCCAGCGCTCGGGGCGCGGCGTGCCGCCGCCCGCCACGCGCGCGCGCAGCGCAGTATTTTCTTTCATGATCCGAAGCCTCGTTGGCAGGGCTGCTGCCCCAAGCGACCACGGGTGGCGCGTTCGCAGTCAGCAATCTAGCAAATCGCCCGGGCGCGCCGGCCAGGCGTGTCGTTTATGTCCATGCATGCGCATAAATGAAATTCATCGGCGTCGGATTCGCGTGTTCACGCGCACGCCCTCGCCCGTCGTCATCGTCGGTCATGGACGTCGTCTTACAATCGTCGGCATGAGCAACGACAAGGCGCGCGCGGCCCACCCGACGCAAGCGGAACCCGGCGCGCCCGGCGCCGCCGCCGCCGGCGGGCGCCGCCTACAGATGACCGACATCGCGCGCATGGCGGGGGTTTCGACGACCACGGTGTCGCGCGCGCTCAATGGCAGCCCGCTGGTCAACGAGGCCACCCGCGTGCGCGTGACCGAGCTGGCGCGCTCGCTCAACTACACGGTGAACGCGGGCGCCAAGGAGTTGCGCCTCGGCCATTCCACTACCGTCGCCGTCGTCATTCCCCATGCGGCGGGCATGCGCCAGGGACTCTCGGATCCGTTCTTCCTCGGCATGCTCGGCAGCATCGCCGACGCCCTGACCGAGCGCGGCTACGACATGCTGCTGTCGCGCGTGAACGCCGACAACCTGCAGATGGCCTCGACGCCGTTCGATTCGGGGCGTGCGATGGGCATCATCGTCATCGGCCAATGGCAACTCCACGATCATCTCAACCAGCTCGCGGCGCGCGGCGTTCCGCTGGTGGTCTGGGGAGCGCGGCTGCCCAACCAGCTCTATTGCACCGTCGGCTGCGACAATCTCGCGGGCGGGCGCCTGGCGACGCAGCACCTGCTGGCCCGGGGGCGGCGGCGCATCGCGTTCTTCGGCGACACCGCCCTGCCCGAGGTCGCGCAGCGCCACGAGGGTTATCGCCGGGCGCTGGCCCATGCCGGCGTGGCCGATGTCCCGTCGCTCGCCTGGCCCGCCTCGTTCCTGGCCGACGGCGCGCGCGCGGCGATCGCCGGCCTGCGCCAGCGCGGCGTCTCCTTCGATGCGATCTTCGCCTGTTCCGACCTGCTCGCGATGACGGCGATCTCCACGCTGCGCGAACTGGGCCTGCGCGTTCCCGAGGACGTGGCCGTCGTCGGCTATGACGACGTGGCGCTGGCGGCGGACTTCCATCCGGCGCTGACCACCGTGCGCCAGCCGATCGAGCCGGGCGGACGGGCGCTGGTCGCGGCGCTGCTGTCGTTCCACGACAACGGGCCGCCAACGTCGCAGGTCCTGCCCACCGAGCTCATCGTGCGCGCCAGCGCCTAGCAAAGGAAGAACCGCGACATGCATGACACCCTGCTGCTGTTCGGCGCCACCGGCGACCTGGCGCAGCGCTACCTTTTCCCGTCGCTCGCCAACCTGCTGCGCGACCGCCTGCTGCCGGCGCAATTGCGCGTCGTGGCGGTGGCGCGCCATCCGCACACGTTGGCGAGCTTCCGCGCGGCGCTGCGCGAGGCCATGGCGGCCAAGGCCGGCATCGACACCGATGCCCCCGAGATTGCCGAACTGCTCGCACGCACGACGTACGTGGCGGCCGACCTGGCCGATCCGGCCAATATCCAGGCGGCGCTGGCGCCGTGCGCCGGACGCCCCAGCGTGAGTTTCCTGGCGACACCGCCGAACCTCTTCGTGCCGATCAGCCAGGGCCTCAAGGCGGCGGGCCTGCTCGACGCACCCTCGCGCCTGGTGCTGGAGAAGCCCATCGGGCGCGACCTCGCGAGCGCCCGCGGGATCCTCGCCGCCATCGACCAGTGCGTCGGCGAGGACCGGATCTTCCGCATCGACCATTACCTGGGCAAGGCGCCGGTGCAGAACCTGCTCGCGCTGCGTTTCGGCAACGCGCTGCTCGAAGCGGTCTGGAACCGCCAGTGGATCGATTCGGTCGACATCGTCGTGGCCGAGACGGCCGGGGTCGACGGGCGCGAGGGCTATTACGCCAATTACGGGGCGCTGCGCGACATGGTGCAGAACCACATCCTGCAGCTGCTGTGCCTGATCGCGATGGAGCCGCCCGGATCGCTCGAGGCCGACGCGGTGCGCAACGAGAAGGTCAAGGTGCTGCGCGCGCTGCGTCCGATGAGCGCGGCCGCGGCGGTGGCCGACTCGGTGCGCGGCCGCTACGAGGCCGGCGTGGTCAACGGCCAGGCCGCCGGGGCGTTCCGCCAGCCCGCTGGCGTGCCGCCCACCGATACCTTCGTCGCCCTGCGCGCGTACATCGACAACTGGCGCTGGGAAGGCGTGCCGTTCCGCCTGTGCACCGGCAAGCGGCTGGCCGAGCGCTACACGCAGATCGTGATCACCTTCCGCCACGTCTCGCATTGGCTCTTCGAGAAGCCCAGCCGCGAGCGGGCCACGCCCAACCGCATGGTCTTTCGCCTGCAGCCCGAGGAGAACATCGAGCTGGGCCTGATGAGCAGCCTGGCCGCCCCGGATTGGGGCGCCCTCGAGCTGCAGCCGCTGCCGCTCGATCTGTCGATGCCGGTGAGCCCGCGTCGGCGCATCGCCTACGAGCGGCTGCTCCTCGACGCCCTCAACGGCAATACCGCCCTGTTCGTGCGCAATGACGAGGTCGAGGCGGCGTGGGCCTGGATCGACAGCGTGGCCGACGCCTGGGAGCAGGCCGCCACGCCGATACTGCCGTACCTCGCCGGCTCGTGGGGACCGGCCGAAGCGGCCGACTACCTGCGGACGGCCGCGCGCAAAGGTCCGTGAGCGCCGAGGCCGCGTTTGCCGGATTGTGGGCTATGCTGCCCTGCAACGCCGCACCTCCGCCGTCCACCGCAGCCGCTTGCCCATGACCCCGGCCCACCCCACACCGCCAGCCGCACCCGACCGCGTGCGCTGGCATGCGCACGCGGACGAAGACGCATTGAACCGTGCCGTCGCGCAGGCGTTGACCGCCGCGCTGGCGAGCGCCGGCCGCCCGGGCGGCGCGGTACTGGCGCTGCTGTCCGGCGGCGGCACCCCGGTGCCGGCGTATCGCATCGTCGGCGCGCAGCCGCGGGACTGGGCCGGCGTCACCTTGGCCCTGGTCGATGACCGCTGGGTGCCGCCCGATGATGCCGGCAGCAACGCGCGCCTGCTGCGCGAGACGCTGCAGGCCGGCGCACCCGGACGGGCGCGCTTCTGGCCGCTGACCCGGTTCGGCGAGGACCGGGCTAGCGCCGTGGCGCAGGCCAATGCCCACTACGCCGCGGACGCCGGCGACGGGGGCCCGCAATTCGTGCTGCTCGGCATGGGCGACGACGGCCATACCGCCTCGCTGTTCCCCGGCAGCCCGGACCTGGCCGCCGCACTGGCGGCGCGTGCGCCGTACGCGGCGCTCGATGCGCAGGGCTGCCCCGGCGCCGGCGCCTGGCCGCAGCGCATCACCCTCACGCCGGCCGGCTGGAAGCCGGCGCGCCGGCGCCTGCTGATGATCCGCGGCGCGCACAAGCGCGCGGTGTTCGAACGCGCCTGGCGCGAGGCCGATCCGCGCGTGCTGCCGGTGAGCGCCGCCATCGCGATCGGCGATGCGCCGCTCGATGTGCACTGGTGCCCCTGAAGCCGCCGCGGCGCGGCGCGGCCCCCTGAAACCCAACCGGATGGAACCCGCATGAAGCTCGATCCCCGCATCGCCGAAATCACCGAACGGATCCGCCGGCGCAGCAGCGCCACCCGTGCCGCGTACCTGGAGAAGATCGCCCATTCGCGCCGCAGCGGCCCGGCGCGCGGAGCGCTCAGCTGCGGCAACCTCGCGCACGGCTTCGCCGCCAGCGCGCCGGCCGACAAGCTCGCGATCAAGGCCGTGGTGACGCCCAACCTGGGCATCGTCACGGCGTTCAACGACATGCTGTCGGCCCACCAGCCGTTCGAGACCTATCCGGCCATCATCAAGGACGCGGCGCGGCGCGCCGGCGCCACCGCCCAGGTGGCCGGCGGAGTGCCGGCGATGTGCGACGGCGTGACCCAGGGGCGCCCCGGCATGGAACTGTCGCTGTTCAGCCGCGACGTCATCGCCCAGGCCACTGCCATCGCGCTGTGCCACGACATGTTCGACGCGGCGATCTGCCTGGGCGTGTGCGACAAGATCGTGCCGGGCCTGCTCATCGGTGCGCTGGCTTTCGGCCACCTGCCGGTGATCTTCGCGCCGGCCGGGCCGATGACCAGCGGCATGGACAACAAGTCCAAGGCGGCCGTGCGCGAACGCTACGCCGCGGGCCAGGCGACGCGCGCCGAACTGCTGGAAGCCGAATCGGCCTCGTACCATGCCCCGGGCACCTGCACGTTCTACGGCACCGCCAATTCCAACCAGACGCTGCTCGAAGCGATGGGCCTGCAGCTGCCCGGCGCCTCGTTCGTCAATCCGGGCACGCCGCTGCGCGAGGCGCTCACGCGCGCCGCGGCCGAGCAGGCGCTGGCCTGCAGCGCCCTGGGCGCCGACTACCGGCCGATCGGCCACCTGGTCGACGAACGCGCGATCGTCAATGCGCTGGCCATGCTGCTGGCGACCGGCGGCTCGACGAACCACACCATCCACTGGATCGCCGTGGCGCGCGCCGCCGGCATCCGCATCAACTGGGACGATTTCGACGCGATCGGCCAGGCCGTGCCGCTGCTCACGCACATCTACCCCAACGGCTCGGCCGACGTCAATCATTTCCAGGCGGCCGGCGGCGTGGCATTCGTGATCCGCGAGCTCGTCGATGCCGGTCTCATGCACGCCGACGTCGCCACGATGGCGCCCGGCCAGCGCGGCCTGCGCGCCTACACCGAGGAGCCGCGCCTGCACGACGGCGCGCTGCGCTACCAGCCGACCGTCGCCGTCAGCGGCGACGACGACGTGGTGCGCACGGTCGCGCGGCCCTTCGAGGCCCACGGCGGTCTGCGCCTGCTGACCGGCAATCTGGGCCGATCGCTGATCAAGGTGTCGGCGGTGAAGCCCGAGTACCGGCGCATCGAGGCGCCCGCGGTCGTGGTCGACGACCCCAAGGAGCTCAACGTTCTGTACAAGGCCGGCAAGCTGCCCGCGGACTTCATCGCCGTCGTGCGATTCCAGGGTCCGCGCGCCAATGGCATGCCGGAGATGCACAGCCTTGCCCCGCTGCTGGGCATGCTGCAGGGCAAGGGCGGCAAGGTCGCCCTCGTCACCGACGGCCGGATGTCCGGCGCCTCGGGCAAGTTCCCCGCGGCGATCCACGTAACGCCCGAGGCCCTCGACGGCGGGCCGCTGGCCCGCGTGCGCAGCGGCGACATGCTCGCGCTCGATGGCGAGGCCGGTACGCTCGACGTGCGCGTCGCGCCGGCCGAGTTCGCCGCCCGTCCCGCGGCAGCGTGTCCCGATAGCGGGCCGCTGGACCTGGGGCGCAACCTGTTTGCCGGCAATCGCGCGGCGGTCGGAAGCGCCGAGGAAGGCGCGGCGTCGATCAGCTGCGGCGCCTGAACCAGGTGCGCCGCCCGTTCCCGAACCCACCTACCGCAGGAAGACCGACATCATGAGCACTCCCGCAGCACCCGGCACGGCCCGCCAGCAGGCAACGCGTGCGCTCCTGCGCAAGGCCGGCATCCTGCCGGTGGTAACGGTCGAAAGCCTGCCGCAGGCCATCGCGGTAGCCAGCGCACTGGCGCGCGGCGGCCTGCACGCCATCGAGGTGACGCTACGCTCGGCGGTGGCCATGGAGGCGCTGGGCGTGGTCAAGCGCGAAGTGCCGCAGATGCTGCTGGGCGCCGGCACGGTGATCACGCCGGAACAGGCGCGCGCGGCGGTCGACAAGGGCGCCGACTTCCTCGTCACCCCGGGCACGCCCCCGACCCTGGCCGCGGCGCTGTCGCGCCTCTCCCTGCCGGTGGTGCCCGGCGCCGCCACTGCCAGCGAGATCATCGCCCTGCTGCACCTGGGTTTCGACGCCGTGAAGCTGTTCCCCGCGCAGGCGCTCGGCGGGCTGGCAATGGTCAAGTCGCTGGCCGGGCCCTTTCCCGGCCTGGCGCTGTGCCCCACCGGCGGCATCGGCGAGTCGACGGCTGCCGAATTCCTGCGCCAGCCCAACGTGCTGTGCATCGGCGGATCGTGGATGGTGGCGCCCGAGTGGGTGGCCGCCGGGCGCTACGACGAGATCGAGGCGAGCGCGCGCCGCGCGCGCGCGCTCATCGACGCCATCGCCGGCGGCTAGGGCCGGCCGCCGGTCAGGGCCTTGAGGAAGCGGTAGTAGAACTCGGTCCCTTCGTCGAACGACCGCACGCGCAGGCGCTCGTCGCGGCCGTGCGCGCGCACGTCGTCGCGGTCGATCGCCGTGCCCGCGAAACCGTAGCTGGGTATGCCGGCGAACATCGTGTAGATGCTGTCCGAGGCGCCGGTTTCCATCACCGGCACGATGGGCACGCCGGGCCAGAGCGTGCCGGCGACGTCCTTGAGCGCCCGCATCAGGTCGGCGCGCGGCGGCGGCGGCGTGAGCGCCTTGGTCGCGGGCGCCGTCGCGGCCGGCTGGTCGGTCGCCGGATCGATCCAGGCAACCGTCAGCTTGGGATCGTCGAAAACGCGGATCAGGGCCTGGCGCACCTCCTCGGGCGAATGACCGGGCAGGATGCGGCAATTGACGTTGGCGCTGGCGCGCTGCGGCAGGGCGTTGTTCGCGTGTCCGGCCTCCAGGCGCGTGGCCACGCAGGTGGTCCGCAGCGTCGAGTTGTAGCGGGCGTCCTGCGACAGCCGGGCGATGGCTGCCGGCGCCGGCGGCGTGCGCAGGACGGCGCGGATGTCCTCGCGCCGCTGGCCGGTCTCCACGCCCGCCATGTACTCGAGCCAGGCCCGGGTCACGGGGTTGAGCTCGAAGGGGAAGGGCCGCCGTTCCAGCCGTCCCAGCGCGTCGGCCACGTGATAGATGGCATTGTCGGCCTTGGGCAGCGAGCTGTGCCCGCCCGGATTCGTGGCCGTGATGCGGAAGTCGGCGTACAGCTTCTCGGTCGCCTCCAGGTTGAAGGTCAGCGCCCGGCCGGCGTCCGAATCGACGCCGCCGGCGTCCGGGTTGATCGCGAATTCCGCGTCGACGAGTTCGCGGCGGTTCTTGAGCAGCCAGTCGACGCCGTTGTCGACGCCGCCTTCCTCGTCGGCCGTCAGCGCCAGGATGATGTCGCGGTCGGGAACGAAGCCTTCCTTGCGCAGGCGGATCAGCGCCGCCACGGCGATCGCGTCGGCGTCCTTCATGTCCTGGGTGCCCCGACCGTAGAAATAGCCGTCCTTCTCGGTGAATACGAAGGGGTCGATCGTCCAGTCCTCGCGGCGCGCCTCGACGACATCGAGGTGACCGATGATCAGCATCGGCTTGTGGACGCCGCTGCCGCGCAGCCGGGCCACGACATTGCCGCGCTTCGGGTTCGCGCCGATGACGACCTGCACGTCCTGGGCCGCGTAGCCGCCGTCGCGCAGCCGCTGCGCCATCGCGGTGGCGGCGGCGGTGGTATCGCCGACCGAGAGCGTGGTGTTGATCTCGATGAGCTGCTTGAAGATGTCGCGCGCCAGCGGATCGGGCGCCGGATCCGCGGCGGCCGCGGCCGCGCCCAGCAGGCACAGTGCCGCACCGCCCAGCAGGGTCCCGCCGCCGCGCCTAGACCGGAATTTCATGGGTGTTCCCGAGAGGATGCCGCGGGGCCGGCCGGGAGGAATTCCCGGCCGCGGCCGCGGGGCCGGTGGATCGCGCAGAGGCGGCCGCGCGCGGCCGCGCCGGCGCGCCGCGGCGCTGGACGGCTCGGCATTCGACGACTCAGCATTCGACGATATTGACGGCCAGGCCGCCGCGCGCCGTTTCCTTGTACTTGGTCATCATGTCGGCGCCGGTCTCGCGCATCGTCTTGATCACGTTGTCGAGGCTCACGTGGTGCGTGCCGTCGCCGCGCAAGGCCATGCGCGCCGCATTGATGGCCTTCACCGAGGCGATGGCGTTGCGCTCGATGCAGGGTATCTGGACCAGCCCGCCGACCGGGTCGCAGGTGAGGCCCAGGTGGTGCTCCATGCCGATCTCCGCGGCGTTCTCGACCTGCGCCGGCGTGCCGCCGAGCACCGCGCACAGCGCCGCGGCCGCCATCGAGCAGGCTACCCCGACCTCGCCCTGGCAACCGACCTCGGCCCCGCTGATCGAGGCGTTCTCCTTGTAGAGAAAACCGATCGCCGCCGCGGTCAGCAGGAAGTCGACGACGCCGTCGTCGCCGGCACCGGGGACGAAGCGTACGTAGTAGTGCAGCACCGCCGGGATGATCCCGGCGGCCCCGTTGGTCGGCGCGGTGACGACCCGCCCGCCGGCGGCGTTCTCCTCGTTCACGGCCAGCGCGTACAGGTTGACCCAGTCCATCACCAGCAACGGATCCTGCGCCTGGGCCCCCGTCACCCGCTCGAGTGCGTGCAGGAAGCCGGCCGCCCGGCGCTTCACCTGGAAGCCGCCGGGCAGCGTGCCCTCGGTGCGGCAGCCGCGCTCGATGCAGGCACGCATCACCGCCCAGATGTGCAGCAGCCGCTCGCGCGTCTGCGCGTCGCCGCGCCAGTGCCGCTCGTTGCGGCGCACGATCTCGGCGATGCTGCAGCCATGGCGCGCCGTCAGATCGAGCAGGTCGGCGCCGCTGTGGAACGGGAACGCCAGCACGTCGGGGTCGGGTGCGATGACCTTCTGGCGCGTGCCGTCGTGGGCCACCTCGTCGCTGACGACGAAGCCGCCGCCGACCGAATAGTAGGTGCGCTCGGACAGCGCCGCGCCGTCGGCGCCGTACGCGGTGAAGCGCAGGCCGTTGGCGTGGAACGGCAGGGTCTCGCGCGCATAGAACAGCAGGTCGGTCTTCTCGGCGAAGGCGATCGCCTGTTCACCCAGCAACGACAGGCGTCCGGAGGCGCGGATCGCGGCGAGCAGCGGTTCGATGCGGTCGACATCGACCGAGTCGGGTTCGTGGCCCGCCAGCCCCAGCAGGACGGCCTTGTCGCTGCCATGGCCCTTGCCGGTGGCGCCGAGCGAGCCGTACAGTTGCGCGCGCACGCGCGCGGTGGCCGCGAGCTGGCCGCCGTGGCGCAAGGCCAGCGCGAACATGCGCGCCGCGCGCATCGGCCCGACGGTGTGCGACGACGAAGGCCCGATGCCGATCTTGAAGAGATCAAATACGCTGACTGCCACGCGATCCTCCTCGCCAGTGCCGTACGCGATGCCGGCGGCGTGTCCCGGCCGGCATTCCAGCCGGCAAGCATACCGCCGCCGCGCGCGCGGGCACATATGTGGGGTTGGCCGGGCGGATTCCCCGCGAATGCGTTAGAGTCGCCTCGGGCAGTCCGCAGGGAGGCGATTGATGGATGAAACCCGCAGCATCCTTACGCAGTCGGTCGTCCTGACGGCCGCCGCGATACTGGCGGTCGCCGGCATCTTCGGCGCGTACTACTGGTACGACCACCGTGCCGCACCGGCCACGGCCACGGCCACGGCGCCACCACCGGCCCCCGCGCCGCAGGCCCAGGCCGAGGCCGGGCCCGAGCATGCGATCGAAGAGCGCGACGCCGATCACACCACGCCGCTGGACCAGAGCGACGCGCCGGTGCTCGATGCGCTGGCGCACGTGAGCGGCTGGAACCCCGGCATCCTCAAGCTGCTGCTGCCGGCCAACCTGATACGCCACGTCGTGGCTACCGTCGATGCGCTGCCGCGCGACAAGCTGCCGATAGCGGCGCTGCCCACCCGGGCCGTTCCCGGCAGCTTCCGCGTCAGTCCGCAGGGCGCGGGCACCGCCATCGCCGCCGCCAACGCGCATCGCTACGAGCCGTTCGTCGACGCGGTCGCGGCGCTCGACATGGGCGGCGTAGCCGGCGTCTACCGCCACTTCTATCCGCAGTTCCAGCAGGCCTACCGCGAGCTGGGCTACCCGAAGGCCAATTTCAACGACCGTCTCGTCGAGGTCCTCGACGAACTGCTCGATGCGCCCGACCCGACCGGTCCGGTGGAGGTGGTCGCGCCGGGCGTGATGTACCACTACGTCGACGGCGACCTCGAGGCGCTGTCGGCGGGCCAGAAGATCCTCGTGCGCATGGGCCCGGCCAACGAGAAGATCGTCAAGGGCAAGCTGGCCGAGTTCCGCAAGGCGATCGCCGGCTCCTAGGGGGCGAGCCGGGCCCATGGCGCGCGCTCAGGGCGCGCGCATCTCGTCGGCGATCGACTTGGCGCCGTAGATCTTCTCCAGGGCCTCGAGAATGGCCGCGCTGTCGACGGCCACCGCGCGGTTGCTCGCGCCGTCGTAGCCGTAGGCGCCGCCCAGCGAATGGATGTTGCCGTCGAAGATCAGGCCGACCAGCCGGCCTTCGCGGTCGATGACCGGGCTGCCCGAATTGCCGCCGATGATGTCGTTGGTCGACGAGAAATTGAACGGCTTGGCCAGGTCCAGCGAGTCCTTGGCCTTGAGCCAGGAATCGGGCAGGCGGAACGGATCGGCCCCGGTGGCGCGGTCGAAGGCGCCGCCGATGCGGGTGAACGGCGCAACGGCGCTGCCGGCTTCGTCCCAGCCCTTGACCGCGCCGTAGGAGATGCGCAGCGTGAAGGTGGCATCGGGATAGGTGTCGGTGCCGCCCCGCGCGAAGCGCACCTTGGCGATGCGCTCGGCGCTCTTCTGCTCGACCGACTCGACCTCCGCCTCGTAGCGCTTGCGCAGCGCGCGGGCCTCCGGATCGATGGCCGCCGCCAGGCGGATGAACGGGTCCTGGCTGGCCGCGACCGCGGCCGCGCCGCCGTCCCACAAGGCCTTGCGCACGGCCGGGTCGCCCAGCTGCGTGCCGTCGACGAGGCGGCTGGCCAGCTGCTCGGGCGACTCCTTGCCCAGGATCTGCTTGACGATCGGGTGGTCGGCGCCCAGCGACTCGCGGATCTTCGTCAGCGCCCAGCCCATGCGCAGCTTCTCGAAGGCCGGGTGCACCGGCGCCGGCGACAGCAGGCGCGCCTCGACTTCGGGCAGCGCGGCGTCGGCGTATTCGGGCAGGCGCTCGGCATTGGGCTTGGCACGCTCGGCCGTACCGCGCACCAGGGTGCGGGCAAAGGCGAAGTAGTCAGTCATGAAGGGGTTGCCGCGCTCCAGCGCGGAGCGCTCGCGAAACAGGGCGCGATACGTGGCCTCGGCCTTCTCGGTCGCATCCCAGGCGCCCACGGCCTCCTTGAAATCGGGCCGGCCCTGCGCGAAGGCGCGCAGCGCGCTTTCGGCGTCGATCTTCTTCTGGAAGATCTGCGCGTCGAGCAGGGCCTCGAGCTGGCCGCGCAGCGCCTTGTAGCTGTTCTCGACATGGAAGAGTTCCTCGGTGGCGTAGCGCGAGGGCTCCGCGCCGGTCGTGCGGTACTCCTCGAGCACGCCGCGGTACTCGGCCAGGTGCAGCAGGGCATCGGGCAGGATGAGGTTGCGCCGCGTCGTCAGCTGGGCAACGGTGAGTTCACGCTGGGTGCTGCCGGGGTGCCCGGTGACGAAGACCAGTTCGCCGGCCGCCGGCCCCTGCGCGCTGACCGGGAAATAGTCGCGGATGACGGCGGGCTTGCCGTCCTCGTAGACCCGCACCATCGACATGTCCAGGTCGTAGCGCGGGAAGTTGAAATTGTCCGGATCGCCGCCGAAGAAGGCCACGCTCTGCTCGGGCGCGAACACCAGGCGCACGTCCTGGAAGCGGTGGTAGCGGTACAGCTTGTACTGCCCGCCCTGGTACAGGTCGACGACGTCGCAACGCACCTTGCTGCCGTCGCCGCCGACGCAGGCCGATGTCAGCTTCGCGCGCACCGCGTTGCTGGCCGTCTTGAACGCCGTGCCGTCGAGGCCGGCCGTGGCGTCGGTGACTTCCTTGGTGACGTCGGTGATCTTCTCCAGGCGGTTGACCTCCATCGCCGGGCACTGGTGCTCCTCGGCCGGCGCGTGGGCGACGAACCCGGTCTTGAGCATGTCGTGGTCGGCGTCGCCCAGCTGCTCGACGCAGCGGGCCACGCAGTGGTGGTTGGTCAGCACCAGGCCGCCCTTGGAGACGAACGAGGCCGAACAGCCCAGCGCCAGGCGCGCCGAGGCGTGCATCGCCTTGTCGATCCATGCCGGCGAGGGCGCGAATCCATAGGCATCGTGGATCCGCTTCGTGGGCGGATTGTCGAGCGTCCACATGCCTTCGTCGGCAAGCACGGGAACGGCACAGCTGAGCAGGCACAAGGCCAACAGGAATTTGCGCACGGCATCGCCTCCTGGCGAGTTCACAGAGGCTGGCGATGCTACACGCGGCGAAGGGGGCGGTATAGTTGCCGGACAGCGGCGCCGGCGCGGCGCGATCCGCGTGCGTGCGCCCATTGTCCACTTGGTTGACAGGGGGAATGCAGAGGATGAGAGCATGAGCACCGAGGTCGCCCAACGCCCGCCCGTGCCGCCCTTCACTGCCGAGACCGCGGCCCAGAAGGTCCGCATGGCCGAGGATGCCTGGAACAGCCGCGACCCCGAGCGCGTATCGCTGGCCTATACCGTGGACAGCGTCTGGCGCAACCGCGCCGAATTCCTCCAGGGGCGCGACCAGATCCGCGCCTTCCTCCAGCGCAAGTGGGCGCGGGAGATCGACTACCGGCTGGTCAAGGAACTGTGGGCCGCGGCGGGCAACCGGATCGCGGTGCGCTTCGCCTACGAGTGGCACGACGACTCCGGCCAGTGGTTCCGCTCCTACGGCAACGAGAACTGGGAGTTCGACGAGCACGGGCTCATGCGGCGGCGCATCGCCAGCATCAACGACCTGGCGATCGCCGCGGCCGAGCGCAAGTTCTTCTGGCCGCAGGGTCGGCGTCCGGACGATCACGCCACGCTAACGGCACTGGGCCTGTAGGGCGCGCACCGTGGTCCTGCGCGCCTGGCCGCTGCCGGCCGGGGTCCCAGCCTGGGTCCGGCGCATACTCATCGGGCGGGCACTGCGCGCCTTCGCCGACGGCTACGTAGCCGTGCTGCTGCCGGCCTACCTGCTGGCGCGCGGCTTCCCGCTGCTCGACGTCGGGCTGCTCAGCACCGCGACCCTCGCCGGCTCGGCGGCCGCGACCCTGGCGCTGGGCAGCTACGCGCACCGCCTGGGCCGACGGCGCCTGCTGCTGGGCGCCGCCCTGCTGATGGCGCTGACCGGCGCGGCCTTCGCCGGACTCGGCACGTTCTGGCCGCTCGCGGTGGTCGCCTTCGTCGGAACGCTCAATCCCAGCTCCGGCGACGTCAGCGTCTTCCTGCCGATCGAGCAGGCCGAACTCGCCGGCGCGGCCGCCGGCGACACGCGCACGGCGCTGTTCGCCCGCTATTCGCTGGCCGGTTCGCTGTTCGGCGCGCTGGGCGCCCTGTGCGCGGCGGTGCCCGCGTGGCTGGTCGCGCACCTGGGGCTCAGCCAGCTCGATGCGCTGCGCGCGATGTTCCTCGCCTACGGCGCGATCGGCCTCGTCGTGTGGCTGCTGTACCGGGGCATCGTCGACGCGCCGGAGCAGGAGCGGCCGGCAGGCGCGCCGCTGGCCGCGTCGCGCGCCATCGTGCTGCGCCTTGCCGCGCTGTTCTGCGTCGACTCCTTCGCCAGCGGCCTGCTGGTCAATGCGCTGCTGTCGGCCTGGCTGCTGCAGCGCTTCGGCCTGGGACTGGGCGACGCCGGGCGCTTCTTCTTCTGGTCGGGGCTGCTCACCACCGGTTCGCAACTGCTGGCGCCGCGCTGTGCGCGGCGCTTCGGCCTGCTCAACACGATGGTCTGCACGCACATCCCGGCCAGCCTGTTCCTCATCGGCGCGGCGTTCGCGCCCAGCCTGGGGGTGGCGCTGGCGCTGTTGCTGGCGCGCAGCGCCCTGTCGCAGATGGACGTGCCGGCGCGCAATGCGTTCGTGATGGCGGTGGTGACGCCCGCGGAGCGGGTGGCGGCGGCCAGCTTCACGGCGGTGCCCAAGAGCCTCGCGGCGGCGGCCGGGCCGACACTGGGCGGCCTGCTGCTGGCCAGCGGCTGGCTGGCGGCGCCGCTGCTGGCCTGCGGGTTCCTGAAGATCGCCTACGACCTCGGGCTGCTGGTGGCATTTCGGCGCCATCGCCTGCGCTAGCGCCGGTCCTGTCGGCACGAGGGTTCAGGCGGCGTTCAGCGTCGGGCACGCACGGCCATTGCGGATCGTGGCACGATTCGCCCCATGAATGTTCTGCTGCTGGAAGACGATATCGATCTCGGGCAGGCCGTGGCCGACCACCTCGAGGCTGCCGGACACACCGTGCACTGGTGCAAGCTGCTGGCGCAGGCGCGCAAGGTCGAGGACCCGGAACTGGCGCTGCTCGACCTGAACCTGCCCGACGGCGATGCCCTGACGCTGCTGCGCGACTGGCGCGCCGAGGGCCGCAGCCTGCCGGTGCTGGTGCTCACGGCGCGCGACCAGATCAGCGACCGCATCCGCGGCCTGCAGGCCGGCGCCGACGACTACATCGTCAAGCCGTTCGATCTCAACGAGATGCTCGCCCGCATGGATGCGGTGTGCCGGCGCGGCGCACCGACCAACCGCCTGCACATCGGCGACGTCGCCGTCGACCTGGCGGCGCGTTCGGCCACGCGCGGCGACGAGCGGATCGAGTTCACCGCGATGGAATGGGCCGTGCTCTCGTGTCTGGCGCGCCAGCCCGGGCGCATCTACAGCCGCGGCGACATCGACACGCACCTTGCCCGCGAAGGCCTGGGCGAATCGGACAGCAATTCGCTGGAGGTGATCGTGAGCCGCCTGCGCAAGAAGCTCGGGCCGCTGGCCATCAGCACGCACCGCGGCCTCGGGTACCGGCTCGATGCCTGAAAGCGCTACGGACCCGGCCACGCCGCCGGAGGCGGCCGCCGACGGCCCGGGCGCGCTCGTCATCGACGGCACGGCCGCGCCGGCGCCGCCGCCCTGGAGCCTGGCCCAGCGCGTCACGCGCCACATGCTGCTCGTGCTGGGCGGCCTGTGGCTGGTCGGCGCCGCGGTGCTGGTGCTGGGCCTGTTCTACGAAAGCAGCGAAGTGCTCGACAGCGCGCTGCAGGAGACCGCCGAGCGCTTCCTGTTCCTGCCCGATGCCATCGTCAACGACCCGCACGACCAGCGCCGCTTCCTCGAGGAGATCGGCGCGCACGAGGAATACGTCGTCTACCAGATCTTCGACGCCAAGGGCCAGATGCGGCTGCGCTCGCACGGCGCGCCCGAGGAGCCGCTCGACGCCTCGGGCGAGGACGGCATACGCAACACCGGCGGCTGGCGCGTGCTGACGATGACGCGCACCGATTTCCAGCGCCGCGTCCAGGTCGCCGAGGCCGAGACCTACCGCGGCGACGTGCTGTTCGGCAGCCTCGGCTGGCTCGCCGGCACGCTGGTCTGCCTGCTGGCCGCCGCCTCGGTCGCGCTCACCATCATCATGCGCCAGGGCCGGCGCGCCGTCGACACGGCGCGCCTGGAGCTGATGGGCCGCAAGCCCGACGACCTGCGGCCGCTGTCGGGCGCCGGCGCACCGCTGGAACTGCAGCCCTGGATCGCCAGCGTCAACACGCTCATGGCCCGCGATCGCGTGCTGATCGAGGCCGAGCGCGCCTTCGCGGCGCGCACCGCGCACGAACTGCGCACGCCGCTGGCGGCGGCGCGCGCGCAGGCGCAGCGCCTGGTGCAGGTCGCTGAGGGCTCGGCCGCGCGCCAGAATGCCGAGGCGCTGCTGCGCCAGCTCGACCGGCTGGCGCGGCTGGCCACGCGCCTCCTGCAGCTGGCGCGCATCGAATCGCGCGCCAGCGTGCGCCGCGAGCCGGTCGACCTGGCGGTGATCGCCCGCATGGTGGTGGCGGACTTCGCCGAGGCGGTGGCCAGCGAGCGGCTGCGCGTCGAGGTCGTCGCCGGTCCGACCGGCGTGATCGGCGACATCGACGCCATCGGCATCGCGCTGCGCAACCTGATCGACAACGCCCTCAAGCACGGCGGCCGCGACGCCTGGGTGACCGTGCTGGTCGAGACCCTGTCGGTGATGGTGATCAACGACGGCCCGGGCGTCCCGCCCGAGACCCTGCACAAGCTGGTGCGGCCGTTCGAGCGCGGCATCACCGCCGCCGAAGGCTCGGGGCTGGGCCTGTCGATCACCCAGGCGATCGTGCGCCAGTCGGGCGGGGCGCTGGACCTGATCTCGCCGGTGTCGGGCGGCCGGGGCTTTGCCGCCGTGCTGCGCTTCGAGTAGCGCGGCGCGCCGGCCGGGCTACTCGCGCACGCAGTCGAGACAGTACTCGACCCGGCCCTCGCGCTCGCGCTTGACCAGGCCGTGGATGTCGCTCTCGAAACCGGGGAAGCGCGCGTTGAACTCGCGCACGAAGCGCAGGTAGTTGACGATCTGCGCGTTGACGCGCTCGCCGGGGATGAGCAGCGGGATGCCCGGCGGGTAGGGCGTCAGCAGCACGCCGCAGATCCGCCCCTCGATGTCGTCGACGATCACCCGGTCGATCTCGTTGTGCGCCATGTGGGCGTAGGCGCGCGCCGGGATCATGGCCGGCTCCATCACCGAGGTGTACATGTCGGTAGTGAGGCGGGCGATGTCGTTGGCCCGGTAGATGGCGTGGATCGCGTGGCACAGGTCGCGCAGGCCCAGGCCCTCGTAGGCCGGATGGGCGCGGACGAATTCGGGCATCACCCGCAGCAGCGGCTGGTTGCTGTCGTAGTCGTCCTTGAACTGCTGCAGCTCGGTGACCAGGGTGTTCCAGCGCCCCTTGGTGATGCCGATGGTGAACATGATGAAGAACGAATACAGGCCGGTCTTCTCCACCACGATGCCGTGCTCGGTCAGGTAGCGCGTCAGCACCGAGGCGGGGATGCCGGTCTCGTCGAACGAGCCGTCGACGTCGAGGCCGGGCGTGATGATGGTGGCCTTGATCGGGTCGAGCAGGTTGAAGTCGGACGCGAGGTCGCCGAAGCCGTGCCAGCGCTCGCCGGCGCGCAGCATCCAGTAGTCGCGTTGCGGCGGGCCCTCGGGCAGGGGCGCATCGGGACCCCAGACCTGGAACCACCAGGATTCGCCGTACTCGGCGTCGATCTTGCGCATCGCGCGGCGGAAATCCAGCGCCTCGGTGAGCGATTCCTCGACCAGCGCGGGTCCGCCGGGCGATTCCATCATCGCCGCGGCGATGTCGCAGGACGCGATGATGGCGTACTGCGGCGAGGTCGACGTGTGCATCATGTACGCCTCGTTGAACATCCAGCGGTCGAGGCTCTCGCTCTGCGAGTTCTGGATGAGGATCTGCGAGGCCTGCGACAGGCCGGCGAGCAGCTTGTGCGTGGATTGCGTGGCGAACACCATGGACTTGCGCGCGCGGGCGCGCGGCTCGGCGACGCCGCCGATCGCGTGCATGTTGCGGTAGAAGCCGTTGAAGGCGGCATGCGGCAGCCAGGCCTCGTCGAACAGCAGCGAATCGATGCGCCCGTCGAGCAGGCCCTTGATGGTCTCGACGTTGTAGACGATGCCGTCGTAGGTGCTCTGGGTGATCGTCAGCACGCGCGGCTTGCCCTCGTTGCCCTTGACCAGCGGGTGCGCGCGGATGCGCTCCTCGATGGTCTCCCAGACGAACTCCTCCAGCGGGATGGGGCCGATGATGCCGTAGTGGTTGCGCGTGGGCTTGAGGAAGACCGGGATCGCGCCGGTCATGGTGATGGCGTGCAGCACCGACTTGTGGCAGTTGCGGTCCACGACCACGACGTCGCCGGGCGCCACGATGTAGTGCCAGACGATCTTGTTCGACGTGGACGTGCCGTTGGTGACGAAGAACAGGTGGTCGGCGCCGAAGATGCGCGCCGCGTTGCGCTCGGCCGCGGCCACGGGGCCGGTGTGGTCGAGCAGCTGGCCGAGTTCCTCCACGGCATTGCAGACGTCCGCGCGCAGCAGGTTCTCGCCGAAGAACTGGTGGAACATGCGGCCGACCGGGCTCTTGAGGAAGGCCACGCCGCCCGAATGCCCCGGGCAGTGCCAGGAGTAGGAGCTGTCCTGCGCGTAGTGCACCAGCGCCTTGAAGAACGGCGGCGCCAGCCCGTCGAGGTAGGCGCGCGCCTCGCGCACGATGTAGCGCGCGACGAACTCGGGCGTGTCCTCGTACATGTGGATGAAGCCGTGCAGCTCGCGCAGGATGTCGTTGGGCAGGTGGTGCGAGGTGCGCGTCTCGCCGTACAGGAAGATCGGGATGTCGGCGTTGCGGATCCGGATCTCCTCGAGGAAGGCGCGCAGGTCGGCGACGATCGGGCTGCCCTCGGTGGCCGGCAGTTCCTCGTCGTCGACCGACAGGATGAAGGCCGAGGCGCGGCTGTGCTGCTGGGCGAAGCCGCGCACGTCGCTGAAGCTCGTGACGCCGATGATCTCGACGCCCTCCTCCTCGAGCGCCCGCGTCAGGGCGCGGATGCCGACCCCGCTGGCGTTCTCGGAACGGAAATCCTCGTCGATGACGACGATGGGAAACTGGAAACGCATGGTCATGGCGGCAGGGTTCCGGCTGGGAAGCGGTGGCGGGGGCGCAAAACGGGAGGGCGGACTGTACCCGATCGCCCGTCGGCCGCGGGCAGCGGGCGGGCGCTGCGCTGGCCGGGATTGTCGCGCCGGCCGCCGGCCGGATCAACCGGTCGGTGCGCCGCCGCCCGCGGCCGCGCGCGGCCGGCCTCGCCCCGCCCTTCCGTCGCGGCGATCCTGATGGTAGAAGGTGCCGATGACAAGCCACGCCGCGCCCGCGCGCGCGGCGCCACCCTCAATTCACCAGGAAACGTCCCGACCATGAGCAGCATCGCGTCCCCCGATCCCCAGGCAAGCGGTCCAGCGAACGACGGCGCCGGCGCCACGGCGACCGCCACGGCGCCCAGCGCACGCACCCGGGTGCGGCGCATCCCCGAGTTCGCCCGCTACGACGCGGCCACCGTACATGCGATCGTCGATGCCGCGCTGGTCTGCCATATCGCCTTCGCCGGCGCCGACGGCGTGCACTGCATTCCCACCGCCTGCTGGCGCCAGGGCGGCCATCTATATATACATGGGTCCAACGGCAGCCGCATGCTCAAGGCCCTGCAAGGCACGCCGGCGGCGGTCACCATCACCCTGCTCGACGGGCTCGTGCTGGCGCGCTCGGCCTTCAACCATGCGATGAACTACCGCTCGGTGGTGGTCTATGGCCAGTTCGGCGTCGTGCCCGATGCCGACAAGCCCGCGGTGCTGGCCCATTTCCTCGAGCACATCCTGCCGGGGCGCCAGGCCCAGATCCGCCCGGGCGACGCCAACGAACTGGCGGCCACCACCGTATTGCGCATCGCACTGGACGAATCGGCCGCCAAGGTCCGCAGCGGCCCGCCCGAGGACAACGCGGAAGACATGGACTGGCCGGTCTGGGCCGGCGTGCTGCCGCTGACGCTGACGCCGCTGGAGCCGCAGCGCGACCCGGTGTGCGCGCACTCGCCACCCCCGCACGTGCGCGACTGGACCGGCCGGCGCTTCGACGGCCGCTGACCGGGCGGCCGGCCCCGCGGGTTCAGCGGGGGCCGCGGTTGGCGGTGGAGGCCGGCCGAACCGCGGTTCGGAACCGGCGCCGGCGGCAGCAAATTCCGTGCAAAAAAGGCCGCTGTTTACCCTCAAGTTCGGCGCTTGCGGGCCGTTGGTTCCAACAACAGCTGGAACCTTCAGCTCCCGAACCGTCGGATGCCGTAACCATGCCCGATTCCCTGCCACTCGCCCGCCGACCGCGCCACGGGAATCTCGGGTCATTTCCCGCAATAACAGGCAATACAACGAAAGTAAGTGCTGACGCTGTGTGGGTGGGTGCACGTCATCTGGACGCTCCACCGCGCGATGTCGACCGCCTGCTGGCGCGCCATGGGACCAGCCTGCCGAGCTACCTGGACGCACAGCGCTGGCGCGACATCGAGGCATCCCACCAGCGCTGGCCGTTGTTGTGGAGACGAGCGCCCCGTCTGCCGGAGGAATCGTCATGACGCAACGCAGCACCTGGGAGAGCAGTCCGGAGGATCCGCTTGCGGGCGTGGCCGTCATGCCGGAACTCGGTCCCTCTGCCGACGGCACCCTGCTGGGCCGCTTCACCCGCTGGCTGGGGGCCGGCGCCGGGCGCAATGCGCTGCGCGGCCGCCTGCCGTTCATCGGCCTGCCGCCCGGCATCGGCGAGGTGCCCCCCGGCGAAGCGGCGCTGCTGCTGACGCCGGACGACGCCAGTCGCGAACAGCTGCTGCTGGCGCTGCTGTCCTCGGCCGTCGCCCACCACCGGGTCACCTGGCTGTGCACGCCGTCGAAGGCACCGACCCGCGTCGGTCCCGAAGTGCGCCGCGCCGCGCTGACCCACCACCTGCACGCGCTGTCGTGGACCGACGACGCGGCAACGCAGCTGCGCCAGCTGGGGGCCTCGCACCTGTTGCGGGAAATGATCGCCAGCGGGATGCGCGGGAACGACCTGCTCGTCATCGACGGGCTGGATCCCTGGCTGAGCGAGACCCCCGCCGATCGGGCGCTCGAAGGCGGCATCGCCGAGGCCCTGCGCGGCCTGCAGCGCTGGGCGCGGCTGCACGCCGGACCGGTGCTCGCGCTGGCGCCGGCGCAGTATCGCGGCCAGTCGCTGTTGCCCCTGCTGGCCGACAGCCGCATCCTGCGCCTGGCGAGCTTCCAGGCCGAAGGCGCCGGCGCCGCGCTGGAGGTCATCCGCTGGGGCAGCGCGGCCTCGGCCGCCGCTGCCGGACGCTATGAACTCGAAGCCCTGCCGGACGGGCGCTGGCGCTGCCGTGGCCGCGCGGCGCTCGACCCGCGAGCGGCGCTGTCGGCGCCTGATGGCGATACGGTGCACACGACGCGCGACGTGACGCGCGACGCCGGCACCCTGCCGCCCGGCTGGCGCGTCCACGCCGGCATCGATGCGCTGCTGGCCGCCACGCGCGATGCGGTGGCCGCCACCGTCGTGCTCGGCCACGACCATGCGGACGCCATCGGCCGGCTCGCCGACGCCGTGACCCGGCTGCGCCGCGAGCACCCGCACCTGCTCAAGATCATCATCCGCGAAACCGACGCGAGCCTGCGGCGCAATGGCGAGCTGGCCCTGCTGCGCCTGGGCGCCAATGCGATCGTCGAGCGCGGCCTGGGCTTCTCGCACGTGGCGCAACGCGCCCGCGAGCTGCGCGACACGGCCTTTTCCCGGACGCTGCACGGCAATGCCGCGCAGACGCTCCAGAGCCTCGCGCCCGACGCGGTACAGGGCTATCTGGCGCCGCGCGACTTCAGCGCGGCCGTCGAGCGGATGCTCGAGCGCACCGCCGACGCGCCCCTCGAGCACAGCCTGATCCAGATGCCGCTGCTGCCGCACATCGCCCACCTGGACGCGCTGCTCGCGTGCAGCCCGCGCCGCGACGGCGACCTGATCACGGCCGACCGCCACGGCGTCTCGCTGTTCCTCTTCGGCTGCGCCGGCGACGACGTGATGGCGGCCATCGATTCGCTCTTCTCGGTTCCCTGCTCCGAGCTGGCGCAGCACGTCGAGATCGCCGCCGACCGCGCCGCCCAGCAGCGCGCGCTGGCGCAGCTGCGCCGCGCCGCCGAGGAGTCGCCGGTCGACTACACGACGATATTGCAGAGCATCGCGCCGGAGACGGCACGCGCCGCCGTGCAGGCCACGGTGCTGCCGATGCGCAACGACGCCAAGGCGCGCTGCGTCCAGGCGCATGTGCTGCCGCTGCGCGAGGCCACCGTCTGAGGCCCGTGCCGGGCCGCGCCGCCAACGTCCATCCGATCCCCCTAGAAAAAGAAAGTACCCGAGGCCATCATGCTGGAAATGTTCCTGGAATCCCTGGTGCTGGGCACCTTGCTCGCCACCGTCTTCTTCGCCGTCAATGGCCTGCTGCGCCGGGCCGCGAGCCGCCGCCTGGGCGGCCTGCCTGCCGGCGAGCCGCTGCGCTGCGTCCAGCCGCTGGACGTGCTGGGACACTGAGTGAACCGAGGGGGTGC
>Ga0181525_10000272_pt1 | contig 46473 bp, 40 predicted proteins | sample PEATcosm2014_Bin_48_FD_121100 | JGI IMG/M metagenome (GOLD analysis project Ga0181525, IMG submission 121100) | Peatland microbial communities from MTU Mesocosm Facility, Houghton, MI, USA - PEATcosm2014_Bin06_10_metaG | ecosystem: Environmental > Terrestrial > Soil > Wetlands > Peat | place... | reverse complement strand
GTTGCCGACTGTTGCCGACCTGCCCCACGTGTCTTAGATGACTTCGGCTATGTGAGCGCGGCGGTTCTTTTGCCAGCAAGCTTCAGTTTGCTCGGTGCACACCTGATGCTCTTTACCGTAGCTGACGGTCTTCAGTTGAGCGCCGGGCAGACCGAGGCTGACCAGGAATTCCTTGGCTTGCTGAGCGCGGGCCTCACCGAGCGCGAGGTTGTATTCGGCAGAGCCACGCTCGTCGCAGTAGCCTTCCACGGTCAAGCTGAATTTCGGGTACTGGCTGATGATCTGGGCAAGCGTTTTGGCGTCAGCTTGCAAGGTGCTCATGGCATCGGGGCGCAGGCTGTGTTTGTCGTAGTCGAAGTAGGCGTCCTGGATGCGGTTGATGAGATCCTGAATCCGAAGCTTGGTAGCGCTGTCGGGCATTTCGGGCCTGTTGCTGGCAACTACAGGAGACGGAGTGGATGGTTGCCGCACAGGCCGGGCAACTGGAGCGGCAGCCTGCTGAGGCGCGGCGGCCGGAGCGGGCGGGGGATTCGTTTTGGCTACCTGCTTGGCGCAGCCGGCTGCGAACAGGCAGAGGGCGAGCGCGCATAGGTAAGTGAATGGATTTCGTTTCATCGGCAAACTCCTTTAACTGGATTAAGTAGTCTCTAAGTTTGAGGCTAGCGAATTTCGCCATTGGTGTGAAATCCCGCCGATAGGGGATATTGCGAGCGCGGCTTCTACCGGAAGGACGGGATAGAAGGCCGGAACTGCAAGATATACCTTTGAATGAGGGAGTTCCGCGCCAGGATGGCAGGCGAGCGGGAGGTTTCGGACCCGGACCCGCGGCGAGATGAAACAGCGACGACCCGGACTCATGTTGGTAACCGGCTTCGGGGGGCTGCTGCTGCTGATGACTGCGGCGGAGAGCGGCGCTCTGTGGATGCTGCACGACTTGCGGGGCGGCAGCGTGAGCCTGGAGAGACACTTTCTCTCGCGGAACGACGAGCTGGAGCAGATCCGCTCACACATTTATCTTTCGGGCACGGTGGCGCGCGATGCGCTGCTTGCGCCCGAGCCATCGGGAGCGCAGGCGCAGTTCACAGCGCTGCGGGCGTTGAGGCGGCAAAACGAGCATGCGCTGGCCGAATACGCGCGATCGATTACAGCGAGCGAGGCCGGCGTGTTTTCGGAGCTGCGGCGGCAGATTGAATCGTATTGGAACGTGCTAGAGAAGACATCGTCGTGGTCGCCGGAGGAGAGACAGCGGAATCGCTACCGGTTCTTCTACGAGGAAGTAGTGCCCCGGCGGACGGCAATGCTCGAGATTGCGGACCAGATTAATGCCCTGAACGCGGCGTCGCTGAAACAAGGCGAAGACGGGCTGAGCGCGCTGTTCGGGCGGCTGCAGATCGGGCTGGTGACGATGCTGGTGGTGACACTGGCCGGGGGCGCGGCGCTGGCTGCGTTCACCGGTTTCCACATTGTGAAATTGGAGGGCGAGGTTCAGAAGCGGCTGCAACATAGCGTGGAGGCGCGCGCCGCGCTGCAGGAGCTTTCGGCGAGATCGCTGCGGGCGCAAGAGGACGAGCGGCGGGCATTGTCGCGAGAGCTGCACGACGAAGTGGGCCAGGCGTTCTCGACGATTCTAATGGAAATCGAGAACCTGCAGGACTACATCCGGGAGCCGGCGCTCGAGTCGCGGCTTCGCTCTATTAGGGGGCTGGCCGAGAGCGGAGTGAACGAGACGCGGAATATGGCGCTGCTGCTGAGGCCATCGATGCTGGATGACTTCGGCTTGCTGCCGGCGCTGGAATGGCAAGGTCGCGAGACGGCCAAACGCACGGGGCTGAGCGTATCCATATCGGCGAGCGAGCTGGCTGAGCATTTGCCCGAGGAACACAAAACCTGCGTGTATCGAGTGGTGCAGGAAGCGCTGAATAACTGCGCCCGGCATGCGCAGGCCACCAAGGTGCAAGTGACGGTAAACGGGCGGGTCGAGGAAATAGTGCTGACGGTACAGGACGATGGATGTGGATTCGACGCGGCGCGAGTGCGGGGGCTGGGATTGCTCGGGATGGAAGAGCGGGTGCGTCACCTGGGCGGCGATTTTTCGATTGAATCGAGCGCGGGGCGCGGAACGCGGCTGAACGTCCGATTGCCGCTGGCGAGCCTGATGCGGAGCAGAAATGGGCACGGTTAGAATCCTGCTGGCCGACGACCACAGCCTGCTTCGCGAAGGGCTGCGGCTGTTGCTCGAGAAACAGCCGGAGTTTGCGGTGGTGGGGGAAGCCGGCGACGGGCGCGAGGCGGTAAGGCTGGCCGAGGAGCTGAAACCGGATGTGGTGGTGATGGATATCGCGATGCCGGAGTTGAACGGAATCGAAGCGACACTGCGAATTGTGAATGGGCTGCCCCGAACCAGCGTGTTGATTCTGAGCATGCATCACGACGAAAGTTACGTGGCGCGCGCGTTGAAGGCAGGGGCGCGCGGGTATCTGCTGAAAGACTCACTGAAGGCGGATCTGCTGAACGCGGTGCAGGCGGTGACAGAGGGCCGGTCGTTCTTCAGTCCCAAGGTGAGCCGGATTCTGCAGGAAGATTACATGCGTAAGCTGACCGGCGGCGATGTTGAAGACAGTTTTGATCTGCTGACGGATCGCGAGCGGGAAATACTTCAGTTAGTGGCCGAGGGGAAAACCAACAAGGAAGTGGCGAGCCGGTTGGGCCTGAGTGTGCATACGGTGGATACGCATCGCGGCAATATATTGCAGAAGCTGAATTTGCATTCGGTGCCGGAATTGATTTTGTATGCGGTGCGTAAGAAGATTATTGCTTGAGAAGACGGAAGGCAGGGGGCAGGGGGAACGCTCCCTCGCGCTTACGCGAACTACGGTCGCGTCTCGGCTAGGGGTTTGGGAGCACACGCCGGCTATGTTGCTCGACGGCAAAAGCATCCGGGCCAGTTTAGACATGGATTCGCGCGTGCTTGCGGTCAAAGAGGCTCTTCCTGGCCGCGAAGTAGCCGGTCGGCGAGGTCCATGATGACCTGTGCATTGGATTCCGGGTCGCGCCCCATGTGAAACAGGAAGGTTGTGGAGCGTCTAACCAGGGTATGGGCATTGCGGAGCCGGCTCCAGCCCAGACCGGTTTTGCCGGCGATCTCGCGGGTGCTGCGTTCCAGCAGGTACTCCAAGCCTTGGAACAACCCCATTCCGACGATCATGCCTGGCACCAGGTCTCGCATCGCAGCCGTGTACGAAGCCGGTTCCACGCGCCCTTCCCGAGCAAGTGTGCGGCGGCCCAGCAGGAGGAGACCGGGCTTGGCCCGATCCACCACCCGGTCAGCAAAGCAGGAATAGTTCATCAGGAATTTGGGTCCAAACTCCATTCGATTAACGACGCGCCGGTGCTCTTCGGGGATCTCGTGTTCGTGGCCCTTGAGCACTCCGAGCCGGAGAGGGAACGCGAATGCGTTTCCAGCGCGGTCTATGAGGGGTGAGTCGTCGGAAAGAATCGACAATCGGCTATGCTTCAGCAAGGACGCCGCCAAAGTGCTCTTACCCCCGCCCATGGGGAGCAGCACCAGGATGGCGTGGCCCCGGTGACTCATCGCCAGCGCGTGCAGGCGGTGCAGTCCCTGGCTATCCAGCACCTGTCCGATCTGAGAAAGCAGAAACAGATAGGTGGCTTCATACACCAGATGGGGGTCCTGGCTGATGCTGCGAAAGCGGCTTTCCTTGGCATCGAGAATGGCCAATCCGCGGCCGCCGAAATCGATGATGCGACGGCCTTGGTGATGGTAAACGACATTGCGCGGTGTATAGACGGATGCGTCGCAAACCGGGAGGCTCTCGTAATCAGGCTCACCCTCCGCCAGCTCAATATCGATGTGCCGGAGGGGTCCCCGCGCGGTTTGAGTTTTGTCCGCAAAGAAACTGAAGTCCTCGATCAGTCCTTGTAATGCGTACTCGCAGTTCCCCGTCAGCGTGAAACTGTAGCCGTATACGGAGAATGTGTTCGATCCCACCGCGAATATTATGGCAGGAGGCGGAAGACAGGGGCCAGGGGTCAGAGGTCAGGGGCCAGGGGTCAGGGGTCGGTCGTAGGGAGAAGGATGTGTTATGTCCTGTGATGCTGCTAGGTGTGAAGGTCGATGAACATGCCGGGACGGACGCAAAGGCTGTGTGGCGTCGCGGTTATGGCGCTGGCGTTGGGAAGCGTGCCGCTTGCCATGAATCACATGTCGCATTCGATTTGGCACGATGAGGCTCAGAGTCATTTTTTCGCTAGCCAGAGCACGCTGGGCAAAGTGACAACACAAACCCTGACGGTAAGACCCTATCCCCCGCTGTTCTTCTTCGCCCTTCATTATTCGCTCCGTCTGCGAGACGACGAGATGGGGCTCCGGCTGCCGTCGGCGCTGTTTGGCGCGCTCTCGATCATCGCGGTCTTCTTGCTGGGCGCAACACTAGTTGACTGCCCCACCGGCACGATCGCGGCGTTTTTGTTTGTCCTGACTCCCGGGGCTTTTCGATACTTCGTTGACGGCGACGCGTACACGTTGGTGATGCTGGCGTCGGCTCTCTCGACGATTTACCTTTGGAAAGCGGCGCATTCGAATGCGACGGGGCACTGGGTGGCGTATGCCGCTTTTGCACTGTTGGGGCTGGGGACGCATACGCTCTTCCTGTTTCTGGTTGGCGGCCAATTGCTGGCAGGAGTTTTTCTGGTGGCAACCGCGCGTCCGGTGGCGCAGCGGTCATTCAAACGGCTGGCGGCGGTAGGGGGCCTTCTGGCTTCGGTCACACTCGTTTGGACGCTCTACTATGTCCACGCGGGCGGCGATAGCCGGCCGATCACGTTCTCCACTGTGCCGGAATTTAGCACGGTGGTTTCGATGGCGGGGATGCTGGCCGGCCCCCAGTCGTTTTACGGTCTGGCGCAGATTTTGCTCTGGGGCGCGCTCCTGGCGCTTGGAGCAGCCGCCCTTTACCGAGACTCGAGGCGCGAGTTCTGGTCAATAGCGATCATGATTGGGGCGCCTGTGGTGACGGTTACTTTGTTCATCAAGCTGACGCTGCCTTTCGTGGCCTATCGCTACTCTCTGATGACGTTCCCGCTGACATGTGTGGTGGCGGCATGCTGCTGGAAGCTGTGGCCGCGGCGACGGCTCGCGAGGGTAGTGGCAGCCGCGTTGATTCTCGCGTATTGCGGCGCGGGCGCGGCGTTCATTGTTTCGGCTGGTGTGAATACTTTCGGCTACCAGGATTGGCGATCCGCGGTTCGTTATCTGGCGGAGCGGTTCACCGCTGGGGACCTTGTCCTGGTGACTGGGGACACGCCTCTCGCGTTTGCTTACTACTGGAAAGGGCCTGAGCCGCTCCGATCCACGTCGTCGCCGCAAGAAATAAGCGCTGCGCTTGCTCAAGCTCTAGCGACTCGCGATGCCATTACGTCGCGGGCGTGGGTGTTACTCAGCAACTACGCTAACGAGAGTCTGCTGGTGGGAAGATACACCGAGTCGATGCGCCGCGGCGAAGTCTGGGAGCGGGACGTGGCTCAAGCGATGGAGTCGCGCAGCCTGCATATTTGCGAAACGGCCGCCTTCCAGCGCGTGACGGTTCTCGAAGTGCGGCTGAGTTCTTGCCAGCAATCGTTGAATAACGCGCCGCCTATGCCTCCGAAGTAACCGCCCCGATGTCGACCTCTGACAGAATCAGATGGTACAGGAGTCGCATGTGAATACAAGTCGAAACGCCGGGGTGGCCGTGGCTGCGTTTGCTCTGATGCTTGGCTCGCGCAGCATGGCTGCCCCTCCCGCCATGCCGACGCCCGAGGAACGTATCGCCTGGTTCCGGCACGACAAGTTCGGGATGTTCATCCACCTCGGTCCGTACTCGGCTCTGGGCGGGGAGTGGCGCGGCAGCCGCATACCGGTGGGAACAGAAGCCGAGTGGATCATGCAGCGCTTCAACATCCCGGTGAGTGAGTACCGCGAGATGGCGCGCTCGTTCAACCCTCAGAAATTCGATGCGGCCGCATGGGTCGCTCTCGCGAAATCCACTGGGATGAAATACCTGATCCTCACCGCGAAACATCACGACGGCTTCGCCATGTATCACTCACACGTGAGCCAGTACAACATTTCCGAGTGGACCGGGTTCCAGCGCGACCCGCTTGCGGAATTGGCGGACGAGTGCCGCAAAGCAGGCATCCGCCTGGGCGTGTATTATTCGCACCGCGAGGACTGGGACCATCCGGACGGCTTTGGCAACAACTGGGATTATGACCGCGACCGGAAGCAGTTCAGCCGCTACCTGGAGGAGAAGTCCAAGCCGCAGGTCCGCGAGCTGCTTACCGGCTACGGGGATATCAGCGTCATTTGGTTTGACCGCGGCATGGACACCCCGGAGCACGCAGCCGAATTCGTCGACCTGGTGCGAAAACTGCAGCCGCAATGCCTGATCAATGGCCGCGTGGGGAACTATGGCCAGGACTTGATGGGCGATTATCAAAACCTGGGCGACAACGGAATGCCGCCCGGTGGATTGGATGAATACTGGGAGACGCCGCAGACTTTGAATGGCACGTGGGGCTATAGCCAGTTCGATCAGGAATGGAAAACGCCGGCCTTCGTGATCCAGCGATTGGTCGAGATTGTGAGCAAGGGCGGAAACTATCTGTTGAACATCGGGCCGCGCGGCGACGGCTCGATCCCGGAGGCGAGCGTCGCGGTTCTGCATGCGGTGGGCGAGTGGGTGCAGAAGAACGGCGAGAGCGTGTATGGCACGACAGCGTGCCCGATTGACCCGATATGGGGCCGGTGCACGGTGAAGAACGACAGAATCTACCTGCACGTGTTTCATTGGCCCGCCGATGGGGTTCTGCGGGTTTCCAGCCTGGCGAGCGAGACTCGCGCGGCGTATCCGCTGCTTACACCTGGCCGGCGTTTGCCGGTGAGGCGGGACCATGGCGTGACGCTGATCGATCTGCCTCGAGAAGCGCACGATGAGAACGACACGGTGTTTGTGCTTGAAACCGTTGGCTCGCCGCGTGTCGATTTGCCGATCATTACACAAGGCAGCGACACCCCGTTTGAGCTGGATTATATGACTGCACAGACTTCCGGCAGGGCTTCCAAACGATTTAACCGCGATGGCAAATTCCACATTTCGAAATGGATGGGACCGGCGGATACGGTTTCATGGCGGCTGCTGGTGAGTCAGACCGGCGTTTACAAATTGAAAGTTCGATATGCGGCTCCGAGCGCGTGGGAAGGCGCCGGCTTCAGCGTGAGTATTGGCGGCCAGACGGTTCAAGCAAAAGTGGCGGCTACCGGAGAGTGGTTCGCATACCGCACGTTTGAACTTGGCGATATACACGTGGATAAGGCCGGTCAGTACACTCTCACGATTCGGCCGAGCGGCGAAATGAGCCACTATCTGATGTACCTCCAGTCGGTTTCGCTTGAGCCGCCGTTCGTTATGGTTGAGTGAGGCGAGCGCAGTCCGTGGCTCTCACACAGGCAATCACAGCCTGAAAGCTGTGCCACTTCCGGCCGCATTCAGGACAGGAGTGGGCATCCAGCCACACACAGGCAATCACAGCCTGAAGGCTGTGCCACACCCGGTTTCGCGCATCTGATGGGGGAGTCAGTCGCCGTCGCAGAGCCGCTGCCGGGTATATTGGCGATATGGTGATTGGCCGCCTAACTATACTTGTCGCGCTTTCATTTCCCATGCTGGCTGCGAAGCCAACCGACATCGACCGCCAGCGCTTGATTGCGCATCTCGAAATGACCGAGAGCTGGCTAGTGGATGAGGTCTCGCATCTCTCGCCGGAGCAACTTCATTTTCGGCCCACGCCCACTTCCTGGAGCATCCTCGATTGCGTCGAGCATCTTACTCTAGCGGAGCCGCACTATTGGGAGATGTACCAGAGTTCGATGAAGGCGCGCGCGACGCGCTCGGAATCTCCCAGCGAAGACATCGACCGGCTCTGGTACGGCATCGATCGCACGCAACGCGCGAAAACGGTGGAATCAGAAACACCGAAAGGGCACTTCACCGACGTCGCCCCGGCGCTTCAAGCGTTCCAATCGCTCCGCGCCACGATTCTGAGCTATGTGCGGACGACCCAGGAAGACTGGCGTCATCATATGATTCCGGACTGGGAGCGCGACGGATATCAGTGGCTGCTGATGGTCTCGGCCCATTCGCAGCGGCACATTCTGCAGATCCGGGAGATCAAGCACAGCGCGGGTTTCCCGGGTAAATAGGCCCGAAGCGCGCGGCTGTCTATGGCGGGCGGGTTTATGTCGACCGTTTCACGGCCAGGGGTCCGAAGGCTTGGCATACGGGCATGATCTGCACGGTGTTGATGTTCACGTGGGGAGGCAGAGAGGATACCCAGAACACGGTCTCGGCAATATCGTCGGGCAGGATGGGCTGGGTTCCTTCGTATACGCCGGCCGCGCGGGTTTTGTCGCCGTGAAAGCGCACCACCGAGAACTCCGTCCCGCCGCAAAGGCCGGCTTGGATATCGGTGACGCGGATGGCGGTTCCGAGCAGATCTGCCCTGAGGTTCAAACTGAATTGATGAACGAATGCCTTGCTGGCGCCGTAGACGTGGCCTCCCGGGTAGGGAAATTCGGCCGCTGTCGATCCAAGCTGCACAATATGACCTTTGTTGCGCTCGACCATCCCCGGCAGCAGAAGGCGCGTGCAGTACATCAACCCCTTCACATTGGTGTCAACCATCGCGTCCCAGTCGTCGAGATCGGATTTCCAGGCCGGATCGAGACCTAACGCCAGGCCCGCATTGTTCACCAGCAAGTCGACGGCGGAGAGTTCCGCGGGCAGGCTTTTGATTGCGTGTTCCACTGCCTGCCGGTCGCGCACATCGAACTCGAGAGGCAGGAAACGCTCTCCAAACTCGCGTTCGACCTCGGCCAAGCGATCCTTTCTTCTTCCGGTTCCGATGATGTGCGCGCCTTCGGAATGAAATCGGCGGGCAATGGCCAAGCCAAAGCCGGATGTGACGCCAGTTACCAATACGATCACGTGAGTTGTCCTTTCGGTTGGTTCTCGGGCGCGTTGCGGTGGGGCGGTTCGCGCGGCGGTCCTCATACGGTTTTAGCGCAAGCGGTTTGTCGGACTGGGGTTGGGGGGATGGGCGACCGGGGGGGTCGCCCGCGGACCAGGGGGTCCGCCCCACGAGCGGAAAGTGGCGGGATGCAGACCAGGGCCCCCCAGCGTCGAGACGAATCTCGACGCGGAAGGCACGAGTGCCCGCGGCACGTCGGGGTGGGAAGTGTGGGTTGGATGGGAACAGCGCTGCGGGGGCCGTGTGGTAGGCTGGAGAACGTTCTCGCTTTTACGCTTTGCCCGGAGGTTTCGGGCCGCCTGACCGGATCCCTATGTCGCTGCAAGTCTTTTTGCAAGCCCAGCTCAGTGGTGTTGAAGAGTTTCTGACTTCCTTCGAAGCCGGGGTAAACGACATTTCGGAATTGGCAGGCCGATGCGCATGGCTGGGGCTGATTTCAGAAGTCCTGCCTCTGGCGCTGCTGGCTGAGTTTAGTTTCTCGCGAATGCTGGTGGGTTCGAGTGGGGGCGAGCAGTTCCTTCTTGTCCTTCCAGACGAATCGATTCCGGCGGCTAATGACTTCCTCGCCCGGGCAGCAAAAGAGATTGCTGAATTGTCAGGCGGGGCGCTGCGGCTGATTTGGGCGAGCACGGAGAATCTGGGGCCATGGCCGGTGGTGCGCAAGCGTCTGGATGAAGCCCTTCACCGCCAGGCTGCGGCGCCCCTTAACCAGATCGGGGCCGCGGGCGCCATCTCCGCCGCGGACGCCGTTTTCGAGCCCTTAGCCGCCGCCGGAGCCGCGGGGGCAAGCGAGTATTTTCGCGCCTTCGGCGAAGCTCTGCCCGCGTCGAAACTGGTTTCGTGGTCGCCGGATCAACCCGCCCGGCTGCAATTCACGTCTGGCAAGCACAGTTGGATTTTGGCCGAACACGCGGCGGCGGAATCGAACGCGATCGCTTTTCCGCGCCGGATCGCGCAGAACGAGGCTGGGTCCGCGCCAGCGTCTCTTCCGGAGCTCGGCGCACTGGCTGAAGGCACGCCGGCGTGGGGCATTTTGCGGGGTGACGTGGATCATTTCGCGCAGCGGCTGCAGCGGGCGGCGACAGTGGAGGAACACATTCTACTGTCAATTCTGTTCAAGGAGTTTTTTGCCGGCGAACTCTCGGTTCTCTGCACTATGCCGGATTTCTGGCGCAAGGTGAGTATTCTCTATCGCGGCGGCGACGATTTCGCTGTGTTTGGCGCGTGGGACGCATTGCTGGCATTGGCGCGCGAGCTGGAACGGGTCTTCGGCCGGTTTGCGGAGCAGCATCTCAAGTCATTGGCGGGTCTGGAGGGAAAGAGCGTGAGCATGGCCCTGGCTGTCGCGGCCGGCGACGATTCCTCCCCAGTGGCCGTTTTCGAGCAGGCGGGCGCTCAACTGCTGGCTGCCAAGGCCGCCGAAACGGGGACCTTCTGCCTGTTTGGACGCACGCTGGAATGGAAGCGGGTTGACGACGCCGAAGAGTTGAAGACCGGTCTGGCGCGGCTGGTAAGAGATTACGGCTACCCGCCTGACTGCATCCACGACATTGCTTCGGTTTATCGCGAAGCGTATTCTACGCAAGCGACTCGCCGGGGCAAGGCTATTCGTGTTGAGAAGCCGTGGCGAACTTTTATGAGGTTGTCCAGAGTGATTCCGCCTTCGCGAAACAAGGAACTAGCGAACCTGCGGAGTTCGGTTATCACTAATTTGGTGGGCAAGAGCACAGCGAACCTTAAACTGCGACCTTCGTCGCGGGTGGGCCTGGAGTGGGCGCGCCTGGCCACGGGAAGTTAGTTTATGTTCAGGGCACCGCTTCCTTGCGCTTCGCGAATCTGGTCGCGGCTCGCAGTGGGGTTTCTTGTTTAGTTAGGGGCCTCTGACAGGGGTTGCGGTTTTTAGATTTCAAGGATGGAACTTTCGATGCCGGAAACAGAAGAAAAGAAGACGGAGCCAAAGCCTGAGCAGAAACACGACCGGCCGCGAGGTGAGAATCGCGGGGCAGGTGGTGGCGGCGGGTCGCGTTCGGATAGTCGCCCTGGCGGCGGCGATCGCGGGCGACCCGGCGGCAGGCCGGAAGGGCGTGGTGAGGGGCGCGGTGAAGGGCGTCCATTTGGCGATCGCGACCGGCGCCCGGAAGGGCCGCCCGAAATCGATATCGAGAAGCTGATTGCCGATAGCCTCTACCTGGATAACCAGGCCCATGTCGTAGTCAGCCGCATGCGCGATATGGATTCCGGCACCAAGAGCCAGCTTCGCCGCCTATACAACGCCGTGAGACGAGCCACCCGCGCGCCGGAAAGCGAGCGCCAGCACGAGTTTGTGATGGTTCGGGCGCGCCTCGCATACACCATCGCGCGCCATTCGCTGCGCAGTCTGGATGCGCTCGAGCGGCTGCTGCTACAGGTGACGCGCAAGAACGATACTCGGGGCTACGAGCGTTTTCGCGACCTGTTCGAAGCCATCATTGCCTATAACGAATAAACAGCCGGGCTTTATAACAGATAGCCCAAATCGAAGAAAGAAATAACCGAAACCACATGAGCGCGCATACTGTTCAAACTCAACTTACCTTCCTCGGAAAGCTCATTCTGGAAGGGGAGATCCTTTGCGAAACCGGCCTCCATATTGGCGCGGGTAAAGGGTCGCTCGAGATCGGGGGAGCCGACAACCCGGTCGTCAAAGATGCTTTTGGAGTTCCGTATGTGCCCGGGAGCACGCTTCGCGGCAGGCTGCGCTCACTGCTCGAGCAATCGAGTGGTGCAGCCGTTCCGTCAGAGCTAGTCTACGTCTCCAAACGCCGTGGCCAGGAAGTAAGGATTCACCAGAGCGACCGACCCGACGACGAGATCTGCCTGCTGTTCGGGCGCAATCCGGGCCGCGTGGAACGCGTGAGCGGCGAAAGCGGCGAGGCCGGCAACGTCACTCCGGCGCGGCTTACGATTTACGACGCGCCGCTGATTGTGGAAAGCATCACGCCGCAAATGCGGGAAAACCTGGATGACGAACTGACGGAAGTGAAAAGCGAAAACGCGGTGGACCGCATCACCTCGCAGGCCAACCCGCGCACGCTCGAACGCGTTCCGGCGGGGGCGCGGTTCAAGCTGCGCGTCGTTTTGGATGTGCTGTGTGAGGAGGACAAGGCGCTTGCGACGCGCTTTGTCGAAGGCTTGCGTCTGCTCGAAGACGATACCCTGGGCGGCGGCGGCGCGCGTGGCAGCGGCCGGGTTCGTTTTCAGGCTTTGAAGCTGGCGTGGCGCGGCAAGGACTTTTATTCGAAGGGAGCTGCGGCGGCGGCCCTGCTCGACAACGGCGATTTGCCGGCTCTGCAACAGCTCACAAGCGGCGAAGAGTTTGGGTCACAGCTTGGTTGAAGCGCGGATTTTGGCAGGCGGCAAGATTGCCACCCCAAATGGCAGGACGAAAAGATCGCCTGCCCCACGGGAACAGACTAGCCACCCGCAGATTTGAAAGTAATTTCGCATGCCTTCCGCTCTTCTAATTCGGTTGCGGCCTTACGGTCCCTGGCGCTCGGGCCCCGGGGAGGGTGCGCGGGATCGCGTCGATTCTCTGTATCGAAGCGACCGGCTGTATTCGGCTGTTTGCCACGCCTTCGACCGTCTGGGCCTGCTTGAGGAGTGGCTCGAGGCCTCGGCCGGGTCCGCTCACCCGGCTGCTGTTCTCAGCTCGCTGTTTCCGTTCCAAGGTGACACACTGTTCGCTCCTCCGCCGGAAACGGTCTGGCCGCCCGCGGCTTCGTCACTTCGCTCGCCTAGCCCCGTTTTCCTCACGCGCGTGCGCTGGAAGGCGGCGAAGTTCGTGCCGCTGGCCGTGATTGAAGCTTTGCTTACCGGCGCGCAGGTGCACGCGGACCAATGGATCGCCGACGCCGATTCCGGCTGTTTGCTTCGCCGGGACCGTCCGCAGTCGAGCCCGTTTCGTCTCGCTCTCCGCTCACACGCCGCGGTGGATCGTGTCAGCGGCGCTTCGTACGAATCGCACAAGCTAGCCTGCGTCGAGTTCGAACCGGGAGCTGGGCTGTGGGGTGTCGTGGTGTTTGCCGGCGCGGAGGCTGCGGCTCGCTGGCGGGCTCCGCTTGAATCCGCTTTCCGTTTACTCGGCGATAGCGGATTCGGCGGCCATCGTTCTTCGGGCTGGGGCCAGGCTCCCGATCCGGAAATTGCCTTCGGCGATTGGCCTGCGCTGCTTCTGCCCAGGCTGGCTCGCCTCTCCACTTCCAATGGCCACTTGTCTCCCTTGCATTGGCTGCTCTCGCTGTATTCGCCTGGCGCCAGCGACGACGTCAATTGGACGGAAGGCAAATATAGCTTGCTGCTGCGCGGCGGACGCGTCGAAAGCCATGCCGGATCGGGCGCGTTGAAAAAACAAGCGCGTATGGTGAGCGAAGGATCGGTGCTTTCGGCGAACCGGATTTTCGGCCGCGCCATCAACGTGGCGCCGGACGATTTTCCGCATCCGGTGTATCGCGCTGGGTTTGCGCTTGCGCTGCAGTTGCCCGTTATACAGGTGATCGAAGCTCCGGCTCCAGCCGCGGAGGAACGGCTGACCGAGAAATCCGAGATTCTGGCTGAAGCCCTTGCCTCCGCGGAAGCCGAGGCCGCGCGTCTTGAGACGGAAGCCTTGGCTGTTGTGCCGACGCAGCAGGCAGAGTCTGACGCTGTGGCCGAGGCTGACGCGGATGGATCTCCCGCGGTCGAGGCTGGCGCGGATCAGCCGGGCTCTGAGGCGATGGCCGGCGAAGCCACCGTTGTGCCGGAGGGGCTGGCAGGCGACAAGATCGCCCGCCCCACGGATTCCGAATCAGAGGGAACGGAAGAGGGCGCAGAGCGACCGTCCGGCAATTCCGAGGCAAAGCCGGAGGGAGATGAGGAGGGGGGGCATGAAGTATAGAGTCACCGCTCTTACTCCGTTGCTTGCCGGCGACGGCCGGCAACTGGCGCCGATCGATTACATCGTCTGGAAGGACCAGGTGAACGTTCTCGACCAGACCCGCATCTTCAAGTTGCTGGCGCGTGGACCGCGCCTGGATGGCTACCTCGCCCAACTCCGCAAAGCCACCAAGCTCGATTTTGCTTCATGGGGCGGCTTTGCCCAGAACTTCTCGGAGCGGCGCATTCCGTTCGAGCATGCCAGCATCGTTCCGCTTTGGGAAAAGGCGCACTCCGAGGATCTTTTCATATCCACGTTTGCCCAAAGCCACCAGGGCCGCTATCTTCCGGCGTCGGCTCTCAAGGGGGCGCTGCACACCAGCCTTGTCTTCTCGCGCTGGAGTGCTTCCACGCTCGACAAGATCGCTGCCGCGCTCGAGCCTGGCAGGCCGCCGCGAAAGCCGGCCGAATCGGCGGAGGTGTCTGCCGGCGCGAGCCAGGTCCGCGTGCTCAGCGCTGCCGACTCTGCTTCTGTGGCGGATACGTCGTTCAAGGTCTTCCTGGCCCGCGTTTCTACGCTGGACGCGCGGCAGGCAGGTTCCTTTCAACTGGCTTGGAAAGTGGCGGGCCGCGGCAACGTGCCGGGCCAGCGCTCGACGGAGAGCACGCCGAAGTTCGTAGAGATGGCGACGCCAGGCACGCAGTTCACAGGCATCTGGAGCGAGCGGACTTTCCTTGAAAACCCCGATTTGTCGCGCGCCCTGGGCTGGCGCTCTGTCCCCGACCCGGCTCTGCTCACTTCCGCCGCCAACGAATCCGCCGAGGCGCAGCTCGCGCTCCACGCGCGTTACGCCGAAATCGCGGGTCTAGCTCCGGTTCGCGACAACCTTCGCAAGCTGCAGGAGTCGCTTGCGGAAGCTCGCCTGAGCCGCCTCACGTGCTTGCTATGCCTCGGCTGGGGAAGTGGATTCGCTTCCAAAGCGGGGTCGCTCGAGTTTGAAAACGAATCGTACCGCAAGATCCTGCGCGCTGTTCCGGCATATAGCCGGGCTATCAGCACGGGCTTGCCATTCCCGAAGACGAGGCAGATTATCTTCGCCAACGGTCAACCTGCCACGCTGCCAGGGTGGGTGCGGCTCGAACTCGATCCGGGCGTGTGAAGCGGCAGACCTGTCTAAGGTTAGTCAGGTTCAAGAACCCCTGGGAACACCCGATATGGAATGAGGCCACCGAGAGCGCATCTTGGGGACGCCGCAAACATAAGGAGAATCAGGAGAACCATGAAGAAGCTTTTGTTTTCCACGCTGCTGAGCGTGGCTTTTATGACAACTCTCTCGAAGCTTGACGCCCAACCGACAAGTTCGGGATCGTTTGGAATGACAGGTACGATCGATCCGTCGATTTGCCTGACATTTATAGCGGATGGCAGTGGCGCCACGCTGACTTCAGGCGGCGGCACTGGTACGGCGACGTTGGCGCTCGGCCACATTGCGGCCTATGGCGAGACTCCGCCGACCAACGTTACCAATACTTTGAATGCCTCGGGGGCAAGCGCCACGTCATTTAAGGTTTCTACCCCGGTTGATGTGCTGGTAATGGAGGCCAACACCGCCAGCGCCAACTACACCCTGACGGCGGAGTTGAATAGCGTGGATAGCACGAACACATGGAGCGTTGGAGGTCATGAGGTAACCGGCGCTTCGGCCGCGCAGATTACCGCCACGGGCGCCTATGGCACCGCGGTTTCTTACGCATTCGCGGTCTCGATTCCGTTTTCGAATACGGCAAGCCTTTCGCTTAGCAACACAATCAATTTCGTAGCCACGGCGAATTGACTGGGCGAATCCCAATGCAGCGGCTGATCCGGCAAAATTGCCGGACCAGCCGTTTTACGAATTTGCGGGCGATGAGAGAGCCATCAGAGGCTCAGAAACGCCGCTAATGAAACACCGCGGGCCTGTCATTCGCGAGGCCGCGGCGGATAATCTTCGCCAACGGTCAACCTGCGATGCTGCCCGGCTAGGCGCGGCTTGAACTCGATCAGGGTGCGTGGAGCGGCAGATGTGGGAAGGGGCAGACCTGCCTAGGATTAGTCTGCACACGTTCAGAAACCCTTGGAAACACCCGATATATGGAATAAGGCGACTAGGGAGCGCATCCGAGGGACGCTTCGAACATAAGGAGAACCATGAAAAGGCTTTTGTTTTCCACACTGCTGAGCGTGGCATTTATGACAATTCTCGCGAACCTCGACGCTCAACCGACAAGTTCGGGATCGTTTGGGATGACATGTACGATCGATCCGTCGATAAGCCTCACATTTATGGCAGATGGCAGTGGCGCCACGCTGACATCAGGCAGCGGCACCCGCTGGGCGACGTTGGCGCTCGGCCACATCGCGGCCTATGGAGAGAGTCTACCGACCAACGTTACCAGGACTTTGAATGCCTCGGGGGCGAGCGCCACATTATTTAAGATTTCCACCCCAATTGATGTGCTGGTGATGGAGGCCAACACCGAGAGCGCCGACTACACTCTGTCTGCGCTATTGCTATTGCCCGACAACACGAATACCTGGACCGTGGGAGGTCAGTGGGTGAACTACCAAAACATCCAGGACATTACCACCACGGGCACCTATGGCGCCGTCACTCCGTACGTGTTCGCGATCTCAATTCCGTTTTCGAATACGTCGGGCTCGTTTAGCAACATAATCGATTTCTACGCCCAGGCGAATTGAGCGAGTGTATCCCAAGACGCCGGCTGGTTCCGCGAAATAGCCGGATCAGCCATTTACAAACCCGCGGGCGATGAGGCAGCCCTCAAAGGCTGAGAGACAGCGCTATGAAACGCCAGATCGTGATTCAACTCGCTCTGCTTTGCCTTGGAGAATCCGCGACCGTGTGGTCGCAGACTCGATTTTCGCCACTGACCACCAGGCGGGCCACAGTGGTGGTAGAGGTTGTCGCATCTCCCGCCGGCGCAGCCGTACGCTCGGGTGAAGCAGGCTTCGGGTCGCTTGGACTCGGCCATAATTCGTGGGCCTCTGAAGATTCGCAGTCGGGAGTGAAGCACACCAAGGATGGGAATTCTTTCAGCATGGCGACCGCGGTTGGCCTGCGCTTAGAGTGTCCCGCCGCCGACGCCGGCCGCCGGGCCTCCATCTCCGCCGTTCTCCGCGAGCCCGACCCGCGCTACATGGTTTCGCTCGATGACGTCGCGCTCACAGCGGCGCCGGTGGTGATCAGCCCTCTCGCTTTTTGCGGTTCCACGACCCGGCACACGATCTCAGTAAAAGTGCCGGTTTCGTCTTCGGCGGGGCCGATCGACGCAAATATCGGCTTTCAGGTGACGTTGCAATGAGACACATTATTCTCGTGTTTGCTTTGGCGGCCGCCTGCGCGCGCGCCCAAGTCCCGGCCCCGGCCAATGGCGAGGCGCGTCCCACGTTGACGCTTACACCGGCGGTGGCCTCCGCTAAGTTGAAGCCCGGTCAAGGGTGGACTCAAGTGCTGCATTTGAGGAACGGGACTGCGGGCGTTTTTCGTTTTGAGGTCCAGGTGCAGGACGTCGTCGTGAAAGACGGCAAGCGTACCTATGTTCCCGGGGGCGAGACCGAATCCAGTATCGCCGCCAGCGCGGTGATCACGCCCCGCTCGCTGAGTATCGGTCCGGGGGAGGAAGGAAGCGCGAGCGTGACCCTTACGATTCCGCTTCAAACCGCGCTTCGGGCGGTGGTTATCTATTTTCGGGGCAAGCTGGACACGCCGAGCGAGGACGGAATGGTCGGTCTTGGAGCGTCGCTCGGCGCCCTGGTTACCTTCGACCTTTCGGGCGACTACAACTTCAAAGTGGCAGACTTCAGCACGAGCCCGCAAACGGAAACCGCAAATCAGGTCTTATCGCACGAAGTACTCAACTCGGGGCTCGACGTTGTTCTGCCGAAGGGCGGGACCGTGATCCTTGATGAATCGGGACGCAGCGTCGGCAAAGCCACTTTCCCGGCTCATCGCATCTTACCCGGAGAAAGCGTCACATTTTCCGCCACCTGTCCGTCGCAGTTGAAATCCGGGCATTACCGGGTAGTTTCGTCGTTTGAGTTCAACAGCCGCATCGTTACGGGAAGCGGGGAGTTTTCAGTGCCATGACCCGCCTGCTGCGGGTCTGGGCGCTCGAAGCAGCGTTCTGTATCGCCATACAGGCAGCGACGTACACAGTCGGCTTTCAGAAAACCATCTCGGTCGCGGTGGTGGGAGCTACGGCGGCGTACACGGTGGATCCTGAAATCGCCGAAGCCTCCGCAAGTCAGGGCGTGGTTTCGGTCACGGGCAAGAATCCGGGAACTACGCATCTGATCGTGGTAACCACCGGCGAAGTGCAAACCCTGGAGGTGGTGGTCCCCATGCCTCCCCCCGAGCATCCGAAGGGGTGGGTCACGCCGGAAGGGGACGGGCTCTCGAATGAAACAGGGTCTTTTGAAACGCGCTACTCCTCTTTGCCGGAACAATTGACCAACGTTCTGGATTTCTCGCGCCAGGGCCAGAGTATGAGTACCCGTTTTTATCTGGCTACTACGGATTATTTTCTCTCAGCCAGCAACCAGAACGAGACCTACGGCGTGTCAAATTTTTCCGTGACGTCGCTTTCGTACTCCATTCAAACGGCGCGCCTCGGAGTCACCCTGGTGGATCAGCTTGTCGATGAGTCCCCGCTTACGGTGAGTGGCGCCACTATTCGAGGACTGCACTGGCGGGAGGGTGACTGGTTTTTTCACGTGGGATACACGTCCCCGGCGCCGTTTGACGGATTGTTTCTGCCGATTCGGGCAGAAGGCGTATTTGGCGCCGGCTACCGTTTCCATTTGAGCCAGCACTCGCGCCTCATCCCGTCCTTTTACTACCTGACGATGCCAGAGGCGAGCCATGCGGGCAAGCCCGGAGCGATCCTGTCGCTGCAGTACACCTACGAGCCTAGCGACGATCTGCATTTCGCGGCTGAGATCGGGGACAGCCGCAGTCTCGGCGCTTCGTCGTTCCTGTCATATAAGCGGCTAAAGGAAAACCTGCGGGCAAGATTGCGGTACACGCCCGACAACTTCGCCGCGTTAAGCATCAGCAGCCTCCGCGGCTTTTATTCCGACGCAGCCTGGACGCGGCAGTGGGCTGAACACTTGGTCAGCGACCTGAATTTCACGGGCGATCGTTTCAATTTACCGGCATTCCAGGAGCTTTCGGTCAACGGCGGCCTTCAACTCCGCTATCAGCCCTGGAGGCACTGGACGCTATTTGGCGGCGTGACCTCCTCGATATTTCGCGCGGAGGAGGTGGACGCGGCTCCGCTCGAGGGAATTTCCTATCCCGAAGGAGCCGGGTTCACTTCACGTCACTTCAGCGCGAATTTTCAGCATCAATGGTCAAGGTTCACCGCGCAAAACACGGGCGGCCACCAATACCTGGTATCCGCGCGCGTCGGTTTCGGCCATTTTAACTTCAGCGGCTATGCCGAGCGCGAAACGCAGGCTCCGACGGTTGGCTTCGTGCTTTCCCAGGTGAACGGCCTCGCGGAGTTATTGAACCAATACGGAGTGGTCGCCACTACTCCCCAGCAGATTACCGACTTCCTGAACCAGAACGCGGCGCTGATCAATCTTCAGTATCTGAGTGGAGTAACTATCAATCTGACGCCGCTGCGAGAGCAGTTGAGCGGCACGGCGAGCTGGCAGGGCCGCGGGGCAGCGCCCGAAATTGAATACGAGTATCTCCTGAACAACGACCTGGACCTAACCGGCGGCACGAAAATCATGGTCCAACGGGTTACCGCCACCAAGCGGCTTGGCCGGTCTAACGATCTTTTGCTAACGCTGGCGGAGTACCGAACGCAGGCCACGGGGCGGACGGCCGTGATCAATCCTTACGTCGCGTTCTCGCTCAAGCATCGCTTCAATACGGTGCCGGCCATCTTGATGCTGGAACGCCACGGCACGGTGAGAGGGCGCATTTTCGAAGACCCGGATGGCCAGGGGGTGAATTCGGCCGATGCTGCCGGCGTGGCGAGCGTCGAGGTGATTCTGGATAACGTCCGCCGGGATCGAACCGGCCCGGACGGCACTTTCCGATTCGCCGGCGTCCCCGAAGGAAAACACGAGGTTCATGCCATCCTGCACGGCGAAACGCCGTCTTACTTCACGACTCCCGAGGAAGTGGAGGCGTCGCAGAATTCGGAGGTCTATTTTGGGGTCGCCCGCTTGCTGTCGAGCCTCGGAGGAGAGGTACGCGACGATACAGAGCGCGGAATCTCCGGAATCGGTTTCATCATCCAGGGAGAAGATCGCCGCGTCAGGGCGGTTTCATCCGCCGATGGAAAGTTTTTCGTTCCGCGCCTGCCGGACGGGGAATACACTGTATCCGTTGACGCCGAAACGCTGCCCGCCGGCTACATCATTCAAGACCCCGCCGAGGTGCACGTCGTCACGGCTTCCGGCAAGGCGCCGCGGGCAAATCTGAGAGTTCGCGCCCTGAGGAACCTATCCGGCAGGGCGCTCGTGTACGACCGGGAGCTGGGGAAGTATGTTGGCATTCCCGGCGTCGTAGTCGTTATAACGGAACTCTCGCTGAAAGCGACCACCGATGCCGACGGACGATTCCTGTTTCGCGAACTGCGCAGCGGCACCTTCAATGTTTCGGCGGTGTGGGGAGGCCGGACCGTCAATCGAATGGCCATAGTGCCCGAACAACCCGTTCAAATGATGGGCGCAGACTTGATGATGGGCCAGCGTTGACTCCTGGTCACTGGGCGGGCGACCAGGGGGTCGCCTGCGGACCAGGGGGTCCGCCCCACGAGTCCGTTCCACTTTCTACGACTGGTGTGTGAAACGGCCCGCAGATTGACAACATCGACAACCTGCCCCAAATGGTTGGGCTAGCTCGGCCTCCCCGAACAGGGTGTGACTCCACTTCAAGGTCAGGGATTGATTTTCAGGGTGGTGGAGCCGCTTATGGTGCCGGCTGTGGCGGTGATGGTCACGGTGCCTGTCGCAACGGCGAGGGCTTGTCCATGATTGGTTGAGTCGTTGCTGATCTGGACAATTGCCGGGTTCGACGAACTCCACGTGACCGAGGCGAGCTGCTCCGGGCCCGTGCCGCTAAAGGTGCCGGTGGCAATAAACTGCAGGTTTGGCGCTCCAGAAAGGGATATGGTTTGCGCTGCCGGAGTGACGGCAATCGATTCCAGGTTCGGCGGCGTCAGCGTGGCAGGTTCATAGACCTCCGCACTAGCCAGGCTTGCGCCGCTGGCGCCCTGGCCGCCGACTAGCAGCACCGTTTCGTTGTTCAACAGCGTCGCCGTGTGCAAATTACGCGCATTGGTCAGCCCACCGGTGGCGGCAAAAGTGCCTGTGGCGGGATTGTACAACTCCTCACTGGTTAATGCGCCGGTGACGAGGTTGTAGCCTCCGGCCAGCAGCACCGTTCCGTTACTCAGCAGCGTTCCAGTGTGCTCGCAGCGCGCGGTGTTCAGGCTGCCGGTGGTATAGGCGAAGTTCTCGGCACTATACAACTCTGCGCTGTTGAGGACATCAGCGGTAGCGTAGCCTCCGGCCAGCAGTACCGTGCCATCATTCAGCAGCGTCGCCGTATCCAAGTAGCGCGGGGTGTTCAGGCTGCCGCTAGTGAGCGCGAAGGATCCGGCACTGTACAGTTCCGCGCTACCCAAGATGCCATATGTGAAGTCGTCGCCGCCGACCAGCAGCACCGATCCGTTATTCAGTGTGGTTGCCGTGTCGTAGTAGCGCGCGGTGTTCAGGCTGCCGGTATAGGTGAAGGTCTCGGAGGCAGTCGCGGGATTGTAGAGCTCCGCACTGGCTAGTTGTTCGGTGGCGGCATTGTAGCCGCCTGCAAGCAGCACCATTCCGTTGCTTAGCAGCGACGCCGTCTGGAAATAACGCGCTGTATTCAGGTCGTTGGTGGTATACGAGAACGTTTCGGTTGCGGGATTATATAGCTCGGCAGTGCTTAAGAAGGGACCGCTGGCGCCAGCGGCGGATGTGCCTCCGGCAATCAACACCGTTCCGTCGGGGAGCAGCGTCGCGGTATGGCCGTAGCGGGCGGTGTTCAGACTGCCAGTCGTGGCCGTGAACAACCCGGTGGCGGGATTGTACAGCTCCGCACTGGCTAATACAGTGCTAGTGCCGGGCGCACAGGGAAGCACGTAACAGGGCGGGGGTGGGGTATAAAGAATGCCACCCACCACCAGGACCATTCCGTTATTCAGCAGCGTCGCTGTATGCAAATACCGCGCCGTGTTCAGGCTGCCGGTCACAGAAGCACCGGGGATGACGGTCAACGTAGTCGAGCCGTTGATAAGGCCAGAGGCCGCCTCAATCGTGGTGGGGCCCAAGCCGGTGGCCGTGGCCACGCCCTGCGTGCCCGAGGTGTTGCTGATGGTCGCCACTCCCATAGCCGATGAGCTCCACGTCACTGTATCGGTAACGTCCTGCATGCTGCTATTGGTATACGTCCCGGTGGCCGTGAATTGCTGTTTGGCAGAAAGCGAAATCGTAGGATCAGCGGGCGTGACGGCAATCGAAACCAGCGTGGGCGAAGTGACGGTTAGGGTAGTAGATCCGTGAATTGAGCCGAGGGCAGCCGTGATGGTGGTTGGCCCCAGGCCGACGGTGGAGGCCAGCCCTTGGGTCCCGGAAGTGTTGCTAATGGTGGCCACGCTCTTGGCCGATGAAGTCCAGGTAACAGAGTTTGTCAGATTAGAAACGTGCGACGGGTTTGTGAAGGTGCCCATTGCTGTGAACTGCTGGGTGAGGCCCTCGGCAACAGAGGGACTCGCGGGCGTGACGGCGATGGAAACCAGGCCGGTGGCCGCAGCGCCGGTTCCCATCAAGCTGACCAGTTCAGGGCTTCCGACGCCCGTGTCGTTGATCGTGAGCGTCCCGGCTAAGCTGCCGGTGGCGGCAGGTGTAAATGTGACGCCGACCGTACAGGTGTGCCCGGACGTCACGGATGTGCAAGTGTTGCTCGAGATGGCGAAATCGCCGGTGATCGTGACAGGAGAAACCGTCACGGATGCACTCGATTTATTGGTGAGAGTCACGGTTTGCGGCGCGCTGGTGGTTCCCAACGACTGACTAGAAAAAGTCAAACTGCCGGCCGAAAGAGTTATGGCCGCGATTCCCGTTCCGGTGAGCGACACTCCGGTCGGATTGCCACCCGAGCTGTCGGTTACGTTGAGGGTCGCCGATTGGCTGCCCACAGCGGTGGGCGTGAATGTAACTGTGATGCTGCAACTGTCGCCCGCGCCGAGTTTAGTGGGGCTTCGTGGGCAATTTCCTCCGGAGACAGCAAAATCGTCGGTCCCTCCAAATATTCCCAAGAAGCCGCTGGTGGCAATATTGGTGATCGCGACGGGCGTTTTCAGAGTGTTTTTGAACGTGGCCGTCATCGAGCCGCTGGTGACGCCGACTACCTCATTGGGGAAGGACAACGACGACGGAGTGAGGGTAGGTTGAGCAAAGACGGACGAGGCGAGCCCCAGAAAGGAAAGAAGCAGCCAGCACCAGATGTGAGGCGCCGGTCTTCGCCGAGTAACCAAAATTGCGCTGGAACCGGAATAACAATCCGAGACGCGTGAACACCTTAGTCCGTGCATACAGGGCCTCCGCAAGTAACTCACGCCAACGTTGAAGCAGGGTGAAACACGGCCAGGATACTTAGCCAAGAGTTCCATCTTGCTTCGGAATTGAAAATAGTATACATCCTTTTCAGCACTGCTCCGCGGGAAATACAGACAGAGAAAGCCCGCGGTGCCACCGGAAGAGACTTACTCCCCGTTTCCGGGGTTACGCGGAATATCCGATGTATCCCAGCGGCTTACTCCGTGGACTTATAACTTTCCTAGAGTTTATCCTGTGTGTTCAGACGGCGGCTTTCGCCGGTGGCCGAGCCGACCAGCTCTGCTGAAGCCTGTTTCGGAAGGCCGATTGACAATCGGCTGGTTGTCAACCTGCCCCACGTGTTACTCCGGAGCAATTGGGTTAAGGATTCACTTTCAAAGTCGTGGAGCCGCTGACGGTGCCGGCTGTGGCGGTGATGGTCACCATGCCGGTTGCAACGGCCAGGGCCGATCCATGATTGGTCGAGTCGTTGGTGATCTGGACAATTGCCGGGTTCGACGAACTCCACGTCACCGAGGCAAGTTGTTCCGCGCTGATCATTCCGCTAAAGGTGCCGGTGGCGATGAATTGAAGCGTTGGCGTTACGGAAAGGGATATGGCTTGGGTTGCAGGCGTGACGGCAATCGACACCAGGTCCGTGGGCGTCGCGGTGGCGGGCTGATAGAGCTCTGCACTGGCTAAACTAAAGCCATCGGTGTTCTGGCCGCCCACCAGCAGCACCTGTCCGTTATCCAGCAGAGTCGCCGTGTGCAAGAATCGGGCGGTGTTCAGGCCGCCGGTGGAGGAGAAAGTCTCGGCCGCGGGATTGTAGAGCTCCTCACTGGTCGAGGCGCCGGTGAGGGCGTTGTAGCCACCGGCCAGCAGCACCATCCCGTTATTCAGCAGGGTTGAGGTGTGCTCGGCGCGGGGTGTGTTGAGGGTGCCGGTAGTATAGGCGAAGGACTCGGCATTGTACAGCTCCGCGGTGTGGAGAACTCCACCGGATGCTACGCCGCCGGCGATCAGCACCGTTCCGTTATTCAGGAGGGTGGCGGTGTCGAGGTAGCGCGCGGTGTTCAGGCTTCCGCTGCTGAGGCCGAACGATCCGGAAGTGTAGAGCTCGGCACTGGATAAGATACCGAACGTGAAGTCATCGCCTCCGGCCGCCAGCACAGCTCCGCTATTGAGTAATGTTGCCGTGTGGTCGTAGCGGGCGGTGTTCAGGCTACCGGTATCGGTGAAGGTTTCAGAGGCGGTCGCGGGGTTGTAGAGCTCCGCGCTGGTTAATTCTTCGCTGACCGAGTTGTAGCCTCCTGCCATTAGCACCATTCCGCTGGGGAGCAACGTTGCGGTGTGGAAATACCGAGCGGTATTCAGGTTGTGGGTGGTGTAAGTGAATTCCCCGGTTGTGGGGTTATACAGCTCGGCTGTGTCTAAGAAGGGTCCGCCAGTACCGGGGGCAGATGCGCCACCCGCAATCAGCACTGTTCCGTCATCCAGCAGAGTCGCCGTGTGGCCGAAGCGAGCGGTGTTCAGGTTGCCGGTGGTGGCGGTAAAGGTCCCTGTGGTGGGATTGTACAACTCCGCACTGTCTAATACGGTCGTGGCGCCGGGGGGACAGGTGACTACGTCGTCAACCACCGTACAGGGCGGGGGTGGGGTGGCGAGAAGGCCGCCCACAATCAGCACCATTCCGTTGTTGAGCAAGGTCGCCGTATGGTCGTAGCGCGCGGTGTTGAGGCTACCGGTCAAAAGTGAACCGATGATAACGGTCAACGTGGTCGAGCCGTTGATCGAGCCGGAAGCGGCTTCAATCGTGGTGGGGCCTAAGCCGGTAGTGGTGGCCACGCCCTGAGTGCCCGACGTGTTGCTGATGGTGGCGACTCCGGAAGCCGAAGAACTCCAGGTCACGCTGTCGGTCAGGTTCTGCGTACTGCCGTTGGTATATGTTCCAGTGGCGGTGAATTGCTCCTTGGCGGTGAGGGCAATGGTCGGATCGGCGGGTGTTACGGCAATCGATACCAGCGTGGGCGCGGTAACGGTGAGCTCAGTCGATCCCTGAATCGCACCCAGCGTGGCAGTCATGCTGCTGATGCCCAGGCCGACGGTCTTTGCCAGGCCCTGAGTGCCGGAGGTGTTGCTGATGGTGGCCACGGTCGAGATCGACGAGGACCACGTCACCGAGTCTGTCAGGGTGGCTGTGTGCGGCGGATTAATGTAGGTGCCCGTGGCGACGAACTGCTGCGTCAAACCTTCTGCAACTGATGGATTCGCGGGCGTGACGGCGATGGAAACCAAGCCGGAGGATTCGGCGCCCGTACCCGACAGGCTGACCAGTTCGGGGCTGCCCACGCCATTGTCTGTGATGGTGAGCGTCCCTGTTCGCGGGCCGGCCACCGTCGGCGTAAATGTTACCCCCACAGAACATGTGTGTCCGGACGTCACGGATGTGCAAGAGTTGCTGGCGATGGCGAAATCTCCGCTGATCGCCACAGACGAAACAGCCAGGGTAGCCTTCGAGTCATTGGTGAGAGTAACAGTCTGCACTCCGCTGGTGGTTCCTACCGTTTCAGGGGCAAAGGGCAAGCTGCTTGTAGAAAGAAAGATGGGAGCTGTTCCCGTTCCGCTGAGCAGCACGCCCTTGGGGCTGAGGCCCGCGGTGGTGGTTACATTGAGCGTCCCCGTTCGAGCGCCCACAGCCGAGGGTGTAAACGTGATGGTAATTGTGCAATTATCGCCGGCGCCAAGAGGGTGGGGAAATACCGGACAAGTTGTTCCAGTGGCGGTAAAATCGTCCGCGCCGCCGAATATTCCCAGGAAGCCGCCGGTCTGGATGCTCCGGATGACGAGAGCTTCAGACTGAGTATTCGTGAATGTGGCGGTCATGGTGCTGCTTGTGAATCCGACCGCTTCGCTGCCAAAGGATAGTGAAGGGGGGGCCAGCGTTTGAGCGAAGACAGAGGAAGTAAGGCCTAGACACGAAAGAAGCACAAGCAGCCAGACTGATAGGTAAGCTGGCGGCTTTCTCTTAGTAACCTGAATTGGGCTGGAACTGGAATATAAGTCCGAGCCGAATGAACCCCGGAGTGCGTGCATGTAGGTCCTCCACAAGCAACTGACGCGTAACGGTAAAGACAATGCGGCATGACCGAACAAGGCTAGTAAGCCTTAGCATCGAGTTCCACTTTGCTTCTGAATTGAGCACAGTATACATGTTTTCGTGTTCAAACGCGCATCTTATCTGAAGATCACTCAACAGTCACTCAACAGGTCAGTCAACCAGAGCGCCGAGACGAGTCTCGGCGCTGCAGGCACGAGTGCCCAATGTCCCTTAGTTTTCGTGGAATCGCGAATTCCGGCTTGATTGTGGGGCGGACCCCGCGCGGGTCCCCCGGACCCGCTCTTCGCCAATGAGATCAGGCGTGTGGACGTGTAAAAAGGCCGACGAGGGCGTCGGCCGCGGACCAGGGGGTCCGCCCCACAACGGATTTGGATGTCCGGCTGTGGGATAACTACGTGACATTGGGCAGGAGTGCCCGCGCCACGATCAACTTTGCGTCAGACGCGGGCTTGTTCCAACGCGGGGAACGAGAGGCTCCAGGCGTCGTAGCCGCCGGTGATGTTGACGACGGCGGGGAAGCCTTCGGATTGCAGGAGGCTGGTGGCGATGGAGCTGCGGTAGCCGCTTTTGCAGTGGACGAACACCGTGGTGCGGCGGTCGATTTCGTGGGACCGCTTCTGGAGTTCCGGCAGGGGAATGGAGATGGAGCCGGGGATGGAGCCGGCAGATCGCTCCGCAAGATCGCGCACGTCGAGCAAAGTCTTGTTCGCGGGATCCTCCCGGAACCATCTATCGAGCTCCTGCACGGAGATCTGGCTGGCGGATTGAACCGGGTTGCCGGCCGCAATCCAGCCGGCGATGCCGCCTGTTATGGCGCCGGCGAGATTCTCGATGCCGACTCGGGCAAGGCGGATGCGCGATTCCTGGACGGCCTCGTCATCTTCGGCGAGCAGGATAATCTTCCTGTCTATACCCATGACACGCGCAGCCCAGGAGGCGAACTGGCCGGAGAGTGCGATATGGACGGAGCCCGGGACGTGAGCGGCGGCGTATTGAATTACGGGCCGGGTATCGAGGACGATTGCGCCACCGGATTGCAGATCGGCTGCCTCGAGGGCGGGAAGCTGGCTCAGGGGAGGGAGTTCCTCCAAAGGAGGGGCGCCGGAGCGGTTGCGCGCGACTTCGTCCTGAAAGTAGGCGGGACGGGGCGGCAGATCTTCGGTCAGCATGTCGACAAATTGCTGGCGGCCGGCGGCCTGAAGCGCATAGTTAGTGATGCGCTCTTTGCCGATGGTGGAGCTGGATTCATGGCTCATCTGGCGTCCGCACAGCGAACCCGCGCCGTGGGCAGGGTAGACGGGCGTGTCATCGGGCAGCGCGAGCAGCTTTTGATGCAGACTGTCGAACAGCAGAGCAGCCAACTGCTGCGGCGTTTTGGTGGGTGAAAGATCGGGCCGGCCAACGTCTCCGATGAACAGAGTATCGCCCGTGAAGACGGCTACGGGTTGGGTGGGGCGGTCCGGCGCAATAGCCAGGATGCAGACGCTCTCTTCGGTATGGCCAGGCGTCGAGAGGATTCGCAGAAAACCGCTGCCCAGCGGGAGTTCATCGCCATCGCGCAGTTCGCGATGTTCGAAGCGAGCGCCCGAACCGGCGCCCAGACCAATAGAGGCGCCGGTCCGCTGGGCGAGCTCGAGATGGCCGGAAACGAAGTCGGCGTGAAGGTGGGTTTCGATTACCCAGCGAATGCTCAGGCCGAGTTTTTGGGCTTCGTCAATGTAGAGGTCGACATCGCGCTGCGGATCGATGACGGCGGCTTCGCCGTTATCATGCACCAGGTAAGACGCGTGCGCGAGGCACCCGAGGTAAAAGCGTTCGATTTGCATGCTTCCTCACACGGCCGCATTCGAGCCGGTCGAAGCCGTCCCACGAAGACGCCTCGCCTGTTGAGGAGTTTACTTCGGTTGCGGAACGATGCGCAAGTAAGGCTTGGGCGAGCGCCAGCCGCCGGGATATTTCTGGCGGGCTTCGTCATCGGAGACGGAGGGCAGGATGATGACGTCTTCGCCGTGTTTCCAGTTCACCGGGGTTGCAACCTTATGGCTCGCGGTGAGTTGGATGGAATCGAGCACGCGCAAGACTTCATCGAAGTTGCGCCCGGTGCTCATGGGGTAGCTCAGCATCAATTTGATTTTCTTGTCGGGCCCAATCACGAATACGGTGCGCACGGTGGCGTTGGTGGCGGCGGTCCGGCCTTCGGAGGTGGTGCCAGAATCGGCGGGCAGCATGTCGTAGAGTTTCGCGACGCTGAGATCGGAATCGCCGATCATGGGGTAGCCGACGGCGTATCCCTGGGTTTCCTGAATGTCGTTCGCCCACTTGGCATGGTTCGTAACCGGGTCGACGCTCAGCCCGATGATCTTGCAGTTGCGCTTGGCGAACTCGGGTTCGAGTCCAGCCAGATAGCCCAATTCGGTGGTGCAGACCGGTGTGAAGTCTTTCGGATGCGAGAACAGGATGGCCCAGCCGTCTCCGATCCATTCGTGGAAACTTACGGGGCCCAATGTCGTCTCGGCTTTGAAATCAGGAGCAGTATCGTTGATGCGCAATGACATGATTCATTATCCTCATTTGTGTGCAGGAACCGGACGGGGCCTGCGCGCCTAAGGGCACTGGGGGCTTCCGGATCCTCGCTTATTAGTATATTGTCTATCGACACAGAGGGTTTGTCTATTATGTGGGGGTTGACCTGGGTGGAACAGGGAGTTGACAAATGCGGGCCCAGACGCAGCCCCAACCTCATACATGGGGCTCAGGAACAGCGGTAGGCTTGAGATAGCATGTCGTTAGTGAATAGCGCACAGAAGTTTGCGGCATCGGTAGTTGCGTGTGCGGCGATTGCGCGGGTTGCGAGCGCGTCCGAGGCTGAACCAACTTTCTCCAAGCAGGTCTGGCCGATTATCGAGCGGCGCTGTGTAGAGTGCCATCAGGCCGGCGCGATTGGGCCAATGCCGCTTACCAGCTACCGTGAAGTGCGGCCCTGGGCGCGGGCGATCCGCCAGGCGGTGTTGCAGCGCACGATGCCGCCCTGGCATGCGTCGGGAGAAACGCCGCACGCCTTTCGCAACGATCGCTCGCTGACGCGAGAAGAGATAGCCACGATTCTGGGCTGGGTGGATGCGGGTTGTCCGGAAGGGAGCGCCGTGCCGGCTTTCGTGGCTGCGCGCAAGCCGGATGGCTGGCAACTGGGAACGCCCGATGTGGTGGTGGAAGTGCCTGGCTTTGCCATTCCGGCCACTGGCCAGCTGGCGTATTCATTCCTGATCGTGCCGCTCCATCTCAAACACGATACGTGGGTGCGGGCGGCGGAGTATCGCATCGATCAGCGTGGGGCAATTCATCACATCAACGCGTTCATTCGCCCACCCGGTTCCAGCTATCTGGCAGGGTGGCCGACTGGTGAGATTTTTCAGCCGACTGTCGCGCAGCGCGGGCAGCGCCGCGAAGGAGAGAAAGTGTTTGACCGGCGCCAGTTGCTGCTGGGGTACGAGCCTGGATATATGCCTGCGCCCTGGCTGGATGACGGCGCAAAGCTGATTACAGCCGGGAGCGACCTGGTGTTTGAGCTGCATTACAATCCCAACGGCACTCCCGCGGTGGATCATTCAAGGCTCGCGCTCTATTTTGCAGCCGCTCCGCCGCGCAAGCGCGTGGTCGCTATTGACACGCTGCGCGATTTGGATTTGCAGATTCCGCCGGGCGAGGCCAGATATGTTTCTGACGCCGAGATGACGCTGGCGGAAGGGGCGCGGGTCCTCTCAGTGCAGCCGCACATGCATCTGCGCGGCGCCAGCATGCGGGTCAGGGCGGTATTTCCGGATGGGCACAGCGAGGATCTGGTGAATGTGCCGCGCTACGACTTCAACTGGCAAACGACTTACGCTTTTTCCGATCCGCTCACGCTTCCGGCCGGCACGCGGATTGAATCTCAAGCCACGTTCGACAATTCGGTCAACAATCGCTTTAACCCCGATGCGTCGGCGACAGTGCACTGGGGAGACCAGACGACGGACGAAATGCACATTGCGTTTCTGGAGCTGGTGATCGACGCGCATGCCGATCCGGATCGGATTTTCAAGACTCTCCCGCGCATGGTTGGGCAGCCCGTGGCGACAAGCGGCTCGCGCTAGCCCGATGCGTCAACCTTCAGCTAGGGGCTTTCTCTGCTCGCGTGACTAGCCCCAAGCTCACGCATGGGGCTATGGAGGCAGCGTCGTAACCCTGGCAAAGACCGCTTCCTTTAGTCGCGGCTCGCAGTGCAGGTCTTGCGACGGCTGGCGCCTAGTGCTGGGGTGGCGCCTGAGGCAAGGCTGCTAGCCACTGGAGAACTGCATTGGAAAGAGCGCGGCGCTGATCGGAATAGGCGTGATCGGTGGCCAAATGGAGCGTAGTCACGCGATCGTTTCCGGCGTGCTGCAGGGCTGCGGCGAAGGCGGCGTTTCCCGGCGCTAAGCCATCGTTGGATGAAATAATGAGGGCGGGTCTGGTCTTGAGCGCGTCGACTTTGGTCAGGAAATTCCATTGCGCCGCGTTGGCGAGCGTCTCACGAGCGAGACCTTCGGGAGTGCAGCCGGCAAGCGGGGCCATGCCTTCACGGGCGTAGGCGGCACTCATCGATTTAATAACGGCCTCCTCTTTTTCCTTCGGCAACGGCTGGGGAATGCGTGCTCCGAGATCGGCGGCGGAGATCAATCCAAAGGCCATGATGGCGGGGTCAGCTGCCGCACCTTCGACCGCCATGAAGCCTCCCATGCTGTGCCCGATGAGAACGATGCGCGAAGGATCAAGCCGCAGGATTCTGGCCATGGGGGGTTGACGCAGATAGGCGACTGCGGCGGCGGTGTCTTCGATGCCGTGCGAGAACGAGAAGTCCCCAGGAGAGCCCCAGGAGCCGCGGTAGTTGAAGTAGAGGACATCCCATCCGGCGCGGCGAATATCCTGCGCCAGATCCAGGTTGCGTTCGTTGCCGGGAAAACCATGCAGCAGAACCACTGCCGGATGCCGGCCCTCGCCTGCGGCGACGTAGACCAATGCGTTGAGCTGAGCTCCGTGACTCGGAATCTGAAAGCTCTGCATGGTGGCGGGATTGGTCCGATCCTGCGGGGGATCGACAGGGGCGGAGGGGGCTTGCGGTTGCCCGGCATATAGTGGGCAGAGGATTGACACGGCACATAGCGCGGCGCTTGCAATCGAGCGGGGAAACTTGAGGGAGTGGGAATACGGCTTAGGCATGGATTTCTTGTGGTTGAGAATGCAGGAACGCAATTAAGTAGGATACTTCAATAGCGACGGCGGTCGCCTGAAGGCCGCAGAGTGTGTTGAAAGACCAAACGTCGATGGCCGCGGATGAACGCCGATAAACGCTGATGACGGCATCCAAACGAGTCATTTTCACGCTGACCTCCGGCATGATCCTGCTGGCGTTGCCTTCTGTCCGCGGGCGTGGCGCTGAGATCCTTCGGCCCGAGCAGTTTCGCCACTACGTGGAAGCCTTCAACCGTGACGATCCGGAAGGCAAGACCGGGTTGATCACGAACGCTGAAGCGTGGGAGTGGATGCGGCAGAACGTTCCGTTCTTCGAGTGTTCGGACAAATCGATTGAAGAGATGTACTACTTCCGATGGTGGGAGTTTCGGAAACACATCCGCAGCACGCCGGAAGGGTTCGTGATCACGGAGTTTCTGCCGGACGTGCCTTGGGCGGGGAAGAATAACACCATCAGCGCCTCCGCCGGCCACCATTTCTACGAGGGCCGCTGGCTGCGGAACCCGGAATACCTGAGACAGTATGCGCGGGCATGGTTCAAGCCGGATGCCAATCCGCGGCTGTACAGCTTCTGGGTGGCGGATGCGATCCACGCCTGGTCGATGGTGACCGAAGATCAGCAGCTTGCCATCGATCTGCTCCCCGATCTGGTTGAGAACTACAAGCAATGGGAAAAAACCCACCAGGATGCAAATGGCCTGTTCTGGCAGATCGATGACAGGGATGGCATGGAAGTCTCGATTGGCGGGAGCGGATACCGGCCCACGATCAACAGTTATATGTACGGCGATGCTCTGGCCTTGGGAGACATGGCGAAGTGGGCCTGGAAGGACGACCTTTCGTTGGAGTTTCGAATGCGAGCGGCGCGGTTGCGCGCATTGGTAGAGGATCGGCTGTGGGACGAGACGCGAGGATTCTACGAGACCATTCCACGCGGCGAGAACCAACAGTGGGTGGACGTGCGGGAAGAAATCGGATTCGTTCCATGGTATTTCAACCTGCCTCTTCCCGGACACGAGGTGGCGTGGAAGCAAATTTCAGACGAGCAGGGTTTTCGCGCGCCATTTGGGCCGACCACCGCCGAGCGGCGCGACCCGCGGTTCATGTTCAGCAACCCGCATGAGTGTTTGTGGAACGGTCCGTCGTGGCCGTTTGCGACGTCGCAAACCCTGACTGCCCTGGCCAACCTGCTCAACAATTACAAGCAGACGTACGTTGGGCGGCGGGACTATCTGGCTCTGCTGCGAACTTATACAAAATCGCAGCGTCTGAAGCTGCCTGACGGTCGAACGATTCCCTGGATCGACGAAGATCTGGATCCGTTCACGGGGAAGTGGATTGCGCGGGACATGCTGTACGAGATGACGCCGTCGGACCAGGCCGCAAAGGGCGGTAAGGACCGCGGCCGCGATTACAATCACTCGACGTATAACGATCTGGTGATCAGCGGGTTGGTGGGCCTGCGCCCGCGCGCGGACAATCGGGTGGAAGTGAATCCCTTGATTCCGGAAGGAGCAATCGACTACTTCTGTCTGGATCGAGTGCGCTATCGCGGGTGGGATTTAACGATTCTGTACGACCGCGCCGGCACACGCTACGGAAGAGGCAAAGGGCTGCGCGTATTTGCGGATGGGCAGGAGATAGGTTCCACAGGAAATCTGGAATGGCTAACGGTGGATCTGCCGCAGACCACGTCGGGATGGGCAAAGTCCCCGGCAAACCCGATTATCGGCGGCAAGTTGGGCACGGTGTTCGATATCGCGGTGCTGGCTGAAGAGGGGAAGTACAAGATGTGGGCTTCCTGGCGGCCAAAGAAAAGCATCGCGTTGTTTGAAAGCGGCGACGGCGTGAAGTGGGGCGACCCCGTGGTCGTACTTCCACCCAACTCCGGAAGCGACTGGGAAGAAGACATCAATCGCCCCAGCGTGCTCAAGAAAAGCGATGGCTATCACATGTGGTACACGGGGCAGGCGGGCGGGAAGCATTCGTGGATCGGCTACGCCACCAGTCCGGACGGGAAGGTGTGGAAGCGAATGAGCGACAGGCCGGTGCTATCGCCGGAGCTGCCGTGGGAGAAGGTCGCGGTGATGTGCCCGAATGTGCTTTGGGACGAAGCGGCGGGGCTCTATCGGATGTGGTATTCGGGCGGTGACCAGTATGAGCCCAATGCAATCGGGTATGCGACTAGCCCGGACGGTCTGCACTGGAAAAAGGAATCCGGAAATCCGATTTTCCGGCCCAATCCGGCGGAGGTGTGGGAGCAGGCGCGGGTGGCGGGCGCGCAGGTGCTGCGGCAAGGCAACTGGTTCTACATTTTTTACATCGGCTACCGCGATATCGACCACGCGCAGATCGGAGTCGCCCGCAGCCGGGACGGGGTTACGAACTGGGAGCGCAATCCTCAAAATCCCATCGTGCGGCCCGGACAGGATGCCTTTGACGCGGACGCCTGCTACAAGCCCTATGCCGTGTTTGACGGCAAGAAGTGGCTGCTCTGGTACAACGGGCGCCACGGGTGGTTGGAGCAGATCGCTCTTGTTACGCATGAAGGTTCGGATCTTGGATTCGGGGAAAAGCAGGCGGTGGCACAAGGGCCGGCAATTTCGAAGGCGGGATCTCATTGAGACTTCGGCAGGAGGGGTGCGAGCCACTTTGGAACTGGCCGATGCAATTTGACCAATCGCCCACTCTCGACGACGGCGACGAGGCGGTAGGGAGCTCGCAGGTCGTTGTTGTCGAAAACCCACACGTTAGGCAACTGGCGGAGGGCCGCTTTGAGATTGGCCAGAATTCGCGGGAAACGTTTTACGAGCTTCTCGGAGGGAACGTCGTGTCCACCCTGTGAGACACGCATCGCCACCCGCTGTTCGGACACCTCGGGCGAGGCAGTTCCAATGAAGCAAAGAATTGTATTGTAGCCTGCGGCTGTCGCGCCTATCAGGAAGGCGAGCTTCTGGCCAGCGGGATCGGAAAAAACCGTCTCGAAGACGAAGCTCTCCCGCTGTCTGAGGAGCTCCTGCCGGATGGCGTCAGCGATATACGCGGCGGCATAAGACTCGATCTGGAGTTCTTGGGCCAACACGTCCGCGTTGACAAACCGCAGTCCTGCGGGTTGGAGGTGGGCGTGATAGAACGTGGTCTTACCAGCGCCATTTGGCCCGGCGAGGGCGACGATGACAGGACGCTGATCGAGCGGCAGCATTATCGCCGCTTGTTCTGCAGGCTAACGGTCTGGAATTGGCGCCTCACGAATCGACCCACGGTGCGGCGCCCGTTCGCATCGGTGCGCACAAGCAAACCAGGACGATCCGGGTGCGGCCGGTAGTGAGGGAAAGGCTGGCTCTCGAGGAAATCTGCGACGCGCCGCCGGCCTTCCGGAGAATCCGCAGAGTCGAGACATTCGGAGAGCGCGCGAGCGCCCGCGTTACGGCATAGTGCCAGCACCTGCTGCCCTTCCAGCAGCAGCTCGACAGAGCGGCCTAGACGCGCCCAGAATTCGACTTGCCCGGCAATTGAACGCTCGACAGTCTCCGCAGCGAGTCTGGCGTCAAGCACCAGGCCGTCGGACAGCTTAACAGGCTGGCTCATAGTGACAAGGTAGCATATTGCTACCAAGCTTAATCCTGGCGCGCAATTGGCGATCGCCTGCTTCGAGCGCCGCTGAGCCGCAAATCACGTGCCGTCGACAAAGCTTCGTTGGGGAGTGCCCAATTGATCTGCCTCGGCAATGTTAGCCTGAAACCGTTCTCATACCATGAAAGCAATCGAGGTGAATGGGCTCGGGAAACGCTACTCGCTTGAGAAGTCGGCGAGCCGGCGGCTCATAAGCCTGTTGCGTCGGCCGGGCAGGGAGCGGGCGAGCGATTTCTGGGCGCTACGCGATGTGAGCTTCACGGTGGAGCGGGGCGAGAGCTTCGGGATTCTGGGGACAAACGGATCGGGAAAGAGCACGCTGCTGCAGATTCTCGCGGGTGTGATGCAGCCCACGCTGGGAACCGCCAAAGTAGATGGACGGGTTTCGGCTATTCTCGAGCTCGGCTCGGGATTCAACCCCGAATTCACGGGGCGAGAGAATGTCTTTCTCAACGCGGCTATTCTGGGGCTGACCCAGGAACAAATCCGCGCGCGCTATCCGCAAATTGCCGAGTTTGCGGAAATCGGAGACTTCCTGGACCAGCCGGTGCGAACTTATTCGAGCGGCATGGTGATGCGGCTGGCGTTTTCGGTTGCCGTGCACATTGACCCGGAGGTCCTAATAGTGGATGAAGCGCTGGCGGTTGGCGACATCTATTTTCAACAGCGCTGTCTCAGGCACCTGCACCGGATGCGCGAGCGGAACGTAACACTGGTCTTCGTTTCGCATTCACCAACCGAACTTCGGGCGCTGTGCACGCGGAGCTTGTGGCTGGATCACGGGCAGGTTCGCGAGTTGGGCGACACCGATCCGGTGATAGGGCGGTATCTGGCGTATTCGGCTGGCGCACATCTGGTGAGCCGGGAGAGTCCAGAGGTAGCGGATGCAAGGCCCGGCGCGACGCCGGATTCGTTGCCGGCGGCGGCGCCTGTTTCGAGATGGCAGGGCAGTGCGACTCCGCTTGGCGAGGTCAGGCACCGGTTTGGGAATCAGCGTGCGCAGGTGTTAGGAGCGGACATAACGGATGGCAAGGGGAATGTTGTGAAAGCGGCTCGCGAAGGCGACGAACTGGTGGTGCGCGTGGAAGTGCGGGCAGTGGAACGCGTGGAGCGCCCGATTGTCGGTTTTCTGATGCGCAACGAGCGCGGCGAGACCATCTATGGAACGAACACAGCGCGAGAACAGATTGAAATGAAAGCGATCGAGGCAGGCACGCGCGAGCTGGTATCGTTCCGCTGGACGGCGCCAGGATTGGCAAGCCGGCGTTATTCATTCACAGTGGGAATAAGCGACGGCGAGCTGGCCTCGTACCAGACCTGCGACTATGCCGAGGATGCCTTGACGCTGAACTGGCTCGGCGAGGATGCCCCGGCTGGCGAGTACATGAGTGTGCCATGGCGGGCGCGGTGGGCCATCGGTGGCGACGACACAACAGGAACAAACGGGAACGCTGAGACGAATCTCGGCGCTGCAGGCACGACTGCCCGCGCCACATGGGGAAGCGGATTGAGATAGGTGATGGCGGAACTTGAGGATCTGAAGGGAGAGCTCGGGGGCGTGTGCCCGGTGTGCGCCGCGTCCGAGTTCACTTATAGGGAAGTCCTTTGGCCGGAGTTGATTGCCGAGTGGCAGTTGAGTGCGGCCGAGGCGAAGTACATCAACCTCCAGCAAGGGTTTCAATGCCAGAGTTGCGAGGCGAACCTGCGCGCGATGACTCTGGCGCACGCGCTGAATCGATTCCGCCGGTGGCCGCGGAGCTTGCTCGAATGGGTGGCGAGCGAAGACGCGCAAGCTGTGAAGTTGCTCGAGATCAATGAGGCTTTCAATCTGGGCAGACACTGGCAGGATCTGCCCGGACGGCAATTGGTCCGGTATCCGGAAACCGACATGCATGCGCTTCCATTTGCCGATGGGACGTTCGACATCGTGGTGCACTCCGATACGCTCGAGCATGTCGAGAACCCGGTGCACGCTCTCGGGGAGTGCCGCCGCGTCTTGAAACCTGACGGCGCGCTTGGATTCACTGTGCCCATTGTGGTGGGGCGGTTGACCCGGTCAAGGAGCGGATTGCCTGCTTCGTATCACGGACGAGAAGGCGATCACCTGGAGGATTACCGCGTGGCGTCCGAGTTTGGCGCCGACGTGTGGACGGCTGTCTTTGAGGCCGGCTTCAAACGGTGCACGCTGATCAGCTTGATTTATCCGGCTAGCGTTGCGATTCTGGCGGAGCGGTAATTCCGTGGGGCGGGATTCGTTTTTGGGAAATTGTGGCTGGGCCTTTTGGCAGGCGACAAGATCGCCTGCCCCACCAGAACGGCGCCGCTTATCCTAAAGAAGTTGAACTCGCCATTCTCCGAGTACGCCTTGCTGTTGGTTTCCGCCTTCCTCGCGGGGGCCATCAATTCGATGGCGGGTGGCGGCAGTTTCTTCACGTTTCCCGCACTGGTCTTCACGGGGGTGCCCCCGGTAGCCGCGAATGCCTCGAGCACCGTAGCGTTGGTGCCGGGCTCGTTTGCCAGCGCGTATGCATATCGCCACGATTTCAGCGCACTCAAATCCTTTGGTTTTCGTAATTGGCTTCTGGTGAGTCTTGCGGGCGGCTTGACGGGGGCCATCCTGTTGATCGTCACGCCGAATGCGACTTTCACCCATATCATTCCGTGGCTCCTGTTGCTGGCCACACTCAGTTTTGCTTTCGGCAATGCGATCAATGGATGGCTTCGGCAAAGAGTTCAAATCAGTGCGCCGGCGCTGCTCGTCGTTCTGTTTGCCGTATCCACCTATGGCGGGTACTTTGGAGGCGGCGCGGGCATGATGATCCTGGCGATGTTCAGTTTGTACGGATTAACCGACATCCATGCCATGAACGGCGCTAAAGCGCTGCTGGGTGGATCTATGAATGCCATGGCCGTGGCCGTATTCGTGGTTGCCCACCAGGTTTATTGGAGGCAATCGCTGGTGATGATGGTGGCCTCCATCGCGGGCGGGCTAGCGGGAGCGACGCTGGCGAAGAGGATTCCGCCCGAGGCAATCCGCGTGGGCGTAATCGTGGTGGGCGCGGCAATGACGGTTTATTTTTTCCGGCAGAGCATCCTGACGATGCGCTGACCGCTGAGAATAAGAGTCCGAATCCGCTTGCTGACGCGCGCGGTTCAGTGCTGTCAGTCGCGTGCGCTGAACCGCGACTGTCAAGAAGCGGATGCCTTGCACCGAACCGCGACCGTCAGAGCGGAGCGGCTACTCGTAGCGCAAGACGGTTTGCGGATCGATTTTGGATGCGCGCCAGGCCGGCCAAAGAACGGCAGGGAAGAGGACGATCACGACGGTGAGGGAAGCGGCCAGGAAGGTTGCCAGGTCGAGCGGCTCGACGCCATAAAGCAGGTTGCCAAGGCGGCGTTCGAGGAACACCGCGGCAAGCAGGCCGGCAGCGAGTCCAATCACCGCCGAGATCAAGCCGCGGCCGAGAAACTGCGCCAGAATCTGTTCCGGCCGGGCGCCGAGAGCGGCGCGGACGCCGATTTCCTTGGCACGTTCGCTGACCATCTGGCCGGCGACTCCGGCGAGGCCGACGGTTGCGAGCAACAAGCAAATGACGCCGAACACCGTGATGAGCTGCGCGAGGATGCGGCGGATGCCGAGGGATTCGGCGATGCGCTCCTCCATGGTGCGTACATCAAACACGGGAGCGGAGCCGGAAGCTTGCTTCACGGCGGCGCGGATGAGCGGGGCGCCGGGTGTCTCCGAGCGGACGACAACGCCGGCCTGGGGGAAAAACGGAATCTGGTGGATGGAGTAGTACACGTCGGGGCGCGATTCGCTCTCGAGCGTGGTTCCGCGAATGTTGGCTACCACGCCGACAATGCGGGCCCAGCCGGCATACATGCCGATCTCCTGGCCGATGGGATCCTGATTGGGGAAGAAGCGTTCGGCCAGTTTGCGGTCAATCACACAAACCAGCCGCGCGCCTTCGTTGTCGGAATCCGCGATACCGCGGCCGCGCAGGAGCGGGATGCGCAAGGTGTCAAAGAAACGCGCGGAGACGAAATAGGCTTCACCATGCCACTCCGGCTCACCGGACTGACGCTCGCGCCTTTTGATTTCGAAGCCACTGGTGAGGCCGCCCTCGCCACTCATTGGAATCGGATAGGCAAGCGCGGCAGACTGGGCGCCGGGGGCGTGGGCGAGCGCTTCGTCGAGCCGGTGTTTAAAGCCCGGGTCCTGTTTCGGCTTCAGCAGGTAGGCAGTAGTTATATGGGACGGATCAAAGCCCGGATCAATGCGCTCGATGGTCCACAAGCTGCGCAGCAGCAGGCCGGTGGAGACCAGCAGTACCAGAGCTGCGCAGACTTCGGCGGCGACAAACACGTCCTGGAAACGTTTTCGTGCGCCGCCGCGGGCCATGGCCGTCGACTGGGTATCGCGGAGCAGCTGCAAAGCGGGAGCGAGTCCGAAAGCCACGCCACTGACGATGGCAAGAGCCAGCCCGTAGGCGAGAAGGCGATAGTCCAAATGGACAAGCTCCAACAATGGCTGACCGGGCAGAGAGAGGCTGGAAAGCAAGGAGAGCGCGACGGCGGCGATGGCAATACCGCCCACACCACCGAGCGCGCCAAGCATCAGGCTCTCCACCAGAAGCTGGCGGAGGATCTGGAGCCTGGTTCCGCCCAAAGACAGGCGGATCGCCATTTCTCTACGCCGGCCAGCGGTTTGCGAGAGCAGGAGAGCGGAGATGTTGGCACATCCGGTCAGAAGGACGATAAGCGCGGCTGCCCAGAGCAACCAGAGCGGGCGGCGCAGGTCGCCCGCCACGGTTTGGGAGAAGGGTTCGAGATCGATGAAGTAGCTCAGCTTGGCCAGGTCCCTCGCGTCGGCGGCGCCGGGCGATTTCAACGCCGCGACGTAGGCATTCACCCGGCTGACGGCTTGCGGGGGGCTGGCACCGTCGCGCAGCCGGGCATACACCCCGAGATTCATGTTATTGCCGCGCTGGGGAGCAGACATGCGCTCCGGAGTGAGTTTGAGCGGAACCCACACTTCGGCGGATGTGGGGAAACGAAATCCCGGCCCGGCGACACCGATAATCCGGTAGGGGGTTCCATCCAGCATCAACACTTGGCCAATTACAGTGGGCTCGGCCGCGAAACGGGCTTGCCAGAATCGATGCGAGATAACCACGGCGTATTCGTCGGCAGGGTCAAAAAAACGCCCTAACGCGGGGTGTTGGCCAAAGACTGAGAAAAAGTCTGCGGTCACGGCGCGGCCCACCAGACGTAGCGGCTCGCCGTGCATTTCCGAAATCCAATCCCGGCCTTCGATCGCCGAGACGCCCGAGAAAATATCCGTCATGGAGTGTAATTCCCGGTACTCGACGGCGGAATCGGGAGCGTGGGTCATGTGCAGGTTGTCGAAACGTACGGTCGCGGTGAGGACGCGATCGGTGTCGCGCAAGCCCAGCGGGTGCAGCAGCGCGGTCTCCATCACGCTGACGATGGCGGTATTGGCGCCGACGCCGACGGCCACGGTTGCGACTGCGGCGACGCTCAGCAGCCAGCGATGGCGCAAGAGACGCGAGGCGAACCTGACATCGCGAAGGAGGGCCTCGAGCCAGAGCAGGCCCCACTGGTCGCGGCTGCGCTCGGCCGCGTTCAGCTCACTAGAGCCCAACCGCCGGAGCGAGGCGGCGCGCGCTTCGGATGGGGACAAGCCTTGGCTCAGGTACTCGTCCTCGATCATCTGGCGATGCGCGCTGATTTCGCGAGCCAGATCACGCTCATGGCGGTGGCGGGTATTCCAGAATTGGATGCGTTTCCAGGGCTTCATATTGCCTCCAGGATGCGGTTGATGCCGCCGACCAGAAATGCAAATCTATCCAGCTCGCGGCGCAACTGCTTTCGGCCGGCTGGAGTGATTTTGTAGAACCTGACCTGGCGGCCAGTGTTGGACGTTCCCCAAGCCGCGGTGACCCAATCCCCGATGAGGAGCCTTTGGAGGGCGGGATAAAGGGAGCCTTCGCCGACGCGCAAAGCCTCCTCCGAGACGCGCTGAATATATTGAGCTATGCCATAACCGTGATTGGGTCCACCCTCGAGCGTCTTGAGGATGAGCATATCGAGGGTGCCGGGGAGAAGGTCATTGGAAGAGCCAGCCATTGGATATTGATGCCTCGACTATCGATGCCTCAGTATGGGAGATATTGGCGGCGGGTGTCAAGCCTCCGTGTAGCGGCGCGTGCTGTGGGTGCTCTTACCGGGCGGGCTCTGGCTCGGTCAGTTTGTGAATCTTGTCTTCCAGGAAGGCCAGAGCCGCTTGAAGCTGCGCGCGGTGGCGCGGGTGGGTGGCGCGGGCTAGGTCGGCCGCTACGCGAGTGACCGAAGAGCGAAGGCCATCGATCTCGCGTTCGCGGGCCAACTGCTCCGGCGTCAACTGAGCTCCAGGCGAGCGGCGCAGGCGGCCGATGACAAGATCGGATTGTTGCAGCTCGACGGACTTACTTTCCCATCCACGAGCCATCGCAAAGTAGCCTCCACGCCTGATCCTATTTGAGCAGATTCCGAGAATCCGCGCCTCTGCTTCTACATCGGGATGGGGTACACGGACCTAGGTGCAGCCAAGACGAAGCACGATGGGCGCGACAACCGCGATGAGAGGGCTAGTATCTTTGCTCTTTGAGAGAAATATCAGAGAAAGCATATTCTTTTTTTATATTCCTCTTTAAATTTGGGGATAAGCGTTGACATTCAGTTTAATTGCTGAAGGCGCAAGCGCTGATAAGCGATCCTACGCGCGGCATGCACGTGGCCGATCAAGAGTCAAGCAGTCGTTGGCTCTGGCTTTGAAATTGGCGCTGCTGGCCGCCGGGCTTGCAGTTGCTGGCGGCCTTGTTCCGAAACTGGAAATTGTCCTTGGTGCGCCACGTTATTTCCCCAAACCTCACGAATGTTCCGCCTAGTCAAGTTGTAGGCTGATAGCTCCCTAACAGGCGTAGGAAGCTGGTGATTTCGCCGAGGTTGGCGACAGCCTTCTCGACGTTGGGATCGTGGATGCTGCCATTCAGATCGACGTAGAAGTGGTACTCCCATGGCGAGCCACGCAACGGCCGCGACTCTATCTTGATCAGGTTCACGTCGCGTAGCGCGAAACAGGCCATGGCCTTGAATAGAGCGCCGGGCTTATTGACCACCGAGAAGACGAGGGACGTCTTCCAGGCAGCGTTTCGTTGCGGCAGTGTGCGCCGGCTCAAGAGAACAAAGCGAGTGAAGTTTCTCCGATCGTCCTCGATGTTGCGGCGCAAAATCACGCCGCCATAGATCTGAGCGGCTGCTTCCGAGGCGATGGCCGCGGTTCGTTCAGGGCGTTTCTCCAGGAGAGTTTTGACGCTGCCGGCTGTGTCGTAGTGCGACGTCATTTCCAGGCTTGGGTGATTCAAGAAGAACTTCCGGCATTGGCTCAAGGCGACCGGGTGTGACAACACGCGAACGACATCGCGAAATCGGAGGCCTGGCATGGCAATAAGCTGATGTGAGATTCGAATGCTGGTCTCGCCGACGATGGGAATGCCGAATTCGAGCAAGTGATCGTAGTTCTCAAGAACGCTGCCGTGCAGAGTGTTCTCGACCGGGATGACCGCGTGAGTTGCCTGGCCTGCATCGAGAGCCTCAAAGACGTTGCGGAAGCCCAGGCAGGGGAGAACAGCAACCTTCTCGCCCAGCAGCTTTCGCGCGGCCGCGTGACTGAAAGCGCCCGGCTCGCCTTGAAAGGCGACGACAGGAGTGTGCCGGGATTGCCGATCAGTCTTCTTCGCCATGAGTTTCTTCCCCATCAGAAATGTCATCCCATCGTGCCGCACCGGGCGTGGGAAGTCCTATCAGATCCAGTACGCGATCGACGCTGTTATCCACCACTTGTTCGAGGGTGGAAGGATTATGGTAAAACCCTGGGATGGGGGGAGCAATGATGGCTCCCATTTCCGACAGTGCAACCATGGAGCGCAGGTGGCCGAGGTGAAAGGGAGACTCGCGGACCATTAAGACCAACCGTCTCCGTTCTTTGAGCGTCACATCCGCTGCGCGCACAACCAGATTCGAGCTGGCGCCGCACGCGATTGCGGACATGGTATGAATGGAACATGGCGCGACCAACATTGCCGAGGTCGGAAAAGATCCGCTGGCGAGGCGGCTTCCGATGTCGGCATTTGAGTAAGTGTGGTGCGCCAACGCCTTCCAATCGGCTAGGAGCTTTCCTATTTCGAGCTGGGAGGTCTTCTCGGCTGGACGACTTAATATGAGGTGAATTTCGACGTGGGGGAGGGCCCGGAGCTTCTGAAGCAGACGCCATCCGTAGATGGCGCCGCTGGCCCCGGTAACCCCGACGACGACGCGTTTTTTCATGGGCAACTCCTCTTGTTCTGTTTACAGAACAACATTGCCAAAAATGTGGTAGCCTACACTGGGCTAAGGGTGGCAGGTCCGGCCAGTCCTGTTACTTCTCTATGACAGGAAGCCGCTGCATCCGCGCGCTGGCCCTAAAAGCATATCTAAATGTCGGTCGTGACGCATGATAGAACCTGGACAAATGTTAAAACGGGCGCGGGAGCGCCTGAATCTGCGGTATAGGGACGTCGAAGAAGCCAGCCGCGGGATCGCTTCCCGGCATGGCTCCGAAGAATACACAGTTGGTTTAAGCCGGCTTGCGGACATTGAAAACAAAGGCACCACACCCTCGTTGTATCGCCTCTACAGTCTTTGCGCCATTTATCGGCTGGACTTCACGGACGTGCTTTCCTGGTACGGCGTGACGTTGGACGGATTGTTGAGGGATTCCTCGGAAGCGCAGCTCAACCAGACACATCTGGTGGGTTTTGAGCCTTCGGCGGAGGCATCCATTCCGTTGCCGAGCCTGTCGCTTGAAAACATCGATATCCATAAGAATACCTTCCTGAGCCACGTTGCGCAGCAATGGGGGGAGATACCGCTGGCGTCCATCCGGCAGCTGGATTTGAAGCGATACCGCTACGGATTCGTGGGCACCGAGGATTGGGCTATGTATCCAATCATTCCGCCGGGCGCGTTCGTTCAGATCGATGAGAGTAAGAAAAACATCATTCACGAGGGATGGGGGAACGAGTTCGAGCGGCCGGTTTATTTTCTCGAGCATCGCAGCCGTTACTATTGCCGCTGGTGCTCGGAAAATGGGGAGGAAATCATTCTCGAGCCGCACCCGTCCTCGCACGTTATTCCGGAAATCTTCCGATATCCGTCAGAAGTGGACATTATTGGGCAGGTAGTGGGAGTGGCTAAACGTATGGATCTGGGGAAGCGACGCCATACACATTCTTAAGCAAGCCGAGGAGGACCTCGATGTCGGAAAAATGCCTCTGGCGTTCGGGGCCCACGATCGAGGCCGGAACGAGATTCTTATAAGGTGTCAGACGCTGCCAGGCATCAATGAGCTGATTGCGGTCAACCTGATCCAAACTGGAGATGTATAGTTGAATGTCAGCCATCTTCTGTTCGAGTGACATGTCAACCCAGTCTTGAAAGATGCCTTCATGAAGCCGCATCAAAGTGCGGCTCGAACTCGCGTTGGATGAATCCGCCTCGGCTCCGAAGTACTCATAGCGGCCAGTATCGGGATCTCGCAAACCTGACAGGTAGACGAGGCGACCGTATGAGCTTAGTATACGAACGAGCGAGCGCTGCCAGATCTCCTCTGCGGCTAGGTGCTCATCGACAGTGATGCGAGTCGCTGACATGAATCTAGCTAGATCTTAGCTCAGAACTTAGCGCGGAATCAGCCTTACGCCGGCCCGCCAGTACTAGCGTGTTCCGATTCCGGAAAATGTCCATAGCCCCTACATGTACACGAGGTAGAGGACTTTAACCTCGAAGTATAACCGAGCAGTTTCTGCGTCGGCAAGTCTGTATAAATCTAGGTACTTAGTCATGTCAAAGCTGACAACTTTCGTTTTTGCGTTTGGACTCTGCGGGGGCTTATTTGGTGCTTCTGCCACAATGCTGACCGCCGGGAAATGCCAGGCAGGTACTGGTACCGTTAGTTCTTTTCCAGCCGTCACACTGGCGTCGCAAGTCATGCTGCCGCCGCCTCCGCCAGATCCCGGTTCGCCGTACCCGCCGGATGGCCTTGCCGCGTTGAGCGCTGTGAATCTTCTGCCGCCCCCGCCGCCAGATCCCGGTTCGCCGTACCCGCCGGATGGCCTTGCCGCGTTGAGCGCTGTGAATCTTCTGCCGCCTCCGCCGCCTGATCCCGGTTCGCCGTATCCGCCGGATGGCCGGGCTGGTTTGACCGCCGTGAACCTTCTGCCGCCTCCGCCGCCGGATCCCGGGTCGCCGTATCCGCCGGATGGCCGGGCTGGGTTGACCGCCGTGAACCTTCTGCCGCCTCCGCCGCCGGATCCCGGTTCGCCGTACCCGCCGGATGGCCGAGCTGGGTTAAGCGCCGCAAACCTCCTTCCGCCGCCTCCGCCAGATCCCGGTTCGCCGTATCCGCCGGATGGCGACTCGCGGCAAGCAGTTTAGGCAACTGTAGTCAAGGACTTTCTGGGCGGAGGTAGGCCGCGAGGGTCCCCTGGGGCGTTTCTGTTCGACGCAAGCCGGGGAAACCTGGGAGCACAAAACAGCCCCCTTCGCCTGATAATTATGTAAAGATCAGGCTGGAGGCTTGTTCTGCCGTTTTCAATACAAAAAGCGGTCTGGTGCGCCGAAGCAGTACTGGCGTGCCTCGTCCTGGCAAACCTGTTCAGGCTTCGGTTGCACGGCGTTTATCGGGTCTTCTCGGTGTTTCTAATGGTTGAGATCC
>Ga0181525_10000271_pt1 | contig 46650 bp, 45 predicted proteins | sample PEATcosm2014_Bin_48_FD_121100 | JGI IMG/M metagenome (GOLD analysis project Ga0181525, IMG submission 121100) | Peatland microbial communities from MTU Mesocosm Facility, Houghton, MI, USA - PEATcosm2014_Bin06_10_metaG | ecosystem: Environmental > Terrestrial > Soil > Wetlands > Peat | place... | reverse complement strand
CGGGCTGCATGCGGCGCTGCGGCTGACACGCATGATCGAGCAGGGTAAGGCCTCGCCGCCGGTGATTTCGCTCTTGAAACGCAACAATTGCGCCAAGGCGCTTGACGTCGCGCGGCTCTCTCGCGACATGCACGGCGGCAACGGCATCTCCGACGAATTCCATGTCATGCGCGTCCTATGCAATCTCGAGACGGTGAACACCTACGAGGGCACCTACGACATTCACACCTTGATTCTCGGCCGCGCCCAGACCGGCATCCAGGCGTTTATGTGAACCGCCGTTTCTCCCTCCCCCGCTTCGCGGGGGCGGAAAGCTAACTACCCCGCGGCCTTCTCGGTCCTCTCGTCCGCCGGCTTGTCGGAGACGCCGGCTTCTCCGAACGTCGCCATACCGATGTGGCAGGCGAGCGCGGCGCGTAGCAGCGACACCGCCGCGGCGGCGCCGGACGCTTCGCCAAGCCGCATGTTGAGATCGAGGAGCGGCTTCAAGTTTAATTCTTCGAGCAGCATGCGGTGCCCGGCCTCGGCGGAGACATGGCCGGCGAGCGCGTGCGCCAGTATGTCCGTGCGCAGCTTATGAAGCGGCGCCACTGCGGCAGTGCAGACAAAGCCGTCGAGCAGCACCGGGATGTTGTGGCGGCGGGCCGACAGCGTGGCGCCGAGGATGGCGGCGAGCTCGCGGCCGCCGAGCGCCGCGGCGATTTTCAGCGGATCGGATAGGATCGTAGCGTGGCGGTCGAGCGCTCGGTCGATGACGTCGCGCTTTCTTGCCAAACCCTCGTCGTCGACGCCGGTGCCGCGGCCTGCCCAGCGTGCGCCGCGCCCGCCGAACAGAGCGGCGGCGATGGCGGCCGCCGCAGTGGTGTTGCCGATGCCCATTTCGCCGAGCGCGACCAGATCGCAATCCGGCGTCACCGCGTCATAGCCCTCCGACACCGCGGCGAGGAAGTCGGCCTCGGACAACGCCGCGTCCGCCGTGAAATCTTGCGTCGGCCGGTCGAGCGATAGCGCAAAGACGCGCAAGTTCGCGCCGGCCGCGCGCGCCAGCTGATTAATGGCGGCGCCACCGTTGGCGAAATTCGCCACCATCTGCACGGTGACCTCGGACGGATAAGCGGAGACGCCCTGCGCCGTGACGCCGTGATTGCCGGCGAACACCAAGATTTCGACGCGGTCGAGCCGCGGCGGCGCGTGACCCTGCCAGTGGGCGAGGAAGCTGGAGAGCTCCTCCAGCCGGCCAAGGCTTTGCGGCGGCTTGGTGAGCGTGTCCTCGCGCTGCTTAACCGCGGCGCTGGCAGCGGGATGGCCGCTCGGCAGATCGAGGCAGGCGGCGCGCAACTCGGCAAAGGAGGCGAAATTAGTCATCGGCACTTTCTTGTTTTGCGGTGGTTGTGAATCGGAAACACCGCGCCCGTCGTCCTTTAGGTACTCGGCGGGTAGCGCCGAGCCTCTAAAGGATGACGGATATGCGTCGGGCTAGCAACGTCCATCCGAGGCCGCAAGGAGCGCCCTCGCACACCGATCCGCAGTGTCGCCAGCCAGCCGGCGGAAAGCTACATCGCCTCGCCTGGAACAATGAACGAAAGCGAGTCCGTCGTCTTGGCGCGGAGCGCGTTGATTTCCTTCTGCGCCGGCAAGTTGTACCAAGCTTGGGCCTGCTCGACGCTGTCGAACTTAAGTAGGACAAAGCGTGCCGGCGAAGGTCCATCGAGGGTGGTGATCTTGTCAGAGCGGATGACGAACGTACCGCCGGCGGCCTTTGCTGCCGCGGGCGCCTTGGCCATGACTTCCTTGTAGCCTTCGGGGTCGGTTATTTTGCGAATGGCGACGACCACGTAAGTCGGCGGCTTCGCCTGGGCATGAATGGTCTCGATAACCGCGCCGCCAAGCGCGATCCCGGCAAGGAGCGTCAATGCCAACTTGTAATTTATTTTCATGACTTCCTCCTGTTTTAGTTGCGGCACCAGCTTTACCACGCGTAGGGCGGCGGATACATGACGGGTCGGCAGATCCGGGCGCCTGTCGGTTTTGAACCCTTGTGACCCAGGAGGAAGCAAGGATGTTGACGCCCCATTTCTCCGACGACTGGCGACCGTGGCTCGGCGAGCGCCTGGGCGAACTCACCGCCGCGTTGCGCTTTCTCACCAGGCTGCCCCTGCCGCATGCCGACCCGCTCGGCGACGCGGTGCTGGCGCACAGTGTGTGGGCGTTTCCGCTCGCCGGCATCGCAGTCGGCGTAATCGGCGCGGTCGTCTATGCGCTCGCACATCGCCTCGGCCTGCCGCCATGGCCGGCGGCGGCGCTGGCGCTGGCCGCGACGCTGGCCGCGACCGGCGCGCTGCATGAAGACGGGCTTGCTGACACCGCCGACGGCTTCGGCGGCGGCGCGACGCGCGAGGCGAAGTTTGAGATCATGCGCGACGCCCGCATCGGCGCTTACGGCGTCTGCGCGCTGGTGTTGTCGCTCTTGCTGCGCGCCGCGGCGCTGGCAAGCCTTGGCCGCTCGGGCGCCGTGGCGGCGGCGCTGATCGCGGCGCATACCGCGGCGCGCGCCGCCATTCCGGCGGTCATGCTGCTCGTGACGCCGGCGCGCAGCGACGGGCTCGCTTACACCGCCGGCCGGCCGTCGGGCACGCGCACCGGTATCGCCGCCGCGCTCGGCTTGATCGTGCTGATCGCCTGTCTCGGCCCGGCGCATGCGATCGTCGCGGCGATGGTGCTGATTATCGCGGTGGCGGTCGTCGCGCGCTTGTCGGTGGCGCAGATCGGCGGGCAGACCGGCGACGTGCTCGGCACGGTCGAGCAGGTCGCCGAAATCGCGGTGCTCCTGGTCGCGGTGGGGTAGCCTTTCGTCATTACCCCCTCGGCGCCAGATACCGCGCGCCGAGGAGCAGCGACAGCGCAATCAAGCCGGGCGCAATGGCGAGCGGCATGCTGACCGCGGCGACCGCGGCGGTGGCGGCCCAGCCGATCGATGAAAAGGCTTCGGCAAACGTCGCGATGCGCGACGACACCTGGCGGCGGCGGAACATGCTGCGTTTCGCTTGCGTCCGGAACCAGAGCTGGATCGCGGTCGACGCGCTAGCGGCGACAACAATGAAGCTGCCGGCGATCACCGCGTGCCGCGGCGAAGCGACCGCCAGCACCAACACCAGCGGCGCAAAGATAATGGCGATGATGGCGAGCACCGCCTCGACCTTGGCGCGCAGCACGTCGCGCGGGCGTACCGGCGCGGTCGCCACAAGGTCCGGCGCGTCCTCGCCGGAGATGGTGAGCCAGGCGAGCCCGCCGGCGAGCTGCCCGGCCGCCATCACCAGCACCGGCACCAAAAGCATAAGTGCGCCACCACCATCTTCGAAACTCTTCCACAACAGCACCGCGGGCGGCAGCAGATACAGCATCTGCATCAGCGTCTGCGATACCAGCCACGGATCGCGGGCGAGCAGCAGCCATTCCTTCCGGCGCAGCGCCCGTTGGGGCGAGCCGGTGCGAAAGGTAGTTCGTCCGCGCGCGCGGCTCATCGGCCCGTTGCCGATCGAGGCGGCGGCGATGGCGTATTCGCCAAAGCGCGGCGCGACGAGCGCAATGGCGACGGCGAGCGCGAGCAGGCTTGCGATCAGCACGGCGGCGAGTGCGAAGCCGTCGCCGCTCGCGGCGCGCGCCGGCCACCACAAAAAGCTGTCGACGTCCGGCAGGCGCGCCAGCATCGCTTGCGATTGCAGCACGCTCCCGCGCGAGAGCGTGCCATAGGAGAGGATCGCGGCGACCTGCAGGCCGATGACGAAGGCGGCGCCGATCACCGCGGCGACTACCTGCGCGATCAGCCGGGTGCGGCGCGCTCCGATGGTGCGAAACAGCATGACCGTCAAACCGACGGCAAAAGCCGCGGCGGCCGCACCCATGGCGAAAATAATCGCATAAGCTGAGAACCAGCGGGCACCGCCGCGCACGATCAGCATGTCGATGAACGGTCCGGCCAGCGGCAGCGCCATGGCGGCGACCGACAGCGCCACGGTCGAGATGCGCACCGCAAAGATTTCATGCGCCGCCACGGGCGAGGAGAGGATGAGATCGAGATCGGAGCGCGAATAAAAGGCGCGCGTCATCGACTCCATGGCCTGCGAGACCATCAGGAGCCATGATAGCAACAGCGTGGTCGAGACGCCGACGAGGAGATGCTGGTCGATCGGCGCGGAGGCGAAATCGCCGACCACGAAGTAGGCGACGCCGTGCATGAAGACGACGAACGCGGCGATGCCGATGGCGACGGTGCGGCGGCGCTCGCGCTTGCCGGCGGTCATCATCGACAGCCAATCGCGCCAGGCGAGCCGCGCCTCGTGCTGCACGAACCACACGGCGGTGCCGGCTTGGGTCATTTTCCCTACGCCGCGGCCGCCGGCGCCGCGACCAGCGCAAGGAAGGTATCTTCGAGGCTCGCTGTGCCGCCGTCAGCGCCGCCGCCGGCGAGCCGGCGCAGGTCAGAAAGCGTGCCTTCCGCAACGAGCTTGCCATGGGCGATCACCCCGATCCGGTCGGCCATGCGCTCGGCTACTTCGAGGATATGCGTGGTCATGACGATGGCGGCACCGTCGCGGGCGCGCTCGCGCAGCACATCCTTAACCTGGCGGGCGGAGCCGGCGTCGAGGCCGGTCAGCGGCTCGTCGAGGATGATCAGCCGCGGCTCGTGGATGAGCGCGCCGGCAAGCGCCACTTTCTGCCGCATGCCCTTGGAAAAACTCTCGCAGCGCTCCCGCGCATTGTCGGCAAGACCGAGCCAATCGAGGAGTTCGTGTGCGCGCGCCTGCGCGATCTCCGCTTTCACGCCCCACAGCCCGGCGACGAATTCGAGATATTCCTCGGGCGTGAGCTTGTCGTAGATCATCGGCTCGTCGGAGATCCAGGCGGTGACGCGCTTGGCCTCGACCGGGTCGGCGAGCGCATCGATGCCGGCAATGTGGATCGAGCCAGCGTCGGGTTTCATCAGGCCGGCGACCATGCGCAACGTCGTGGTTTTGCCGGCGCCATTAGGGCCAAGCAGCGCATAAAATTCGCCGGCGCGGACGGCGAGATCGAGGCCGTCGACGGCGGGCCGGTCGAAGCGTTTGACAAGGCCTCGGATTTCGAGTGCGGCCGGTGGCAGGGTTTGCAGCATGATTAACGCGGTCCAAAGGCCGCTATGCGCGGGGCCAAAACGCCGACCGGTCTAGTCGAGACTGGTTTCGGCGCGGTGAATCAGAAGCGGTATTTTGCGCCGGGCTGAGTTTTCCGCTCATTCCCGCGAAGGCGGGAATCCAGCATTCATTCTTGACGAAACTGGGTCCCGCCTCCGCGGGGGACGAGCGGATGAGGCGGCTCTTAGCCGCTGACGTTAAAGCCGGCGAGCGCCGCCATATTGACGAGCTGTGCGTCGTTGGCCGACAGCGGCACGATCTGCACCGAGCGGTCGAGCCCGACCAGGATCGGGCCGATAACGTTGGCGCCGCCGAGTTCCATCAGCATTTTGGTGGCGATGGAGGCGGAGTGGAACGCCGGCATCACCAGCACGTTCGCCGGCCCGGACAGGCGGCAGAACGGATAGGCCTCGCGCAGCTCCATGTTGAGCGCCACGTCGGCGGCCATCTCGCCGTCATACTCGAAGTCGACGCGCTGCTTGTCGAGAAGTTGCACCGCTTCGCGCACCCGCTCGGAGCGTTCGCCCGGCGGATGGCCAAAGGTCGAGAAGGCAAGGAGCGCCAGCCGCGGCTCGTAGCCAAGCGCGCGCGCCACCCGCGCCGCCTCGACCGCAATTTCCGCAATGTCGGCGGCGTCGGGCATTTCGGTCACCGCGGTGTCGGCGACCAACACGGTGCGGCCGCGCGCCAGCACCAGCGACACGCCCATCACCCGATGCCCGGGCTTCGGATCGATGCAGCGGCGCACATCCTCCAGCGCGACCGAGAAATTGCGGGTGACGCCGGTCACCATGGCGTCGGCGTCGCCGAGCGCCACCATGCAGGACGCGAAATGATTGCGGTCGGTGTTGACCAGGCGCTGGCAATCGCGCTGCAAATAGCCGTGCCGCTGCAGCCGCTCATACAAATAAGAGGCGTAAGCGGAATTGCGCGACGACAATGCGGCGTTGATGATCTCGATGCCGCCGCCGAGCTCAACGCCCAGGTTCTGCGCGGTCTCGCGCACGCGCGCTTCGCGGCCGACGAGCAAGGCCGTGCCGAGGCCCTGCTGCACGAAGGAAGCGGCGGCGCGGATCACCTGCTCCTCCTCGCCCTCGGCGAACGCCACGCGGCGCGGCGAGCGGCGCAACCGGTCGAACACGCGCTGCAGCACGCCGGCGATCGGATCGCGCCGCGTGCGCAATTGCTGGCGATAGGCCTCCATATCGACGATCGGCCGGCGCGCGACTTTGGAATCCATCGCCGCCTGCGCGACCGCCGGCGGGATGCAGAAGATCAACCGCGGATCGAACGGCACCGGGATGATGTATTCGGGCCCGTATTTCGGCCGCGCGCCATAGGCGGCGGCCACTTCGTCAGGCACGTCCTCGCGCGCCAGTTCGGCAAGCGCGTGGGCCGCCGCGATCTTCATCTCCATATTGATGGCGCGGGCGCGCACATCGAGCGCACCGCGGAAGATGTATGGGAAGCCGAGAACGTTGTTGACCTGATTGGGATAGTCGGAGCGGCCGGTCGCCATGATCGCGTCCGAGCGCACCGCAGCGACGTCGTCGACGGTAATTTCCGGGTCTGGGTTGGCCATGGCGAAGATGATCGGTTTGTCCGCCATCGACTGCACCATGTCCTGGGTCATCGCGCCTTTCGCCGACAGGCCGAAGAACACGTCGGCGCCGACGAGCGCTTCGGCGAGCGTGCGCGCCGGCGTCTTGACAGCGAAGCCGGACTTCCACTGGTTCATGCCCTCGGTGCGGCCCTCATAGATCACGCCCTTAGTGTCGCAGAGTATCAAGTTCTCGGGGCGGAAGCCGATGGCGCGAAGGAGCTCGAGGCAGGCGATGCCGGCGGCGCCAGCGCCGTTGCACACAACTTTTGTGGATTTGATGTCGCGGCCGGTGATTTCGAGCGCATTGATCAGGCCTGCGGCAGCGATGATCGCGGTGCCGTGCTGGTCGTCGTGAAACACCGGAATGTCGAGGAGTTCGCGCAACCTCTGCTCGATGATGAAACACTCCGGCGCCTTGATGTCTTCGAGATTGATGCCGCCCCAGCTTTTGCCCAGCACCCTCACGCAATTGATGACCTCGTCGGGATCTTCAGACGAGATTTCCAGGTCGATCGAATCGATGTCGGCAAAGCGCTTGAAGAGAACGGCCTTGCCTTCCATCACCGGCTTGGCCGCCAGCGCCCCGAGATTGCCGAGGCCGAGAATGGCGGTGCCGTTGGTGATGACGGCGACGAAATTGCCCTTGGTGGTGTAGTCGTAAGCGCGACTTTCGTCCTCAGCGATGGCGAGCACCGGCACGGCGACGCCGGGCGAGTAAGCGAGCGATAAGTCGCGCTGCGTCGCCATCGGCTTGGTGGCCATGACTTCGAGCTTGCCCGGCCGGCCTTGGCTGTGAAACAGCAAGGCTTCCTGATCGGTGAATGTCGGCCGGTGTTTGCCGCCGCCGGATTTCGAAGCCATTTCAAATCCTTACTCAGAACGCGTCCCGCCGAAGCCCGGCGGGACGTTAGCGGAATGAGGCGTCCCTGCTCAAGGGATGGAAACGCGCGGCTCTAATTCGCGCGTTTGGACCAAAAGCGCCGCAGTTGCGGCGCATTGAACAACGGCGCGAGGCGGGTTATCCGTGGCCCGATCCCCGCCCATTCGCAAGTCCGTTGCACCGTCATCGATGATCAGATTCCTTTTGCGCTTTATCGGCCTCTGCCTCCTGGCGACCGCCTTTGTCTTCGTCGTCTATGACGGGACCAAGTCGATTGCCAACCAGCACCTGATCTATGCCCGCATCGTCGATACCTGGGCGATGGTCGACCAGACGACTTTGAACCAGGCGCAAGCCTGGCTGAAGCTCAAAGCGCCGTGGGCCTGGGACTCCTATACGCAAGCGCTGTTCGATCTTCCGACCTGGGCCGTGCTGGCGGTCCTGGCTTTGATCCTGATCCTCCTCGGGCGCAAGAAGAAGCCGCTGATCGGCTACGCGCGAAACTAAAGCGTCGGCACCGTGCGCCTTCCGCCGCGGACCCTGCTTGCACGTTTGCTCCTGATCGTCGGCGCCGTCATCGTCGTCGTGCTGGCGCTACCCTATGTGATCGTTCCGTTTTATCGCTTCATCGATCCGGTATCGACAACGATGCTCTGGCGTTTTGCAACCGCCCAGCGCGTCGAGCGCTTCTTTGTGCCGCTGTCTCGCATCGCGCCGCCGCTCCCGCTCGCCGTCATCATCGCCGAAGACGGCACCTTCTGCCGCAACCGCGGCGTCGATCTTGCCGCCATGCGCGAAGCGCTGCAGCAGGCCGACGACGATATCGAAGCGGCGCGCGGTGGCTCGACCATCACCCAGCAGACCGCCAAGAACCTGTTCCTGTGGCAGGGCCGCAGCTTCGTCCGCAAGGCGCTGGAATTTCCGCTGGCGCTGTGGATCAATCTGGTGCTGCCGAAACGGCGCGTGCTCGAAATCTATCTCAACATCGCCGAGTGGGGCCCGGACGGCGAATTCGGCGCCGAGGCGGCATCGCGTTTCGCCTTCGGCAAGGCGGCGCGCGAACTCAACCCGCGAGAAGCAGCCGAACTTGCCGCCATTTTGCCCAATCCGCTGCGCCGGAGCGCGCGCAACCCGAGCGTCATGGTGCGGCGGCTGGCCGGTCTTTACGAACGGCGGGCCGCCGCGCACCCGGCCTTCGATGCCTGCATCCGCCCCCGCGGGCCTTGATCGGCACTAGCGTGGTCGCCGCCATTCTTCTATAAGCCCGGCTCCTGTCAAAACCCTGTTGCAAGGAGACCACGGTCATGGCCGTGCCGAAGAAGAAAACCTCGCCGTCGCGCCGCGGCATGCGCCGGTCGGCCGATGCGCTCAAGCGTCCCGCCTATGTCGAGGATAAGGATTCCGGCGAACTGCGCCGCCCGCATCACATCGATCTGAAGACCGGCATGTATCGCGGCCGTCAGGTGTTGACCAAAAAGACCGAGGCGTAGGCGCTACCACGTCACAGCGCCGTCGGAGCGCGTGACGCGAAGCATTGGGGGCCTGAAAGCGCCATGTTCCTCTTTGGCTTTCCGCTGCTGCTCGTCCCTTTCGCCATTTATAATATGGTCGTGTTCCTCACCCCGGGCGTCAGCTGGACGACACCGGTGACGACCGTGCACATGATGTCAGGCCAGGACTGGGTGCTGACCTGGGAGGACATGCTGCTCGGGTTCAGTATTCTGTTGCTCGCGGTCGAGATGCTCAAATCGACCCGCGCCGGCACGCGCTCGATTGTCGATCACGTGCTGGCGATGGCGCTATTCATCGCCATGCTGGTGGAATTTCTGCTGGTGCCGCAGGCCGGTACCTCGCCGTTTTTCCTGCTGACCATGATCGCGGTGGTCGACGTGCTGGTCGGCTTCATTGTCAGCATCCGCACCTCGCAACGTCAGGTGCAGATCGACACCGGGACGTAAGCACCTCTGTTCCCTCCCCCATCGTGGCTGGGGAGAACTGCTTACAACGACCGCGAGAGCGTCAGTCCCGTCGCTGCCGGCGCGCGGCCGCTTGAATGGTAAACGGCCGTCGCCTCCTGCGGCTCGGCGCGGCATCGCAGCCGCGTTTGCGGTGCCTGCACGGCCATCGCGATCAGCTGTGCCAGGAAATCCGCCCGGGCGCGCTCGCGCCCACACGAAGCGAATGTCTCGTCGCAGCGAACCGAAACCGGAACCAGCGCGGTGCTCATTAACTTTCCCGTACCGAAACGGCTCGGTGGCCGCGTCAATGCGGGACACCAGCCGCCTTTTCGGATTTGGGGCCGCAATCGCCATGCCGCAGCAAGGCCGAGGACTTTCAGCCGACAATGTTCGCGAACTTGAGGTTAATCCGCCGCGTCAGCAAAAAGCGGCGGCGTGGCTGACGTTACCGGGCCGCAAGGGCGCGGCCGTCGTTTATTGGCCGCCGTTCTTCTCGGTCAGCTTGTCGACTTTTCTCTGCATGTCCTCAAGCTGACGCTTGAGATCGTCGATATCGCCGGTCTTCGTCGGCATCGGCGTGACGGTCTCGCCCGCGCCCTCGCCGCTTTGCGCTTCGCGACGCGCGAACGGCGCGAACATCGCGAAGGTGCGCTCGAACATCTCCATGTTCCGCCGCACCTGCTCTTCCAGCGAGGAGAAGGCGCCGACCCCGAACGCTTGCGCCATCTGGGTGCGGAACTTTTCCTGCTCGCGGGTCAGCGAATCGATGGAGACTTCCAGATAGCGCGGCACCAGCATCTGCATGCTGTCGCCGTAGAAGCGGATGAGCTGGCGCAGGAACGCTATGGGCAGGAGGTTCTGGCCTTCCTTGTTCTCCTGCTCGAAGATGATCTGCGTCAGCACCGAGCGCGTGATGTCTTCGCCGGTCTTGGCGTCATAGACCACGAAATCTTCGCCGGCCTTGACCATGCTGGCGAGGTCTTCGAGCGTGACGTAGGTACTGGTGCCCGTATTGTAGAGCCGCCGGTTGGCGTACTTCTTGATCGTGATCGGCTCTACGGGGGTCTTGGTCATTGGTTCGGGCATGGCACAGCAACCCTAGGGTGACGCCGTCAAAATAGGCGGATTCTGCGGGCGCGGCTACCGTTTTGTGCAAGGGGTACGCGGCAGCACTGCTATGCGAGCCGGCGCGGCTGGCGGGAGCCCGCGCTGGCACAGCCGCAATGCGGCATCCTCCCGGCTTGTCGGCAGGCCGTCGCCTCCTTATGACATACGTCAAGAAGCCGGCGGCAAACCCGCGTTACTCACCGGTTGACCGGAAAGGACCTCCCCATGAAGGATGACATTGTCATTGTCGGCGCGGTACGGACGCCCGTCGGCGCTTTTAACGGCGCATTCGCCAATGTGGCTGCCCACGACCTGGGCAAGGTCGCGATCAAGGCGGCCATCGATCGCGCCGGCGTCGAGGCGCCGCGCGTCTCCGAAGTGATCATGGGGCAGATTCTGCAGGCCGGCGAAGGCCAGGGCCCCGCCCGGCAGGCGTCGATCCATGCCGGCATTCCGGTCGAAGTTCCGGCCTGGAGCGTCAATATGCTCTGCGGTTCGGGCTTGCGCGCGGTGGCGCTGGGCTATCAGGGCATTGCCAACGGCGACACCGAAATCGCGGTGGTCGGCGGCCAGGAATCGATGAGCATGGCCCCGCACTGCGCCCATCTGCGCAACGGCGTGAAGATGGGCAATTTCGAAATGATCGACACCATGATCAAGGATGGCCTGTGGGACGCTTTCAACGGCTATCACATGGGCAACACGGCGGAAAACGTTGCCCGCCAGTGGCAAATCACGCGCGCGCAACAAGACGAATTCGCGGTCGCCTCGCAGCAGAAGGCGGAAGCCGCGCAAAAGGCCGGAAAATTCAAGGACGAGATCACGCCGGTGACCATCAAGAGCCGCAAGGGCGACATCATCGTCGACGCCGACGAATATCCCAAGCACGGAACGACGCTAGACGCGGTCTCGAAATTGCGGCCGGCCTTCGACAAGGAAGGCACGGTGACCGCGGCCAGCGCCTCGGGAATCAATGACGGCGCGGCCGCCATGGTGCTGATGAAAGCGAGCGAAGCCGCGAAGCTCGGCAAGACGCCGCTGGCGCGCATCGTCTCTTGGGCGCAGGCCGGCGTCGATCCGAAGATCATGGGTACCGGCCCGATCCCGGCGTCGCGCGCGGCGCTGAAGAAGGCCGGGTGGAGCGTCGGCGATCTCGACTTGGTCGAAGCCAACGAGGCCTTCGCCGCTCAGGCGTGCGCCGTCAACAAGGACCTCGGCTGGGACACCGGCAAGGTCAACGTCAATGGCGGCGCGATCGCCATCGGCCACCCGATCGGCGCCTCTGGCGCCCGCGTCCTGGTGACGCTGCTCTACGAAATGCAAAAGCGCAACGCCAAGAAAGGGCTCGCGACCCTGTGCATCGGCGGCGGCATGGGCATCGCCATGTGCGTGGAGCGTTAAACGCGCGGAGCCAGGACTTATTTAACCTGAGTCATGGCCGGGCTTGTCCCGGCCATGCATGTCTCTAAGCTGTATCAAAAGACTTTGTGCCCTGCGCCAAGCGGGCATGACAGTGCAAGAATGGGGAGGGTTTCATGCCACGCGTCGCACTGGTGAGCGGGGGAACACGCGGTATCGGCGCGGCCATCTCAAAGGCGCTCAAAGCGGCCGGCTATAAAGTTGCAGCCAACTACGCCGGCAACGATGAAGCGGCGCAGAAATTCAAGGCCGAGACCGGCATCCCAGTCTACAAATGGGACGTCTCGTCGTTCGAGGCCTGCGCCGCCGGCATCAAGCAGGTCGAGGCCGATCTCGGGCCGGTCGAAATTCTGGTCAACAACGCCGGCATCACGCGCGACTCGCAACTGCATCGCATGACGCTCGAGCAATGGCAGGCCGTGATCAACACCAATCTCGGCTCGCTGTTCAACATGACCCGCAACGTGATCGAGGGCATGCGGACCCGAAAATTCGGCCGCGTCATCAACATCTCTTCGATCAACGGCCAGAAGGGCCAGTTCGGGCAGACCAATTATTCGGCAGCCAAGGCCGGCGACATCGGCTTCACCAAAGCGCTGGCGCGCGAAGGCGCCAAGCTCGGCATAACCGTCAACGCCATCGCGCCGGGCTACGTCAACACCGAGATGGTGCAGGCGGTGCCGAAGGATGTGCTGGAGAAGTCGATCCTGCCGGAGATTCCGATCGGCCGGCTTGGCGAGCCGGAGGAGATCGCGCGCTGCGTCGTGTTCCTGGCCGCCGACGAGTCCGGCTACATCACCGGCTCGACGCTCACCGCCAACGGCGGGCAGTATATTACCTAGCTTCCGGGCTCCCAGCCGGGCGGTGCCAGTTCGAATTTCGCGAATTCAAAACCCGGCCCCACGGTGCAGCCGACAAGCGTCCAGTCGCCGAGCGATTGCGCCGCCTGCCAAGCATGCGCTGGCACGATTGCCTGCGGGCGTTCGCCGGCAGGGAGATCACTGCCAAGATTGAGGCGCTCGTGCCGGCCGGACGGCAACGCGAGATCGAGCTGCAGCGGCGCGCCGGCATGCCAGTGCCAGGCCTCCGCGGCATCGACGCGGTGCCAGTGCGAGCGTTCGCCGCGCGCCAACAAAAAGTAGATCGCGGTCGAGGCCGCGCGGCCGCCGCCGATCTGATAGGGATCGCGGAAGGTCTCGCGAAAATGCCCGCCTTCCGGATGCGGTTTTAGATCTAGAAGCCGGATGACCTCGGCGGCGGTGAGTTTTGTCAAGCTCAAAGCCGGTTCTTCAAAATCGATTTTTGCGCTCGCGGATTTCGGCGAACACTTTCCAGGCCGGACTGCCGGCAAGCCCGACCGCTTGCGCCACTTCGGGCAAGTCGGCGCGCAAAAACGGATTATCCGCTTTCTCGGCGCCGATGGTCGCCGGAATGGTCGGCTCGCCGGCCGAGCGCAGCTTGTCAACTTGCGCCGAGCGCGCGATCAGCGCCTTGTTGTTCGGCTCGATGGTCTTGGCGAATTTGATATTGGCCGCGGTGTATTCATGACCGCAGTAGAACCGGGTGTCGTCGGGCAGCGCGCGCAGCTTCAAGAGCGACTGCCACATCATTTCCGCATTGCCCTCGATGACGCGGCCGCAGCCGATCGAAAACAAAGTGTCGCCGACAAAAGCGAGTTTGTCGGCGGGAAAGAAATAAGAGATGTGGCCGGCGGTGTGACCCGGCGTATCGAGCACGCGGCCGGTGAGCGCGCCGACATGCACCGTGTCGCCTTCGCTGACGGTTTCGTCGACATGCGCGATGGGCTGTTTCTCGTGCTTCGGCGCGATCACTTTACATTTATGCGCGGCTTTGAGTTCGCCGATGCCGCCGGTGTGGTCATGGTGATGATGTGTCACCAGGATTTCGGTGAGTTTCCAGCCGGTCTTTTTCAGGGCCGCCTCGACCGCGCCCGCTTCCGGCGCGTCGATCGAAGCGGTCGCGCCGCTGTCCGGATCGTGGATCAGCACGCCGTAATTGTCCGACAGGCAGGGGAATAGGTAGGTCTGCGCGGGCATGGTGCACCGTCGTTGTAAAAGGGCGTTGTTATTCCGGGGCACGCTGAAAAGCGCGAACCCAAAATCCATAGTCACGATAGGTGAAAGTAGGCACTCCGGACCATTAACCGCAAGATGACGAGGTATCGACTCCGGCTGTTGCCGCGCCCCGGAACGATACCGCAATTCATGCTATTTTGCCGCCATGGATGTCGTCGACCTGCGCAATTTCTACGCCCAGGGCTTGGGCAAGGTGGCGCGGCGCTTTATCGGCCGCGGCATCCGCGCGCATTGGCCGGATACGCGGTCGCTGCGCGTGCTCGGCATCGGCTATGCCACACCCTATCTCGGCCTGTTCCGCGGCGAGGCGGAACGGTGCCTGGCGCTGATGCCGGCGCCGCAAGGCGTGGTGCGCTGGCCGTCGTCGAGACCCGCGCTGGCGGCGCTCGTCGAGGAAGACGATTTGCCCCTGACCGATGCCGCTATCGATCGCGTGCTGCTCGTGCATGCGCTGGAAAATTCGCCCGATCCGGTCGGGCTGTTGCGCGAGGTGTGGCGGGTGCTTGCCGGCGGCGGTCGGCTCCTCGCCGTGGTGCCGAACCGGCGCGGCTTGTGGGCGCGCATCGACACCACGCCGTTCGGCCACGGCCGGCCCTATTCGCGCCCGCAGATCACCCATCTCCTGCGCGAAACCTGGTTCACGCCGACCGGCTGGGGCGAGGCGCTTTATGTACCGCCGGTCTCGCGCGGCTGGTTCCTGCGCTCGGCCTTCGCCTGGGAGCGCACCGGCGCGACGTTGTCGGCACCGTTTGCCGGCGTGCATATCGTTGAAGCGACCAAGCAGGTCTATCGTGCGGTCCCGGCGCGGCGCGAGCGGCGCCGCCTGGTGCCAGCGCTCAACCCGGCGCTGATCCCGTCGCCGGGCGCCGTCGGAGCGACACTCGCGCCGTCGCTGCCGAACCGCGACGATTTTCCGGCCTAAGGAAATCCGACCAAAAGAAATGCGCTTTTTACTCCGGCCACGGCTCGGCGGTGACCGCGGCGGCATCGACGCCGGTGAGATCGCTTAAAGCCTCGATCTGGTCGCGGGCCAGCGCCGCGAGCAGCGCCGATTTTATCTCCGCGACGAGGCTTAAGCCCCGGAACACCAACGCCGAATAGAGCTGCACCAGGCTCGCGCCGGCGCGGAATTTCGCCACCGCATCCGCTCCGGTATCGATGCCGCCGGCACCGATCAGCGGAAACACTCCTTCCACCCGCACATAGGTTTCCGCCAACATGCGGGTCGCCAGCGGGAACAGCGGACATCCGGACAAGCCGCCCGCTTCCTGCGCGGTCTTTAAGTCGCGCAACGTTTTCGGCCGGCTGATCGTGGTGTTGCCGACGATCATGCCGTCGACCCGCCGCGAGCGGGCGATGCCGACGACGTCGTCGAGCTCGCCGAGCGAAAGATCCGGCGCGATCTTCAACAACACCGGCGTCGGCCCCGATTGCGCCACGACGCGTTCGCGGGCATCGACGACGCGGGCGAGCAGATCGTCGAGCGCGCTCGCCTGCTGCAGCGCGCGCAAGCCCGGCGTGTTGGGCGAAGAAACGTTGACGGTGACGAAGCTCGCGACCGCGGCAAAGCGCTCGATCAGCGCCACATAATCGGCAACGCGGTCGACGGAGTCTTTGTTGGCGCCGACATTGACACCGACGATGCCGCCGGAAGCGGCGCGCGCCGCGAGCCGCTTGAGCGCGGCGTCGCCGCCGAGCGAATTAAAGCCGAGGCGATTGATGACGCCGCGGTCGGCCTCAAGACGAAACACCCGCGGCCGCGGATTGCCCGCCTGCGGTTTCGGCGTGATCGTGCCGACCTCGACAAAGCCGAAGCCCAGGCGAATGAGCGCATCGGGAACCTCGGCATTCTTGTCGAAGCCCGCCGCCAAGCCGACCGGGTTGGGGAAATTCAAGCCGAAGGCGCGGACTGCCAATCTTTTATCGTCGCGCGCGGCCCCGATCGCGGGGGCGAGTTTCAACATCCGCAGCGTCAGCGCATGCGCGTCTTCCGGATCGAGCGCGTGCAAGAAGGGCCGCAGCAGCCGCTCGAACGGACCGATCACGCCGCAAGCTCCGGCAGCGGCCGGCGGCCGTCGATCTCGTCGGCCAAGAGACGCACCCAGCGCACCGCGCCGAGCGGCAACGGCGCGTATAGATGCGGGAATAGTTCGCCGCCGCGCGAGACTTCCCACTTCAGCGCCGCGCCGAGCGCGTCGGCATCGACGGCGACGAGCACCAAACTCGTCGCGCCGGCAAAATGCTTCGCCGCTGTGCCGGCAAGCTGCGCGGCAGTGGAGAAGTGGATGAACCCGTCGCGAAGATCGACCGGCGCGCCGACAAGCTGCCCCGCAGCCTTGGCTTCCCGCCACAAGGTCTCCCCGCAGATTTTGTAGATCGTGGTCACACGCCGTCCTGGTCCGGGCGACCCTATCGGCGTGGAATCGGCAGTTCAAGGCGGCGGCCCGGCGGACGCGGCCCCTTGAGCGCAAAGGAATAATTCCCTAGGATTTATCGATCGCCGTCATGCCGGGGCTTGTCCCGGACGTGACGCAAAAGGGGCCGGGATGCTCACCCACGCGCAGGTCTGGTCGGCCATCGATCAATTGGCGGCCCGCGCTGGACTGTCGGCCTCGGGGCTGGCGCGCCGCGCCGGCCTCGATCCGACCACCTTCAACAAGTCCAAGCGCATGACCGCGGAGGGGCGCGCGCGCTGGCCGTCGACCGAGTCGATCTCCAAAGCGCTCACCGCCACCGGCACGCCGATCGACGTGTTCGTCGACCTGATCCGCTCCGGCGAAGGCCGCACCACCCGTGCGGTGCCGCTCTTGGGCTTTGCCGAGGCCGGCTCCGGCGGCTATTTCGACGACGGCGGTTTTCCGGTCGGCGAAGGCTGGGACGAAATCGCCTTTCCCGCGGTCGCCGACGAGCATGCCTATGCGCTCGAAGTCTCCGGTCAGTCCATGCTGCCGGCGTACCGCGACGGCGACGTGATTTTGGTGTCGCCGTCGGCGCCGATCCGCCGCGGCGACCGCGTCGTGGTGAGGACGCGAAGCGGCGAGGTGATGGCCAAAGAGCTCAAGCGGCGCACGGCGAAATCGGTCGAGCTGCGGTCGCTCAACGCCGAGCACACCGACCGCACGCTGGCCGCAGCCGAGGTGTTATGGATCGCACGGATCTTGTGGGCGAGCCAGTAGCGCTTTCTTCCCTGCACTGGGTGCGGTGGAGGGGAAAGCTCACGCGCTGCGCGCCAGCGCGCCGTCGATCATGTCGATGGTGTTTTGCGTGCCGTAGGCGGCGACAAAGGAGCCGAAGCGCGGACCCTTCTCCTGGCCGAGCAGCACCTGATAGAGCATGTTGAACCAGTCGAGCGACACGCCCGGCTTGCCGTCCTTGGCTTTTTTCTTCTGGTCGAGGAAGGGCTCGCGGCGGCCGACCTCATAGACCACGTTCTGGATCTCTTCGGCCGGCGCGGCGGCCGGCAACTGCGACAGCGCATCACGCAGATCGATCAGCGCTGCGCGCTCGGCTTCGCTTGGCTCGCGGAACTTTTTGGTCGGCAGGACGAAGTCGCGATAATAGTGGATGGCGTAGTCGACAAGCTTTTCGAGATGCGGATGCGTCTTTTTGGTCACGCCCGGCCGGTAGCGGCCGATGAAGCCCCACAGCGTCTCGGCATTTTCGGCATTCGAGGCGGTAACGAGCGACAGCAGCATGGCGAAGGTGATCGGATTGTCGGCCTTGGGCGGATTGCCGGCGTGGATGTGCCAGACCGGATTGCCCAAGCGCTGCTTTGTGTCCTGCCTTTCGTAGGCTTCGAGATATTGCTGGTAGTCGTCGACGTGGCGTGGGATCACGTCGAAATAAAGCCGTTTCGCGGATTTTGGCTCGCGATACATAAAGAGCGACAGGCTTTCCGGGCTGGCGTAGCGCAGCCATTCGTCGATGGTAAGTCCGTTGCCTTTCGACTTGGAGATTTTCTGGCCGTGCTCATCGAGGAACAGTTCGTAATTGAAGCCTTCCGGCGGCAGGCCGCCGAATGCGCGGCAAATCTCGCTCGATAGCTTGACCGAATCGATCAAATCCTTGCCGGCCATTTCGTAGTCGACGCCGAGCGCCATCCAGCGCATCGCCCAATCCGGCTTCCATTGCAGCTTGCAGCGCCCGCCGGTGACCAGCGTCGTCACCTGCTCGCGCGTATCGGGATCTTCGTAGGTGATGGTGCCGGCTTCGGCATTGTGGGCGGTCACCGGGACTTGCAGCACGATGCCGGTGCGCGGCGAGATCGGCAGAAACGGCGAATAGGTCTCGGCGCGTTCTTCGCGCAGCGACGGCAGCATGATCGCCATCACCGCGTCGAAGCGCGTGAGCACTTTCAAAAGCGCTTCGTCGAAGCGGCCCGACGTGTAGCAGGCGGTCGCCGACAGGAATTCGTAGTCGAAGCCGAACTGGTCGAGGAAGGCGCGCAGCCGCGCATTGTTATGAGCGGCGAAGCTGTCATAGGTGCCGAACGGATCGGGCACTTGCGTCAGCGGCTTGCCAAGATGCTCTCCGATCAATTTCTTGTTGGGGATGTTGTCGGGCACTTTGCGCAAGCCGTCCATGTCGTCGGAAAAAGCAATCAGGCGGGTCTTGACCTTGTCGTCGGTGAGCACGCGAAAGGCATGGCGCACCATGGTGGTGCGCGCCACTTCGCCGAAGGTGCCGATATGCGGCAGGCCCGAGGGGCCGTAGCCGGTCTCGAAAATCACTTCGTCCTTCGGGCGCTTTTTCAGGCGCGCGACGATCTTCTTCGCCTCTTCGAACGGCCACGCGTTCGATTGCTCGGCGAATTCGCGCAAGCTCGAAGGATATGCTACCGCCGCTTCCGTCATCGCTTCCTAAGTCCAAAGTCCACGCGCTAGAACGGGCTGATCGGAAAATACTTCAGCCACAGATCGGTGAAGCTTCCTTTTTCCCACAACTGAAACAGCGCCCAATTCAGGCTCAGACGCAACAGATCGTTGCCGCGCTTGACCGCAATGCCGACGCCTTCGCCGAAAAAGCGGCCTTCCAGGAACGGGCCGCCGCGAAAGGCGCAGCAGCCGCCGGAGTCGCTGCCGTTGAGCCAGAACGCCAGCGCAATGCCGTCGCCGAACAAGAGGTCCACGTCTTTGTTGCGCAGCGCCTCGCGCACGGCGTCCGCGTTTGGATAGGGCCGGACCTCGGCTTCGGTGAACATGGCTTTGAGATAAGCCTCGTGTGCGGTGCCCGCTATCACCGCGATTTTCTTGCCTTCGAGACGCTCCGGCAGCACTTCGGCGATCGGGCTGTCGATGCGCGTCACAAAGCGCGCGGGGGTGCGGTAATACGGATCGCTGAAATCGGCGCGGCGGCGGGTTTCGGCCGTCGGCGAGATCGAGGCGATCACCGCGTCGCCGCGATTTTCGTTGAGCGCCGCAAGGAGCGAGCCGAACGGGCGCGCCTGGATGGTGCAGCTGACTTTGATTTCGTCGCAGATCAGCCGCGCCAGATCGACGTTGAAGCCGGCTGGATTGCCGTCGGTGCCGGCGTAATTGAACGGCGGATAGTCGAGATCGGTGAGAAAACGGATGGACATCAGCCGCGACAGATCCGGCCGCTCCGGCCGCCGGCGCGGATCCCAAAAGCCCGGAACCGCGACCGCCGAGGGCGGCGCCGCCTTCTCACCCGCTGCGTCGGCCTCGCGCGCCGGCGCGACGCACACAATCAGCGCGCCGACGAGACACGCCATGGGCAAGCGTCGGCGCGCCAAACGGCTAACGCGGTCAAAGAATGTCTGCGTCTGTTGCACCATGATCGCGGTCCGGCTGCGCGCGTGCGGTCCGCTTAGCCGCATCGCAGCAAAAAGTCGAGGGAAGCCCTCCGCGGCAGCGGCCCCGACTTTGCGCCTTTTGGTCTGGGCCGTTTGGTTTTAGGATAAGGGCGTTTTTAGAAAACATCGGCGCAACCGTCATGAAGCTGCCGCCCTTCGACTATGCGCTTCCCGAAAGCCTCTCCGAAGCGGTCGCGCTAATGGCCGCGCATAACGGCGACGCCAAAGCGCTCGCCGGCGGCCAAAGCCTGGTGCCGATGCTGGCGTTCAGGATCGCCTCACCTTCGCTGATCGTCGATCTCGGGAAAGTGGCGAAACTCAAACGCATCAGCATCGCCGATGACGGCGTCACGCTGGGCGCCATGGTGCGGTACCGCGACATCCTCGACGACCCGGCGTTGCATGCGGCGCAGCCGCTTCTGGTCGAGGCCGTGCGCCATGTGGCGCATTATCAGATCCGCAATCGCGGCACGGTCGGCGGCAGCCTGGCGCATGCCGACCCGGCAGCCGAATTGCCCTGCGTTGCGCTGACCTGCGCGGCCGAGATAACCGCTGTCGGTGCGAACGGCGCCCGCACCATCGCGGCCGCGGACTTTTTCCGCGGGCCGCTGATGACGGCGCTTGAGCCCAACGAGATCATCAGCGCCGTGCGCCTGCCGCCTTGGCCGGCCGGGCGGCGTTTTGGCTTTGCCGAGTTCGCGCGCCGCCAGGGCGATTTTGCCCTTGCCGCGGCGGCGCTGTTCTACGACCGCGCCGCAGACGGCACGGCGCGCAATGCAAAAGTCGGCGTCATCGGCGCCGCCGACCGGCCGCTTCGCCTGTCGGCGGTCGAAGCCGCGATCAACGGCAGCGTGATCGACGCCGCGACGATTGCTGCAGCGGCCAGCGCGGCCCGCGCAGCCGCCGATCCGGGGGATGACATTCATGCCAGCGGCGCCTACCGGCGCGTTCTACTCGGCGTCATGGTCGAGCGGGTGCTGCAAAGCTCGCTTTGATTTTACCTCGGAGCCGTTGCCCGGCGCTGGGCGGCTAGCCAAATAACTAAAACGCCAGCGCGGGAGACCGATCGTGGATCAAATCTACGTCAAACATCAGCCAGCCGGCGCGGTGACGGGTCCGCCCAAACTCCCCGGCCGCAGTGTCCTTGTCTTTCAAGGCGGAGGTGCGCTCGGCGCCTATCAAGGCGGTGTCTATCAGGCGCTGCATGAAGCCGGAATAGAGCCGGAATGGGTCGTCGGCACGTCGATTGGCGCGATCAACGGCGCCATCATCGCCGGCAATGACGTTGGTTCGCGGCTCGAACGCATGCGGGAATTCTGGGATCGGATCGAGCGCAAGCCGCTTTTCGGCATCAAGGCGCTGGACCACATGGCGGGCCATTCCGGCGCCTATCTCATGACCATGCTCCGCGGCATTCCAGGTTATTTTTCGCCCAACCACGCCCTCGCGTTCGGCCTCAACGCGTCGGTCGGCGTCGAGAATGCAGCCTTCTACAAAATCGACGAATTGCGAAAGACGGTCGGCGACGTCGTCGATTTCGAGCGCATCAAGTCCGGGCAGACGCGCTTGACCGTGGGAGCGGTCAATGTGCGGACCGGCAAGATGCACTATTTTGACAACCGCGACGCGCACATCACCGCCGACCACGTCCTTGCCTCCGGCGCCGTGCCGCCGGGGTTTCCGGCGGTGCGCATTGACGGCGATCCATATTGGGACGGCGGGCTTTATTCCAATACGCCCATTGAGGTGGTGTTCGACGATAATCCGCGGCGCGATTCCGTTGTGTTCTCGGTACAGATTTTCCCCATCGCCGGACCGGAGCCGGACTCACTTTGGCAGGTGATGAGCCGTCAGATCGACATTCAATACGCCAGCCGCGCCGACAGCCACATTCCGCGGCAGGAGCATATTCATCAGCTCCGGCGCATGGTGCGCGAACTGGTTCGTATGCTGCCCGAAGACGTGAGGGAAACGCCCAAGGTCAAAGAGATGAGCGGCTACGGCTGCGGCACCTTCATGCATATCGTGCGTATCAACGCCGCACCCAGCAAAAATGATGATTATCTGCGCGAGATCGATTTCACCCCGGACGGCATCAACGGCCGCTGGAGGGCGGGCTACGACGACACCATGCGCACGATCGAGCGTCGGCCCTGGGACAACCCGGTCGATCCGATGGTGGGCGTCGCTGTCCATGATTCCGACGCCCCGGACCAGCCGAGCACCTTGAAAAAGGCCACGTGAGCGACTGGCTTCCGGCGCCGCCGGCAACGGGAACCATCGCCCCGCCAGCGCAATTTCCCTCGATAGAGACCACCAGGAACTGGCATGACCCGGACGGCAACGCAGCGAAAGAAGACAGCGCCAAAATCGAGCCGGCCAAAGGCCATGCGCCGCAACAACGCGCGTTACTGGTCCGGTCGCGTCACCCGCGAGAGCGATGCGCTGGATCTCGCCAGCGGCGTCTTCAGTTTGAAGGATCCCAGGCGCATCGCCGCTTCGCTCAAACGCTCGGCGGAGCGCAGCCATAGCCGCAAGTCGGCACCCTTCCGCTCGGCAATGTCGATGCTGGTCTTCTATATCAATCGCGCCGGCCGCAACTTGCCCGCCGGGCGGCTGCGGACGTTGCAGCAGGCCAAGGACGAATTGCGCAAGCTGTTCGGACGGGATTAGTCGATTGCCGGCGGCCCCGGGCGCCCGACCGCCGGAAAATTTACCCGCGATTAACCAGCCGCATCAATCATGCTCCGGCTCTGTCCGGAAACCCGTCAATGGCTGCTTACGACTTTTCTATTCGTACCAAGCTTGCCGCTTGGGCCGGGGTTGGGGTTTTGCTGGTCGCCGGCATGCTCGCCAACCAGCAAATCGGCGATCACCGCGCCCGCCTCTATCGCGCCGACGCCAACCGCAAACAACTCGCCGCGGTCGAGGCGTTGCGCGCGGCCGAGGATTCGCGCGCCATGCAGATCGATGCGCGCGAGATACGTCTCGGCGTTGCGCCGGGCGATTTCGACCGGGCAGTGGCGCACATGCGCATCGACGAAACATCCGGGCTGTCGCATCTCATCGCTGCATTCGAAATAACCGACGACGAGCGGCTCGAAAAGCTGGCCGACCTGCTGCGGGATTATGTCCGCAATGCCGCCGAACTGGCCGCAACCGCCAAGGAGTATGGCGACACTGTCGCCTGGGTCAAAAAGATCGACGGTCTCGGCAGCGAGATCAACGGACTGTTCACTTCGGCGACGATCGCGCTGATGCGCGAAGCCGACGAGCAAAAAGTACAGGCGGACGCGGCGACCACCTTTGCCAGCCGGCTCGACCTCGGCATCGGGCTGTTCATCATCGCTGTGCTCGGCAGCGTGGCTGCGTTCGGCGCCATCGCCATCAGCGGCCCGATCCGCCGCATCGGCGAGGTACTTTTGGAGCTCGCGCGCGGCAACAAGACGGTCGAGGTGCCCTATACCGACCGCGGCGACGAAGTCGGCGACAATGCCCGCGCAGCGCAGACTTTCAAGGAAAAACTGCTGCGCATCGATCAACTGGAAGCCGCCGAGAAGGAAACAGCGCGGCGTAACGCCGAACAGCGCAAGGCCGACATGCAGGCGCTCGCCGAAGCCTTCGAGACCACGGTGGCCAACGTCGTGCGCTCGGTGTCCTCGTCATCGACCGAGCTCGAAGCCTCGGCCGCGGCCTTGAGCCAGACCGCCGGCGCTACGCGCGACCTCTCCAGTAAGGTGCTGGCGGCCTCCACGCAGGCTTCCGAGAGCGTGCAGTCGGTGGCCGAGGCCACCGATCAGCTGATCGCCTCGCTCGACGTGATCAATGCCCAGACCCAGGAATCCTCGCGCATCGCTCTTAAAGCGGTGACGCAAGCCGAGAACGCCGATGCGCGCATCGCCGAACTCACCCGCGCCGCCGGCCGCATCGGCGACGTGGTCAATCTGATCACCGCCATCGCCGAGCAGACCAATTTGCTGGCGCTCAACGCCACCATCGAGGCGGCGCGCGCCGGCGACGCCGGGCGCGGTTTTGCCGTCGTTGCTCAAGAGGTCAAGGCGCTGGCGGCGCAGACCGGCAAGGCGACCGAGGAGATTGGGGTGCAGATCGCAGGCGTTCAGGCGGCAACGCGCGATTCGGTCGCCATCATCCAGGAGGTCAGCAGCACCATCGGCCGCATTTCGGAAATCTCCGAGGCGATCACGGCGGCGGTGCATCAGCAATCGGCAACCGCACAGCAAATTGCCGTCAATGTGCAGGACGCCGCCGTCGGCGCTTCGCATGTCACCGCCAATATCGCCGAAGTCAACGATGGCGCCGCCAGCGTCACTTCGGCGTCGGCGCAAGTGCTCGCTTCCGCCCAGACGCTGTCGCATGACGGCAATCGGCTTTCGGCCGAGATGGAAGATTTTCTTGCCGCGGTCTGCGCCGCTTGACGACAGGCCGTTCAATAAGATTGCAAACCATCGCATTTCACCCTTAGGGTGCGACTCGCTGCCCGCGAGGCTTCGGCCCGGCGGCGGGTGGGCGTTTCGGATCTGCGATGTTGGAAAAGAAGCGCGGGAAGGACGACGGTCTTGCCGAAGCGCCACACTATTACGGCCATCGCCAGCGCTTGCGTGAACGATTTCGCGAGGCCGGCGCCGACGCGCTGTCGGACTACGAGCTCTTGGAGGCGGTACTGTTTCGCGCCCAGTCGCGGCGCGACGTCAAGCCACTCGCCAAAGCGCTGATCGCGACTTTCGGCTCATTCGCCGAAGTCATCTGCGCGCCGGTTTCGCGGCTCGCCGAAGTCAAGGGTCTGGGCGAGGCCACCATCACCGAACTCAAGCTCATCCAGGCGGCGGCGAGCCGGCTCCTGCGCGGCGAGGTGAAAAAGCGGCCGGTGCTGTCATCGTGGTCGGCGGTGCTCGATTATTGGCGCACCGCGCAGGCCTTCGCCGATCGCGAACAGTTCCGCGTGCTGTTCCTCGACAAGCGCAACCACCTGATCGCCGATGTATTACAGCAGATCGGGACCGTCGATCACACCCCGGTCTATCCGCGCGAATTGGTCAAACGGGCGCTAGAGCTGTCGGCGACTGCGGTGATCCTGGTACACAACCACCCTTCCGGCGACCCAACGCCGTCGCAAGCCGACATCCAGATGACACAGCAAATCATCGCGGTTGCGGCGCCGCTCGGCATTGCCGTGCATGATCACATTATCGTCGGCAAGGAAGGTCATGCTAGCTTGAAGGGGCTGAAGCTGATGTAGCCAAGGAGCGCCGATGGCACGCGAGGTAACGAGGCGAGCGAGAGGCGGTCCCGTGCGCGCTTTACTGGCGCTTGCCTGCGGCGCCGCCGCAGTCGGCGCGGTGGCAATCGGCACGCTCGCCATTGGCCAGATCGCGATCGGCCGTATTGCCGCCGGCCGGCTTACGATCAAAAAGGCGCGGATCGGCTCGCTCGAAGTCGACGAATTGACCGTGCGCCGGCTTAACGTGACGGAGCGTGGCGAGCCGCAAGCGTAAGGTGCGCCGCTATCGGCCGGCTTTGACGAGCGCGGCAGCGCTCTCGCCGGCGATGCGGCCGAGCACGGTGGCGGTCAACAACCCATTGCCCGACAAATAGCCGCTGGCGCGAGAGCCGGACACGCCGGCCGCCGCGCCACCGGCCGCGAACAGATTCGGCAAGCGCGCACCTTGTGTAGTCAGTACACGCGCCGCGCGATCGACGGCCAGGCCGCCCTGGGTGTGAAACAGCGCGCCGGTGACTTCCACGGCGTTGAACGGCGGCATCAGTCGTTGGACTCCCGCAAAGTCGCGTCCGAAACGATCGTGTTTGCCGACGCGTTTGGCGTCTTCGACCTCGGCGAAGCTTTGCCTCAATGCCGGCGCCGGCAGATGCAGGCGCTGCGCCAAATCGGCGATCGTCGCCGCCTCGACGATCGCGCCCGCCGCCTCGGCGTCGCGGAAATCGGCAAACTGCCGGGCGATCGCGGCAATCCGTTCGTCGAAGATATCGAAGGCGGTCCCGTCCGGTTGCGCCAACACGATTGCCGATTGTTCGGAATAACCCTGGCTCTCGTCGGAGAAGCGCAACCCCTCGGCGTTGACCTGAAAGCCGCCCTCCATGATCACCGCCCAGGTGATCAAAATGCCGTGCGGATGCGCGACCGAGCCGTGCCCTTGGTAGCCGGACATGTGCAGGAGTTTTGCGCCAAGCGCTTCGCCCCACACGACGGCATCACCGCGATTGCCGGGATGTCCGAAATATTGGGCGCCGCGCATCTCCGGGATGTGACGCGCCACGAGCTCGGGCGCGCCGCCATAGCCGTTACAGGCGAGCACCAGCGCCCGGCAGCCGATGGTCTCGCGCGCGCCATCGGGGCGGGCGATTTCGACGCCGCGGATGACGCGCGCTGCTTCCGCGTGGAGCGCGCTCACGGTCGCGTTGACGATCAGCGCGGCGCCGGCGTCGACGGCGGCCTCCCGCAAGCAGTCGATCAATTCAACGCCCGAGCGCGTCGGCAAGCCGTGCATGCGGCGCGCCGAATGGCCCGGATAATCGAAATCGTGCACGACGGAAAACGGCAGACCGTAACGCTCGGCGAGCCATTCGATGGTCGGCCCCGCTGCGCGCGCGACGGCTTCGACAATCGCCGCATCAGCCTCGCCATGGGCCTTGCGTTCAAGGTCGGAAGCAAACTGCTCGGCGCCGTCGGCGATGCCGAGCGCTTTCTGAAAGCGCGTGCCGGCGGCGGGGATCAGACCGGCCGATAAGGCGGTCGATCCGCGCGGCAGCGAATCGCGTTCGAGGATCGCGACCTCGACACCGGCTTCGGTTGCCGCGAGCGCCGCGCAAAAGCCGGCGGCGCCGGCGCCCACGACGACGATCGGCACGGTCGTGTCGAAACCGACCGGCGGCACTGGCTTGACGCTCACGGACGCAACTTTCGCTTGCCCTATCCGCTACGGCTCGGCCCGTGACTTGGCGAGCAGGAATTGCGTGCAGCGGAACAGCGCCAGTGTCTTGCCGCTGGTCTCGCTTTTCACCTCGGCATCCCAGACCTGGGTGGTGCGCCCGCCGTGGAACATCCGCGCCTCGCAGGCAATGCCGCCTTCGAGCGCGGTGCCGATGAAATTCGTCTTCAGCTCAAGGGTGGTGAAGCCCCCGGCGCCTTGCGGCAGCGACATGATGCAGCCATAGCCGCACGCGGTATCGGCCAGCGTCACCAGGGTCGCCGCATGCAGATATCCGTTGGGCGCCAGATGATGTTTTTTCACCTCGAGCCGGCCGTGCGCAAAGCCGTGCCGCAGTTCGAGCCATTCAAGTCCCAAAAGATCCGGCAGGAAGCCGACCTGCCGGGCATGAAAAAGCGCAACCGCGTCGCTCGCAACTGCGTCGCTCATATGGCACCCTGCTGTTTCTGCGCCGATGCGCTCATCGCCACCGACTCATGATCTTCAGTCATCGCTCTTGCCGCACCAGCAGCACCGGGTCGGTGCTCTCCGGCACGCGCAGCCAGGTGTCGGCGTCGTTTTCCGCAAAGCGCCACGTTTGTCCACGCGCGGACAGAAGCACGAGTTCGCCTTGGTCCATGCGCCAGGACGTCGGGCCGAAGCGCGCGACGAACGGGTCGCAGCCGGGCTTGACCTTGAGCGACAGAGCGTCGGCGCCCGCCGGGGTGTTGGCCAGCGTCATAATGCAGATCGGCTTGCCGGTGCCGCGCGCGACCGCCCAATCGCCGATCATATCGTCGGCCGAGCGTACCGGCGCGGCCGCGGCGCTTTGCAATATGTAACGGCCCTCGCCGGGCTCAAAGCCGTCATAGATTCCCGCTTCCGCCTCGGTCATCTCAATGACCCGGTTGCCGCGCCCATCGAGAAGCGCAAGCGTGCCGAAGCCGTCGAGCGTCCAGCCGGATACCTCCTTGGTCGACGGAAACAGGTTCGCGCAATTGCGGTCGATGTCGAGCTTGTATCCGCCGGCCGCGGGATCGACGCGAAAGATGAAACGGCAAATCTTGTCGTGATCGGCGTTGGAGAATTCCCAGGCGCCGATCATCGCGCTGGCGGCGTCGCTAAGCGCAGGCGGCGGAGCCGGCGTGTCTTGCGCCGACGCGTCGGCACAATTGCCAAAGGCGACCGCCCATGCCAGGAGAACGCCGCCGCCCAAGCGAAGCCAGATATTCTTCATACCGGGAACGCTAACATGACCGCGCCTTCTCCGTCATCGGATCGCCGGGCGCACAAATATAACCGCGGCAAAAACGTGACAGATGCCGACGCCAACAGCGGCATTGGGCCGCTTGTGGCCGCCACCAATCTGCTTACATTGCGCCGTATCAAATGCCGATAATGGCGATGATCCCATGAGCAATAATTCAAACCGACCAGAGCGCCCCAGACTCGAGCCGGAGATCATTCCGCCGCGTTACGGTCGGCGCGATGGCGATTGGCTGGAAGGCGGTTGGTCGCCCTACGCATCGGGTGCGAGCGGAACGCAGCGCATCTATTTTGCCAAATTCGGTCCGTTCGGCCTTGCCATGGTCATGCTGGTCATCGGCTTTGTCGCCGCCATCGTCCTGCTCGCCACGGTCGGCGCGCTGCTGATCTGGCTGCCGATCCTGGCGATTCTCTTGGCGGTCGGCGTCGTTTTCCGCCGTCAACTGCGCCGCTGACGCCACGCCCACGACCTGCGCCGCCATCCGCTTGCAATTATTTGGGTTTTCGCCGTAACCGGCCATTAACCCTATCCTCTTATGAATTGATTAACCATACGAACTTGCCTGGACACGCCCGGCGGCCTGGCCTTGAGTTGATGTGGGGTTGACGCGCCGACGCCGGGGCCCGGTCGGCGTCGCCGTCTTTGCCCGCGGCGCAGGCCGCGGGTGTCACGAAGAGTCAACAAGGAATGTTCGAACCCCGCCGCCCCGCTCAATCCGCCGCCATTGTGGCTGCCGATGTCGGCGCGCCGTTTCCACAAGGCGGCAGCATCGACTTTCAAAGACTCCTCTCCGTTCTCTGGCGCGGCAAGGCGACCATCTTGTGGACGACGGCCGCCGCGCTTGTCGCCGTCGTCCTGTTCGTGCTGATCGTTCCCGCGCGCTATACCGCGGTGACGCAGATCCTCATCGACCCGACTGATTTGCGCGCGACCGCCAACGATCTCACACCCGTCAACCAGGCGAACGACGCGACCGTGCTGCTGGTCGAGAGCCAGGTGCGGGTGCTGACCTCCGACAGCGTGTTGCGGCGGGTGGTCAAGACCGAAGCGCTCGATCAGGATCCGGATTTTGTCGGCCACTCGGACGGCGTCGACAGCGTGACCGCCGCCTTGAACGCGCTCAGGCGCAGCATTCAGGTCAAGCGCGCGGAACGCACCTACGTCGTCGACATCGCCGTCACCGCGCGCGAGCCGGCAAGGGCCGCACATATCGCCAACGCCGTCGCCCAGGCTTATTTGGAAGAGCAGACCGACGTCCGCTCCGACGCTGCCCGGCAAATATCGCAGTCGCTGTCGGCCCGCTTGAACGAGCTCAAAGACCGCGTCCGTCAGGCCGAGGACAAGGCCGAAGCCTACAAGGTGCGCAACAACATTCTCGGTTCCAGCGGCACGCTGGTCAACGAACAGCAGCTCACCGAGATGAACAACGAGTTGAGCACGGCGCGGGCCCGCACCGCGGCGGCCAAAGCGCGGCTCGATCAAATCCAGCAGGTGCAGCTGTCCCGCGATATGGGCGCGTTCCCGGAAGCGGTCCAGTCGCCGACCGTCAGCGCGCTGCGCAGTCAATATGCCGAGGTGACGCGGCGCGAGGCCGAACAGATGACCTCGCTTGGGCCGCGCCACCCCGCCGTCATCGAAATCCAGGCCGAAGTGGAACGGCTGCGGCACACCATCGACGACGAAGTGCACCGCATCGCGCTTTCGGCGCGCACCGAGTACGAAAGCGCGCGCGCCAACGAAGAAGCGCTGGCCGCCGATCTGGAGAAGCTCAAAGGCAGCGCCGTCACCACCAACGAGGCCATGGTTACGCTGCGCGAACTCGATCGCGACGTGCAGGCCAACCGCGCGGTGTATGAGGCGTTCTTGGTGCGCGCCCGCGAAACCGGCGAGCAGGAGCGGGTCGACACTAAGAATATCCGGGTGATTTCGTGGGCGTCGGTCCCGACCAAGCGCAGCTTCCCGCCCGGGAATACGCTGCTTGCGCTCGCGGCCTTGATGTTCGGCGTCGCAACCGGCAGCGGCATCGTCATCGCCCGCGATTTCGTCAACGTCGAAAAGCCGCGCGCGGTCGCGGCCAACCCCCTTTGGGGCAAACTGACCGAGTTCATTCGCGTCATTTGGCCCGGCAACGGCGCCGCGGCCGATATCCCGGTGCTGGCGATCTTGCCCAATGTCGACGTCTCGTTCGGCCTCACGGCGGCGGAGAATCCGCGGTCGCGGCTCGCGATGGAGCTGCGCCGGGTGCATGAAACATTGCGCGCCGGAACGCGCACGAGGGGCAATACCCGGCTGTTGGTCGTCGCTTCCAACGACGCCGACGACACCGTCGCCGTGGCACTCATGCTCGCCGCCGTCGCGGCCGCGACACAGCGCGTGCTGTTGATCGACGCCGATCTCGAGCGGCGGACGCTGACCGCGCTGGATGCCGATGAAAGCGAGGCCGGGCTGGTCGACGTCGCGGGCGGACGGCTCGATCTCGCCGACGTCGTTCTGCGCGACCGCGAGAGCAATATCAATTTTTTGCCGTTCGTATCGCCGGGAAGCCGCCGAGATGGACGGATCAGCGAAACCGATCTGCGCGAAGCTTTCGATCAGACCCGACGCTTCGACATGGTGATCGTCGCCGCGGTGGACCTCGCCCGCAATCCCGGCACAAGCTTCTTTGCCGGCATGGTCGACCACATCATTATGGTCGGCCGCACCGACCGCCGCAGCGAAAGCGCGGTCGAGCATTTCGTCTCGCGGCTCGGCGCCGACGCCCGCAAGGTCCGCGGTGCCGTGCTGATCGACGCGGGGGGCGCTTGAGCACCGCAGCCTTCAAAACTCCAGCCGATCCACCGCGGCAAGGAAGATCGCCGTGGCGCGACTCGATCTGACGGACTATCGAAACACGACCACCGGCGAAGGCGTCGATCTCGACACACTGATCCGCACCGTTCTTCTCGCCGCGGTCTTTCTGGTGCTGTGGATTTCATTTCGACCGTTCGTCAACCTCGGCGAACCGCCGGACCTGGCAGAAGCGGGCCAGGGAAACCTGGTCAACCAGGTCGGCTACTTGGTGCTGTTTCTGACGCTGGCTTGCTGGAGTCTCGCGCATCAGCCGGCGCGGCTGCTCGAGCTGGTGCGGCCGATCCTGGTGGCTTCACTGTTCTGGATCCTGATGTCGGTCCTCCATTCCTGGGAGCCCGCGCTCGCCGGGCGACGGTTCATCTTGACGCTTATCGCCATCGCCATCGCCGGCATGGCGATGCTGTTGCCCAAAAATGTCCGTCACTTCGCTGACGTGATGGCCGCAGTCGTGCTCGTGGTGCTCGTGCTCTGCTATCTCGGGGTGCTGTTGGCACCTTCGCTCTCGATCCATCAATCCACGGATGTTGTCGAGCCCGAGCTTGCCGGCGACTGGCGCGGCCTGTTCGCGCACAAGAATGACGCCAGCGCCGTCATGGCGTTGTTCGTTTTCATGGGCCTGTTCGTTGGCCGGGTGCGAAGCGCGACCTTAGGCGGCGCGATTGCGGTACTCGCGCTGGTATTTCTCATCTTTACGCACTCCAAGACCTCGATCGCCATGCTGCCGGTCGTCATGATCGTTTCCGCGATCATGACGCGCGTGCGCAGTCGCGTCTTTGGAATCGCAGTCGCGTTGTCGGGAATCGTGCTCTTCAACCTTATTTCGCTCGGCTCGCTCTATTTCGAGCCGCTGCGCAATTTCCTCGACCTGGTGCTGGCCGACGCGACATTTACCGGCCGCACCGATGTCTGGCAGTTCGTCCTCGATCACATCAAGGAGCGGCCGATCCTCGGTTACGGCTTCTGGACGTTCTGGGGCTCGCCGGAAGTGGTCTACGGCATGGGCGGCTACGCGGTTTGGGCCAATACCGCCGGCCATGCCCATAACGGTTTTCTCGACATCGCGCTGACCATCGGCATTCCCGGCGCAATACTGGTGGTGCTGTGGTTGGTCGTCTACCCGCTCGCGGATTTCTATAAGGCGCCGCGGGATCCTTATGCCGGGCCGCTGGCAATGCTGTTCCTTCGAGTTTGTTTGTTCATGGCTTACGAGTCCTGCTTCGAGGCCATGCTGTTGAAGGAAGGCGGCGCTTCATTGTTTCTGTTCGCGGCGACCTTCGGGTTGCGTTTCCTTTCGGTGTCGCGGGTGGCGCGCTAGCGCGGGGCGATTGGCCTCTAAGCCTCGGCGCCTGACCAGCCTTGCGCTAAGCCGAACGCAATGGCGCGCGGCCAGGCCTGGCGCTCAGTCTCCGGCGGCAGCCGGCTGGCTGCGACGTCAATCAGTTCGCGCAGCGCCGCCAAGTGCTTCGCCCTGCAGAAATTCTGTTCGGCGTGCCGCCGGGCATTCTCGCCACGCTCGATCGCGAGCGACGGATTGTCGCGGTATTTGGCGACTTCATTGGAAAACAGCGCGACGTCAACGCGTGGCAGGACCGATCCGGTATGCTGATCAAGAACGATCTCCGCGGTGCCGCCGCAGCGCGTGATGATCACCGGGACTTCGCAGGCGGAAGCCTCAAGGGCGGCGATCGGCGACATGTCGGCGCGCGTCGGCAACACCATGACGTGGCAGGATTGCACCAGTCGAACCAAGTCGTCGGAGTCCGCAGTCATCCCGCGGTGAATGTGGACATTGGCGCCGGCCGGCACCGCCTCGCGCGAAACAATGTGAAATTCGACGTCCTGGAAACGCTCCATCGCCGCCATGGCATAAACCAGATCGCCGCCCTTGCGGCGCAGATCGGCCCCGAGGAAGATCACCTTGAAAGGATTCTCGTCCCGCCTCTCGGCGGGCTTCCACCGCTCGAGGTCAACGTAAAACGGCAACAGCGCAAGCTGATCCGGCGGGATGATGAATTCGGCGCGAAGCGTTTCGCGAAACCATTCCGACATGCACAGGAACTGGCTGCGGTGATTGGCGACGTGCTGCAGGTGCGGCGTGATCCAGGAGCCGGGAAAACCGAGTCGCTTGCCGCCGAACAGCCGCGTCAATTGCGCAGTCGTGCTGTCGCCGTAAATGAGGTAGCGGACTTTCGGTTTTGCGGGCAGCAGCGGCGCATATTGCAGCGTCGACAGCAGAACGACGTTGACGCCGGCGGCGATCGCGGCCTGCGCGGCGGCGCGCCCGGCAAGCGAGTCGCCGAGACTGCGCGCGCCATAACGGCGGGTCAGCCTGGTGATCGGCCGCCGGTAATCCTCGATATGAAAGAATTCCGGATTGTATTCAGCGAGATCGCGTTCCCAACGCTGGCGCACGGTCTTCCAACCGACGTCGTCGGTCGTCACAATCCCCAGGCGCACGGCAACCACTTAACCCACCTTCCGATGTCCGGATCGCGTCGGCGCGATCGCAAAACGCTCCCGACACGTTTACAATCACGGCACCCAACCGCTGTCATTGGGATTTGCGCGCCATTGTTAATTGGTAAATCGCGTCGGTGCGCAGCATGCTGGATCGGCATTTCAGTTCGCGGACGCGCGCGCCCGGCTTGGCGCACGATTAAGCAAAGGCGCAGGGTGCGCTGCTTGCGGCTTAACCGTGATCCGCGATTAACCGTTATTTTTCGCGGGTTTTCGCGTACACAGTCGCTCCCAGGAGCCCGTCAGTTATGAACGCGAAAACCCGCAGCGTTTATTTCGATATTGCCGACGGTCAACGGCGCGAAGTGCCGATCGCCAACGTCGGCGGCCTGCCGATTGCGGTGATTGATCGCACCCAATCGGCGCAGCTTATGGCCGACGTTGCGCTCGAGCGCCGCGGCAGTGGACAGCGTCCGCTGGTTTTCACTTCGGCGAACGGCCAGGTTCTTTCGATGTGCGCGCGCGACGCGCAGATCCGCGATCTGTTTCTGCAGGCCGACCTCATTCACGCCGACGGCATGCCGCTCGTCTTTGTGTCGCGGCTGTTTCACGAACAACCGCTTCCGGAGCGCGTCGCTACCACCGACCTCTTTCATGACGTCGCGCAAGTCGCGCAGCAAAAGAACCTGCGAGTCTTTTTTCTCGGCGCCGCCCACGCCGTGATGAAAGCGGCCGCGGCGCGCGCGCGAGCGCTTTATCCCGATCTCGACATCGTCGGCAGCGAGGGTGGCTATTTGCGGCGCGACGGCGACGACGAGCGTATCATCGCGACCATCAACGCGGCACGGCCGGACATCCTGTGGCTCGGCATGGGCGCGCCGGCTGAGCAATCGTTCGCCGCACGCCACCGCGATCGGCTGCGCGGGGTCGGCCTGATCAAAACGTCCGGCGGATTGTTCGACTTCGTTTCCGGCAAAAATCCGCGGGCGCCGAACTGGTTGCAAGGCGCGGGGCTCGAATGGGCCTATCGCATTTATCGCGAGCCGCGGCGGCTCGCCGGTCGCTACCTCGTGACCAACCCGCACGCGCTGTTCCTGCTGCTGACGCGGACCGAGCGCATGGCCCCTGCCGCTCTTCGATCAGTCCAACGGTAAGTAAACCATTAGTATGCATAGCTGCGTCATGAGCGAAGGTTCCGCGCCCTCCGTGTCCCTGTGCGTGCCGACATTCCGCCGGCCCGATGGTTTGCGTAAACTTTTAGTTTACATCGAGCAGCTGAATTATTGCGGCAAGATCGAGGTCATTGTCATCGACAACGACCCGGACACCCGCGCCGGCGCGGCGGTGGCGCAAGAGATCGCGCGCAATTACCGCTTCCCGCTCGAGGTGCATATCGAGCCGCGCCGCGGTCACACTTATGCCTACGACCAGGCATTCGTGCGCGCCTGCCGGTCGCCGCTGTCCCCCGATTACATCGCCGTGCTCGACGACGACGAATACCCCGATCCGAATTGGCTCATCGAGATGGTGCAGGTCGCGCAGGAATACGACGTCGAAATCGTCGGCGGACCGGTGTTCCCGGTGTTCGACGCGCCCGAGCACTGGCTCGCCAAGAGCGGGCTTTACACGCCACAGCGCTACGCGACCGGACGCGTGCCGATGATCTATGGCGCCGGCAGCATGCTGATCGCCCGCACCACGCTCGAAGACTATCTCGACGAGCCGTTCTTGCACGATTACGCGTTCACCGGCGGCGGCGATGAAGAGTTCTTCCACCGCTGCCGCCTTGATGGCCGCACGTTCGCCTGGGCCGACGCGGCGCTGGTGTTCGAGACCACGCCGCGGTCGCGCACCACGGTCGGTTATCTGCTGCGGCGCATGTTCCGCAAAGGAACCGGCGCCGCGCGCGTCGAGCGCAAATTCGTCTGCACCAAAATCGGCATGCTCCGGCGCTGGATCAAAGGCTTCGGCCTGATCGGCTCCGGCGCGCTGTCTTTGCCGATAGCGGCATTGGGCGGGCGCCCCGCCATCATGCGCAGCCTGATTCTGGCGGCGCGCGGCAGCGGCCGCATCGCCGGAGAGTTCGGCATCTTTTACGAAGAGTATCGCCGGTAAAGCCATGCTCGCCCTGCAAGCACGAGATCCTAATACAAGTTCACTGCCGGAACGCGTCAGCGGCATGGCGTCGCGATTTATTGCGCGCCAGAGCCGCAGCAAAGTTCTGGCGCTGGGTGCGACCGGGCCGCTCGTGACTTTCACATTCGACGACGTGCCGGCTTCGGCCTGCGAAACCGGCGCCCGTATTCTTGAGCGCCATGGCGCACGCGCGACCTTCTACGTTGCCGGCCGCGGTTGTGGCACGACAAACCCCGACGGTCCGCCTTGCGCTTCAATCGCACAGCTGCGAACGGTGTGGGCGAACGGCCACGAAATCGGCTGCCACACCTATTCGCATCCGACAGTCCGGCACATGAGCCTTGAGGCGCTCGGCCTCGAACTCGACCGCAATCGCTCGGTACTGAAAGAGGTCGACCGCAACGTCGAGCTGCGCAATTTCGCTTACCCTTACGGCGACTTTTCCGTTCGCAGCAAACGATATCTGGAAGGGTGTTTCGACTCTTGCCGTTCCGGACACGCCGGAATCAACAGCGGCATCGCCGATCTCGGCGCGCTGCATGCCTGGCCGCTGCAGGAAGAGACGCTCGGCCGCGCCAAGATCGCCGAGCTGATCGCCGAGACCGTGCAGTGTCGTGGCTGGCTGATATTCTTCGGCCACGACGTGGTGGACCGGCCGGGCACCTACGGCATTTCACCCGATCTGCTCGATTTTGGCGTCGCGACCGCCTTGCGCGCCGGTTGCGTCGTCACCACCATTGCCGACAGTCTGGATCGCATCCGGCACGGGGCTGGTCAAAAATGAGCGGCGACCGGTCGCTTGAGGCTTGCAATACCGCCGTGTCGGCGACGGTGCCGAAAGTCACCGTCGTGATCGCCGCCTATAACGCCGACCGGTTCATCCGCAAAACACTCGACAGCGTTTTTGCGCAAAGCCTGGAAGACATTGAAGTCATCGTTGTCGACGACGGATCGATCGATAGCACGCCCCACATCATTCGCTCCTACATCGACCCGCGCCTGACCGTGCTGCGGCAGGAGAACAGCGGAGTGAGCGCCGCGCGCAATGCCGGCTTGGCGATCGCACGCGCGCCCTACATTTTTTTTCTCGACGCCGATGACGTGCTGTTACCGGACGCGCTTGAGAAAATGGCGGAGGCGCTGGATCGCAAGCCCGACCACGTGGCCTGTTATGCGCACCACATGCGGATTGCCGAGGACGATACGGTGCTGTCGACGACCGAGGACCTTCGCTGGAAAATGTTTCCGGCCGAAGACACTTTGCGCGAACTCATCGCCAAGAACTTCATCGTCTGCGGCGCGATCTGCATCAGGACCGAAGCAGCGCGCGCGGTGCACGGCTTCAGTCCGGCGCTCAAGCTCGGCGAGGACTGGGAGTTCTGGTGCCGTCTTGCCGTGATTGGAGATTTTTCCGCGATGCCGGGCTTTGTCGCATTGAAATACCGGCAACGCTTCAACAGCGCCAATTACCGGCTACGCAAGACGCCGCTGCGGCAAAACTTCGACGCGATCGAGGCCGTGTATTCGAATCCGGCGATTCAGCAAAAATTTTCGCGGGCCGAGCTGAGGCGGCGGCGGCGTCTCGCGGAAATCGACGGCTTCTGGGCCGGCGCCCGCAATGCCTATGTGCAGGGACAAAAAATCGCATTCGCCGGTTACCTCATTCTGGGCGCCGTCTGCTATCCGGACAGCATCCTGCGGCCGCGGCTGGTCTATCTGTTTATTCGCGCGCTCGGTCAGCAAGCCAAACCGCCGATCGGCGTGAAAGCGGCCTAGCCCTTGCAAATCGTCGCCGCGCTAGCGCGGCAGGAGGCCGAGTACGGCGCGCGCAAGCCGCCGGCTTTTGCTGGTCTTTTGGCGGCGCGCGTCGGTCCAGTCGATCATGCCGGCGTTGAGGTCGTAGTCGCCGCGCTGTTCCATCGGTATGTCGTCGGCGACGATGCGCGCGATCAGCCGCGGCAATTCTCGATAAAAAAGCTCCGAGCGGTAAGGCGGGTGGAGCGAGTACATTCCCGGTCCGGTGCCGAGAAAATCGATGCGGCAGAGGGCGTGACGCGCCAGCGCGGCGGTGAGCACCACTTCGGCCGGCAACGCCAGCGGCCGTTGGCGGTAGAGGCGCGCGCGCAACCGCTGCATCGCATTCGGCCGCATGATATCCAGCGCGCCGACCCGCGCGTCGAAGCGGCGCTGATCGAGCACGAAAATGCGGGTGCTCACGCCGCTGAATCGGTAAGCCGGATAGGCCGCCGGCAGCCGCTCCGGCGGCACCGGCGCGAAGCGGGTAAAAGGCTTGTGCGGGTTGGCGAGCGAACCGTCCGGGCGCGGCGGCCCCGGCAGCGGCGAGACAAACAGCGCGTCCGGCTCGTTTGCAAACCACTCGATCGCCTCGTCGAGCCAGTGTTGGCTGCCGCCGCCGAACAGCATGTCGCCGTCCATGTGCACCACATAGTCGGCGTCGGCTGTGAGTAGCCCATAAAAATAAGCGTGAAACGGCCCGCCGTCATAAGCCTTCTCGGGATAGTCGCCGCTGGTCGCGAAATAGCGTTGCCGCACAGCCTCGCGGGCGACCGGCGCATAGTCGACTTCGGCCACTTCGAGCTTCGGGAAACGGCGCGCCATGCGTTCGATTTCCGCAAACAGCCGCCGCCGATTTTCCTCGTAAGCGGCGCCGTGGTAGCGGCCGTTGCGGCTGCGTTTGGTGTCGACGGTCAACACCACCCGATCGACTTGTCCGCTCCAGGCCTCGAGCTGATGCTTGAGCGTATGTGCGACAAGCCGCGCGTCGAGCGGATGCAGGTTGATCTGAAGGGCAGAGCGCACCGTCATCGCCGCCTCACGAGCTCCACAGCGAGAAACGGCGCCAGGTCCGCAGCGCCATCGTTGAGGTAATGGTGGTGCGAATGCCGGCGAGGTCGAACAGCAGCGCCGCAACCGCGTACGCAATGCCGCCGGCGGCGGCGACTGCGATGAGCGCCACTATCCCGTGCCCGGGCACCGCCGTTTTTACCGCGTACGTCACCACCGCCATGATCGCGGTGGCCGCAAAGACGCGCGCCATGCCCCAACCGTTGAAAGGAATCGGGAAGGCGCGGCGCGACAGCAAAAGGCCGATGACGATGCCGAGCGCTTCCGCCGCCACCGCCGCCACCGCGGCGCCGGTCAGTCCAATAGCGAAGGTCAACGGCAGCAGCAGCGAAATGTTGATGATCAGCACCGAGGCGTCGTGAACGACCTGCAGCATCGGCCGTTCGGCTAACTGAAAACTGACTTGCAAATAAAACTGGTTGAATGCACCGCATACGCGCCCGACCGCCAGCAACGGCAACAGGGCTATGACGCCGGTCTGAAACTCCGATCCCAACAACGTCCCCGCCACCAGATTGGCGCTGATGCTGAGCCAGACCGCGGCCGGAGCGATCAAGGCCAGCAACAGCTCAGCGCCCTCTTTCAGGCGCTCGCGGGTCGCCGCCGGGCCCTTTTCGGCCATGCTGCGGAAGGTGATCGGAAACAGCGCCGAAGCGACACTGTTACCGAACAGGTTGGTGATCTGCCGCGGCAGATCGGCGGCAAGGCCGTAGCAGCCGGCGGCGCTTTCGCCGAGCAGATAGGCGACGCCCAGCCGGTCCAACGCGTTATGCAGCGCGATCACCAGCGCGCCCATCGAGAATGGCATGCCGTAGCGGATGAATTGCACGAGCCGCGGCGCCGCGAAGTTCCGCAATGAGCGCAGCGGATTGGCCTGCACGCTCAAAACGTTGGCGATCAGAAAGCTCGAGCCGAATCCGAACAGCAAACCCAGGCCGCCGCCGCCGAACCGGATGGCGGTGTAGCCGAGCGTCAGGCCCAGCAGGCTGCGCAACAGCGAAATGGTGGCGAAACGCAGCGCGTTGAGCTGGGCGCGCTTGAACTCCATGCTGATGTCGAAGGCGGTGTTGGTCAGCGCCACGAACACGCTGGCCATGATCAACCCGATCCCGATCGACGGGCGAAAAATAAGGAGCGCGATCGGCAACAGAGCGGCCAGTACGACAACGGTCAGACCGTAGGCGGCGGCGGCATCCGCGTGCATGTCGAGCTCGGGCGACCGCGCCTGAAAGCGTGCGACCGACAGCCGCACCCAGGTGAAGAACAGCGCGGAGACAATCGCCGCGATGCCCATGCCGACGACGTAGACACCGTACTCGGCCGGCGTCAGAAGATGCGTGTAGAGAATAAGCGCGAAAAAGCCAACGATCGCCGGCATCAGATGGGCGCCCACATAGATCAGCGTGTATGGGTTCATCATCGGCGGGCCACCTTATGCTTCGACACGTCGCTCGACCCCGCTCGAACCCAAATCAAATGCCGACCCACAGCGCCGCGACTACACATAGGTCAAATTTATGCGGCATCGAGTTAAAAACCCTGGTTATGCATGACGTCGTTAATTAACCGAAGCGCGCCAGCAGACAACGCCGCGAGAAAGTTAACCAACAGTTGACGGGTCTGTGTTGAAGTCAGGTCACTGCCGACTATCTGAGCGCAGAGCGTGACGGCGGCCAGTCGTTCTGTCCGCGTCACGACGCCCTTTTGTAAGATCGCATTGTTGCCGATGTCGCTGCCCAACGAAGAGATAACGGAACGCAAGGCCATTCTGCTGTTCTATCAGGAGGCCGAGTCCGACAAGTTCGTCAAATACGACCGTTATCTCAAACGGCTGGTGCGGCCGCTGTACAATCTGACGCACCATCGTCGCAAAAAAACCGGCTACGGCGTCTGCTGCGAGATGCTGACCCGCGCGCTCGAGCAGGCGGGTTGGACGGTGCGGCTCAACGATTACGCCACCGCCCGCAGGCATCCGGACTATCCGGTCGGGCTGATCGGCGGACCCGAACTGATCGAGCGATGGACGCTGCCCAATCCGGCGGTTCTGGGTCCGGCGCTCTACGATCACCCGATGCTGGCGCCGCATTTGATGGAGGATCCGCGGTTTCGCATTTATTTGCTGTCATCGCAATGGATTCACGATTTTTATTCCCGCTATTACGGCGCGGCCTGCGCGCAGTGGTATGCGGGCATCGATACGACGGAATGGCCTGACACCAAAGCGCACGCCAAGGACGTCGACTTTCTGATCTACGACAAGATCCGGTGGAACCACGAGCAGTTCGAATCGAGCCTGCTCAAGCCGATCCAGGACACCTTGGAGGCGCGCGGCTTTCGCGTTGAGACCATTCGTTACCTGTTCCACGACCACGCGACCTATCGGCACCTTCTCGAGCGCTCACGCGCCATGGTGTTTCTGTGCGAGCACGAGACGCAGGGGATCGCCTATCAGGAAGCAATGGCGTCGAACGTGCCGATTCTGGCCTGGGACAACGGCTATTGGCTCGACCCGTTGTCGCGTCAATTCGAGAAGGCGATGGTGCCGGCGTCGTCGGTGCCGTTCTTCTCGCCCGATTGCGGTGAACGGTTTGCCCACTGGACCGGTTTTGTGCCGGCGTTGGAGCGCTTTCTGGCCCGATTGCCGGACTTAAAGCCGCGGCAATATGTGCGCGAGCATCTGTCGCTCGAACGCTCGGCGCAAATTTACGCGGGGCACTATTTTTCGCTGCTCAACCCGAGGCGCGCCGCCGCCCCCGAGGCGCCGGCGCCTATGCGGCCGGCTTTATCTGCTGTTTTGCCGGGCGCAAAAGTTTGAGCCCCATGGCGACTTTGTCGCCGAGATTTTTCTGCGACAGGCAGGTGAAGAGACAAAGCGTTTCGCAAGCGATGGTCTCCTTGCGTCGCTGAGCGCCTTCCTCGCCGTACCAGATTTCGCGCGCCGTCTGCGTGCGCACATTGCCGATCGGCGGAAAGTTCCAGCACACCTCAACGCGGCCGTCGCAGCGGATGAAGAAATTGCGCATGCCGACCCGGCACGGCATCACCTCGCGCGGCGCCTTTTCGCGGCGGAAATGGTTCGGCCACAGATTGAGGAGAAGCTCGCTGTTGAGGATCGGCGCGCCGGCGCGTTTCATCTCGATCAGGCGGTCTTTCACCGCGATCAAATCATCGAGCTCCTCGGGTCCGATCCAGAACTCGCCCTTCGCCTCTTCGGTATGCTGCTCGACCGGCTGCATGTTGAGCGCAGTGGCCCCGATGTTGCGCACCCACTCGACCAGCTCCGGCAGCTGCCGGTAATTGAGCCGATGCACGACCGCCTTGACGATAATCGGAAAATCGACGCCGTATTTCGCTCGCGCCCGCGCCACATGGCCGATGCCGGTGACGATATCCCTGAGCGAGTTGTCGATGCCGCGCGAATAGTCGTGAATCTTGGCGTCGTGCGAGTCGACCGAGATGTTGACGTTGAATGGTTTGGCGGCGACCGTCCAATCGGCCACCTTCTCGTTGACGAAGGCGGCGCCATTGGTGGTGACGCCCCATTTCAATCCCTGTTCGCCGCAGAACGTGATGAGATCGACGAAGCCCTTTTTGATGTAGGGCTCGCCGCCGGCGAATTCGATGTGAAAGTGGCCGATGAAGTCTTTCAGATCGAGCAGCGCCTTCTTCCAGTCGTCGATCGACATATCCTTGCTGTAATTCGGCCGCCGCCAATACTCGCAATAGCGGCACTTGTAATTGCAGCGCTCGATGACTTCGCCGTAGATCGATATCGGCACGGTTACGTCGCGCCCGGTGCGCAAATAAATTTCTTCGGCGACCGCATTGCGGACGTGGTGAGCGCCAAGGCGCGTCAGCTCGAGGACATTCACGACTTACCTCGTCGATGAGAGAAATCCGGTTGCTTGCATGGTCCCACAGGACGCCACCATTCCGAAGCAATTGCCGGCATAAAGGTTAACCAAATCAATTATGTGCACGGTCGCTGCCGGGCACTTAAATGACGTTTTCGGAGTTCGTATTGGCGCAAACGGCGCGCGTTGCGCGCCGGCCGGCACGGCCGCAATCATCGAGCGGAAACCATGATCTCACGCCGAAACGCGTTGCTGGGCGGTGCACGTCTGATCGGTGCGCTCGCCGGCGGAATTGTTCCCGGACTGGGCGCCGGCGCGGCGTCGGCGGCAACGTCCGCGGCCGGGACAACGCGCCGCATTCCTTACGGCGCCTGCGTAAATTTCACGCCGTTCCTGAACGAAGCCGAATACCGCATTGCTTTCGAAACCTACTGCCAGCAGGTGACGCCGGAATACGGTCTGTTCTGGGGCTACCTGCGCCCGACCCGCAATCAATTCGTCTTCGATTATGCCGACAAGGTGCTCGCCTTTGCCGACCTCAACGAAATGACCATGCGCGGCCACACGCTCGTGTGGTACGGCGCGATGCCGGATTGGACCAAACAAATCGGCAGCGCCGCGGAAGCCGAGCGCGAGCTTACGCTGCATATCGAAAAAGTCGTCGGCCGCTATCGCGGCCGCATCAAAACCTGGCAGGTCGTCAACGAGCCGATCGATGACGTCAAAGACGGCGCCGCGGGCTTGCGTCCTTCGATTTGGCTGCAGCAGCTCGGCCCGAAATACCTCGACATGGCGTTTCGCCTGGCGCACCAGGCCGATCCGGCCGCCGAGCTGTTGATCAACGAATACGACGTCGAATGCGTCGGCGCTTCTTATGCCGCGCGGCGGCAAGCGCTGCTGACGTTGGTGCGCGAACTTCTCGCACGCGGCGTGCCGCTGCACGGCGTCGGCCTGCAAGGTCACATCCAGGGCAAGTATGAGATCGACGACGACGGCGTTTCCAGTTTCGTGTCCGAGATCAAGTCGCTCGGCCTTTCGGTTCACGTCACCGAGCTCGACGTGATCGATAAAGAATTCGCCGGGCCGATCACGGTGCGCGACGCGATGGTGGCGGGGCGTGCGTACGATTTCCTCAACGCTATCTTTGCCGCCGAACGGCCTTCGGCGATCGGCACCTGGGGCATTACCGACCGTTACACCTGGGTCCCGACATGGAATAAGCGGGCTGACGGGCTCGCCAATCGCCCACTACCGCTTGACGATCATTACCGACCCAAGCCGCTGTGGTCCGTAATCGACTATTTCTGTCAGAAAGCCCCCTGATTCCGGCGTATTTTGCGCTGCGCAACAAGGCGTTCTTGCCGACCCGCGCATACCGCCCGGTCGTCAATCTGAGGGGCGATTTTCATCCAGCTGTCACAAACCACGCGCAAAGATGTGGCCGCTTTCAGCCAATGAGGGGGTGTCATGAGTGAAGCCGTTCTGCCCGGTTCAATCGAACCCGCGGCGCATAAGGGACCCGATCTTTCTGGCGCCATTAATCCCATCACCGGCATCATTTTCGGAGGGGTTATCGCCGCCGTCCTGCTGTTTGTCGCCTACAGCATTTGGACCGACGTGAGCGCCAGTGGCGCACGCGTTACGACGCTGGCGCCGTTTCTTCTGCTTTTCGTTGCCCTGTTGATCGCGCTGGGCTTTGAATTCGTCAACGGCTTCCATGACACGGCCAATGCGGTCGCGACCGTCATCTATACGCGCTCGTTGCCGGCGAATTTCGCCGTGGTCTGGTCCGGCATGTTTAATCTCGCCGGTGTGCTCGCTTCCTCGGGCGCGGTTGCCTTCGGCATCATTTCGCTGCTGCCGGTCGAACTGATCCTGCAAGTCGGCTCAAGTGCCGGTTTCGCCATGGTGTTCGCCCTGCTGATCGCGGCGATCATCTGGAATCTTGGGACCTGGGCCTTCGGCCTGCCGGCCTCGAGTTCGCACACCCTGATCGGGTCGATCATCGGCGTCGGCGTTGCCAACGCCCTGCTCCATGGCCGCAGCGGCACTTCCGGCGTTGATTGGAGCAAGGCCAAGGAAGTCGGTGAGGCGCTCTTGCTCTCCCCGCTGTTCGGCTTCGCTCTGGCTGCCGCCTTGTTGTTGCTGTTGAAAGCCGTCGTGCGCGTGCCCGCGCTGTATGCCGAGCCGAAGGGCAATCAGCCGCCGCCGTGGTGGATCCGCGGCATCCTGATCCTCACCTGCACGCTGGTCAGCTTCTTCCACGGCTCCAATGACGGTCAGAAGGGCATGGGCCTGATCATGCTGATCCTGATCGGCACCGTGCCGACCGCCTACGCGCTCAATCGCGCGTTGCCCGACGGCCAGCTGCAGCTCTTTGCCCAGCGGTCGGCGGCCGCAAGCGCGGTGATCGAGCAGAAGGCCTCGGGATACACGGTGCTCGGTAATCCACGGCCGGAGGTGACCGCCTACGTCTCCAGCCACACGCTCAACGAGGGCACCTACCCGTCGCTGGCGGTTCTGGTGAAGGATATCTCCGACCAGATCAGCAAATACGGCTCGATTTCGAAGATGCCATCAGAAGCGGTCGGCAACACCCGTAACGACATGTATCTGGCGTCTGAAGCCATCCGCTTCCTGATGAAAGACAAAGGCAGCGATCTCAAGCCCGACGAAGTCAAAACGCTCAATGCCTATAAGCTGTCGCTTGACGAGGCGACCAAGTTCATCCCGACCTGGGTCAAGGTGGCGGTCGCCATCGCGCTTGGCCTCGGCACGATGATCGGTTGGAAGCGCATCGTCGTCACCGTCGGCGAAAAGATAGGCAAGACCCATCTAACCTATGCGCAGGGTGCTTGCGCCGAAATCACGGCCGCAGCCACGATCGCCGCGGCCGACATCTATGGCTTGCCGGTCTCGACCACGCACGTGTTGTCGTCGGGCATCGCCGGCACCATGGCGGCCAACGGCTCGGGGCTGCAGCTCTCGACCGTGCGCAATATCGCGCTTGCCTGGGTGCTGACGCTTCCGGCGGCAATGGGGATCTCCGGCTTCCTGTACTGGGCATTCGCGTCGATCTTCTAAGCGGCGCACAAGCGAAACGCCGTCAATCGATCAAGGGCGCCGGAGCGATCCGGCGCCCTTAGTCTTTCGCGGCGCCTGGTTTTTTGGAACAAATAGCCGGAGACCGCAAATTTGTTGCCGCGCTGCATTGCACAACGCTAGAAGCTTAGCTTCTTAGACACTCCATTGTGAATACGGAACTGCCGGGTGGCACTCGTTGCCGGTAGCATCGCCGCGCCCGGATTGCGATAATGCAAAAAGAAATTGTTTCAGGCGGTGGGCCCGTCGCGTTCAGGGGAGGTCAGCTGAGAGGAGGCGTTCGATGTCGTATTCTCACCTTCTGGTCGGCGCGACCGCGCGACCGGTGCGCCTGGAAGTCAGGCACATCACGCCAAGCGATTTGTGGCAGGCCTTGGCCGAAGGCTTCAGCGATTTCGCTGCAATCCCCAGTCACGCCATCTTCCTCTGTGTGATTTATCCGCTGCTCGGTCTGCGGCTGATCTCGCTGGCATCGGGCTATTCGGCGGTGCCGCTGGCATTCCCACTTGCTGCCGGATTTGCGCTGATCGGACCGTTCGCCGCGGTTGGGCTTTACGAACTGAGCCGCCGCCGCGAAGCCGGGCTCGACATCAGCTTCAATCACGCCTTCGACGTGGTGCGTTCGCCGTCGTTCGGCGCCATCCTCCTTCTCGGCCTTTTGCTGATGGCGATCTTCCTCGTCTGGCTCGCCGTCGCCCAAGCGATCTATGTCGCCAACTTCGGCTACACCGCGCCGGCCTCCGTCGGGCAATTCGTCGACGAGGTGTTCACCACTCGGGCAGGGTGGCGCCTGATCGTCGTCGGCACCGGCACCGGCTTTCTGTTCGCGGTCGTGGTGCTGACCATCACCGCCATCTCTTTTCCGCTGCTGCTCGATCGCGACGTCGGCGCGGCGGTGGCGCTGTTGACCTCGATCCGCGTGGTTGCCGCGAATCCGCTCACCATGGCGTTGTGGGGTTTCATCGTCGCGGCGCTTTTGGTCTTGGGCTCGACCCCCTTTTTCCTAGGCCTTACCGTTGTGATGCCGGTGCTCGGTCACGCCACCTGGCATCTTTATCGCGAGGCGGTGAACGCCGACGCCGCACCGCGGGCGGACTTTCCGCCGCCGGCAAAGACGCAGCGTTCGGCG
>Ga0181525_10000270_pt1 | contig 46772 bp, 38 predicted proteins | sample PEATcosm2014_Bin_48_FD_121100 | JGI IMG/M metagenome (GOLD analysis project Ga0181525, IMG submission 121100) | Peatland microbial communities from MTU Mesocosm Facility, Houghton, MI, USA - PEATcosm2014_Bin06_10_metaG | ecosystem: Environmental > Terrestrial > Soil > Wetlands > Peat | place... | reverse complement strand
CGGCGCAGGCGCGGCCACGGGCGTTTCGGCTTTATCGTTCCGCTGCGGCAGCGGATGGGAACGCAGCGGCGCGGCAACATCGGGCAGATCCGCCGCCAGGCGCTGGATCACTTGCAACGGCGGCGACAAATGGTGGGCCAACCGCGCTGCCACGGCCGCGCGGGTCGCGACATCCACGCCGTCAAGCAGCCGCAACGCCAATTCGGTGTAATGTCGCTCTTCGTCCGGCGAGTGCGTTAGCTTCTGTACATAGAGATCGGTCAGCACACGCAGCAGCGTGGGTCGCATATCGGCGTGGCCGCGCAATCCGAGATCGGCAAGTTCGATACTGAACAGGCTTCCGCTTTCCATAACGCGTGGGCTCGATCGCAACAGGTGACCTGACGGCTGATTTCGACCGCAGCCTAAGTCGCGCGCGTTAGCGGAGCGTTAACCTTGCATGCCGCTTAATCATGGCGATGCCGATTTCCGCGCATCGGGGCAGAACGCCCCATTGCCGGCGGCAGAGGAAAGCGGCTGGTGGCTGATATTATCAAATTCCCGGACGAGGGGCGGATCGTGCGCTTCGGCCGTGGTGACGGAGCGGACGAGTCCGCGACGATCATCATTCTGCCCGTGATCCGGATTGAGCGATATGCCGATCCGCATGCCGAGGCGGCCGAACCCCACACGAATCCGCCGGCGGAAAACGGTGGCCGTCGACGGGCAAGGCGACGCTGAACGGTTGTGTGTGATGTCGTCGCGTGATCGGTGCCGACGCGAGACAAAGCCGCCGTCGGCCGTTTTTGTCGCCGTCTTTGCGCTAGTCGCGCTCTCGGGGTGCTCCAGCATCGGCGATTTCGGCCGGCTGAGCGATCCGCTCGTCACCGACGACATTCATGCTTGGGTCGGCGAGGAGGCGGCGGCGCGCGCGGGCGCGCCAATCTCGGCCTATAATCTCACCGATGATGAGCGCACGCTGCGCGATCTCGCCTTTCCCTTGATCGAGCCATCCTATGACCGGCAGCGCTGGGACGCCGTGGTGTACGAGAACGGCACCAAAAAATCTTTCCAGCGCGAATTGTGGGCGTTCGATCAGACAGCGTATTACCGGCATCTGCAAGGCGAGCTCTTGCGCTCGAGCGCGGCGCGCTACAATCAATTGATCGATGATATCCGCAACGACATCGTGCGCATCGAGCCATTCTTTATGAGCGCGCGTAACGTCGTCGACCTCGATCGGCGGCGGCAGGCCAGCATGGAGCATATCGCCTCGCTCAGTCCCGCCGAGCGGGTCAACGCGGTAGCCCGGATCGGCGAGAACAGCTTGGTAATCGCCTGGGTGCGCAATTCGCTGGACCAGCGCTGCGCCAGCTATCGCTTCGCGCTGGAACATCTGGCGGTCGCCGAGCCGCTGCCGGCCGCAGCCGATGCGGATCGCCTGCTGACCCAATTGCAGCAACAGATCGAGGCCAACCCGGTCGTGGTCGCCGCGCCGCGTCTTGTGCCGGTCGCCGTCGCCGCGGGACCGGCGGCGGTCGCCAAATAATTCACTGCACGGGTTGAATACTGCAGGTCGCGGCGGCGAGAGCGCCACGCACCATCGGCATGAGGCCCGGCTCGGGCGCCAAGGCGCGCAGCACGATCAGTCCCATCGTGCCCGGCGAGTCGATAATCAGCCGGTCAGCCGCGGTCACGTCTTCTTCCTCGGGGACTTCCGCATGCTGCTCCGGCGTCATCAGATCGAGTTCGATCGAACGTCGGCCGGCGGCGCGATCGTTGATCGCGTAATAGGCGACGCTCTTGCGGGTATAGAAAGTGACCGAGGTATAGGCCTGGCTCACCGGGGCGTGGAGCTTAAGCGAGCCGCCGGTGAGATCGTAGCGGCACACCGCCTGGGCAAAAGCCGGATCCATGAACGGCATGATGGCGGTATCGGCCGTGGGTGAGGTGAGGGGAACCATGGTGTTGACCGGGGCCATCGGCACGAGCCGCGAATAGGCATCCTGCTTCGCCGCCTGCGGCATCACCAGCACAGTCGAGAGATGCACGATGCCGCCGAGTAGGATGGCGGCGAGTATCCATAGCAAGACGCGGACCATCAACAACCCTTCCGTACGATCGCCGGCATCGGACCTTCCTTGGCCGTCCTCGTCGCGACGCCGATCGGCGTGTCGTAAAGGCGCCAGACCAGCACGAATTGCTCGATGCCTCCGGTCGGGAGCCAATTGCCGGAGCGCGCCAGCGGCGCAACCGTAATGGCGAAGCGGCCTTCGCTGTCGCGGACGATTTCCTCGCTGGTGAAGCCGTGCCGGTCGATCGCGTTCGCGACCAGCCGTCCCTCCGGATCGTAAAGCGTGACCGTCCAATAACGCGCGGCCGGTGTCATGCCGCTAATCGCGAAGCTGCAGCGACCGTCGAAATTATTTCCCTGATCGTCGGTATGGGCAAAGAACGCCACGCCATCGCCCATGCCGATCGGCAATTCGCCGCTGCGCGCAATGTTGGCGCGGGCATAGGGATCGATATCGACCGATCCGCTTTTCGGCCACGCCGTCCAGGCGCCGATCGTCAGCGAGCCGAAGGCGACGCCGCGCGTGATCGTGAACCAGGTCGCCCCGAGCCCGAGAGCGGCCGCGATCAAGAGCGTGAAACACGATCCGAATAGCAGGCGCATGGTTGAAATCTATTCGCCGCGCGGAGCCGCGGCGGTGCCATGGTCGGCCGCCGCCGCGAAAGTGTCCGTCCGATTGTCAGCACCTTTGCCGGCCGGGAGCGCACCGAACGATCCGGCGGGTACCCCCTCAGCGGTGAGCGCGCGGTCGGCGTCATCTAAAAGCTGCTCGAGATGGACGAGCGTATCGGTGCCCTTGCGCGTCAGCAGGACCGCGTGCGGCTCCTCGGTGCCTTGGAACGACGTATCGGTCATGGTCGGGGCATGTTCGGGCGGTGGCAGGCCGGGCAGCGGCCGCAATTCGATGCCCTGATGCGCGTAAGTCATGATGTTGTGCCAAGTCATCGCCGGCAATGTGCCGCCGGTCATGCGCTTGGTCGGTGAATAATCGTCGTTGCCCATCCAGACGGCGCCGACGAAGTTGCCGGTGTAGCCGACGAACCACGCGTCGCGCCAGCTATTGGTGGTGCCGGTCTTGCCGGCGGCCCGGATGCCGTCGAGTTGTGCGCGCTTTCCGGTGCCGTTCTCGACCACCGAGTTCATCATCTTGATCATGTCGAGCGCGACTTGCGGACTGATCACCTGCTTGGGTTTCGGGCCGTCGCGATCGAATCGCCACACCAGCTGGCCGGTCCCGGTGCGCACTTCCAGCGCCGCATGCGGCGCCACCGCGCGCCCGAGATTGGGGAAGGTCGCATAGGCGACGGCATGCTCGAACACATAGACTTCGTCGGCGCCGATCGGCAGCGAGGGCGTATCCGGCAGCGGCGCATGAATGCCGAAATTGCGCGCGGTCTGCACGATCATGGCGCGGCCGAGCTTGGGATTGCCGTTGCCGAGCATGATCGAGAGCTTGACGGGAATGACGTTGATCGAATGCGTGATGGCTTCGAGCAGCGTCACCGGGCCGGAATAGCCGCCGGAATAATTGTGCGGACACCAATTGCCGATACACACCGGAGAATCGTCAACGACGGTGGTCGGTTTGAAGCCGTTCGCCAAAGCGGTGGCGTAAACGTACGGTTTGAACGAGGACCCGGGCTGGCGCAACGCGTCGGTGGCGCGATTGAACTGGCTCGCGCCGTAATCACGCCCGCCGATCATGGCACGGATGCCGCCGTCGAGGTCGGCGAACACGGCCGCCGATTGGCTGGCGCCGTAATCGTGCCCGTATTGGCGCAGTTCGGATTCGATTTCGTGCTCGGCATAGCGCTGCATATTCAGGTCGAGCGCCGTACGCACCACGAAATAGCGGTCGTTGACGGATTTCGGGAACGTATCGACGAGCTTGCGCATCTCATCGAACGCGAAATCCAGGTAATAGTTCGGGGCGTCTTCGGTGGTGCGGTCGATCGGGGTCGCCGGATTACGCCGCGCGCCGTAGACTTGGCCCTCGGTCATGAAGCCATTATCGACCAGATTATCGAGCACGACATTGGCGCGCGCGCGCGCGGCCGGCAGGTTAACGAGCGGCGAGAATTTGGTCGGCGCTTTGAACAGGCCGGCGAGCATCGCCGCCTCGGGCAGCGTGACGTCGCGCACCGATTTGCCGAAATAATATTGCGCCGCCGCGTCGACACCGAAGGCGCCGCCGCCAAGATAGGCGCGGTCGAGATAAAGCTTCAGGATCTCGTTCTTGCTCAGATGGGCTTCCAGCCACAGCGCGAGAAAGGCTTCATTGATTTTGCGCTCGTAGGTGCGCTCGTTGGACAGGAACAGGTTCTTGGCGAGCTGCTGGGTGATGGTCGAGCCACCCTGGACCACGCCGCCGGCTTGAGCGTTCGTCATCAGCGCGCGGAAGGTACCTTCGAAATCGATGCCGAAATGCTCGTAGAAACGGCGATCCTCGGTCGCCAGCACGGCCTTGATCAGATGATCGGGAAACTCGTCGAGCGGCACCGATTCGTTGTGCTTGATGCCGCGGCTGCCGATTTCATTGCCGTAACGGTCGAGGAAGGTGACCGCGAGATCGGATTTCTTCAGCCAATCGTCATCGGACGTTTGCCGGAAGGCCGACATGCCGAGCGCCAGCATGAGAAGAAGACCGCCGGTTCCAAGCGTCGCCATCTCCGACAGCGGCTCGACCAGGACCCAGCGCCGCCAGCCGGCGACATGGGCGCGGTCCATGAATTCCGTGAAACGCTCGTAGATTTCGCGCGTCCATTTCCCGGCCTGGAACACCGCGGAATCGATCCGCGCGTCGAGATCGAGCAGCAGCCGCTTGAATTTGGGCCGCCAGTCGTCGCCCGGATCGGGGAACATGTCCGTCACAACTGCGCGCTCCGGAAATCGAACGTAACCACGAAACCTGACCTTCTAGCCGACCCAGCCTGTGGCGGCCAATTCGACTTGACCCTGTTTAATGGACTGCGTGGCGGCGGCCAATGCGGCCGCAGCCATAGGGTGAATGGAAATTGGGGGTAAATTTGGCATAGGGTTGCGGTATTCGGAGAACGGCATGGCGATAACCGGCGGCGATCCCGACGAAGTTCCATTCTGGCAGCGTAAGCCATTGGAACAAATGACGGATTCGGAATGGGAGAGTCTTTGCGACGGCTGCGGCAAATGCTGCCTTAACAAGCTTGAGGAAATCGAAGGGGATGGGCGGACCTTTTACACCGATGTCGGCTGCCGGCTTTTGGACGGGCAGACCTGCCGCTGCGGCGACTATGCGCACCGGCTCGAACAGGTCGACGATTGCGTACGATTGACGCCGCAGAGCCTCAAAGAGATCAACTGGCTGCCGCCGTCTTGCGCCTATGTGCGGCTCGCCGAGGGCAAAGACCTGTACTGGTGGCACCATTTGGTCTCCGGCGATCCCGAAACGGTCCACATCGCCGGTGCCTCGGTGCGCGGCCGCGTCGGCGCCTCGGAGGTGGACGTGCCCGACCGCGACCTCGAAGACCACATCGTCAACTGGCCGCTTAAATTGCCGAAGCGTGCGCTCCGCCGGCGATAGACCGGCTTCCTTTCCTCCACCGGCACCCCTGGTCTGCGCCGAAGGCGGTTGCCACGGCGCCCGGCGTCGGCCAAGTCAGGCAACGGCTCAATACGATGACAAGCGAGATTACCCCCGACGACACCGCCAAACTCGGTCCCGCTCCAGCGGGCGACGACGCTCGCCCGGGCGGCGTGCCGGTCCCAACGGAATCGTCCGAGCCGGGTGGCGTGCGTGCGGCAGCGCCGCTCGACCACGCGGCGGTTCGCACCATCGTCGCCGGCATCATGCTGGCGATGTTTCTCTCCGCGCTCGAACAGACCATCGTCGCGCCGGCGCTGCCGGCAATCGGCAAGAGCCTTGGCGGCATCGACGATCTGTCCTGGGTGGTGACCGCGTATCTCTTAGCCGCGACGGCGGCGACTCCATTGTTCGGAAAGCTCTCCGACATCTATGGCCGGCGCACCATTCTTCTGACTGCTATCGGAATTTTTATCGGCGGCTCGGTCGCCTGCGCGCTGGCGCCGACGATCTCGATGCTGGTGCTGGCGCGCGGCCTGCAAGGCATCGGCGGCGGCGGACTATTGCCGATTTCTCAGACGATCATTGCCGATCTGCTATCGCCGCGCGAACGCCCGGTGGTGCAGGGCCGTACCTCGATCATGTTCATGAGCGCCAGCATTCTCGGTCCTGTGCTGGGCGGCTTGCTGACCGACCACCTGCATTGGTCATTCATTTTCTGGATCAACCTTCCGCTCGGCGCCGTCGCGCTGATCGTAACCGCGCGCACGCTTCGCCGCCTGCCGCGCCACGATCGCCCCCACAAACTGGACATGATCGGCGCCGCACTTATGGTTGGTGCCGCGCTTTCGCTGATGCTTCCACTGTCATGGGGCGGCACGCATTATCCTTGGGATTCGTGGCGGATCGTTACTTTGCTCGCGAGTTCGGTCGCTTTGTGGGTGCTATTTGCCATCCGGCTCCTGACCGCGCGCGAGCCGTTCATTCCGCTGGCGATCCTGCGCGGCCGCGTAACGAGCACGATCACCTGCGCCGCCTTTTTCTCAATCGGCACCATAATCGGCATTACGATTTACACGCCGCTCTATTGCCAAACGGTGCTCGGCGTTTCGGCGAGCGTTTCCGGATTTGCGCTGATCGCGTTCATGGTCGGCGCCGTCGTCGGCGCGCAGCTCACCGCGCGGCTGATGGTCCACCTGACGCGATATTTGCGCGCACCGATGCTGGGATTGCTGATCGCGATCGGGACGCTTGGCGTTCTCGCTGCCGATCCGGCGGGCTACTCGCTTGCCGAAGTCGGAGGCCTGCTGTTCGCGCTCGGCTGTGGGGTCGGACCGATGTATCCGGTGAGCACGGTCCTGATGCAAAACGAGGTCAAGCCGCACCAGCTCGGCACCGCGACCGGGACGCTGAACTTCTTTCGCACACTCGGCGGCGCCATCCTCGTCGCGGTGTTCGGCGCGATCGTGTTGGCCGGTGCCCGTGACAGTTCCGGCATCATGACGCTGGAGAGGCTCGCGGCAAACCACGGCGATATGGCGCCGGCCTTTCACTGGGTGTTCATCGCCGCCGCCGTCTGCCTGGGGATTTCTCTTGCCTGCCTGTTTGCGGTCGAAGAGCGGCCGCTGCACGGCCCGGTGCGGTTGAGCGAGGAGCCTGCGGAATAGACCGAATATATGGTTGCGGCATGGCTGCCCCGCGCGGCGCGCCTTGTGCCGGCGTGCGCCTGGCGTAAAGCTTGAGACCAGCGGGGGGCGGCGTGTCAATCACGGTAGAATCGGATCGCCATAGCGCGGGACCTGTGGTGCGAGCGGCGGAGTCTGGACCGCCGCCGTCTGCCAGCCCGCGGCCGGCCGCTGAGAAAAGACTCGGCAAGCGCGAAGTTCTCACCATCATCAGCGGTCTGGCGCTGGCGATGTTTCTGTCGGCGCTGAACCAAACCATCGTGGCCACCGCGCTGCCGACCATCGGCCGGGCGTTCGACGACTTCGAAAATCTGTCCTGGGTCGTCATCGCCTATCTGTTGACCTCGACGTTGGTGGCGCCGCTCTACGGCAAGCTCAGCGACATTTACGGCCGGCGTGGCATGATGCTCATGGCGCTCGGCATCTTCATGGCAGGGTCCGCGGCGTCCGCCGCCGCGCCGAGCATGCTGATGCTGATCCTTGCGCGCGGACTGCAAGGCATTGGCGGCGGCGGCATCGTGCCGCTTTCGCAGTCGATCATCGCGGACGCGGTGCCGCCGCGCGAGCGCGGCTATTATCAAACCTACACCGGCGCCGTCTGGATCATCGCCGGCGCCGGCGGGCCGGTGCTCGGTGGCCTCATCGCCGAGCATTTGCATTGGTCGGTGATTTTCTGGCTCAACGTGCCGCTGACATTTATCGCGGCGCTGTTGTCGCATCGCCAGTTGAAATTGCTGCCGCGCCATCAGCGTGCGCACAAGATCGACGTCGTTGGCGGCGCACTGATGATGGCTGCCGCGACCGCATTATTGCTGGCGCTGACATGGGGCGGCACGCGCTATCCGTGGCTGTCACAGCAGATCTTTATCCTGATCGCTGTTGCCGGATTACTGACGGCGAGCTTCATTTGGTGGGTGCTGCGGGTGCCGGAGCCGTTTTTGCCGATCGCCGTACTCAACAATCCGGTGATGCGGTTCGGTTCGTTGACCTCGGCCTGCTCGCAGGGCGTCTCCATCGGGCTCACCATCTTCGTTCCCCTGTATTATGAACTGGTGCACGGGCTGTCGGCGAGCGCTTCCGGTCTCGCGCTTATCCCGATCATGATGATGATTACGCCGGGCTCCTTCATGTCGAGCCGCGCCATGCTTTACATGACGCATTACAAGCGCGTGCCGATCGTTTTACTCGGGCTTGGCGTCGTCGCGGTGGGCTGGCTCGCGCTCGATCCGCTTATGTCGGTTTGGGGAGTCGTTGTAGTGATGTGCGCTGTCGGTCTTGGCGCCGGCAGTTCCTACCCGACGGTCACCGTTTCGATCCAGAACGCGGTCGCGCATCATCAAGTCGGCATTGCCATGGGAACGATGAATTTCTTCCGCGCGCTGGCGAGCGCCTTCGTGGTGGCGGTGATGGGCGCGATCATGCTGGCCGGTCTCGGCACGGCGCCGCAGCGCGGCGCGATTTCGGCAACCGTCGTTACGGTCGCTGCGAGTGCGCCGGTGAGCCAGTTTGCCCACACGTTCAGTTGCATTTTTGCTGTTGCGGCCGGGTTTCTGCTGATCGGCATGATTGCGCTTATCGCCATGGAGGAACGACCGCTGCGGGCGACGGTCATGGTGATGCCGTCACGCGAGTCACAGGCGGAAGCCGCCGAGTAGCGCACGGGCTACGGTGCAAGCGGTGAGCCGAGCGCCCGCGCCGTATCGAGGATCCATTGGCGATAGCGCGCCAGCGGCGTGATCCCGGTCAGCCCGCCGCAGCCGCCGCTCAAATTCGGTCCGGTCGACCAACTCACCACGCCGATGATCGAGAGCGTACCGTTCTCGTTGCGGAAAGCCGGCGCGCCGGAATCGCCGGCGCAGGCGCCGAGGCCGGCGGTCAGTCCCTTGGTTGCCGGATCGAACAGCCGGATCTGCAGCGTTCCGGGCTGGCCAGTGACAACAAGTATCGCCCCGCGAACCGTGCCACCGGTGCGGCCATCGCCGCGCACGGTGACACCATAGCCGGCGACGACAAGGCTATCGCCCACTGCAACGGTTTCGTCTTCGCCGCCGATCCGCACCGGAGGGATTCGCGCCGGCAATGGATCGACCAGTTTGATCAAGGCCACGTCCGCCGTGGCGAGATGGCCGAACAGCCTTTTCAGGTCAAATTGCGGATCGCGCTCGATGCGCGCAACGTCTTTGAGCGCGGCCAGATTTGGATCTTGCCCAGGGTCGCGCTCGACGAGCTTGTAATCGGCGCCCGGCTGCACGCAATGCGCCGCGGTGAGGAGAAGGTCGCGCCCGATCGCGGTGGCGGTGCAGGCGGTGCCGTACGAACCGAGGATCATCACCACGGAACGGCCGATGCCGTCCGCCACCGGTGGCGCGCCGCCGACCATCGCGAATCCCGGAGCCAGCCCGGCGCCGATGATCGCGGCGACCGCGACGGTTGCGATCACATATTCGCGACGCACGCGCGCCAGCAGTCGTGTCATCATCTTCTCCTCATTCGCTTCTCCCGCTCAGATCGGCGAGCTTTCCGGGCTTTAAGGTTCACGCGGCCCTAAATCAGCCGTTCACGCATGGTTCAGTGCAGGGCGTTCAAAGTCCCCGGCATGAGTCCCACAGCCCGATTCGGCCTTGCCATTCTCCTCGTCCTCGCCGGCGTGTCGACGCTCGGCCGCGCGCGTGCCCAACTCGCCACCCAAGACCACGCCCAAGACCGCACCGAAGACCGTACCCAGGATATAGCCCGCCCGGAGCATGCCCAGACCGAGCACGTCTGTCTCGACCAGAAGGAGCGCCGGGCCGAATCCGAGAGCGGCAGCCTCGTTCGCCTCGCCGCCGCCATGCATGTGGCCAAGAGCCGGATGCCGGGCACAGTGGTGCGGGCGCGCCTTTGCCACGGCCCAGTCGGCCTGGTCTACGTGCTGACAGTCCTTGCGCACGATGGCAAAGTAGCGCGAATAACCGTCGACGCCACGAGCGGTACCTTGGTCGGCGAGCGTTAAGCGGAGCGAAACGTTGCGCCTTCTCGTTGTCGAGGACGACCCCGACCTCAATCGGCAGCTCGCGACCGCGCTGACCGACGCGGGCTACGTGGTGGACCGCGCCTTCGACGGCGAGGAAGGCCATTACCTCGGCGAGAGCGAGCCCTACGACGCCGTGATCCTCGATATCGGCCTGCCGAAAATGGACGGCATTTCGGTGCTGGAAGCCTGGCGTCGTGCCGGCCGCGCCATGCCGGTGCTCATCCTCACCGCGCGCGACCGCTGGAGCGATAAGGTGCAAGGCTTCGATGCCGGCGCCGACGACTATGTCGCAAAGCCGTTCCATCTCGAAGAAGTGCTGGCGCGGGTGCGAGCTCTGCTGCGCCGCTCGGCCGGCCACGCCAAGAGCGAATTCACCTGCGGTCCGGTCCGCCTCGATACGCGCACCGGCCGCGTCGCGGTCGACGGCAATCCAGTCAAGCTCACCTCGCACGAATACCGGCTGTTATCCTATCTCATGCATCACACTGGCCGAGTGGTGTCGCGCACCGAGCTTGTCGAACATCTTTACGATCAGGATTTTGACCGCGACTCCAATACCATCGAGGTCTTCGTCGGCCGCATCCGCAAGAAACTCGGCGTCGACGTCATTCAAACGGTGCGCGGCCTCGGCTATCTGCTGACGCCGCCCGATGCGCGCTAACTCGCTTGCGGTTCGCTTGTTCTTGTGGGCTACCGCCTGGACGGTGGTCATTCTGATCATTACCGGCATCGCGCTGTCCACGATCTACCGCCACGCCGTCGAGCGCGCTTTCGACCGGCGGCTTGACGTCTACCTGCGCACGCTGGTCGCCGATGTCGCCTCGCCCGAGGAAGGCAGCGACAAGTTTCCGCAATCGATCGGCGAGCCGCTGTTCGAGCTGCCGCTATCGGGCTGGTACTGGCAGGTGACGCGGCTCGATACCAAGACGCCCGAACTGCACTCGTCGCGCTCGCTATGGGACTCCAACCTGCCGCGCCTGCCGGTCGATAAAACGGTCGCCGGCGCAGAATATCGCCAGGGCTATGCGGAAGGCCCGGAAGACCAGGACCTGCGCATCGTCGAACGCAATATCGACCTCGGCACCGACGGCCGTTATTTGATCGCGGTAGCCGGTGACGCCTCGGAAATCGATGACGAAACCCACAGCTTCGACGGCGCTATCGCTGTGACCTTCGCGGCGCTTACCATGGCGCTGTTGCTGACGACGGCGCTGCAAGTCCGCTTCGGCCTGGCGCCGCTGACACGCATTTCGGAGAGTCTCGCCGCGATCCGTTCCGGCAGGGCGGAGCGGCTGGAGGGCGAATTCCCGGTCGAGATCGCCTCGCTCGCGCGCGAGACCAATGCCTTGATCGACGCCAACCGGGAGATCGTCGAGCGCGCGCGCACCCATGTCGGCAATCTGGCGCACGCGCTCAAAACACCGCTCTCCGTCATCGTCAACGAGGCCGCGGCGCGCGGCAACGATGCACTGGCGCACAAAGTGCTGGAGCAGACCGATATCATGCGCGATCAGGTGGCGCGCCAGCTCGAGCGGGCGCGGCTCGCCACGCGTTCCACCGTGATCGGCACGCTGATCGACGTTCCACCGGTCGTTACCGCGCTCGCACGCACCATGGAGAAGCTCCATCGCGAACGCGACATCGCCATCGATATCGACGTGCCGCAACGGGCGCGGTTTCGGGGCGAGCAGCAGGACCTCGAGGAGATGGTTGGCAACCTCGTCGATAATGGATGCAAGTGGGCGCAGTCGCGGGTGGCGATCGAGGTATTGGCGGACCAGCCCGCTGCCAATGGCGAGAAGACGCTGGTGCGCATCATCGTCGACGATGACGGTCCGGGGCTGTCGCCTGGCGAACGCGAGCAGGTGGCGTTGCGCGGCCAGCGGCTCGACGAGACCAAGCCGGGCTCCGGCCTCGGCCTGTCGATCGTCGTCGAGCTCGCTGGACTTTACGGCGGCGTGCTGACACTGGGCACCGCGCCGATCGGCGGCTTGCGCGCCGAATTGGCGTTGCCGGGCGGGTAGCGCCGCGTATCGTGATCGCCGATGCTGGCGCTGGTGATCGGAACGATCGTTGTGGCGGCGGTGCCGTGGATCTCGATAGGATTCTTGAGGTGAAACCCGAGCGCAGCCGTTAGCTCCGTCCCCACAATTCCTTCGAGGCGATGCGCGCCCCGTCGCTGAGCGCCTGAAATTTTGCCCAGACGATCGAGGGGTGCACTTCCTTGGAGCCGGCGAAGGTGGCGAAGCCGCAATCGGACCCGGCGATGACGTTCTCCCGGCCGACTACGCCAGCGTAGCGGACGATACGCTCCGCCACGAGTTCCGGATGCTCGACCAGAATGGTCGAATGCGAGATCACGCCGGGGATCAGAACTTTGCCGTCCGGCAACTTGACAGTCTTCCACACCTTCCATTCGTGCTCGTGGCGCGGGTTGGCGGCCTCAAACGAATAGGCGCCGGCGCGAATTTTCAAAATGATATCGACGATATCTTTGAGCTCCATGTCGTGGATGCGCGGCCCCATATTGATGCCGTAGCAGGTGTGGAAGCGGATTTTCTCCGGCGCAATGTCGCGCAGCGCGTAATTAAGCGCCTCGACCCGCACCTCGGCCCATTTGCGGCAATCGGCGATGCTCGCCTCGGGATGGATGATGTAATAGGTCACCAGCCGCGGATCGTCGATCTGCACCAGAAATCCGGCATCGACGATGGTCTTGTATTCCTCGCGCATCGCATCGGCGATGGCGAAGACATATTCTTCTTGCGACTTGTAATAGGCGTTCTTCTGCCAGTCTTCGATGTTCGACGGCGAGATTGCCGGCATGAAGACTTCTTCGGGCCTCAGCCCGTTGATCGCGGCCTTGAGGTTGTCGATGTCGCGTTTGAGCTGGGCGTGACCTTTGTAGGTGATCGGCCCGGTGCAGATCATATGGGTGTGCGTCGAAGCAGCGTGGGTCTGGGCGTAGAACTCCGGAAACGATCGTCCCTCGCGCGATGTCGCCCATTGGTTGCGCGGACCGGCGCGCGTATCGACCTCGTAGCCGCCGAGCCGCTCGTTGATGTAGCTGACAAAGCTCGGCTTGCCGTATTCGCCGTCGTCGATCACATCGATGCCGAGATCGGTTTGCTTATGAACGATCTCGGTCACGGCTTGGCGCAGGCGCGCGGCGTTGCCGGCTTGGTCGAAAGCCTTTGCGCCCCCGGTTTGCACGAGATCGAGGAGATCGGGCGGCCGCGGCAGGCTGCCGGCGTGGGTGGTGAGAATTCGATCGGTGCTGTGTTTCATGAGTATTTTATTCGCTATTCAATCAAGCGTTACATGGGCCGACGTGATGACGGTCTTCCAGCGCTCGGCCTCTTCGTGAAAGTAGCTGGCGGTCGCCTGCGGCGTGCCACCGACTGCCTCGGCCTGCAGATCCGCCAGGCGCTTGAGCACTTCGGGATCGTGCAGCGCTTCATTGACGCCGGCATTGACCTTTTCGACGATGGCTGTCGGCGTGTTCGGCGGCGCCACGAGCGCGTACCAGGTTACGGCCGTGACGCCGGGCAGCGTTTCGGCGATAGTCGGCACGTCGGGCACGATCGCCATACGCTGTGGCGAAGCCACCGCGATGAGCTTCAGTTTCCCGGCCTTTACGAGCTGCATCGAGACACCGAGATTGTCGAACATGCAATCGACGCTGCCGGCGACGAGATCGTTGAGGGCGGGCGCCGACCCGCGATAGGGCACATTTTGCAACTTCACGTGCGCCACCATTTGAAATAGTTCGGAAGTTAGATGTGACGTGGTGCCGTTGCCTTGGGTCGCGGCGGTGACCTTGCCCGCATTGGCTTGCGCGTAAGCGATGAAATCCTTGACGGTATTGGCCGTGATCTTGTCGGGATTGACGACAAGCCCGTTCGGCACGCGCCCGATGACCGCGATCGGCACGAATTGCAACGGATCAAAGTCGAGATGCGGATAGAGATTCTGATTGATGACCAGCGGCGGCGGCGGCGACGATAGCAAGGTGTAGCCATCCGGATCGGATTTGGCGACGAACTCGGCGCCGATATTGCCGCCAGCGCCGGCGCGGTCTTCGATGATCACCGACTGGCCCCATTTGCGCGACAGCCAGTCGGCGATGATGCGCGGCATCACGTCGGCGGTGCCGCCGGCCGGGAATGGCACAACGATCTTCACCGTGCGCGCCGGATAATCCTCGGATCGCGCCGCCGCCGTGTGCAGCGCGATCATCGCCAGCACAAAAATCGAAATATATTTTTTTGGCATTCGTTCGCCCGGCGGGTTTGGGATGAGATTGCGGCGAACCTTAGCCAATGCGCCACGCGCCCGCCAGTACGTGGCAAGTGACGCAGCCGGCACGGGGTGACCCGAAAGCCTAAACCGATAGATCGCTCTCGGGCGTGCCGTTGACTGCATTGTCCTTGCGCCAACAAGCCGAGTTTGATCTTGTACTGCCGGGGCGCGGTGAGCGGCTGTCCTTCAAGAGCATTGGGAGAATCCGAAAATGCGTGCTGCGCATTTGACAATTGCAGTGGCGTTGCTGGTGGGCGTGTCTGGTTCTTTGGCCGGTTGCGGCAAGGGCGCGCAGGGCGATACCGGCCCCGCGGGAGCTCAGGGCCCCAAAGGCGACACCGGACCCGTGGGTCCGATAGGTCCGCCAGGCCCGGCCGGCCCGGCGGGACCCCAAGGCCAACAGGGCGCGGCGAGCCCGAGCGTGCGGGTGGTCAAGTCGGACTGCGTTTCCGACTGCACGGTCCAGTGCCAAGATAACGAAGTGCTGGTCACGGCCTATTGCGGACCGACCCGAAATCCAGCTCAGTTCCTGGGCGAAAGAGGCGCTTCCTGCGGTCCTGCGGCCAGCCCGTCCAACGCCCCGCTGGTTGCGGTCTGCGTCGGCTCACCGCAATAGCCGGCGATCGTGGTCTGTCGGCGGCGGCCTAAACAGCCGCCGCGCTCATCTGACCCGTTGTGGCCTGCGAAATGGCCTTTCCGATGACCCGGAAAGCGCCAGCGGCGGGTTTTATCGCATTGAATCCCCGACGTTTTGCGTAACCCCTTCTTAAGCGCCGGCCAATTAAAACGTTAACTGTAAGGTTCACGATGGCGGTCTCTGCCGATGACGAGCGATGGTCAGTCCATCGAACGGCTGCGGGAATATCTCCGGGCGCTCAAGCCGGAGGCGCGGTCATTGCTGGTCCAAGAACTTGAGCGCAGCCTGCTTCGCGGTGAGGAAAACGCCGCTAACGAACTTGTGCTCCAGGAACTAAGGCGCGCCATCCGCGCCGACGCGCAACCGGTGCCGCGCATCGGCGACGCGGCGCGCTTGTTCTTTGCCCCTATCGAGCCGTTTCTGATCGACGCCGCCGCCGATCACAAACGTATCGGCCGCATCGCGCGCATATCGCTTGAGGCGATTTGGACCTGGCTGAGCCGCGATCTCATTCCCGCCGAAACCAAAGCGCTGACCGACGACATTAATCGGGCGCTGCAAGCCGGCGATCGGAGCAAAGCCGAGCTCTTGACACGCGCGCTCCATGAACGTGCGGTCCAGCGCATCAAGGCGACCGTTGACGGCATTGGCTCCGACGATAAGGCGCGCCGGCGACTTGCCGTCCAGGTCGGGACTCCGCGCGCGCCGGACGACCTCAATGCCATTCTTACGATTTTGTCGTTGCGCGACACACTTGCGGATTTAAGCAGGCGCTTGCCGTCTCACATCCGCGCTTTCGAGCGCGATCAGATCGGCCCGGCGAGGGCGCTTATCGACAACGCGGCGGCGCAGCCGGGCATCGAGGCCGGCGGAGCGCACAAGCCGGATGTCTACTTCTATGGCCTCGTCCTGGTGATGAACCGGCTGACGGCGCCCTGGCAGCTCATCCGTATCGCTACCAGCGCCGCCGAAAGCGACAACGTCGCTCGCATCGCCGAAACGCCTTACGCGGTGGCGGTCACGATCGTGCTGAGCGAGGTCGAAAATATGATCGGTGAGCTGCGTTCCGAGCTCAAAGCCGGGCGGCCGATCGTGTCGATGCTCAAGGGCATTCATGACGCGGCGCGCGGCTTGCGCTCGGAGATCGATCTTTCCATCGACTCGGCGTGGAGCCGTCAGCTGGCGGCAATCCGGGCCGACGTGTCGGGATTGTTGAAAGCGGAGATCGACACGACGCCGGGCTTTGTCAGGCGACTCCTCCGGCCGCGCCCGGCCAAGGAAATTGCGCACGGCTCGCTGCTCGACGCAATCGACGTCAACGAAGCCGAGATGCGGGTCGAATTTGTCGGCGCCTGCCGGCATTATGCGAGCGAACTCGCGATCAACGAAGCGACTGTTCGCGCTCATTCGGATCTGACGCTCTATCTGGAAACCGGCACCAGGGTCTTGCTCGATTCGCTCCGACATGCCGGCGACGCCGATCGGCCGTTTCGGCAATCCCAGGTCGAGGCCGCGATTCGTTTTTGCCGGATCATGCTCGGCGCAGAATATGCAGGTCTGCTCTCGAAAGCCGCCGAGGTAGCGGTGCAAACCGCGGCGAACGAGCGCAAGTCGGCGCGGGCTTGATCCGTCACGGCGTCTCCAGGCCGGCGTCCGCTCAAAATCGCGCAGGCGGAGCGCGCAATTGCCGCGCCGCGGTTCCCATTGCAGCCGCAATCGCGCCGTGTTGTAAACACGCGGCGCACCGGCTGTTCGAGACCCGCGATATCGCGGCGAAAGTGCTGTCGGCCGGATCGAATGATGCGAGCGAATCGCTGAATGTGACTTTGTGAAGAATGACGCTTTGGATCATTTTCGCAGTGATGACCGCCGCGGCAGTTTTGACCGTGGTGTGGCCGCTCGGGCGAAAGCCCGATGCGGCGAGCGGCGGCAGCGATCGTCTGGTTTATCAGGATCAGCTTGCGGAAATCGATCGTGATCGCGCCGCGGGCCTGATCGGCGAGCCGGAAGCGGACGCCGCGCGCGTCGAGGTTTCGCGCCGGCTGCTGGCGGCGGCCGATGCCGAGGCGCCGGCGGCGGCGAAAGTAACCGGGCCGCAGCCGGCTTGGCACCGCCGCGCCGCGGCTCTCATTTCGATGACTCTCATCCCGGCCGTCGCGCTTGGTCTCTATCTCGCGCTTGGCTCACCCGGTGTTCCGGGCCAGTCGGCTTTTGGCCGCGTCGACACTCCGCCGAGCGACGCGTCGGTGGCGGGCCTTGTCAGCCAAGTCGAGACGCATCTTGCGCGCAATCCCAATGACGGCGCCGGCTGGGAAGTGATTGCTCCGGTCTATCTGCGAATGGGCCGCTTCAACGACGCGGTCGAAGCGCGGCGCAAGTCGATTGCGCTCAACGGCGACAGTGTCGAACGCGAATCTGGTCTCGGCGAGGCGCTGGCCGCGGCCGCCAATGGCGTCGTGACGGATGAAGCCAAACAAGCTTTCCAGCGCGCGGTTGCCGGCGATCCGCATGATGCCAAGTCGCGTTATTTTCTTGGCCTGGCCGACGAGCAGGACGGCAACCGCGAGGCGGCCGCCGCCAAATGGCACGCACTCCTCGACGAGGCGCCGCCCAATGCGCCGTGGGCGAACTTCGTGCGGGCGGCGCTGGCACGCGCGACCGGCGCGCCCGTCGCCGGCCAGGGCGCCGGTAACGGCCCGAGCGCCGATGATGTTGCCGCCGCGGACAGCATGAACGACACGCAGCGCGGCGAGATGATCCGTGGCATGGTGCAGCGGCTTGCCGACCGGCTGCACGCCGATGGTGGTGACGTCGATGGCTGGCTGCGGCTGGTTCGCGCCTATGCTGTCCTTGGCGATCGTGACAAGGCAAAGGATGCCGCCGCTGACGCGCGCCGCGCGCTCGCAAGCCATCCGGATCAGGTCAAGCAGATCGATGATCTCGCCAAAGGTCTAGGGCTCGAAGGCTGAGGGACAAAATGCGGCGGAGACAGAAATAATGACCCGCAAGCAGCGACGCCTCACCCTGATCGGCGGCGGGCTTGCCGTGCTGGCTATCGCGGTCGCGCTGATGCTCAATGCGTTTCGCGGTTCCATCGTCTTTTTTAATTCGCCGAGCGACGTGGTGGAAAAGCACGTCGCGCCCGGCACGCGTATCCGGCTCGGCGGCCTGGTGAAGGACGGCAGCTTGGCGCACGGCAGCAATATGAGCATTCGTTTCGAAGTGACCGACGGCAAGACCGAAATCCCGGTCGCGTATCAGGGCGTGTTGCCCGATCTGTTCCGCGAAGGCCAGGGCGTCGTCGCCGAAGGCGCACTCGACGGTGGCGGCGTGTTCAATGCCGATACCATTCTCGCCAAACATGACGAGACTTATATGCCGAAAGAAGTGGCCGACGCCTTGAAGAAGTCGGGTCATTGGAAAGACGACTACGCGCAACGCGCCGCGATGCCGGTCGGAGAAACCAAGTGATTGCCGAACTCGGCCATTTCGCTTTGATGCTGGCACTCGGCGTCGCGCTGATCCAAGGCACCATGCCGATCGTCGGGACGCGCAGTAACGATCCCGTCCTCATGAGCATTGCCGCGCCGGCGGCCATTGCGCAATTCGCCTTCGTGGCGATGGCGTTCATCGCGCTCGCGGTCTGCTACGTCACTTCGGATTTTTCCGTGCTCAACGTCTACGAGAATTCAAACTCGCAGATGCCCTTCATTTACCGGCTCACCAGTATCTGGGGCAATCACGAGGGCTCGATGATGCTGTGGGTCGCGATCCTTGCGTTTTTCGGCGCTTTGGTCGCCGTTTTCGGCATCAATCTGCCGGCGGTGCTCAAGGCCAATGCGCTTGCGGTGCAGGCTTGGATCGCCGCGGCCTTTCAGCTGTTCATTCTCACCACGTCCAATCCGTTCGTGCGCATTGCCGATGCGCCGTTCGAAGGCCGCGATCTCACGCCGATCCTTCAGGACCCCGGTCTCGCCTTCCATCCGCCGATGCTCTACCTCGGCTATGTCGGCTTCTCGATCGCTTTTTCCTTCGCCATCGCCGCCCTGATCGAAGGCCGCATCGATGCCGCTTGGGCGCGCTGGGTGCGGCCGTGGGCGCTCGTCGCCTGGATGTGCCTGACGCTGGGCATCGCCGGCGGCTCGTACTGGGCCTATTACGAGCTCGGCTGGGGCGGCTTCTGGTTCTGGGATCCGGTCGAGAACGCATCGCTGATGCCGTGGCTCGCTGGCACCGCCCTTCTGCATTCCGCCGTGGTGATGGAGAAGCGCGGCGCTCTGAAAGTCTGGACTATTCTGCTCGCGATCCTCACCTTTTCGCTGTCGCTGATCGGGACTTTCCTGGTGCGTTCGGGCGTGCTCACGTCCGTCCATGCTTTTGCGACCGATCCCACGCGCGGCATCTTCATTCTCGGCATCCTCATCGTGTTCATCGGCGGTGCGCTGGCGCTTTATGCCTGGCGTGCGCCGCTCCTCAAACAGGGCGGTCTGTTCGCGCCGATCTCGCGCGAAGGCGCGCTTGTCTTCAACAATCTGTTCCTGACCACCGCCTGCGCCACCGTGTTCGTCGGCACGCTTTACCCGCTGGCGCTCGAAGCGCTCACCGGCGACAAGATTTCCGTCGGTCCGCCGTTTTTCAACGCGACGTTCGGGCCGCTGTTCATTTCGCTGATGGCGGTGATGCCGTTTGGGCCGCTGATGGGTTGGAAGCGCGGCGATCTTGTCGGCGTCGGGCAGCGGCTGTTGGCCGCGGCATTGCTCGCCGGTCTCGCTGTCGTCGCTGCTTCCGCGATCGAACGTGGCGGCCCGGTGCTGGCGCCGTTTGGTGTCGGCATTGCCGTCTTCGTCATGGCGGGCGCGGTTACGGATATTGCGGAGCGAACCCTGGTCTTGCGCGTGCCGTTCCGGGCGGCGCTGCGGCGGGCGTTGGGTTTGCCGCGCTCGGCTTGGGGCACGGCTTTCGCGCATTTCGGCATGGGCGTGACGCTCCTCGGCATCGTCGCCGTGACCGCCTGGGGGAGTGAGCGGATCGCGGAGATCAAGCCTGGCGATCACCTCGACATCGCGCACTATCGGCTCACCTTTGACGCCATGTTCAATCGCGACGGGGCGAACTATCACGACTTCGTCGGCCGCTTCACCGTGCACCGCATGAACGGCGAATTGATCGGCGCCATGGAACCGAGCCGGCGCATGTTCCCGTCGCGCAACATGGCGATCACGCAGGCCGCGCTGATGTCGCGCGGCTTCAGCCAGCTCTATCTTTCGCTCGGCGATCCGAACAAGGACGGCACGGTGCCGGTGCGGCTCTATTTCAAGCCGCGGGTCCTGATGATTTGGCTCGGCGCCGTGTTCATGTTCGCCGGCGGCGCGTTATCGCTTTCCGACCGGCGGCTGCGCGTCGGCGCGCCGCGGCCGGCGAAGGCGAAGATCAAGTCCGCTTTGCAAGCGGCGGAGTGATGACGGTGAGATATTTGCACGCGCTCGCTCTGCTGCTTGCGCTTTTTTGGTCGTCGTCGCTGTGGGCGGTACAGCCCGACGAGATGCTGCCGGATCCCAAGCTTGAGGCGCGCGCGCGCGTGTTGTCCGGCGAATTGCGCTGCATGGTGTGCCAGAACGAATCTATCGACGATTCTGAAGCGCCGCTTGCACACGATCTTCGCGTCCTGGTGCGCGAGCGGCTTAAAGCCGGCGACAGCGATGCGCAGGTGCTCGATTTCCTGGTCGCGCGCTACGGCGAATTTGTGCTGCTTAAGCCGCGGCTGTCGTGGCACACGGCGGCGCTGTGGGGTCTGCCGCCGGGCATATTGCTGGCCGGCATCGTCGCGCTTCTTATCGCCGGCAGACGCCGCAGCGGTGGCGTGCCGTGGACGGCGCCAGCGAGCCTCACTGCCGCTGAGGAGGCCCGCATCGCGGAACTGTTGCGCGGCGAAGGAGCGCCTTAAGGATGGTCTGCGGCCTGCTTGGCTTGGCATCGCTCCGAGCTAGTCACGAAACCATTGAGGCTTTGGCCTAACGTATTGTTTTACATGCCTAATTTCGTCCTTCGCAACATTACAAACTTTTAATGCCGCCGACAGAGCGCGGTAAGGGTCGCGGCTGCATCCTGCCTGCAAAGTAACGTCCGTCGGGGCGACGGACCATCATTTGGAGACGGATAATGAATGGCAGTGTCCTGCAATCGCGCCGCATTTTGTCTGCGCGGCGCGTTGCGCTTTTGACCACGGCGCTCGCCGGTATCGGCGCGGCGGCGTTTTTCCTTGCGCCGAATGGCAGTCCACTTGGGACGGCGGCGCAAGCGCAGAACTTGACCGAAAAGGTCCAGCAACTCGCGCAACGTCCGGTCGGCTTCGCCGACATTGTTGAGAAGGTAAAGCCCGCCGTAATTTCGGTGCGGGTCAAGATCGAGCGCTCCGCCGACGAGAGCCAAAACGGCGACGACGATCTGCCATTCCCGCCCGGCTCGCCGTTTGAAAAATTCTTCCGGAAATTCGGCATGCCGAACGGGCCCAACTCACCCAGCGGCAAAGAAGTCATCACCGGTCAGGGCTCCGGCTTTTTCATTACCAACGACGGCTATGCGGTGACCAACAACCACGTGGTGCAGAACGCTGAAAACGTTCAGGTCACGACCGACGACGGCAAGACTTTCACCGCCAAGGTTATCGGAACCGATACCCGCACCGATCTGGCGCTCATCAAGGTCGACGGCGACAATTTCCCGTTCGTCAAGCTGGCCGATGCCAGCCCCCGCGTCGGCGACTGGGTGATCGCGGTCGGCAATCCGTTCGGGCTCGGCGGCACTGTGACCGCCGGTATTGTCTCGGCGCGCGGCCGCGATATCGGCGCCGGCCCCTATGACGATTTCATTCAGATCGACGCGCCGGTCAATAAAGGCAATTCCGGGGGGCCGACTTTCGACGTCGACGGCAACGTCATCGGCGTCAATACCGCAATCTTCTCGCCCTCCGGCGGGTCCGTCGGCATCGCCTTCGACATTCCCGCCGAAACAGTAAAGAGCGTGGTTGCCCAGTTGCGCGACAAGGGCAGCGTCACCCGCGGCTGGATCGGCGTGCAAATCCAGTCGGTGACGCCGGACATCGCCGACGGCATGGGCCTCAAGCAAGCCAGCGGTGCGCTGGTCTCGGAACCCCAGAAGGACAGCCCCGCCGCCAAGGCCGGCATCCAAAGCGGCGACGTCATCACCACGGTCGACGACGCGCCGATCCACGACGCGCGCGAACTGGCGCGCAAGATCGGCACCATGTCGCCGGGCACCAGCGTGAAGCTTGGCATCATCCACCAGACCGAGGCCAAGACCGTGACGCTGACGCTCGGCACCCTGCCGAATGAGCAGCAGGCCTCGAACGATAAGTCTCCGGATCAGCGCGAAACGCCCGACAGCGATTTGCCGAAGCTCGGGCTCACGCTGGCCCCCGGCAGTAAAGTGTCGGGCTCCGGCGGCGACGGTGTGGTCGTCACCGCGGTCGCCGAAGGCGGTATTGCCGCCGATCACGGCTTCCAGGTCGGCGACGTCATTCTCGATGTCGGCGGCAAGACGGTCTCAACCCCGGCGGACGTGCGCAAAAGCCTCGCTGATGCGCGCACGCAGGGCAAGCATACGGTGTTGCTCCGGGTGAAGTCAGGCGACGGCACGAAGTTCGTCGCGCTGCCACTCGGCAACGCCTAACCAAAGGGGCGATCCGCCGGCATCCGTCGCCCCCGCTGGCGGGCGTTCCTTGGGGACGGGTCGCAAGACCCGTCCCCGCCGAATACCAACTCTGCCTCCCGGCATCCGTCGCCCCCGCCGGGGTGGAGTGGGTCGAGGGGGTGGTGGGCAGCAACCGCCCGCCACCCCCTCACTATGATGCCGGCCGTCCGACGATATATCATCCGGCGGTCCGACCTTATTGCGGCGATAAACCATGCGCCTTCTCATTATCGAGGACGACCGCGACGCGGCCGATTACCTGGTCAAGGCCTTTCGCGAGGTCGGCCATATGGCGGATCAGGCCGGCGACGGCGAAGATGGGCTGCAGCTCGCGCTCGACGGCGAATACGACGTCTTGATCGTCGATCGCATGCTGCCGAAGCGCGACGGCCTTTCCGTGATCGGCGCCTTGCGCGGCAAGGCGGTGGAGACGCCGGTGCTGATCCTGTCGGCGCTGGGCCAGGTCGACGACCGGGTCAAAGGGCTGCGCACCGGGGGCGACGACTATCTCGCCAAGCCTTACGCATTCTCCGAACTGTTGGCGCGTGTCGAGGCGCTGGCGCGCCGCCGCGGCAGCCGCGGCGAGGAGACCGTATATCGCGTCGGCGATCTCGAGCTTAACCGGCTGTCGCACGAAGTGAGCCGCGCCGGGCAGGAGGTGCAGCTGCAGCCGCGGGAATTCCGGCTCCTTGAATATCTGATGCGGCACGCCGGTCAGGTCGTCACCCGGACCATGCTGTTGGAGAACGTCTGGGACTATCACTTCGATCCGCAGACCAATGTGATCGATGTGCACATTTCGCGGTTGCGATCCAAGATCGATAAGGGTTTCGCGCAGCCGTTGCTGCATACCGTGCGCGGCGCGGGATACATGATCCGCGACGGCGCGCGATAATTCTTGACGTATGTCTTTCGTGGAGGCCGGACGGGACAGTCGCCATGAGTTCAAACACTATGAGTTCGAACGGTACGACCCCAAGTCATGCGGCGCCGTTTATCGCCGCGCGCGATTTCCTGTTGCACCATCGCGAGGACTACGCGACCGCCTACCGCGATTTTAGATGGCCGAAGCTCGAGCGCTTCAATTGGGCACTCGATTATTTCGACGTCATCGCGCGGGACAACGCACAGCCCGCTTTGTGGCTTGTCGATGACGAGGGCGGCGAGATCAAGCTTTCGTTCGCGAGCCTAAGCCAGCGTTCGAACCAGATCGCCAATGCGCTGCGCCATCTCGGCGTGCGCCGCGGTGATCGCATCCTGGTCATGCTCGGCAACGTCGTGCCGCTGTGGGAATGCATGCTGGCGGCGATGAAGCTCGGCGCCGTCATTGTGCCGGCGACGACGCTGCTCACGCGCAACGACCTCGCCGACCGTTTCGCGCGCGGGCGCGTGCGGCACGTTATCGCCAGCGCCGATGCGGCCGGCAAATTCGCCGACCTGCCGGGAGATTACACGCGCATTGTCGTCGGCGCGGAATTGCCCGGTTGGATATCGTTCGAAGCCGGCTATGGAGCGTCGGTGGAGTTCACACCTGACCATGAAACGCGGGCGGACGATCCGCTTCTGCTCTACTTCACCTCCGGCACCACCGCGACGCCCAAGCTCGTGTTGCACAGCCATCAGAGCTATCCGGTCGGCCACCTGTCGACGATGTATTGGCTCGGGCTACGCCCCGGGGATTTGCACCTCAACATTTCGTCGCCGGGTTGGGCCAAGCATGCCTGGAGCTGCTTCTTTTCGCCGTGGAATGCCCAAGCAGCCGTCTTCATCTTCAATCAGCGCCGCTTCAACGCCAAGGGCTTGCTCGATACGATCGCGCGCTGCGGCATCACCACGTTCTGCGCGCCGCCGACGGTCTGGCGCATGCTGATCCAGGAGGATCTCGCCGCCTGGAAGGTGCGTATTAAAGAACTCATAGGCGCCGGCGAGCCGCTTAATCCCGAGGTCATCGAGCGGGTGAGGGCGGCTTGGGGCCTCACCATCCGCGACGGTTACGGCCAGACCGAGACGACGGCGCTGGTCGGCAACACCCCCGGACAGAAAGTAAAGCCCGGCTCGATGGGCCGGCCGCTGCCGGGCTACCGTGTCGCGCTCCTCGATGGTGACGGCGCGGCGGCAAAAGAGGGCGAGATTTGCCTCACGCTGGAACCGCGGCCGACCGGATTGATGGAAGGCTATCAGGCGGACGACGGCGGTGTGCGCAGGCACGGCGATAATGTCTATCGCACCGGCGACGTCGCCTCGGTCGACGGCGACGGCTACCTGACCTATGTCGGCCGCGCCGACGACGTGTTCAAATCGTCCGACTATCGCATCAGCCCGTTCGAGCTGGAGAGCGCGCTGATCGAGCATCCGGCGGTGGCGGAGGCGGCCGTGGTGCCATCGCCCGATCCGATGCGGCTTGCGGTGCCGAAGGCGTTTCTCGCGCTTACGCCCGGCCAGGCGCCTGATCGCGCCACTGCGCTGTCGATCTTCCGGCATTGCCGGACCGCGCTGGCGCCGTTCAAGCGGGTGCGGCGGTTGGAATTTGCGGAACTGCCGAAGACGATTTCCGGCAAAATCCGCCGTGTCGAGTTGCGGCGAGCGGAGGTCGGTATCCGGCAGAGCGGCAAACGCGCCGCGCTTGAGTTTTGGGAAGAGGACTTTTCCGAGACTGAACTGGGCGCACGCTCCGAGAGCGTTTCGTGACCGCGCTCGGCAAGCTCATCCGCACCACGGCGTTCAAGCTGACGCTATTTTATCTGGGGATTTTCGTTCTGTTCGCGGCCTCGCTGCTGGGTTACTTCGCGCTCAATACGCGGCGGCTCATCACCGAGCAAATTACGGCAACGGTCAACGGCGAGATCACCGGCCTGACCGAGCAATATCAGCAAGGCGGCATCCGGCGCTTGGTGATCGTCGTCGATCTGCGCTCGCGGCGTCCGGGATCCAGTCTTTATCTGGTCACGACGCCGACCGGGGAGGGGCTCGCCGGCAATGTCGGCTCGCTCGAACCGGGCGTGCTCGATCATCCCGGCTGGCTCGAAACCAATTATCGCCGGCTCGAAGCGTCGGAGGGCAACGACCATCGTGCGTTGGTCCAGGTCGTGCAGCTTCCCGGCGGCTTTCACCTTCTGGTCGGACGCGATCTCGAGGAGCGCGAGCGGCTGTTCGGCATCATCGCCAACGCCGGACAATGGTCGCTGGCGCTCGTCATCGTGCTCGGCCTGGTCGGCGGGTTCTTTGTCAGCCGGCGCGTGCTCAGCCGGATCGACGCCATGACCGGCACGGCGCAGACCATCATGGCCGGCGATCTGTCGGGCCGGCTGCCGGTCGCCGGCACCGGCGACGAGCTCGATCGGCTCGCCGACAACGTCAATGCCATGCTGGAGCGTATCGAGGCCCTCATGCGCGGGCTGAAGGAAGTGTCGGACAATATCGCCCACGACCTTAAGACGCCGCTGACGCGGCTGCGCAATCGCTGCGAACAGGCGTTGCGCAATCCGACCGGCGATGCCGGCTACCGCGAGGCGATCGAGGCCACGATCGCGGAATCCGACGAACTGATCCGCACTTTCGACGCACTGTTGATGATCGCACGCGCCGAATCCGGGCAGGCGCGAGATAATATGACCGAATTCGATGCCGCCGCGATCGCGCGCGACGTCGGCGAATTGTACGAGCCGCTCGCCGACGAGAAGGGCATAGCGCTGACGGTCGAGGCGGACGCCGCGGCGCCGGTGCGCGGCAATCGCGAACTGGTGAGTCAGGCTCTGGCAAACCTTATCGACAACGCGATCAAATACGCCGGACCGGCCAAGGCGAACGGCGCGCCGTCGGAGATCGTGGTCAGGGCCGGCAATGACGGGGAGCGCATCATGCTCAGCGTGGCGGATCGCGGGCCGGGCATTCCCGATGCCGATCGCGGCCGCGTGGTCGAGCGTTTCGTGCGTTTGGAGCAGAGCCGATCGGAGCCGGGTTCGGGGTTGGGCTTGAGCCTTGCGGCCGCCGTCGCGCGCCTTCATGGCGGCGAATTAAAGCTTGAGGACAATCACCCAGGCTTGCGGAGCACCATTGCTCTGCCGCGCGCGGGACCGGCAGGGGCGGTGGGGGCGTGATGAGGCGGCCGGCGGCGGCGGGCAAGCGGCCGAAGCAGAAGCGCGATCAAGCGGGACTCATCGTACGGTTCGCCGGCGCACTGCCGACGCCTTCGGCGCTATCAGCCGCGCTGGTGCCGGCATGGCTCGCGACCCTTAAGGCAACGGCCGCCGGCAAAGCGCTGGCAACGCTGATCCGCCAAAGTCCGCCGCTGACGCGGATTCTGGGCGGAATCGCCGAAGCGGCGCCGTATCTTTGGGAGCTGATACAAGCCGATCCCGCTCGCTTCGAGCGCTTGCTCGACGCCGACCCGGACGGCGCGCTCGGCGCACTGCTCGCGTCAACGCAAAGTGCCGCCGCGGCGGCGCGCTCGGCGGAAGACCTGATGCGGATACTTCGCCGCATGAAGGCGGAAGCCGCGCTCCTCATCGCGCTTGCCGATATCGGTGGCGCCTGGCCGGTCGCGCGCGTGACCCAGGCATTGACCGATGTCGCCGAGACCGCGCTCACCGCGGCCGTCCGCTATCTCCTGGGTGAGGCCGTCAAGCGCAACAAGCTCGTGCCGCCGGATCGCGAAAATCCGGAAAGCGGATCCGGCTATATCGTGCTCGCCATGGGAAAGATGGGCGCCCATGAGCTCAATTTTTCGAGCGACATCGATCTCATGATCTTTTTCGACCCGTCCGTCGCGAAACTTGCGGGCAGCATCGAGCCGGCGCAATTCTACGTGAACATCACGCGGAGCCTGGTCAAGCTCCTGCAGGAGCGCACGGCCGACGGCTACGTCTTCCGCGTCGATTTGCGGCTGCGCCCCGACCCGTCCTCGACCCAAATCGCAATTTCAACCGAAGCGGCGCTCGATTATTACGAAGGCCGCGGCCAGAACTGGGAACGTGCGGCCCTGATCAAGGCACGGCCGTGCGCCGGGGATGTTGCCGCCGGCGAGAAGCTCGTTCGCGATCTGTCGCCCTTCATCTGGCGCAAATATCTCGATTACGCGACCATCGCCGACGTCCACGAAATGAAGCGGCAAATCCATGCCTACCGCGGGCATGGCGAGATCGCGGTCGAAGGTCACAATATCAAGCTCGGCCGCGGCGGCATCCGCGAAATCGAGTTTTTCGTGCAAACCCAGCAGCTTATCGCCGGCGGCCGGCACGGCGATCTGCGCGGCCGCGGCACCGTGGCGATGCTGGCCGTGCTTGCGGCCGACGGCTGGATCGACGTGGCGGCGCGCGACGAACTTACCGCGGCTTACGATTTTCTTCGCCGCGTCGAGCATCGATTGCAAATGATGGCCGACGAACAGACTCACACGCTGCCGGTCGACACCGGTGCGCTTGATGTGTTCGCCCGCTTTCTCGGATTCAAAGGCCGCGTCGATTTTGCCGGTGTGCTGGTCTCGCATCTGCGCAAGGTCGAGCGGCATTATGTGAGGCTGTTCGAGCGTGCGCCGGAATTCTTGGCGCGGCAGCAGAACCTGTCGTTCGAGGCCGACGCGGAGGGCGATACCCTCGATCGACTGGCGCAGATGGGCTTTCGACAGCCGCAAGGCGTCACTGAGGCGGTCCGCAAATGGCACGCCGGCGCCTACCGTGCGCTGCGAGGCGAGCAGGCCCGCGCCAATCTCATCGAGCTTGTGCCGGTCATCATCGACCAATTATCGCGCGCGGAAAATCCGGATGCCGCGGTCGCGGCATTCGACCGTTTCCTCGCCGGTTTGCGTGCCGGCGGCCGCTTTCTGTCCTTGTTGCGGCAGAATCCGGAATTGATCCGCTTTGTTGCCTTGATCCTCGGTACGGCGCCGCGGCTCGCCGATATTTTGGCGCAGAATCCGCATTTCATCGATCCGTTGATCGACCCGCGCTTTTTTGGATCGCTGCCCGACGAAAAGCGATTGGAGGCGGAGCTTGTCGCCGCGCTTGAAGACACGCGCGGCTACGAGACCGTGCTCGACGCCATCCGTCTGTTCGGTCAGCAGCACATGTTCCTGATCGGTGCCCGCATCCTGTCCGGTTCAGTCTCGGCGGAGCAGGCGGGAGAGTTTTTCGCAAGGCTTGCCGACGTCCTGCTGCGGGCCGTTCACGCCAAGGCGGAGGCCGATTTCGCGACGGCGCACGGCCGCATCCGCGGCGGCAAAAGCGCAATCCTTGCGCTCGGCCGCCTCGGCGCGCGGGAAATGACGGCAAACTCCGATCTCGACCTTATCGTGATCTACGATTTCGAGCCGAAGCATCCGAATTCGGACGGCAAACGGCCGCTCTACGGCGCGCAATATTTTGCCCGATTCACCCAGCGCCTGATCAGCGCGCTCACGGTGCAGACCAATTACGGGGTGCTGTATCAGGTCGACATGCGGCTGCGGCCGTCGGGCCGATCGGGTCCGGTGGCAACGCAGATCGAGGGCTTTAAGAGCTACCAAGAGGGCAAGGCGTGGACCTGGGAGCATATGGCGCTCACTCGCGCCCGCGTGGTTTCGGGGTCTGCCGAATTTTCGGCGAAAATCGAAGCGGCGATCCGCGATGTGCTGTGCCGGAAAAGGAATGTGCGCACGACTGCCGATGACGTCGTCGAAATGCGCGCGGCCATCGCCAAGGAAAAAGGCGATGCCAATCCTTGGGATCTCAAATATGCCACTGGCGCGCTCGTCGATATCGAGTTCATCGCGCAATATCTGCAGCTGATCCACGCCGCGGCGACGCCGGAGCTGCTCGACACTTCGACGGCACGGATGCTGGAAAAGGCATCACGGCTCGGCGTGCTCAAGCCCGAAGACGCCGAAGTGCTGCGCCCCGCGGTGCGGCTCTTCCACGATTTGACCCAAATCCTGCGGCTCTGCCTGCCGGGCGCGTTCGATCCGAAAACGGCGAGCGCCGGCGTGCTGAGTCTGTTGACGCGCGCCGCCGATCTACCGGATTTCCCGGCGCTTCAAGCGCATGTCGAAGAGACACAACGTCAAGTGCGGCAATGCTTTGTGCGGATTTTGGGGAAGGCACCCTAGAATTACGCACCGATGCCGAGTGGCTCCAGTTGCGGGACAACCGTCGTTTCCATCTTTTCCGGGCGCGCTTGAAGCTTCGCCTCGATCGGAAGACGGACCACCACCATGGTGCCGTGACCAAGCTTCGAACGGATGCGCATGGCGCCGCCGTGCATCTCCGCAAGCGATTTGGCGATGGCAAGGCCGAGGCCGGAGCCTTGATGCCGCTTGGTCAACTGACTCTCGACCTGCTCGAACGGCCGGCCGAGCTTGCGTATCGCTTCCTTCGGGATGCCGATGCCGTTGTCCTCGATGGCGATCGTGACCATGCCGCCGCGCGTGCGGCCGCGCACGGTCACGGCGCCGCCGTCGGGGGTGAACTTCACGGCGTTGGAGAGCAGGTTGAGCGCGATCTGCTTCACGGCACGGCGGTCGGCACTGAGATTGATATCCGGCTCGACCTGCTCATTGAGCGCGACGTGTTTCTCGCCGGCGCGCGTCGACACCACGCGCAGGCAATCGGCCAACACCGGTTCGAGCGCCACGAGTTCGGCGGCAAGCCGGATGCCGCCCGCTTCGATCTTCGACATGTCGAGGATGTCGTTGATGACGTCGAGCAGGTACTCGCCGCTCTCGCGGATGTCGCGGGAGTATTCGGTGTATTTGTCGGCGCCGAGCGGGCCGAACATCCCCGATTCCATGATCTCGGAAAAGCCGATGATGGCGTTGAGCGGCGTGCGCAACTCGTGGCTCATATTGGCGAGGAATTTCGACTTCGCCGCATTGGCATCCTCGGCGCGGTCTTTCTCCTCGGCGTATTTTTCGGCAAGATCGGCAAGCTCCGCGGTTTGCAGTTCGAGCGTCTGTCGCGATTTGCGCAAGTCGACGATGGTGGCGATCTGACGTTTTTCGCCCTCGACCAGTTTCTGCTCGTGCTGCTTGATTTTGGTGATGTCGGTGCCGACCGAGACATAACCGCCGTCCTTGGTGCGGCGCTCGCTGATATGCATCCAGCGGCCGTCTTCGAGCTGCGCCTCGAAGGTGCGCGCGCCGCGCGGCTCGACGCCGTCATTGGCGACGGCAGTGCGGATCAGCGGCTTTCGCCCGGTGGCGACGATGGTTTCGTACGACGTGCCGGCGGCGACGGCTTCGTCGGGCAGATGATGCAGTTCCTGAAAATTCGAATTGCACAACACCAGGCGATTGTCGGCGTCCCACAGGACGAAAGCTTCCGGAATGGTCTCGATCGCATCGCGCAGCCGTAAATCGGCCGCCATGGTCCGTTCGACCAGGCTCTTCTGCTCGGTGATATCGACGGCAATGCCGATGAGATGCAGGCCGGCTTCGCCCTCCTGCCGCGCCAACTCGCAACGCGCCCGCAGCCACAGCCATCTGCCGTCGGCGTGACGCATGCGAAAGGCGTGATCGATCGATTGCACCTTGGCGTCGGCGAGCTGGGTCGCCAGCTCGTAAAGATTGATGTCGTCCCGATGCACGAGGGCGTTGACGTCGCCGAAGGTGAGAAGATCGTCCTGCTGCGGCATGCCGAGGATGTCGTACATGGAATGCGACCAGAACACGCGGCCGCGCGCCAGATCCCAATCCCACAGGCCGCAGCGGCCGCGATTGAGCGCGGTGTCGATGCGGCTGCGCACGGTGTCGTGGATGAGATCCGCTTCGCGCGCGCGCGTCGCTTGCCAGTGGAAGGCGAAGCCGAGGATCAGCACCACGAAGCCGGTCGTCGCCGACAGCGTGATTGTCAGCGCGGTGGTCGAGCGCCAGTTGGCCAGCGCGTCGTCGCGATCTTGAACGACCGCCAGCAGACCGACGGGGTTTTTCAGCGTTCGCACCGTGGCGATGGCGGCTTCGCCATTCGCCAGCATGATTTCCCTGGTGCCGGCGGCGGCGCCGAGCGTGGTGAGCGGTTGCAACGGCCCCAACACGTCCAAAATACCGCGTCCGATCATCGGCGAATCGTTCGGCGCGGCGGCAACGATATGACCATCGCTATCGGCGATCAGGATGCGGCGGCCGGCGCCGGCCGCCCAGCCGGGTAGCGTCTGCTCCACCGCGTCGGACGTGCGAGCTGTGGTCGACCGGCCGTCACGCGGCGGTCGATCGAGCGTGGCGGCGAGATGATCGGCGAGCGCCTCGACGGTTTGCGTCGCGTCGAACATGACTTGACGGCGTTGTTCGAGCACCTGCACCGCGGCACCGACGCAGATCGTCAACATGAAGGCGACGATGAGAACCGGAACCGCACGCCGCAGCAGCGGCTCGGCATTCAAAAGACGGTTGTAGGCGGGTTTGGCGATCGTTTGCGCCAGCCCCTTGATCGAATCCGAACGTAGAGACGCACTCGCCGTATCGGCGCGCGCCATGCCTGCCTCCGTTGGGATTGTCCCGCCACCCGCGACCGAAGAGTGTGCCGCAGCTCTTCGAATCGCTATCAATAGAATCGATACGCGCTGATTTGTCGAGAGTCCGGAGTCAATATTTTTTTAAGAAATGTCCCCAGGGATTTTTTGCAGTGCGGGAGTCGTCTGCCGACGCTTTTGGGCACGTCGCGGGCATCCACATCGCAAATGCCGAGTCAATTCAAAGACGTGGATGGCGACAGACTGGGGCAATGCCCACGATCGCTCAGCTGTCGGCTAGCGTCCGCGCGACAATGTCGTGGACGTCGCGTGACAGCGTCGGCAGCGCCGCGACCCGGCGCAACACCGCTTCGGCACGCGCCCGCCGCACAGCTTCGAGCGCGCGCCAGGAGCGGAATGCGCCCATCAGCCGCGCCGCGACTTGCGGATTCTTCGGGTCGAGCGCGAGCACGAAGTCGGCGACGAAGTCATAGCCGGCGCCGTCGGCGCGGTTGAACTGGGTATGGTTGACCTGCGCGAATGCGCCGATCAACGCCCTGATGCGGTTGGGATTGGAATCCGAGAAAGCGGGATGCTTGGTCAGCGCGCGCACGCGATCGAGCGTCGCCGGCTCGGGGATTGCCGCCTGCAGCGACAGCCACTTGTCGATGATCAAGGGATCGTCGGCGTAACGCCGGTAAAAATCGTCGAGCGCCGCGGCGCGTTCCGGCCGATCGTGAAGCGCGAGCGTCTCGAGTGCGGCCATCCGGTCGGTCATGTTGTCGGCGCCGCCGTATTGGGCGAAGGCGCGCGCGATGGCGTCGTCCTGTTCCGTCATCGCCAAGAGATCGAGGCAGGCATTCTTGAGCGAACGCCGGCCGGCGCCCTGCGCGTCCGGCCGATAGGGTTCGGACGTGATCATGCGCGCATAGGTGTCGGCGAGCGTAGCGCCATGCCGCACGCCGATCGCACCCCGCAATCTGCGGCGCGCGGTAAAGACCGCATCGGGATCGACGTCACTGCCGATCTCACGCGCGATGTCGGCATCGCTCGGCGGCGATAGCGTGAGCGCGATGAAAGCCGGCTCGAGCTTTGCATCTTTCAGGATGGCACCGAGCGCCTGCATCAAGCCTTCGTCTTCACGCTGCGGTTCGCCGGCGCGCACCGCGGCGACATTGGCCTTGAGCAGCGTCATCGCCAGGCTCTGCACCGCCTGCCAGCGGTTGAACGGATCGGAATCGTGCGCGGCAAGAAACCGCAAATCGCCGGGTTCGATCGGCAGTGCAAGCTTCACCGGCGCCGAGAAGCCGCGGTTGAGCGACGGGATCGGCCGCTCGGCGATGCCGGTGAAGGTAAAACTCTGGCTCGCCTGCGTCAGTTCGAGCACGCCGCGCGCCAGCGGCCGGCCGTCGAGCACGAGCGGCAGATCGGCGCCGTTTTCGCCGACCAGCCCGAAAGCAAGCGGGATGACCGTGGGCTCCTTATTCGGCTGACCGGGTGTCGGCGGGATCGATTGGCTGATATCGAGCCGATAGCTACGGGCGCGGGAATCGTAATGCGGTGCGACCTTGATGTCCGGTGTGCCGGCTTGGGAGTACCAGCGCATGAATTGCGGAAAAAAATCACGGTGGCTGACATCGGCGAAGCATTGCACGAATTGCTCGACCGTCGCCGCCTGTCCGTCATGGCGCGTGAAGTAGAGATCCATGCCTTTGCGGAATGTTTCGGGGCCAAGCAGCGTGCGGATCATGCGCACGACCTCGGCACCCTTGTCGTAAACGGTCGAGGTGTAGAAGTTGTTGATCTCGTGATAGAGTTCCGGCCGCACCGGATGGGCGAGCGGGCCGGCATCCTCGACGAACTGGAACGAACGCAGCGCGCGGACGTCGCTGATGCGCTCGACCGCGCGGGAGCGCTGGTCGGCGGTGAACTCCTGATCGCGGAACACGGTGAGCCCTTCCTTGAGGCAGAGCTGAAACCAATCGCGGCAGGTGATGCGGTCGCCGGTCCAATTGTGAAAATATTCGTGCGCGATCACCGCTTCGATGCCGGCATAATCGCCGTCGGTCGCGGTGGTCGGCGAGGCGAGCACGTATTTGTCGTTGAAGACGTTGAGACCCTTGTTCTCCATCGCGCCCATATTGAAGGCGGAGACGGCGACGATCATGAAAATATCGAGATCGTATTCGCGGCCGAACGCCGTTTCGTCCCAGCGCATCGCGCGCTTGAGGCTGTCCATGGCGTAAGCGCAACGGTCCTCTTTGCCGGGCTCGACGTAAATGGCGAGCGCCACCTTGCGGCCGGAGTGGGTGGTGAAACTGTCGGCGACGTGGGCGAGATTGCCGCCCACCAGCGCGAACAGATAGGACGGCTTGGGGAAAGGATCGTGCCAGACGGCGAAATGCCGCGACGTGCCCGGCACGTCGCCTTGGGCGACGAGATTGCCGTTGGAGAGGAGCACGGCCGCCTCGCTCCTGTCGGCTTCGATGCGCGTCGTATAGACGGCCATCACATTCGGCCGATCGATGAAATAGGTGATGCGCCGAAATCCCTCCGGCTCGCACTGGGTGCAATAGGTCGCGCCGGCGCGGTAGAGCCCCATCAACTGGGTATTGCCGGTCGGGTCGACGAGGGTCTCGATTTCGAGCTCGAACGGCCGATTCGGCGGCTGCGCGATCGTCAGCCGGTCGGGCGTCGCGACGAAATTTTCCGCCGGCAACGGCTTGCCGTCGAGCGCGAGCGAGGCGAGCTTCAGTTCGTCGCCGTCGAGCACCAGCGGTGCCGGGGTGCCGGATGAGCTCGGCTTGATCTTGAGCTTGGCGCGGACCGTGGTCGCGGTCGGGTGCAGCGACACGTCGAGTTCGACGGTCTCGATGAGCCAATCGGGCGGGCGGTAATCCTGGAGCCGAATGGCTCCGTGTTCTTCGGTGCGCATGGGCCGATGCTTTAGAGGCTTTGCGCGCGAAATAAAAGCCGCCCGGCCAGAGCCTAGCGCCGCGGCTCGGCGTGGCCGATGACGCGCTGGATGGTCGGAAAGCGCCGCCGCAACCGGCGCTCGAGTGCGTCCACCAGATCGTGCACCGCGCTGACCGAAAGCGCCGGATTGACGTGGCAGTGAAAATTGACGATCTCGCCGTCGGCGGTCTCCCGCACGCGCACGTCGTGCACCTCGCCGAGGTCGGGAAGCTCCGTCGCAAACGCCGCGAGCTGTCCGCTCACCTCGGCAAGCCGCGCGGCCGCGGCGTCGCGTCCGGCGAGCACGTCCGCCGGCAGCGGCTCAATATGCGTTTCGACTTCGACATCCGGCCCAAGCTCCTCGCGCAAGGCTTCTTCGAGCCGGCTTGCGACCTCATGCGCCGTGGCGAGCGGCTGCGTGCCGTCGACTTCGAGATCGGAGGAGACCGATAGCCGGCCCGAAATCGCCTGCACCGCAACGTGATGAATGGCGAGGCCGAGGTCGCGCGCGATCACCATGACGCGCTCGCGCACCGTTTCGTCGTCGAGCGCGCGCGGCTCGGTCGTGATCGTGACTTCCGCCTGGGGGATGTCGGCACGGATGGCGCGCGTCAGCCGCTCCTTGATGGTGGTGACACGATCGAGCGGCAGCGTGCGGCTCACGCTGACGCCGAGATCGACAAACAGTACGGCGCCCGCCGGCCGGGCTCGGACGCGTTCGACGGCGACTACGCCGGCAACTTGGCGTGCGATCGCGGCGACGCGCTCGCTGATGCCGCTTGGCGCCGTGTCGGTCAATGTATCCATGGTACGCCGGCCGAGCCGCCAGCCGGCAATGCAGATGAAAACCGCGACCACCAGCGCGGCCGCGGCGTCCGCCCAGGTATAGCCCATCGCCACGCCGCCAAGCCCGATCAGCACGGCGATCGACGACCACATGTCCGAGCGAAAGTGCAGCGCATCCGCTTCCAGTGCTTCGCTAGCCGTCTCCTTAGCCACGCGCCCGAGCAATCGGGCGCGGAAGAAGTCGACGACGATCGAAGCAGCAATGACGACAAAGGCCGCGGCGGTCGCTTCGACGGCGTGTTCGCGAGTGTCGACGAGGCGCCGCACCGCCTCGAATATCACCACCGCCGTGAGCAGGAACAGCAACGCCGTCTCGGCGAGCGCGGAGACGCTTTCGATCTTGCCGTGGCCGTATTGGTGCTCAGCGTCCGCCGGCTTGCCGGAGATGCGTACGGCGAAATATGTCAGCACCGTCGCCGAGAGGTCGAGCAGCGAATGGCCGGCCTCGGATAGGATCGCGAGCGACCCGGTGACGAGCCCAATCACGGCTTTCGCCACCGTCAGGCCTGCTGAGGCGGCGATCGATCCAAGCGCGGCCTTTTCCTTGGCGTTCATCGGCGGCCCCTTGCAGCGAGGGGTTAATGGCGGCCAATCGGGGCGTCAATGCGCTTGGCATGCCGGTCGATTTTTCGCCGCTGACACGCTACATAGACGCAGCAAATCACGGGAATGTACGTTTTGACGCCAAATCGCCGTTTCTCCGTCGCCCCAATGATGGAATGGACCGACCGGCATTGCCGGTTCTTCCACCGCCTGCTGACGCGCCGGGCGCTGCTCTATACCGAAATGCTCACGACGGGCGCGGTTCTGCATGGCGATCGCGCGCGGCTGTTGCGCTTCGATCCGGCCGAGCAGCCGCTGGCGCTGCAGCTTGGCGGCTGCGACCCGCATGCGCTTGCCGCTTGCGCACGCATCGGTGCGGATCTGGGTTTCGGCGAGATCAATCTCAATGCCGGCTGTCCATCCGACCGCGTGCAGGACGGCCGCTTCGGCGCTTGCCTGATGGCGGAGCCGGAGCTGATCGGCGACTGCGTGGCGGCGATGAAAGCCGCCGTAGCAATTCCCGTCACGGTAAAGTGCCGCATCGGCATCGACGAGCAGGACCCGGAGCAGGCGCTGGAAAATTTCGCGCAGGCCGTCGCGCGCGCCGATGCCGATGCGCTGATCGTTCACGCCCGCAAGGCCTGGCTCAAAGGCTTGTCCCCGAAAGAAAACCGCGAAGTTCCGCCGCTTGATTATGATCGCGTCTACCGGCTTAAGCGCGCGCATCCGCGACTGACGGTTATTCTCAACGGCGGCGTCGGCAGCGTCGAAGCCGCGCTTTCGCATCTCGACCACGTTGACGGCGTGATGATGGGCCGCGCCGCTTATCAGGAGCCGTGGCGGCTTCTCGCTGTCGATCGCACAGTATTCGGCGAGCCGGATAACTTTGGCTCGGTGAAAGACGCCGCGGCGGCGCTCATCCCCTATATCGAGCGCGAATTGGCACAGGGCACGCGGCTTCATTCCATCACGCGGCATCTGCACGGCCTGTTCCGCGCCGTGCCGGGCGCGCGCGCCTATCGCCGCGCGCTCGCCGGCGCCGCGGCCTCGCCGCAAGCCGGCGCCGAACTTTTCGCCGCGGCGTTGGCGCTTGTCCCGGCCACTCGTGAATTGGCGAATGTCGCTGCTTAATTGTCATTCCGGGGCCGAGCCAACGGGGCCGGAATGACGGAGCCCAAATGATCCTCGGCGTCCCGTTGAGCGAGATCCTTTGGCTCGCGCTCGCCGTCGTCATCGGCGGCGTGGTCACCGGAATTCTTGCCGGATTATTCGGCATCGGCGGCGGCGCGGTCATCGTGCCGGTGCTCTATGAAGCGTTCGCCGTGCTCGACGTGCCGGAGGCGGTGCACATGCAGCTTTGCGTCGGCACGTCGATCGCTATTATTTTGCCGACGACGGTGCGCTCCTATCTCACTCATCGCCAGAAAGGTCTGGTGATCCCGCGGGTGATCCGGCTCTGGGCAGTTCCCGCGGTGTTGGGGGTTGCCTGCGGCGCGGCGATCGCGGCGTTCGCGCCGCCCGCCGTGTTCAAGATCGCCTTCGTGCTGATCGCCACCTTCATCGCCATCAAGTTTTTGTTCGCCGGCGACCGTTGGAATCTCGGCACCGAATTGCCCGGCCCGCTGCCGATGACATGTTACGGCTTCGGCATCGGGCTCGCCGGATCGCTGATGGGCGTGAGCGGCGGCTCGCTGTCCAACATCGTGCTGACATTGTACGGCAAATCGATCCATCAGGCGGTGGCGACTTCGGCGGGGCTCGGCGTGCCGATCACGATTGCCGGCACGCTCGGCTATATCCTCGCCGGCCTGCCGCACCATGATCTGTTGCCGCCGCTGTCGCTCGGCTTTGTCTCCCTGATCGGCGTTGCCGTGATGGCGCCGGTGTCGAGCCTCACCGCGCCCTATGGCGCGCGGCTCGCGCACCGGCTGTCGCGGCGCACGCTGGAACTCGCGTTCTCAAGTTTTCTCCTGCTGGTGTCGGCGCGATTTCTGGTGAGCTTGTTTTGAGTTACGGATAACCCTTCAGCACCAGCCGGTCGCCGCTTACCTGCCAGCTTTGCAGCCGGTTGAGGAAGCTCATGCCCAGCAGGCTGGTTCGCAACTGTCCGGGCTGCACCACCAGCGCTTCCACCGAGCGCTCTTCGAGTCCGCCGATGGTGATGTGGTCGAGCGTGACCGGCGCGGCACGGGCGCGGCCGTTGGCGGTATCGATGCTTACGGTGTAGTTGAGCAGATCGAGCGGCAGTCCCGCCGCCTTGGCGTCGTCGGGCGTGAGCACGACCGAGCTGGCGCCGGTATCCAGCACCATCGGCACATGCGCGCCGTTGATTTGCGCGGCAATGGCAAAATCGCCGGCGCTGGTGCGCGCAACTTCGACGGTGCGGCCATGCGAGATGACATGCCCGGGAATGAGCTCGGCAAGCACGCGGTCGGCGACGTCGCCGAGTTCGAAGCGGTAGGTATAGCCGATCACCAATAACAGCCCGACTACGACCCAGAGTAGCGCCGCCGTGATCGCTTGGGTGAACCGCTCGCGGAACATCGTCGCCAGCACTGCGGCGAGGAACACCAGGATCGCAAGCTCGTAGGCGAGCGATCCGAAATCTTCCGTGGACAGCGGCCCGACCGTGCCGACGCCATGCTGGGCGATCAGAATGAGGATCGCGATAAGCAGGCCGATCAAAAGAAACCATAACAGGCGCTGACGCACGGCAATCGTCCTCTATGGCAACGCCGCTTTGGCGCCGCCCATGGCCGCGAGCCGCGCCGGCAATTGCGCCATGATTTCGGCACGCGCCGCGTCCGTCAGCTCGATCCAGCGCGCGATCTCGTCGAGCGACCGGCCGCAGCCGGCGCACAGCCGAAGCGTGGGGTGAAGCACGCAGATGCGATTGCAAGGTGTCTTAATGACGGCCTCGACGGGGAGCATCGGAGTCTCGGCGAAATTGCGGGGCACCATAAACACGGGGCATGCGAAGGCAAGCAGCCATTAAACGACGCAAAAAACGCTATATGCCGGCGCCAAACAGGGCGCGCTTGGCTCGGCTCGATGAATCCTCGGGTGAGGACGAGGCCGCCGACAGTTCGGCATTCGGCTGGATCGGCGGCGCGCCTTCGGCGGCAATGGGCGCCAGCGCCGACATCACCCGCTCCGGCGGCAGCGTGACGATCACCTCGGTGCCGATGCGCAACTTGGATTTCAGCGTGAAGGTGCCGCCATGCAGGTCGATCAGATTCTTGGCGATCGGCAGGCCGAGGCCGGCGCCCTGTTCGGCCGACTTGATCGAGTTCGAGCCCTGGCCGAACGAGGCGAGCACGATCGGAATTTCCTCTTCCGGGATGCCGGGCCCGGTATCTTTCACGCTCATATATTGGCCGCCCGACGCGGTCCAGCCGACCTTGAGCCAGATCTCGCCGCCCTGCGGCGTGAACTTGATCGCGTTGGACAGCAAGTTGAGGCAGATCTGCCGCACCGCGCGCTCGTCGGCCCACAGCCGCGGCAAGTCCGGCTCGAACATCTCATGGATGGTGATGCCGCGATTGCTGGCGCGCAATTTGAGGAGATGGTGGCAGTCTTCGACTACGCGATTAAGCGAGACCCCTTCCTCGTTGAGCTCGTAGCGCCCGGCTTCGATCCGCGACAGGTCGAGAATTTCGTTGATGAGATTGAGCAGGTGCACGCCGGAATTATGGATGTCGCCGGCGTAGTCCTTGTAGGTCGGCACCGCGTGCGCACCGAAAATCTCGCCCTTCATGACCTCGGAAAAGCCGAGAATGGCGTTGAGCGGGGTGCGTAACTCGTGACTCATCTGCGCCAGGAAGCGTGATTTCGCGATATTGGCGGTCTCGGCACGGCGGCGGGCTTCGTCCGAGACGGATTTCGATTGTTCGAGTTCGCCGATCAGCGCGTCCTTCTCGGCGCGGGCCTCGAGCGTCGCCAGTGTCGTCGAGTAAAGGCGATAAGCGAGAAGCGAAAAGTACCCTTCGGCCGCCAGCGCCATGATGGCGAGGATGTAGTCGTGCAAATTGCCTTTGAAGGCGAAATCGAGCGCAAGCGCGATGGTGACCGGCAGCGTCAGCGCGAATACCGCAATCGGCATGCTCGACGCCAGCATGCTGGATATCGCCACCACGAGCAACATGACGAACAGCATGAACGTTGCCGCCTGATCGTCGATGCCGATCGGATTGATCAGGATGAAGGTCCACGCCATGCCGAAGAACAGATCGAGCAGGATGAAGCGCATCCGCCATGAACGCAGTGGCGTGGTTGAGCTCGGCTCCTCGAGGAACTGCCGGCAGGCGCGAATAATGACGAGATGAATGACGAGCGCGCCGGCGGTCCATACGCCGCACACCAATGCGCCGGTCCACAGTCCGGACAGCACGCCGATGGTGACGATCAGAAGTAGAATCACCGGCGACGCTGAAATGCGGTTCTGAGCGAACTGGCGCAGCAATTCGTGGTCGAAGACCGGCCGCGTGCCGCTGGTCGACGTCAGCCGGTCGCGCGCCTCGCGCACATGCTGGGTCGCCAGCCGGCGTTTGGTCGACGGCGCGGCCGCCGGCGAGGCGAGCTCGTGCGTTTCGCTGATGGTATTAGGCATCGCATTCCGAGGCTGGCGTAAATTCGAGACAAAAGTGGCCCAAATTCCTTAAGACCAGGCTTAACCGGCGTGCTGCCGATCGCCCGGCAAGGTTTCGTTTACACTTCGAAGAGCGGCGCCGTCATTGCGCTGCCGGCGGTCGGATTCGGCGCCGCGCGCCGCCGCACTGGCGGCGTCCGGCGCACCGCGATAAGTTCATGGCCTCAAAGGGATAGTGAGGCGATCGCGATGAAGCTTTACGACGGTGGCCGCGCCCCCAATCCGCGGCGGGTGCGCGTTTTCCTGGCCGAGAAGGGGATCAAGCTGCCGACCGAGCAGGTCGATCTCGGGGCCCTGCAGCAGCGCTCGGATGCCTATACCGCGATCAACCCGATGCAACGAGTGCCGACACTGGTGCTCGATGATGGCACCGTGATCGCGGAGTCGATCGCCATTTGCCGATATTTCGAAGCGCTGCAACCGGATCCGCCGCTGTTTGGCCGCGGCGCGCTCGGCATCGCTTTAGTCGAAATGTGGAACCGGCGCGCCGAGCTTCATCTGCTGTTCCATGTTGCCAGCGTATTCCAGCATCTGCATCCGGCCATGAAGCAGATGGTCAGCCCGCAAGTGCCGGAATGGGGCGAGGCGAACAAGCCGCGCGTCATGACGTTTCTGCGCTTCCTCGACGGTGAGTTGAAGAACCGGGCCTTCATCGCCGGCGCGGACTACACCGTCGCTGACATCACCGCCATGATAGCGGTTGATTTCATGCGGGTCTCAAAGCTCGCCGTGCCGGATGATCTCACGAATGTTAAGCGCTGGCACGACGCGGTGTCGTCCCGCCCCAGTGCGGCGGCGTAGATCGAAAGAGCGCGCCGCTGCACTTGCTGGTTCTTACGGCCGCTGGGACTGTATCGCGACACGAAAAACGCCGTATCCATCCGTCGCCGATTGCAGATTTGGCTGGGCACTGAGGAGGCAAAGCCCGATCACGCCGATCGCGGCATAGAGCACCGCGCCCACGCAGATTCCGAAAAAGGAAGAGTTTCGCATTGCAGCAATCCCGTTCGGCGTTGCTTTTCGTAACGTTTCATGGACTTGGACGTTCCACACCGGTCCCCGGTTCATTTTTTGGAACTATTGACCCGCAAGGCGGCTTTATCGCTTGAGCTTAAAGTGCCGCCTTGCTTTGCAGGAACTGCAGCGTCTTGCCGGACGCGGCGCGCACCTGCGCTTCTGCGCCGATTGGTCGCCCTGGTTGCCGCGGAAAGCTGCTATTAGTGGCGGCAATATCGATGTCGGGGACAGGTCCTCGGATCGGGCACGATCTTGACCGGCCGCGATCTGGACCGGTCAGGACATCAAAAATGGTTTGGGGAGGTTCACATGCTGTCACGGCGGGCGTTTGCCGGCGGCGTCATCGGCGCGGCGGTTTTATCCAAAAGCGCGGCGCTTGCCGCGGACACATATCCGAGCCGGCCGATCAGAGTGATCTGCCCATTCCCGCCGGGCACCGCATCGGACACGGTCAGCCGCGTCGTGCTCGATCAAGTCTCGCAGCTCCTCGGCCAGCCGATGGTGATCGAGAACAAAGCCGGCGCAGGAGGTGTTGTCGGCTTCGCCGACGTCGCCAAAGCCGACCCGGACGGCTACACCGTGGTCACCAGTTCGACATCGATGGGCACCGGCCTCGTCCTGCATAAGACCCTGCCTTACGACCCGGCAAAGGATTTCGCTTCGGTGGCGATGTTCGGGGTTCAGCCGAACGTGCTGGTGGCGTCGAAGGAGAGCGGATTCAAGACCGTCGCCGAGCTGGTCGCGGCGGCGAAGGCGAAACCGGGTACGCTGACTTTTGCCTCCGCGGGCGTCGGGTCCTCTTCGCACATGGCGGGGGAGCGCTTGCGGCTGGCCGCCGAGATCGACGTCCGGCACGTGCCGTTCCGCGATAACGGTCTGACCGAAGTCATGGCCGGGCGCATCGATTATTACTTCATTCCGCTGGCGGCGGCGGCGTCCGCTCTGGGCAGCGACAAGCTCACAGTGCTCGCGGTGAGCTCGCGCAAGCGCGTCGCGCTATTACCGGACGTGCCTTCGATCGCCGAAGCCGGATATCCCACGGCTGAATTTCGCTTCTGGGTGGGCCTCTCCGTGCCGTCGCAAACCCCGCGCGCTATTATCGACACGCTGCACAACGCGACGGAAAAGGCGTTGCGCGATCCGGCGCTGCGAGAAAAATTGGCGAAACTCGGCGTCGAGCCCATGCCAATGAGCGTCGATGCCTTCGGCAAATTCGTCAACGACGATCTTGCCGCGACCGTGCAGCTCGCCAAGGACGCCGATATCCAGCCGGTGGATTGACTCCAAGATACGTCCTAGCGGTTCAACAGCGCGATCAGGCTCGACGTGTCCCAGCGCTTGCCGCCCATTGTCTGCACTTGCGCATAGAACTGATCGACCAGCGCCGAGACCGGAAGATGGGCGCCATTGCGCCGTGCCTCGGATAGACAGATGGCGAGGTCCTTGCGCATCCAGTCCACCGCGAAGCCGAAATCGAATTTGCCCGCGGTCATGGTCTTGTAGCGGTTCTCCATCTGCCAGGATTGCGCAGCGCCCTTGGAGATGGTCGCGATCAGCTTTTCGATATCGAGGCCGGCTTTCATGGCGAAGTGCAAGCCCTCCGCCAAGCCCTGCACCAGGCCGGCGATGCAAATCTGGTTGACCATCTTGGCGAGCTGGCCGGAGCCCGATGCGCCCATCAGATTGCAGGCGCGTGCGTAAGCCGCGATCACTTTCTCCGCTTGCCCGAACGCCCCGTCGTCGCCGCCGCACATCACCGTAAGCACGCCGTTTTCGGCGCCGGCCTGGCCACCGGAAACCGGGGCGTCGATAAAGTCGAAGCCGCGCTTTTTTGCTTCGGCATGAAGCTCACGCGCGATCTCGGCGGAAGCCGTGGTGTGGTCGACCACGATGGCGCCCTTGCGGACGCCTTCGAATACGCCGTCTTTGCCGAGCATCACCTCGCGCAAATCGTTGTCGTTGCCGACGCAGGCCATGACCAGGTCCTGGCCTGCCGCCGCCTGCTTCGGCGTCGGCGCGCTTTTGCCGCCGTGTTGGGCAACCCATTTTTCGGCCTTGGCGGCGGTGCGGTTGTAAACCGTCACCTCGTGGCCGCCCTTCGCCTTGAGATGCCCCGCCATCGGGTAGCCCATGACGCCGAGGCCTACGAATGCGACCTTTGCCATTGTTTCCTCCGTGACCCCGCACTGTTGTCGCTGTGGTCTTGGCCCGGCTGGAGGCGGCGCGTCAACCGGGGCCGCCGTTGACCGTGACGCCAAGGGGCCTATGTAGGGGGTCATGGCAGCACTCAAAGACGACGTCATTGCCGCGCTCGGCAAGGTTTCCAGCCCCGACGGCGCGCCGCTGCCGGCAACCGGCAAGCTTTCCGACATCGTTGCGAGCGACGGCAAGGTGTTCTTTTCGATCGCGGTCGATGCCGCGGCGGTCAAACAATGGGAAACCGTGCGCTCGCGCGCCGAAGCCGCCGTCCGCGCGGTGCCCGGCGTCAATTCGGTGATGGTCGCGCTCACCGCCGAGCGCGCCGGCGGGGCAGGCGGGGCAGGCGGGGCAGGCGGGGCAGGCGCTGCCGCCGTGCCGCGGCTCGGCGCGGGTGCCGCTGCGATACCGGCGCCAAGAGGCGCGCCGGGCGGCCCGTCGCCCGCGGGCATTCCCGGCGTCGAGGCGATCATCGCGGTCGCGTCCGGCAAAGGCGGCGTCGGCAAATCGACCACAGCGGTCAATCTGGCGCTCGGCTTGCGCGATCTCGGACTCAAGGTCGGCATCCTCGATGCCGATATTTACGGGCCGTCGATGCCGAAGCTCCTCGCCATCCGCGAGAAGCCGCAAACCGTCGGCGGCAATCGTCTCAAACCGATCGAACGTTACGGCATGCCGGTGATGTCGATAGGCTTCCTCATCGAAGAAGAGACGCCGATGATCTGGCGCGGACCGATGGTGATGTCGGCGCTCACGCAAATGCTGCGCGAGGTCGAGTGGGGCACGCTCGATCTGATGGTCGTCGATATGCCGCCGGGCACCGGCGATGCGCAGCTGACCATGGCGCAGCAGGTGCCGCTCAAGGGCGCCGTCATCGTCTCGACGCCGCAGGATCTGGCTTTGATCGACGCGCGCCGCGGCATCGCCATGTTCCGCCGCGTCAACGTGCCGGTGCTCGGCATCGTCGAGAACATGTCGACGTTCATCTGCCCGCAGTGCGGCACGCGCACCGACATTTTCGGCCACGGCGGCGCACGGCATGAGGCCGAGCGGCTCGGCGTGCCGTTTCTCGGCGAAGTGCCGCTCGACATCGCGATCCGTGAAACATCGGATGCCGGCCGGCCCGTCGTCGCCACCGCGCCGGATGGTCCGCACGCCCAGTCCTATCGCGACATCGCCGCGCGCGTGCGCGACAGCCTGCAAGTGGCAAGCCGCCCGGCGCCGAAATTCGTCATCGAGGCGTGAGAACGCCTGCGTTCCCGGCCGGCGCCGCTATTTCAGCGCCCTTGGACCACCGCAATTATTGCGACAGAAATTCCAGCCGCAATCAGCCCATATTCGATGGCGGTCGCAGCGCGATCGTCACCGACAAAACGCCAAAGCACGTCTACCATAATCAAACCCGCCCCATTCTAGGGCCGCCCCGCGGGCAAAATACACAAATCCAACTTGTTGAATTGTTAAAGGAACAGGTTAACGAAAATACGCCGTGGTATTTTCATCAACGTCGCGGCAAAAAATTCGCCGGGCCGCGCCCGAGCCGCCGACACTGCGAGCACTTCGCACCGGCCCCGCTTCAGTAGCCGCGGTACGGCTTACACAGTCCGTTCTGGACGGTGAAATTCGGCGGACAGCCGTTGAAGGTGCGCCAGCGCGGGCTCGGCGGGTAATAGCGGGCAGGTCCGGGCGGTCCATACCGGTAATAATATGGCGGCGGTGGTGGCGGCGGCGGCGGCGGATAGGGATAATAGGGCGGCGGCGGATAATACTGCGCCTGCGCTGTGCCAAGTCCGCCAAGCGCGACTGTTCCCAGCATCGCCAGCGCCAGCATCGCTCTCGCCTTGGTCCGCATCGTCTTTCGCCCCTCTGCCGTTCCCGAACGCGCCCGGAACCGAGCCGGCGATTATTAAGCACTAAAAATACGAGGCCGCCAATTGCGGCGGCCTCGTTGATACGTCGTAGCGCGAAGCGGTCTTAGTAGCCGCGATAAGGCTTACAGACGCCGTCTTGCACGGTGTAATTCGGCGGGCAGCCGTTGAACGTGTCCCATCCGCCGCCCGCAGGTCCCGGCGCGTAGTCATAATAGCGCGGTCCGTAGTGACGATGGTAAGGGCCGCCGACGCCGATATGGATGCCCGGCGCATTGAAATAGAATCCGTCGGCCTTGGCCGGCACGGCGTCGGCCGCCGCCAGG
>Ga0181525_10000269_pt1 | contig 46883 bp, 54 predicted proteins | sample PEATcosm2014_Bin_48_FD_121100 | JGI IMG/M metagenome (GOLD analysis project Ga0181525, IMG submission 121100) | Peatland microbial communities from MTU Mesocosm Facility, Houghton, MI, USA - PEATcosm2014_Bin06_10_metaG | ecosystem: Environmental > Terrestrial > Soil > Wetlands > Peat | place... | reverse complement strand
GCGCTCATCGACGCGCCACTGATATACCCGTAGCTCGCGCCTCCCTGCCCGCCACAAGATGGGCACAGCGTCGAGTAGATGTTCACGCCCGGTGCCGCGAGATCAACAGTGTTCGCGCCCCAGCTCGCCTGCGACCACAGCTCGTCGTTCTGGTCAGACGCCGCAACACAAATCTCGTTCGCGAGGTCATAGGAACACGGGTAGCGCGGCGTCGTGTCGTCGTCCTGGCTCGTGTTCCCCGCAGCGGTCACGAACAAAATGTTGTTCTCACCTAGCTCGGTGATCTCGTCCGAGAGCGCCTGCGAGGACGCGGTCCCCGGGAACGTGCTCGAATCGTTCACGACCCTGACATTCACGCCCGCCTGCTTTGCCGCGATCACCATCGCAAGCGCGCTCACGAGATCGCTCGTCGACCCAGCACTCTCCGAATCAAGCCACTTCACCGCCATCAACGACGTCGTCCAGTTCACCCCCGCCACCCCCAGGCCGTTATCGCCCACAGCACCAATGATCCCCGCGACATGCGTCCCATGCCCGCCATACACCTGATCGGTATCCATCGGATCACACGCGCTCTCCCCCGACAACACGTCAAACCCATGCGTACCCGCCCCGCACCCACCAACCCCACCCGGATTCGACCACATGTTCGCCGCAAGATCCGGAACGGAGTAATCAACCCCCGTATCAGTCACCGCCACCACCACCGATGAAGAACCCGTCGTCACATTCCACGCCGGCAACACATCCTCATCCGCACCCGCCGACCCCGCCACACCATTCACGCTCTGCCCAGTGTTATCCAACGCCCACTGCAAACCAAACGACGAATCATCCGGCACCCCAGACGCCTCAAGCACATAATCCGGCTCCGCATAACGAACCCACCGCCGATACCGCCGCAACCGATCAATCACCCCCCACACCCGGCCACGCCGCACAACAAAAAGCCACCCCACCCCCACCCGCCGAACCCCCAACACCCCCACAACCCGCCCCAACCACAACCGCACCCCCACCGGCACCCCAACCCGAAACCCCACAAGCACATGACCATCCACAAACGGCCCCAACCGACCCCACACAACCCGACCCAACCGACGATCAAGCCTTAACCGCCCCTCGACCGCACCGGGCAAGGAGAGACCGGAAGTCGATAGCGTCGGCGCAACAGCGCCAACGGGTACAGGCACTGTTTGGGGGGCGCCGCGCGGTGGACTCGCCGCGCCCGGAACCATCCAGATCCCCGCAACAGCGGCGCTGACGCAACCGGCTAGGACCAGCAAGTACCGGCGAACGCCCTTGCGCAACTTCACACCCCGTTAGATCGGCGCACCCAGTCCCGGCATTATGCAACCTGCCCGGCCAGATGGTTGGGGAGAAGATTCCGGGTGCTTCGGGCTTTGGGCGCGATCCGACGGGCGCGTGGAACCAACCCCTGAGGTCACGAACGCCGGCTGAGGCTGGAGATATCAGATCTCCCAGGACGATCGCTCTCCACGCCGGCGCTTGGCCTAAATCAGCAATGGCATGCAGGAGGCCGTCGGTTCGAGCCCGACTAGCTTCACTTCCGAACTCGCTGCGGTTGTCGTGGGTTGCTTTTGACCGCCGGTACCCCGCCTGGGGATGGCCCCCTTTCTGGCGCCCGCGAGCCGGTTGACGGCAAAGCGATTAGCCGCCTCCGATCAGTGACCGCGCCTCTGCGATGCCGACTACGAGATCGTGAAGGTCGCCGCCGACCTCGAGTCGACCCGACTGCTCGATCCCGCCGACCTTCACCGGCTGGAAACCGGCGGTGCGGATCAACCGCTCGACTTCCTCGCCAGCACGGTCGTCGTCGGTCACGTAGAAGAGGACCGCCGGCGCCGGGGACCGGTTGCTAGAGGACTCGAAGACGTCGGCCGACATCGTTCCGAACGCCATCGCCAAACATGCCCGCGCGGGCAACCACCCGCTCACAACCTCCCCAGAGGATTGGCCCTGCGGCAGGAGCCGCACGACCTTACCTTCAGCATCGATGCCGACCGGGTTGGTCGGAACGACGACGAGCTTGTCGGTCAGCAGACCGGCGATCTCGTCGATGACGCCCTGCAACACGGGAAACCGCAGCGCGAGGACGACAGCATCGGCGCCCTGCAACACATCACGGTTATCGACAGCGACGACCGCAGCCCCACCGATGTGCGCGGCCAGCGTTCGTGCCGACTCATGGTCGGCACTCGAAAGCCGGAGAATCTCGCCACCCCGGCGGCATGCACCAACTCGACATAGTCCTGGGGATCTCCCCAGAAAAGGGACACGACCCGCAGGCCGGATTGGCTGCCCAACGCCGATCTGCGGTGACGCTAGTGTCCGGTCAAGTCGACTGCCGAGCTCCTTGACCGCCTCGGCGTCGACCTTGAGAATGCCGCTATGTCCGCGCAAGAGATTGACGAGTATCTCGCCGCGCTCGATGAGCCCAAGCGCGGCACGCTTGCCCAGCTGCGCGCCACGATCGTCTCGATCGTCCCCGACGCAGAGCAGGGCATGTCCTACCGGCTGCCCGCGTTCAGGCTCCGCGGTAAGACGATCGCTGGCTTCGCGGCTTTCACGCACCATCTCAGCTACCTGCCTCACAGTGGCTCTGTGATCGCACGGCTCGGCGAGGAGACCGAGGTATACGCGAAGACCAAGGGTTCCCTGCACTTTCCCGTGGATACGCCGCTTCCGGAGAAGCTCGTGAAGAAGCTTCTGGACGCACGCATCGCTGAGGCTTTCGGCCCGAGTCGGTAGTCAAGCGTTTCGATGTGCCGGGTGTGAGCGGCGGGCTGTAAGGTCGGGGCGGCTGGCGGACATGGTGGTGTATGGACGAGGAGACACGCCGCGCGCGGGTGGAGGCGTTGTTTGCGGAGCACGCGCGTGCGGTCCTCGCGTATGCGAGCCGGCGCACCGACCACGCGACGGCGTCGGATGTAGTGAGCGATGTGTTCGTCGTTGCGGAGGAACCGCTTGAATCGGAGTTGAGCCATGACGACGATTCGCCAGCCGCGCCGGGATGAGCTTGAACTGCTGCGCTCGATCGAGCGAGACGCCGGGAAGACCTTTGCGGGACTTGGGATGACACGCATGGGTGAGGCACTACGGGTCGAGGAGCTCGAGATCTTCCGCTCGGCGGGACGCGCGTGGGTCACTGTCGACGCTGACGACGCTCCGGTTGCCTATCTCCTCACCGCCGTGCTCGACAACTGCGCTCACATTGAGCAGGTAAGCGTCGCCCCATCCCACGCGCGGCGGGGACTCGGCGCGGCACTGATCGAGCATCTCGCGACGATCGCACGCGGCGAACGACGCCCGGCGTTGACGCTTACAACATTCAGTGCCGTGCCGTGGAACGCTCCCTACTACCAACGACTGGGGTTCACGATCGTCGAGCCTTCCCACCAGGGCCCCGAGCTCGCTGCCGCCGTGGCACGTGAAACACGCTCAATCCCGGGTCGCGCTCCGCGAGTGGCCATGCGACGACCGCTCAGCTGAGCGGCAGCGCACTCGCCGGGCCTGCCACTCGTCGTTGTACAGCGCCTGACCGCTTTCGCGCGACGGGAGCGTCTCGATGGGTCGGCAGCTTGCCGGCTTAGCAGGGGCCACGGCTTGTCTATGGCGCTTCGATGACGATGATGTCGCCGGTGTTGCTTTCGAGCCGCATTTGTTTGAGCGGCGCGTACTCGGGCGACTCGTACCAGGCCATCAGCGAGTCCATGTCGTCGAACTTCAGCAGCGTGACCGAGTGCGGTTGCCACTCGCCTTCGAGAACGTGCACGGCTCCGCGTGCAGCGACGATCTCGCCTCCGAACTCGCGGATCTGGGGTACAACCAACCGGCTGTACTCACGAGACCTCTCCTCATCAGTGATCGCTGTACGCGCATAGATGAAATACGCCGCCATCGAGTCCTCCAGTCTGAGTCACGCGATCATCCACACGCTCGTACCACGGGAACGGTGCGAGCGCTCAGCAGAGCTCGGCAAGCAGCGCGCGCGCATTGTTCGTGAGGATTGTGTCGCCTTTCTTCTCGTAGAGCGCAAGGCCCGCGCTGACCTCGGCTGCGGCCTCCTCGCGCCGCCCGGCGGCGGCGAGCACGCGCCCGAGTTCAACCCGCGCCTCGCCGCGGAAGGCGTAGAAGTCAGTCCGCTCAGCGTGCTCGATCGCGCCGCGCGCCTGCCGCTCGGCCTCGCCAAGGTCCCCCGCGGCGCGCGCGAGCATCGAGCGCACCTGACCGGTGATGACAAAGTTGATCACGTCCTCGGAGGCACCGAGCAGTTCTGCGAGCTCGCTCGCCGCGAGCGCCGCTGCACGGTCCCCGCGCAGCGCCTCAGCGAGCGCGAGGTTGGCCTGGACCGTCGAGCGGAACGAGCGTTCGCCGAGACCGGCGAGGATCGCGTCGCCGCGTAGCAGCCAGTCCCGCGCGGCCTGTGGGTCGCCGGCCAGGATCTCGATTCGCCCGAGTCCCATGTGAGCACCGCCGGCGGGCACGAGCATGCCGACCTCTGTAAGCGTGTCGATTACTGCCTGTCCCATCGACCGGGCGTCGGCCAGTCGCCCCTCTTGCAAGGCGAGATCGCAGCGCGCCATGTCGAGCCAGGACTGGGCCACCGGTCCCGTCATGTCGGGCGCGATCTGTTCGAGCTCGTCGCGCACCTCAGCGACGCTGAGGTCTGAGTACCCGGTCGAGATCGCGTAGAAGCTGAGCGCTCGCGCGAGGAGTCCGTCATCGCCGGCCCGGCGCGCATGCTCTGCGGCGAGCCGCATGTGCTCCGCCGTTGGGCCGGCGCGGCTCCCGAGCCAGTGCCAGTGGCCCCACATGATCTCGGCCCGCGCCAGGCCGCGCTGATCCCCCGAGCGCTCAAAGTCGGCAATCAACCCCGCCAGCTGCTCGAACAGCGCGGCCGCCTCGTGCGGCGCGGCACGAATCGCCCAGTCCATGCGCACGACCTCGGCGAGGCTCGCGAAGGCCGGGATTTCGGCGGCCGCGTCCAGGAGGCCCCGGGCACCGTCGAACTCGCCCCTGTCGAGCAGCTGCTCGACGAGCTCGATCGCGATCGCCGCGTGCAATGGATCACCGCGATCGGTGTGCACAAGAGCGCGGTCGAGCAGGCTTCGCGCTGCGGCGTCATCACAACGCCCAGCCGCGCGCTGCCCGGCCGCAAACAGGCGCTCCGCGGCTCGGCGACGCAGCACCGCATCCCGATCGCGCCCGAGCTCAGCCGCGTAGCGGACCGCCTGCTCGAAGTGCCAGCCGGCGATCTCGTCGAGCTCGGGCAGCCCAGTGGCATGCTCCTCGAGCCAGTAGCCGAAACGCTCATGCAACTGCGCGCGGGTCGACTTCGGAAGCGCCTCGTAGGCCGCGTCGCGGATCAACAGGTGACGGAAGCGAAACGCGTCGTCGCCGTCAAGCGTCGAGGGGTGAGGTCGGATCAGCTCGCGCCGCACGAGACCGGCGAGCCTCCTATCGACCTCCGCAGCCAGTGGCTCGCCAGCGAGCGCGCGCAACACCAGCCTGTGAAACACCTCACCCTCGACCGAGCCACGCTCGAGCACCTCTCGCTCCTCGATGCCGAGCTGCTCCAGGCGAGCCGCCAGCAGCGCCTGGATCGTCGCCGGAACGCTGACGCTACCGCTCTCTCGCGCGAGCGCCGCCATCTCCTCGATGAACAGCGGGTTGCCCTCGCTGGCGGTGACGACGCGCGCGCGGGTGGCTGCGTCGATGCCCTGGCCGAGCTCCTCCAGCAGCGCAAGCGACTCGGCCGCGCCTAACGGCTCGAGCAGTACGGTGGTCGCGTTCAGCTTGCCGCCGGCCCAGCCCGGGCGAACGTCGAGCAGCTCCGGCCGCGCCGTGCACAGCAACAGGATCGGTGCTCCGCGCGAGAGGTCGGAGACGTGGTCCAGCAGGTCGAGCAACATCGGCTCGGCCCACTGGAGGTCATCCACGTGAAGCACGACCGGCCGCTCGGTGGCGAGCGACTCGAGCAACCGGCGAACCTCCCAGAACAGCTCCTCGGGCGCGGCGGCGCTGCCAGTCGTCAAGCGCTCGATGGTCGACTCGGCACGCTCACCCGCGCCGTGCAGCGCCTCCACCAGCGGCCAGAAAGTGATCCCCTCGCCATACGCGAGGCAGCGCCCGCGCAATACCAGCCCATCGGGGCCGAGGTCGGCCAGCAGCTCGGCACCCAGGCGCGACTTCCCGACGCCCGCGGCACCCAGCAACGTGAACAGGTGGCAGCCCGACTCGAGGACGACACGCTCCCAGGCCTCACGCAGCAGGCGCAGCTCGCGCTCGCGGCCGACAAGCGCAGTGTCGAGATGCCTGGCCATACCCGGCGCAACCGGATCGACGCGCAACAGACGGAACGCGGCGACCGGCTCACGCTTGCCCTTCAGCTCAAGCAGCTCGACCGTCTCGACCTCGACCGCATCGCGCACGAGATGCAACGTGTCGGCACCGATCAGGATCTCCCCCGGACCGGCGGCCTGCTCAAGGCGCGCGGCGACATTCATCGCATCGCCGGTGGCGAGCGCCTCGTCGTCGCCGATCACGACCGCGCCGGTGTTGATGCCGGTGCGGAAGCGCAGCTCGTGCCCGACCTCGGTCGCCAGCGCGGGCATCCGCTCACGGATCTCACTCGCCGCGCGGACAGCACGCAGGGCGTCATCCTCGCGGACCCGTGGCACGCCGAAGACCGCGACGACGGCATCGCCGATGAACTTCTCAACAGTCCCGCCGTGGCGTTCGATCGTCGCTCGCATAGCGACGAAGTAGCGCTGGATCACGCTGCGCCAGACCTCGGGGTCGAGTTGCTCGCCGAGCGCGGTCGAGCCGGACACGTCGCAGAACAACGCCGTCACAACCTTGCGCGTCTCGCGCGGCACCGGCCGCGTCGCCAGCTTGGCGCCGCAGCTGCCGCAAAAGCGGGAGCCGCTTGGGCTCTCAGCGCGGCACTGCTCACAGACCGCCAACAAACCCTCCCACGCTCGGTCGCAGAATCCTAAGCGAGCTGCTGCCGTCTGGGGTGGAGACCGAGCGAGGCGGCCGACCGAGCGGGCCTTTCCAAGCCAACAGCCCGGGCGCAGCCTTGGCAGAAGCTGTCATGGCTGCACATACTCCTCTGTGTTGCCGATCGCCGAGCTCGAGGGCGAACTGACGAGTGCCCGACAACCGCCGCTGCGTCGAACTGGCGGACGCTCGCTGCTCGCACCGAACGGTCACCGGGCCGGTAGGGGGCAAGGGCTCGCCAGCACACGAAAGGAGAAGCTCCCCGTTTCGGTCCTCATCGCGGCGTGGCTGGCACACCCGTCGTGTGAGCGCCTCGTCTCATCGAATTCTCAGCAGCCATCGCCAAGGGCTTTATCTCCGCTTATATGGTCGGAGCCCAGTTCCTATGGCGAACCGAGACAGACGCGGGGCGGGGGGCAGGCCACCACGGGACTCCGGGCGATCCGCACGGCCGCTTGCCCGTCGTGAGCGCGGCGCGCGGCGCGCTGGGGAGCGGCGGCGGCGGCGGTTTCGCCGGCGGCCGATCGTTTTCGGGTTGCTGACTGCGTTGGCACTGGCGGTCGTGTACTTCGGGATCTCCTACGCGAACTACATGCTCAAGCCGACGAGCGAGAACTTCTCCGAGCGCTCAGCTGAGTGGGTGCGCGACGAGGTGCCCTTCGGCAATTGGATCATCGACACGGCCGAGCACTACACAGCGAGCGCGCCCCGCAAGGGCGGCCCCGGGCTTAGGCGCCTGCGCAGCGTCGGGCTCGGCTCGGCAGGGCCTCGGGGCGGTCACGCCACCTACACGCCGCCACCGATCAAACCGGTGTTCGCCACGGCACTGCCTGGTGAAGGTGTCTGGCACCGTACGGGGCCATCCGTCGATGGCCGGCCGCCGGTGCTCGTGACGACCTACCGGCCCAGCACGGAGTACCCCTCGATCGTCGCCTACGTCCTGTGGATCGATCACACCCGCACGGACCTGGCCTACTACCCGGGCCGCTATGAGCCGCCGAGCGCGGTCGACCGCGGACCGATGATGGTTCCCGTCGATCAACGCCACCGGCTGCTCGCCACGTTCAACGGCGGCTTCACGCACGTCGACACCAATAATGGCTCGGCGGTCAACGGCCATACCAACGAGCCGCTGATCGATGGCAACGCCACGCTCGTCGGTTACCGCGACGGAACCGTGAACATCGTCAGGTGGACCGGCGGGGCGACCGCGCCGGCCAATGTCGCCTGGGCGCGCCAAAGCCTCACCCCGATCCTCTGGGACGGCAAGCTCAACCCCGAGCTGGACACCGACCCGAACAGCATCCAGTGGGGTTACACCCTGGGCGGCGTCACCTTCACACCACGCACCGCCGTTGGCATCGACGCTCACGGCAACGCGATGTTCGTCGTCGCGTCGGAGGCAACAGTGATCTCGCTCGCCCAGATTCTTCAGCACATTGGCGCGGTTCGCGGGATGGAGTTCGACATCAACCCCGAATGGCACACAATGATCACCTACTCTCACAAGAACGGCCTCGACCCGACGATGGTCGAGCCCCAGCCCCAGCAGTCTGCCGACCGCTATCTCACCCCCGACGATCGCGACTTCATGGCGGTGTTCTCGAAGGTACCCGGGCCGGTCAGCGTCCCCTTTAACTAGTAAGTGCTCCAGTCCGTCGGGTCGGCCCCGGTACCGCTCTCGCACGCGAGGCGATCCGGGAGGTGACCCATCTCGCGCGTAGCGACAACCCACCGGATGGGACGTGGCCTTGTCGCTCTCACACAGAGCGACAACCGGCAGTAGCCTGGAGATCTATGCGTTCCCGATGAGACGTTTGTCGGCTCTAAGACCCCCGATTTCTCCGCCCTGGTCACGAGCGTTGTGATTCAGCGCGTGACGACGATTAGCGCGATCCTGGCCCTGTGCGCGCTCGCACTGCTCGGCGCCGCGCTGCTTGGCGTATATGTACTGGGGACGTCAGGGACCACACACTTCCGCGGGCGGGACTTTACGAATGGTGGCTGCCAGCTCGATGCCGCTTCCAGGAGATACCGAGTGCCAATGCGGCATTGGCCTGGGCTGGGACGCGGCGAGCGGGCCGTCGCGGTGCAAGCGGTGCGTGCGGCATTCCCTACCGACGTGCTGGTGTTGACACGCGAAGGTCGGTGCGTGAGCCAGTGGGCGCTCGAGGGAGGGCCGTGAGCGAAATCGAAAGGACTACCTCGATGAAGGAACCTGTGACGACACTAGACGCGCGATTCAGCGATTCGCATGCAGTTGTGACGCCGTGGGAGGAGACGCGTCGGGTGCTCGAGTCGGCGGAGTTGTTCTGGATCTCCACAGTCCGAGCTGATGGGCGTCCTCACGTGACGCCGCTAGTTGCGGTGTGGCTGGATGGCGTTATCTACTTCGCTACCGGCCCCGCCGAGCAGCAGGCGATCAACCTCCGCGGCAACCCGCACGTCATTCTGACTACTGGCTGCAACCAGTGGGATACAGGCCTCGATGTCGTCGTCGAGGGCGACGCGGTGCAGCTCACCGAGGATGGGCCGCTCCTACGCCTTGCCACCGCGTGGGGCACGAAATGGGACGGACGATGGAGATACGAAGTGCGCGACGGCGCCTTCCACGCCGAAGGCGGCGGTGTCGCACCAGTGTTTTCAGTTACGCCCGTGAAGATCCTCGCGTTCGCGAAGGGGACCTTCAGCCACACGCGGCACCAGTTCTAAGTCCTGAAGGCCCAGAGCTGCCGGTCGCGCAAATGGGGCGTCTAGCGTTGGTCGGCTGGCGCGGCTGCAATTGGGAACGGGCGTCTGCGACGAGGCCACAGGGCGTCAGTTTGGATTGACAAACGTCGGCTGTCAATCTAGCCTGACGGCAATGAACGCCGAAGACATCGCCTCCGCGACCGCGTCCAATGACCCCTCGCTGGGACTCCGCGCCGCTCTAGCTCTGCACCGGCTGGCCGAACGGGTCGAGGCGGACCAGGTCGCGACCGCCCGCCAGCAGGGGTGGTCTTGGCAGCAGATCGGTGACGCGCTCGGCGTGACCCGCCAATCAGTCCACGCCAAATACGGAAAGCGACTCCGATGACCAAGCATTCGAAACCAGGCGACACGGATCGCCCCTGGAGCACGTACATCGACGCTCGCGAGGAAGCAAGGCGTCGCGGTGACCGCAAGGTGGGAACCGAGCATCTGATACTCGGGCTGCTCAGCGAACCAGTCCTGGCGCAGGCCCTCGGATGCAACCTACAGACAGCCCGCGACGCACTCGACGCGATGGATCGCGAGGCGCTCGACGCAGTCGGTATCGGCGCCGCGTTCAATGCACCGCCGATACCGATGGACGAGCCGATCAACCGCCCCTCGAGGCCGACGTTCAAAGCCGTCTTGCGGGACCGTTTGCCAATGACGCCCGCGGCCAAGACAGCGCTGGAGGCGTCGTATAAGGAGATACGCTGTGGTCACCATAGCTTCCCGCAACAGGTGCTCCTAAGCGTCCTCGAGCTCGAGCCGCCAGATCCCGCCGCCGAGCTGATCGCCGCGCTAGGCGTCGATCGCGCGGCCGCGCGGCAACGTCTCAGCATGGAACGCGCCGCAGCGTAGTGGGGGCAGCGCGAAGGGTCTAACCGGGCACGCAGCGACGCCCCCGCGGGGATCCCCCGCGAGGGCGTCGCGCTTCCGCTCAGCCGTTAGGGCGCCGTGAAGATCGGCGTGCCCACTCCGATGAACGCGTTCGCAGGCGAGCTCGTGGTGGCCGTCACGCCGGGCGTGGTCCACACGCCGTAGCTGTCGTTCTCGATCTGGTTGCCCTCGATCGTTATAGCGATCGGGCTCACCGCGGTGGCGACTATCACCCCGGTGGTCAGCGCATCGATGGCCGGAGGAGTGTTTCCGGCGAAGTCGGGATCACCGTCGATGTTGTTCGTTCCGATTCGGTTGCCTTGCACGACGTTGCCGTTGAGATTTTCGCCGGGCGAATGGGCGTGTACGGTCACTCCCGCGAGCCCGTTGCCGGAGATCGAATTGCCTTCAACATCGTTGTCATAGACGGCGCCGCCAGGAGCGCCGGTCGCGATGAGAACTCCAGCTTCAATCTGAGAATCCGTCCGCGCATCACGGGCAAAGTTTCGGTCGGGGATTGTTCGGGGTGCCCGACGCTAAAGAGGCGCGGCGGAGGCGCCGCGGCCGTGCGAACGTTTGGCCCGCTTTGAGCGCCAAAAAAGTCCCCAACCGTCGACGAGACAGAACTGGGAGCCACTGATCCAGCCGAGTCTGAGGGCTGGGCGCCCGAGCACTTCTACGCCGAAGTCCTAGCCGTATTCAGGCGATCCTCGCGAGGACGGGGTTGGTGGCGGGGCGATCGGGTGGGACGCAGACCATTCCTTCGCTGAATCCAGCCGACCCGATCCTGAAGGCGGCGTTGAACCGATCAAGGTTGACGAGCGTCAGGTGTGCGGTGAGCTCGACGAGTTGCTCGTCGCTGAAGTGCTCCCTAATTTGAGCGAACAGCTCGTCGGTGACCTCGACCGGCGTCCGCATCACAGCCACCGCGTAGTCAAGCGCCAGCTTCTCCTTCTCGGTGAACAGGTCGCTCTGGTGGTAGCGCGGAAGCGCCAGCAGCTCCTCGTCGCTGAGGCCATTGTGCCGGCAGATCTGCGAGCCGAGATCGACGCAGAACTCGCATCCGATCATCTGCGCGCCCTTCAGCTCGACGAGGTTCTTGAGCCGCTCGTCGACTGACTTCCCTTTGCGCACCGCCTGGTTGAACTTGCCCATTCCCATCATCATCTTCGGCTGATGAGCCCAGATCTCCATTGGCTCCAGGCCGCTGGCGCTTTGCGGCGCGCGGCCGGTCAGCTTCTTCATCATCCTCGGTCCGAGCCGGTAGACGAGTCTTACCATCGGTCCGGCCTTGCTCTTCGATACTCCCTGGATTCGCGCCATCGGGCAGCTCCTGTCACATAGGTTGGGGTTCAGGGGTCTATCCGGTATGACCCGCGAGACCCGGACGGTGTGACAGCGATGGACGAACTCGAGCTGGCCGGCAGGTTCGAACGCCAGCGGCCCCAGCTCAGCGCTGTGGCTTACCGGATTCTTGGCTCGCTGAGCGAGGCCGACGATGCTGTGCAGGACTCGTGGCTGCGGCTGCAGCGGACCGACGTCGAGCAGATCGTCAGCCTCGAGCCGTGGCTGACGACCGTACTCGCCCGGATCTGCCTCAACGTCCTGCGTTCCCGCCGAACGCGCGGCGAGCAGCCGCTCGACAGCTTCCAGCCTGAGCCGGTGATCGATAACCCGGCGGTCGGGACCGATCCCGAGCACGAAGCGTTGCTCGCCGACGCGGTCGGGATCGCGCTGCAGGTCGTACTCGACACGCTCAGCCCGGCCGAACGGCTCGCGTTCGTCCTGCACGACATGTTCGCCATGCCGTTCGACGAAATCGCCGAGATGGTCGACCGCTCACCCCAGGCAACCCGCCAGCTCGCCAGCCGAGCCCGCCGCCGCGTCCGCGACGCAGCGCCGGAACCCGACCCGGACATGACCAGACAGCGGGCGGTCGTCGACGCCTACTTCGCAGCCGCGCGGGACGGGGACCTCGAGGCGCTGGTCGCGGTGCTCGCCCCGGACGTGGTGCTCCGCGCCCACCGTCGCGACGGCGACCCGTTCGAGCTGCACGGCGCCGCGCAAGTCGCGCAAGGCGCACTGGGCGCGCGGCGGTTCGCGCCCTACGTTCGTCCGGCGCTTGTCAATGGCGCCGCCGGCGCTGTCGCGTTCGACGGCGAGCAGCCGTTCGCGGTGCTGGCGTTCACCGTCGTCGGCGGTCGCGCGGTGGCGATCGACGTGTTCAACGACCCCGAACTAGTCCCCAAGCTCGACATCCACGGCATCACTGCGTCAGCGGCACGCTAAAGCCCTAGCCGAGCGCTTCGGTGATCGCGGCAGTTGCCGCCTGCTCGCTGGGGCTGACCGCGTCGTCGCCGTGCTCCCGGTGCGCGTGGGCGACCTTATCTGCGAGGGTGAGGATGAAGCGCTTGTACTCGTCGAGCTCCTGCGCCGTCACCTTGCCTTGGAGCAGCGCGACTGCGTCGCGCAGATGTCCCACGGAGTGCTCCTTGAGCTCTTCGGGTGAGCGATAGCGCGTGTGATCGAGCTTGGGCTTCGCCGCGACGATCTCGTCGAGCAACTCGCTGTGACCGTGCTGCTGACGCGCCTCGACGTAGGCCTTCGCCATCGAGACGGTCTCGCGCAGCATCCCGCCGCGCTGTGCCGTGATAACGATCATGCCGGCGCTCGGCGGGCCCTCTAGAACGAGCTCCCACTCCTGCGGCGTGAAGTCGGTCTTCGTAGTCATTCGATGCTCCCTGTCGGTGTCTGGACCCCGTGAGCCAGTGTAGGCGCCGCCCGTCGCGAGCCGCGTCTGGGTCGGCGTGATCGAGCGTCAACGGCGAGAACCTTCGCGCGAGCTACGACACGCCCAGACAAACCAGAAATCACAGTCAGCTGGAATTCGAGGCGAGCGGAGTAGCTGCCGACGCCCGTGGAAGAATGGCGCTGTGGCCGAGCATTACCAGCGCCCTGGCTGGTTTACCACCAACGTCTTCAACCGTGTTGTCGCGCTCCTCACCCGCAGCGGCGTCAGTGTTTACGGCTCGCGTGTGCTTGAGGTGCAAGGGCGCAAGACGGGCGAATGGCGAAAGACCCCAGTCAATCTGCTCCGTCATAACGGCGCCGACTACCTGGTCTCGCCACGCGGTCACGCGCAATGGGTCAAGAACCTGCGCGTGAGCGGTCGTGGGCGACTGCTAGTCGGCAGACGGACCGAATCATTCACCGCGCTCGAGCTCGCCGATGACGAGAAGCCGGTCGTCCTGCGGGCCTACTTGGCGAAGTGGAAGTTCGAGGTCGGTGCGTTCTTCGGTGGCGTCGGGCCGGATGATCCCGACGCCGAGCTGCGCCGGATCGCGCCAGACCATCCGGTCTTTCGCTTGACGATCAACTAACTCCACGCCGCCGATAGCCCGCATACGCGCGGTTGACTGGCGCTGGCCGGTTCTTCGGCAGGCAATCAAGCTGCACGTGCTCGTCTACCGCGCGAGTCGCGGGCTGGTCGGTGATCGCCTCCCGGGTGGTCTGCCGGTGCTACTGCTCGACCACGTCGGCGCCAAGAGTGCCGCCAAACGGACGACGCCGCTGGTCTATGTCCGCGACGGCGAGAACATCGTCATCGTCGCATCGAAGGGAGGTGATCCGCGTCATCCAGCGTGGTTTCACAACCTGCGTGCGCACCCAGACGTTGGTGTCCAGATCGGCGCACAGCGGCGGCCGGTCCAGGCGCACGTTGCCGATCGGCAGGAACGAGCACGGCTATGGCCCAAGGCGCTCGAGGTTTACCCGGGGTACGAGGGTTACCAGGAGCGCACGGCTCGTGAGATCCCGCTCGTGATTCTTAGGCCGCGAGGCTGACGGCAGGACGCCGGAGCGTCCCCTCGCCATCTACACCAGGCTATCGCCTTTGTCGTCACCGAAGAGCCGCAGCGGGAGCACCCCGCCGGGATCGAGCCCGACGGCCTGCGGGCGCGCCTGCTCGGCCACCCAGCGAATGACCGTGACGAGCTTGTCGTCAGATGGCAACGCGTCGGCGAGGGCGTCGGCGGCAACCGCGTAATCGCGATAGAGATCGAGCAGATCCCTATCACTGCCGGCGTAACGCGACGCGCTGGCGCCGTTGTGAACGTCGTAGCCGGTACTCACGACGGGACGGGAACGTAGAGGTCGTCAAGGGTCTGCTGCGAGAGCAGCTGGGCGCCGCCGCGGCCATAGCTGACAACGTAGCGGCCTGCGTGCTCGTCAAAGCTCGCGACATCGACATGCCGGCCGGTGATCCGGTCCGCCATGACCTGTCCGGCTGCGTAATGTTCTGAGACGCCTGTTGCTGTCATCGAAGCTCCTCGGTTTCGGTGGCGACGCCTCTGAACGGTGACACGCCTCGAAGCCGACTGATGGGGCGATTCTGCCCCACCCGAGGACGCGCGGACCCGAAGGCGCACGTGGTAGTAGCCCACGCGCGCGACCCGCCGCGGAGCTGGCGCGGGTCGCTGACTCCCGGCTGTCCCCGCGGCGACTACTGCGATACAGCGCTGACGCGGCCGGTGCTGTAGCTGTACTGGAGTGGCGCGAGCCGTTTCGGGGCTCCCGTGGCGCCATTCGGGTACCACTCGCCGGTGCAGGTGATCAGCGTCGGTGCGCCACTGCAGTCGACGCGCAGGTAGAGCGCGCGGCGGTTAGCCACTGGCGCGATCTGTGATTCATAGGTCGCGATTGCCGCCTTGTTGGCTGCGAGTAACGCAGCAGAGCTGTCGCCAGTCGCCGAGCCGGCCCGGTGTGTGCTCCCGGCGGGAGCGGATCGCTCGTACTTCGCCGGACTCACGTCGCTGGCATTGGAGACGGGCTGGCCCTGCGCGGGGCGATGTTTGTGATGCTGCTTGGTCGCCGCTAGCGCAGGGGCGACAGCGACAGCGAGCACTGAGCTGAGGATGGCCGTCGTCGCCAGGCAGCGGATTCGCACGGGTGTCTTCGAGAATACTTCGGTGTCGCCGGCCATGTCCTGGCAGTCTGGCCTGCAATCCGGCGACACGGGGGGCGCATATGCACCCCAAGGCGGCTGCCAGCGTCCGCGCGCCGATCGTCGGGCAGCGCTACCAGCGACGATCATTCTCCGACCGACCCGGGAAATTGCTGCGTAATGCAGTGGATGTTGCCACCGCCGAGAAGGATCTCGCGGGCCTCGATGCCGACCACCTCGCGGCCCGCGAAGCAGCCACGCAGTAGCTCGGCGACCTCGTCGTCGAGCGCTGGGTCGAGCCGCGGGAACACGATCCTCGTGTTGGCGATGTAGAAGTTGACGTATGACGCCGCCAGCCGGTCGCCGGCGCGGCGCGGCAGGGTCGTCGAGCTTGCGGCCACGCCCAGGGCCTCTTCCTCGGTGATCGTGAGCGGCGGGGGCGAGGGCAGGCGGATCACCTCGAGCGAGCGCCCACGAGCATCGGTTGCATTCTCGAGGCGCGCGAGCGCGTCGCGCGAGATCGCATGTTGGGGGTCGCGCTCGTCCTCGGTCCACGTCAGCAGCACCACGCCAGGGCGCGCGAAGCAAACGAGGTTGTCGACGTGGCCGTCGGTCTCGTCGTTGTAGACGCCGCGATTCAGCCAGATCACCTTCTCCGCCCCGAGATAGGCGAGCAGCAGCGCCTCGATCTGCGCGCGTGTGAGCTCGGGGTTGCGATTGCGGTTGAGCAGGCACTCCTCCGTCGTCAGCACGGTGCCCTCGCCGTCGACATGGATTGAGCCACCTTCGAGAACGAGTGGCGCGCGATAGCGGTCAAGTCCCTCGACCTCGAGGACCTTTTGCGCGACGCGCTCGTCACGCTCCCAGGGGAAGTACAGCCCGTCCTCGAGGCCGCCCCAGGCGTTGAAACGCCAGTCGACGCCGCGCCTGCGGCCGTCGCGATCGACCACGACCGTGGGCCCGATGTCGCGCATCCAGGCGTCGTCGCTCGAGATCTCGACGACGCGCACCGCGTCTGGGACCGTCGCGCGGCAATGCTCGTACTGCGAATCGGAGACAGCGATCGTGACCGGTTCGCTCGCACTGATCGCTTCGGCAACGGCTGCGAAGGCGCCCTGCGCAGGCTTCGCTTGCAAGCGCCAGTTGTCGGGGCGCTCCGGCCATGCCATCCAGCAGCCACCATGGGGCTCGTACTCAGCGGGCATTCTGAAGCCGTCGGCGGCCGGCGTCGAGGCGAGCGTCGCGGACAACGGCTAGTGGGCGTCCGGCGCCGCTGCATTCACCATGACCAGCGGTTCATATCAGGCCGCCGCGTCGGTCGGGCGGGCGGAGCTGGCGCGCCCGACGGCGCTCGAGCGCGCCGGCGCCTAGAGTCTTCAAATCGACGAGATTCGCCTCATCACAGCACTCGGCCTGGCGACTTCCCCGGCTCGTACGCGGCCATCGAGTCGCGCACCTTTCCGCATCGCCGCGCTCCAGCAGCGCTGGTACCCCGATCCTGAGGAGCACGTCGCGGCGCTCGAGGCGGGAATCAGGCTCGCCGCCCGCGAAGGAGCCCAGCTCGTCTGCCTGCAGGAGCTCACGCTGAGTCGCTACTTCGCGGTCGATCCTGGCGGTCCGGGACCGGGCCGCGCCGAGCCCGAAGAGCTCGGAAGTGGACCGACGTATCGATTCGCGGCTCGTCTCGCCGCCGAGACCGGCCTCCATGTCCACGCGTCGCTATTTGAGCGCAGCGACGAGGCGGGCGCACTCGGCTTCAACACCGCGATCGTTGTCTCCCCTGACGGCGAGCTCGTCGCGCACACGCGCAAGCTGCACATACCGATCACCACCGGCTACCACGAGGACCGCTACTTTCGCCCCGGCCCCAGCGGCGCTGATGCCTTCCCGGTCATCGCGATCGGAGACACGCGGCTCGGCCTGCCGACCTGCTGGGACCAATGGTTTCCCGAGGTCGCGCGCGCCTACAGTCTCGGTGGCGCCGAGGTGCTCGTATATCCAACGGCGATCGGCTCAGAGCCCGACCATCCTGAATTCGATACCGAGCCGCTGTGGGAGCAGGTGATCATCGGCAACGGCATCGCCAACGGCGTTTTCATGGTCGCCGTCAACCGCATCGGAACGGAGCCGCCGTTGCGCTTCTACGGCTCCTCATTCATCTCCGACCCCTACGGCCGTAAGCTCGTCCAGGCGCCTCGCGACGAGGCGGCACTCCTGCTCGCCGATCTCGACCTCGACCAGCGGCGCGACTGGCTCGAGCTATTCCCGTTGCTCGCCACCCGGCGTCCGGAGGCCTATGGGGCGCTCACTGAGACGCTCGATTAGCTTCGCGCCGCGTCGCTCGCCAGAGCGTGAGTGCGAGCACAACCGCAACGGAGAGCGGGAGAATCCACCAGGCCGCGACCTTCGTGTCGGCGACCAGCGCCGTCGTGCCGATCGCGGTTATCACGCCGGCGGCGACACGCCAGTCGTCCCCGACGACGAAATCCCAGACGAAGCGCCCGACTGACTCGACGCGACTCATGCCCCCACGACTGCCTCACCGGTAACGGGGACCGCGTCGGCTGGCCGCCGTCGTGAGATCAGCGCGACTGCGGCGAGCGCGAACACGAGGATGGCTGGGATCAGCACGAGCAGCGCGGCGTCCGAGCCGGGCCAACGGGCACCGGCGCCCTCCGCGCCCCAGAACGTGCCAAACGAGGTCAACATCACGCCCACGCCAAACTTCATCGTGTTCTCCGGTACGCGAGCGAGCGGCGCACGAATCGCGATGCCAGCGAGCACGACGACGCCGACAGCGACGCCGGCGGCCGCCGCAGCGAGGCCGATGTGGTGCTGATTTGCACCGAAGGTCAGGACGATGAAGACAACCTCGAGGCCTTCGAGGAAGACGCCCTTGAAGGCGATCGTGAAGGAATACGCGTCGACACCGGGGCCCAGCTCACCGGCGTGGTGCGCCGACGAGCGTTCGGTCTCGAAGATCCCCCGCTCGTCATGAAGGGCCTTCAGCCCCGACGCGCGTAGGATCGCCTTGCGCAGCCACTGCAGCCCGAACACGAGCAGCAGCCCTCCGACGGCAACGCGCAGCACGTTCAACGGCAAGGTCGTAAGCGCCGGACCGAGGGCGGCCGTTACGCCACCGAGCACGACGAGCGCCGCGCCGACGCCGATGAAGGTCGAGCGCCAGCTGCGCGTGAATCCGACCGCGAGCACGATCGTCAGCGCCTCGACCGCCTCGACGACACAGGCCAGGAACACTGCCAGCGCGAGGCCGACGTCTGCGCCGCTCATCTGTCGAGGTCAAGCATGCCGGTGGCGCTGGTCACGGACGCTGCGCGCTCGGCCGGCTGACTCGCCGCGCGTAGCGCCGCGTCGATAGCGTGGACGGCGTGCGCGTCGCGACCTGGAACGTGAACTCGGTCAAGCAGCGCCTGCCGCGGCTACTGGCCTGGCTCGATCAGCGCCGGCCCGACATCGTCTGCCTGCAGGAGACCAAGCTCGCCGACGCCGCATTCGACGCGCTGCTCGGCGAGGAGCTCGTGGCACGCGGCTTCGCTGTCGCGCGCCACGGCGAGGCGCAGTGGAACGGTGTCGCAATTCTCGCGCGCGCGGGATTGGAGGACATCGTCGCCGGCCTGCCGGATGCTCCCGGGTTCCCCCATGCGGAGGCCCGGGCGATATCGGCGACCTGCGGCGGGGTTCGCGTCCACTCCGTCTACGTGCCGAACGGACGGGAACCGAACTCGGAGCATTACGAGTACAAGCTCGCCTGGCTGGAAAAGCTCCGCCAAGTTGTCGCGGCCGGCTCTGCCGACGCGCTGGTGTGTGGCGACATGAACGTTGCGCCCGCGGATGCCGACGTTTTCGACCCCGACGCCTACGTAGGACAGACCCACGTCACCCCACCCGAGCGCGCCGCGCTATCCAGGCTCCTGGCGCTCGGGCTTCGCGACGTCGTGCGCGATCGCTGGCCGGAAGAGCGGGTGTTCAGCTACTGGGACTACCGCGCCGGGATGTTCCATCAGGACCTCGGCATGCGGATCGACCTCGTGCTCGCGAGCGCGGGGGTCGCCGCGAGGGTTCGTGCCGCTTGGGTCGACCGCCAGGCGCGCAAAGGCACCGGACCTAGCGACCACGCGCCGGTGATCGTCGACCTCGACGAGGCGCCCGACGGTGACATCGGGCCGGTCGTCCCGCCGCCCTCGGCGCCCGTCCTCAGGCGCGGCGTGCGCAAGACTCCGCAGGCTCGCTAAGCAACTCGGAGCCGCGCACCTGGCGACGTGGCGCGCTTCGTCACGGCTCTAGGGCTGCGCTTGCGCCGCTCCAACCCAGTGTATGCGGACGGCGGTGGCCGTCCCACCGTCCCGCTGCCTACGCCGCGAAGCGCTCGGCGGCGCGGGCTCGCGCCTTGGCGGCCTCGACCTCGCGATCCTTCGGCGGCGCCGTGGTCACGAGCGCATCGAGCAGGTGTCGCGAGATGTGCGCGACCTCGTGGACGGCGTGTTCGAAGGCCTCGGCGTTGGCCTGTGACGGCTTGGTGAAGCCGCTGATCTTGCGGACGTACTGGAGCGCGGCCGCGTGGACCTCATCGTCGTCGGCGGGCGGCTCGAAGTTGTGGAGGGTGCGGATGTTTCGACACATCGGTTGATCGTAGCGCCGCCGAGGCGTCGATCGCGACGAGACGCGGTAGCGTTCCAGCAGCGATTATGAGTACTCGTCTACCTCAGGCTCGACTTGAGGTTGAGATTACCCGTCGCAGCGGCCTGATCGCCGCGTCCGGCAGCGTTATGAAACCGCCTGCATCATCCGAGGAGCCGCGCGACAGCCTCGCGGCGGAAGTCGAAAATGCGGGTGAGATCACGGTGCACCAGCCCCCAGCCGCCGAGATCTCCGAGTAGTCCGAGCGGAAGCTCGTACTCGACGTCGTCGCCGACTGACGTGCCGCCGTCGACAGCGGCGAAGCTGTGGCGATGCAGCCAGTGCTTATAGGGGCCGCGCAACTGACGATCGGCGAAACCGTGGCCCTCCTCCCAGTCCTCGATCCGTGAGACCCAGCGGATCGGCAACCCGTGTACGCGCAGGCGATACTCGATCAGCGTCCCGTCCCGCATCTCGATCGGCTCGGCGGTGACAAGCCGGAAGCGCATTTGCGGCGGCGTCAGCAGGCCGAGGTTGGCGGCGCTCGAGAAGAAGTCCGAGACCTCGGCGGGCGGCCGCGGAACGAACTGCTTGCGGACGAAGTGGTGAACGCTCACCCGCCGCCGACTCCTGATCTCATCATCAGCTGCAACCTATCCGACGGGCGCCGCCGACTGGGCGGCGCGGGAGCGACGCTCGATCTCAATGCCCTCTCAGGCGTGCCTCAGAGCCGCCTCAAGGTCCGCGGGGAGACTAGTCAGCGTCTACTCCAACCCGACAAGAAAGGGACGCCAATGACTCTCGCGATCGTAGCCATAGTCCTACTCGACGTTGCCATCATCGGCGGCCTCGCTCTGTTGATGAGGACCGCCGCCCACTGGGGCACGGGGCCTCGGGAGGCGCGCCAGCAGACCGTTATCGCCAGGCGCCGTCGTGTCGCTCGTGCAGCGCGCGTCCAGACGGTCCGCCGGGCAGTTCGCGTCGGCGCCTGAAGCTGAGCGCTACGGGCCGCGCGGGGAGCTCCCGCGCGGCCCGAGGTGCGCGAGGGCAGGGTGACCTGGAGCGACTGGCGGCGCTCAGGCGCCGCCGAGTGGCGTCGGCCGCAGCGTGACCGCCACAAGGTAATCGGGCGCCGGCACGCGACAGACCGTGAGCAGCTCGGTTGCGGTCACCGTAGCGGTTCGCGGAGTCGAATGCAGAACCGCGATTTCGCCGAATGCGTCGCCGGGGTGCAATTCAGTTAGCTTCTCCCCGCCGACCACGACACGGGCGCGACCGGCAAGGATGACGTAGACGGCGTCGGCTATCTCGCCCTCGCTGATCACCGCGGCGCCGGGCTCGAACTGCTCGGTCGTAGTGCTCGCCGCGAGGCGCTCGAGACGATCGCGGCTCGAGCCGGCGAGCTGCGAGAGATCGCCGAGCACGTCTGACAGCGGGCGGCTGCCGATGTCCGGGACATACGGGCGCAGCGGCTGCGCCGCGTCGTCTGCCTCGTCGGGGCGCTGGCCGGTCATTGCCATCAGGAAGTCGTCGCGCTCGAGCGACCAGAGCTCGACGTCGCTGAGCGCGCGGACCGTTGCGCTGCGCGGCGTGTCGCGCAGCAGTGCGCGCTCGCCGAAGCCAGAGCCGCGATTGAGCCGCGCGACCGGATAGCCGCCGATCAGCACCTCGACCTCGCCGCGCTCGATCACATAGAAGCGGTCGCCGGGATCGCCCTGGCGCATCACGTCGGTGCCTCCCTCGACCTCGAGGCGCACGACGCGCGCGGCGACGTCTTCGAGCGATGGCATCTCGAGACTGCGCAGGACACGCACGCCGTGGAGCAGGCGGACGAGCTCGCTGCGGCCGGTCGCGGCGCGATCGGAGCGGCGAATCTGGCCGAGGCCGAGCAGCACGATCAACGGCAGCGGCAGTCCGGCGACGATCAGCGCGGTCCGCAGCCCGAAGACAGCGACGAGCGCCGGAGCGAGCAGGGCGCCGAGCCCCTCGGAGGCGAGCTTCAGCGCCTCCATCACCCCGACGACGCGACTCAGCGTGTCGGAGTGCAGCAGGCGATGGAGCAGCGACAGCGATGTCGAGTCGGCAACCGCCATGGCGATGCCCCAGCCGACGATGACGAGCGCGACCGACCAACCGAAGTCGAAGATGCCGACAACGCTGACCGCCACGCCTGCTGCAATGAACGCGACGGCGCAGGGGACTCCGAGTCCGCGGAGGCCGATCAACTTCGCGGTGATCGGGATCGCCAAGATCGCACCGACGCCGGCCGCTGCCTGCAACAGGCCGACGCCGGAGGTCCCGAGGTGGAAAAGGCGCAGCGCGACGACGACCGCGAGCGCTGTCCAGAGGCCTCTGACGAGCGTCCGCGCGACGCTGGCGAGCACGATTGCCGATGACTGACGGTCCCGAACGACCTCCGGAACCGCCTTGAAACCGTCCTTGAGGACGGCGGCCCAATGGCTCGCGGCACGCTGCCGGGCGGGCTGCAGCCCTGAGCTGACGAACGCCGCCGCGGCCATCGCGGCGGCACCTCCGGCCATCACCGCGCCGGGGTTGATCACCGACGCCAGCAAACCTCCGGCGAGGCTGCCCCCAGCCTGCCCGACGGTCTTCATGATGCTGATGCCGGCCGTCGCGCCGGCGAGCTCCTCGGGCTCGCGCGAGAGGATTGGCAGGATGCGTGACTGCGCGGAGCGATAGGGAGCCGAGACGGCTGCGTCGATCGCGATGATGATGATCACGACGATTGTGTCGTAGCCGAGCAGAACCCAGGCGGCAGCCGCGGCCAGGAGCATCGTTCGCGCCATAGCGATCCGCGCGAGGACTCCCCGATGGCGCTCAACGAGCGGGGCGAAGAGCATGCTGCTGAGCGCACCCGGAACGAAGCGGAAGCCGACGAAGCCGACCGCGAGCGTGCCGCCGAGGCCGAACACGTAGATGCTGAGCGAGGTGACCGTCGCCCACTCGGCAACGGTCACGAGGCCGAAAGCACCCAGCAGGCGCGCCATCGCCGGATGACGGAACGCGACGGCGATGCCGGTCCGGTCGCTGGCGGTCTCGGCGCGAGGCCTGCGGCGCGGGCCGGTCACAGTCTGCCTGCGGCTTGGAGATCGCCGGCCTGTGCGCCGGGAGCGTCGAGTCTCAGGAGACCCGAGACCGCGCCGACCGCGAGCGCCCACGAGCGTGCTGGTAGCCGAATGCTCAAAACCGAGTCTGCCGCTCGTTGTGCCCTGCGCCAAATGCCCGATCGCATCGCAATCCCGTCCCGCGCTTGGCGCCTCGACGCGCGGACTCTAGCGAAGCGGATCAGTGCTGTCGGCGCGGAAGGGCGTAGTTCGCGGCGACTTCACAAAATCGTCACGGGTGACGCGCCAGGTTGCCTCGCGCGTTCGATGCGCGCGATTGCCGCGGCTCAAACCGTCAGCAGCAATGCAGCGCCGAACAGGGCGAGGATGTGGAAGCTCTGATCGACCCAGACGCCGACGCCCGGTGATTTGATTATGTCGAGTCCCTTGACCCGCAGGCAGTAGGCGGCAAGCAGCCGGCCATCGTCCTGGACCAGGTGCTCGAGCGCGATCAGCGCGCCGGCCAGCGCAGTGAGCCAGACCGGGCGGTGGCCCGCGATCCACAGGCACGCGGCGATGACGGCGATCGAGTATGTGGCGAGGTGACCGAACAGCGCCCGGCGACGCACGGGGTCGCGCCCGAGGCCGTTGTGCTTGAAGGCCGCCTGGTGGTCGGTCTGGAAGACGAAGTCGCCGACAGCATGCGCCACGACGAAGACCAGAAAGTAGGCAACCCAGGACACGATTTCTCCCTTAGACCCTGGCAGCGCGCGAATCCTTCCCCTCCGGCTGGGCCGGCGGGGCGTGAGATCCTCCGCCCCCTGCCGGGGCGATCATGCCGCCGGGGTCAGCGGCGGTAGTAGACGTCGACAGTAGTGCCGATTCGCACCCAGTTGCGAATCGACAGCGAGTCGGGAATCGGCACACGCAGGCAACCGTGACTCGCCGCGTACGGGGGGACCTCGGCGTAGCCGTGGATCGCGTCACCGCCATTGAAGAAGCTCGAGTTGACCATGCCGTCGTTGTTGGTCCCGTACTCCTGCATGTAGACCTGGTAGGTGCCCAGCTGGGTCGGCGTCGAGGGCTTGCCGGAGCTCATCGGGTAGAGGCGCTGGACCTTCCCGTTGGCGCCGATCAGCGCGAGCACCTGATGGGTGAGGTCGCCCTCGACGTGGCGCCCTTGCCCGGGGTAGCGAACCTTGAACGCCCCTTCTCCGGCGGCGAGCTTCCTGAACACTGCCGGGCTCGCGATGTGGTTGCGCTCCATCCCGGTCATCTTGCGAAATGCGAGGACCGCTCGACCGGTGCGCGCGTCGTAGACGCCAAGCTTGCCGATGACGTAGTGCTTGGCGGCGAGCTCTTGCTGCAGCAACCGCACCAAGGGACCACGCTCGCCGTAATGGAGCGTGCGATAGACGAGCGGAGCAGGCGCGGTCGCGCCCGTTGGGCCCGTCGCGCTAGTCGTGCCTGTCGTCCCGGTGGAGCTTGTCGAGCCGGTGACCCCCGTCGAGCCGACCGCCGGCGTTCCGGCAGCGAACACCGCGCTGCTGCCGGCGAGCGCCGCTACGGCGCAGGCAACGGCCACGACTGCTGCGAGGACTGCCCGACGATTCATCGCCCGGGCACTTTACACACGCGGGCTGCGGCAGGGCAAACCTTGGGTAGGCGTATGCTCCCGGCATGGACGACAGCGCTGTCGCAGGCCACATCGAGCAACTCGTCGCCGAGGAGCACCGCCTGCTCGACCACGCCGGGGGCGAAGGTCTTCAGGGCGACCAGCACGAGCGTCTCGCCCAGGTGCGCGTCGAGCTCGACCGCTACTGGGACCTGCTGCGTCAGCGCCGGGCACGCGAGGAGTTCGGTCTCGACGCGGATTTCGTCGGCCTGCGCGACGAGGACACCGTCGAGCGCTTCGAGCAGTAGCCGTCGCGGCTGCTGGCAATCCCTTGCCCACGATCGGAATTGCCCATCCAGGTGAGATGGGCGGAGCCGTGGCGGCCGCTCTGCACCAGGCGGGGCATCGGGTCCTCTGGGCATCGGCCGAGCGCTCAGAACAAACGCGCCAGCGCGCCGGCGCAGCCGAGCTCGAGGACGTCGGCTCGCTGGCGGAGCTTGCGGAGCGCAGCGAGATCCTGCTCGCGATCTGTCCGCCCCATGCCTCGCTCGAGCTTGCGGTCGCGCTCAGCGCCTTCACCGGGATCTATATCGACGCCAACGCCACATCGCCCGCGACAGCCGAGCAGATCGCCATGGCAGTCGGCGCCCACGGCGCCACCTACGTCGATGGCTCGATCATCGGCCCGCCGCCGCTGAACGCCGGCTCGACCCGTCTGTACCTGTCCGGTGCCGAGGCAGAAGGTGTCGCCGCCGAGCTGAGTACGCCGCTGCTCGAAGCGATCGCATTGCCGGGCGAGGCGACTTCCGCCTCGGCGATCAAGATGGCGCACGCGGGCTGGACGAAGGGCAGCGCCGCGTTGCTACTGACGGTTCGTGCCGCGGCCCGCGCGCTTGGCGTCGACGATGCGCTCGCGGCAGAATGGGAGCGATCGCAGCCGGGGCTCGTGGAGTCCTCGAGCCGCGCTGCGCAATCGACTGCCGCGAAAGCCTGGCGCTGGAGCGGTGAGATGGACGAGATCGCCGCGACACTCGCGGCGGCGGGCCTGCCTGACGGATTTCATCGCGCGGCGAGTGAGGTCTTCGACCGGATCGGGAACGAGCTCGATCCCGACGACCTCGAGCTCCTGGTTCACCTGTTGGAGACGCTCGCGCATGTCGAGAGCCTGCCGCCGTCAGAGCAGCGCAGCTCGCGCTAGACGGTCAGGGCCGGCTCGCGCTGCTGCTTGGGAACCTCGCCCCAGAGGCGCTCGAGGCCGTAGAACTCGCGAACCTCGGGCACGAAGACGTGCACGATCACGTCGAGGTAATCCATCAGCACCCAACGGGCCTGCGTCATACCCTCGACGCGGCGCGGCGACAGGCCGTGCGCGTCCTTGATCGGGAAGCGGATCCCGTCACAGATCGCCTTTACCTGCCGGTCGCTCGTACCGGAGCAGATCACGAAATAGTCGGTGTAGTCGACGACGCCGCGCAGGTCGAGCTGGACGATATCGAGCGCCTTCTTGTCGGCCGCGAACTCGGCGATCGCTTCAGCCAGCTGGTCGGATGTCACGTCGGTAGAGCCTCCGCTCTTGGATGTAGTCGCTGACGGCGTCGGGCACGAGGTAGGTGATCGGTTGACCGGCTCGCACGCGCTGACGCAGAGCGGCCGAGGACACGTCCATGCGCGGCACCTCGATGTAGGTGATGTTCTCGATGCCGCGCAACCCTGCAAGCTGCTCGCGGATCTCCTCGCGCCTTGCGCCTGCGCGCTCGGCGACAGCGACACGCGCCAAGTCGAGGATCGCCTCCGGCTCACGCCACGCGGAAAGCGACCAAGCCATGTCGCCTCCGACGATGAACGTCAGTTCGTCACCGGGATTGCTCGCATGGATCTCCCTAAGCGTATCGACCGTGTACGACGGGCCGCTGCGCCGCGCCTCGACGTCCGACACCTCGAGCCAGTCGCGGTGCGCCCGCGCGGCGATCCGGCACATCTCGACACGGTGCTCGATGCCGGGCTCGTCACCCATCTCCTTGTGCGGTGGCACGCCTGCCGGGATCAGCAGGACCCGCTCGAGGCCGAGCTGCCAACGGGCCTCGCTGGCGCACAGCAGGTGGGCGAGGTGGGGCGGATTGAAGGTCCCCCCCAGGATCCCAAGGCTCGCCACCGCGTCAGCTGCGGACCTGGCCGTCGCCCTCGATCAGGTACTTGAAGGCGCAGAGCTCGCGCAGCCCGATCGGACCACGCGCGTGCAGTTTCTGGGTCGAGTTGCCGATCTCGGCGCCCATGCCGAACTCGCCGCCGTCGGTGAACCGCGTCGAGGCGTTGACGTAGACGCAGGCGGCATCGACGGTGTGCTGGAAGGTCCGCGCCGCGTTGTGGTCGCGAGTGATGATCGCCTCCGAGTGGCCTGTGCCATGGGCGGCGATGTGCTCGACCGCAGCGTCGAGCGAGTCGACGACCGCAACGGCGAGCGTCAGCGCGAGGTACTCCGTATCCCAGTCCTCATCGCTTGCCGCGGCGAGGACTACCGGTGCAGCCAGCTCGCGAGCACGATCGTCGCCGCGCAGCTCGACCCCCGCCTGCTCGAGCTCCCGTGCCAGCGCCGGCAGGAGATCCGCAGCGACCTCGCGGTGTACGAGCAGCGTCTCCGCCGCGTTACAGACACCGGGCCGCTGGACCTTGGCGTTGACGACGATGCGCTGGGCGATCGCGAGGTCCGCGGCGGCGTCGACGTAGACGTGACAATTGCCCGACGCCGCGTAGATCACCGGGACCTTCGCGTGCTCCGCGAGCGCGCGCTTGAGCCCTTCGCCGCCGCGGGGAATGATCAGGTCGAGGCTCGCGGTCTGCGTCGCGAGCTCGGCGAGCTCTTCGCGGCCACCGCCCCCGACCAGCGTGATCGCGCCATCAGGCAGACCTGCGTCGCTCGCTGCCTCGGCGGCGATCTGGGACAGCACCGCGTTCGAATGGAGCGCGCTCGATGATCCGCGCAGGACGATCGCGTTGCCCGACTTCAGGCACAGCGCCGCCGCGTCGATCGTCACGTTCGGCCGTGCCTCATAGACGACAGCGATCACGCCGAGCGGCACGAGGACCTTGCGGATCTCGAGGCCGTTCGGGCGGCGAAAGCCTTCGATCAGCTCGCCGACCGGATCGGGCAGGGCGATGATCGCCCTGACGCCTGCGGTGATGCCGGCGATCCGCTGCTGATCGAGCGCGAGCCTGTCGATCAGGGCCCTGCTGAGCCCAGACTCGCGGCCGGCGTCGAGATCGAGGGCATTCGCCTCGAGGATCTCGGGCGCGCGCTCTTCGAGTGCCACGGCGATCGCTTCGAGCGCCGCGTTCTTGGTCTCGGTGTCGAGCAGCGCAAGCGAGCGCGAGGCGCGCTTTGCGAGGGCGCACAGCGCGCTGACAGATGGCGCGGTGGTCGTTGCCATTGCTGGAAGGTTACGGCCCCGCCGCGCTCGCGACCAGCAGACCGAAGTGGCTCATTCGAGCACCAGGTAGTCGCGGTGCACCGCTTCCTCGGCGGCGCGCGGAAGCAGGTCGCGCACGACCGCCGATTTCAGTCCCTTTGCGCGCTCGAGATCACCAGCGGAATAGCTGGAGATCCCCTTGCCGACGAGCCCGCCGGCGGCGGTGATCTCCACGGCATCGCCGACGTCGAACTCGCCGCGGATCTCGACCACGCCGACGGGCAGCAGGCTAGTCCCCTCCTCCCGCAAGGCGCGCGCCGCGCCATCGTCGACGACGATCGTGCCATGACTCGGCTTCGCGTACTTCAGCCACAGCTTGAAGCTCGAATAGTGAGTCTCGCGCGCGGCGAACCGAGTCCCCTCGTGCTCGCCGGCGAGGACGCGGGCCAGGACTCCGTCGCGGGAGCCGTTGCAGATCGTCGTTTCGATCCCCGCGGCGGTCGCCATGTCGGCGGCGGTGACCTTCGATCGCATTCCACCCGAGCCGTGGGCTGAGGTCGTCTGTGTGATCTCCAGCTGCTCGAGCATCGCGAAGTCCTCGACGAGCTCGATCAGGTGGGCATCCGGGTCGCTCGACGGATCGGCGCTGAACAGGCCATCGGTGCCCGTCAAAAGGATCAAGCGGTCGGCGGCGACGAGGATCGCGACCTGCGCCGCAAGGAAATCGTTGTCGCCGAAGGAGATCTCGTCGGTCGCCGTCGTGTCGTTCTCGTTGATCACCGGCACGACCTTCCACTCGAGCAGCTTGCCGAGGGTCTGGCGGGCGTTCAGGTAGTTGGCTCGAGCGCTCAGATCGAAGAACGTCAGCAGCACCTGAGCTGCCGTCACGCCGTTGGCTCGTAGCAGCTCGTCGTAGATCGGATAGAGGCGGCCCTGCCCGACTGCGCTCGTCGCCTGCAGCGCGTCGACGCTGCTCGGGCGAGCGCTCAGGCCGAGCGCCTTTACGCCCGCGGCGATCGCACCGCTCGTGACGATCATCAGCTCGTCGCCGGCCTTGTGCCGCTCGGCAACGGCGGCGCAGACCCGCGCCAGCAGATCCGTGCGTACGTTGCCCTGATCGTCGGCGACGATCGCCGATCCCAGCTTGATCACGCTGCGAGCCATCGCGGCGCAGCTTAGCCGTCGACCAACGACACCTCTCGGGAAGCTCGGGCTGCCAGCTCAGCCGAATCACGGCTGGCCGCTGGAGGCTGATCACTCCAGTACCCCGACAAGGAGGACAGATGAAGCACACAATCAGAGGGACCGCGAGGACCGTCGCGCTGCTCGGCTCAGTCGCCGTGCTGGCCGGCGGCGCAACTGCGGTCGCAGCGACGAGCGGCGGTCACGTATCGCACGCAGCAGCGGCAAGCGCGTCGCAGTCGAGCACCGCCCCCCAGCGGCCCGGTGAGTGACCTGACCTCCGGTGAGCGCACCGCGCTCGAGGCGGTTCAGGCAGCGATCAAGGCCGACACGTCGTCGATCGCCACGCCGATCCTCGACAAGGCGGTCACCGCCGGCACGATCACCTCAGCGCAGGAGAGCACGCTGCTCACCCTGCTCGAGAACGGGCCGGGGATGATGCCCGGCGCCGGCCCCGGCGGTGGTCACCCGGCTGGCCCGCCGCCCGCGAGCAGCTGACGGCGCCGTCTGCGGGCTGGGTGCCCGCGCCCAGCCCGCGGCGCCGCGAATCAAGGATCGAGATCGAACAGAACGCCGCCGATCTCGACGTCATCCCCCGGCTGGAAGCCGTGCTCCTCGAGCGCCTGGATCACGCCGATCTTCCGCAGTCGCGACTCGACGTGGGCGAGCGCCTCGTCGTTGGCGAGATCGTGGCGGTCAAGGAGGCGCTCGACGCCCTCGCCGATCACACGGAACGGGCCGTCTCCGTCGCGCTCGATCCGGAAGCCGCGACCGCGCGAGGGGCGGAACGTCAGGTGCTCGGCGAGCTCGGGCTCGCCCGGTAGCTCCGCCTCGAGCTGCAGCGGCACCGAGCGCAACAGCTCGGTCGAGAGGGCCGCGACGCCCTCGCCGGTGGCGCTCGAGGTCACGAAGATCGGGGTCTCATCGCCGAGGCGAAGGCGCCAGAGCTCGACCTGCGCAGCCGCGGACTCGACCGTGACGAGGTCGGCCTTCGACAGCGCAAGGATCCGCGGGCGGGCCGCGAGCGCCGGATCGTGCAGCTCGAGCTCACTCTCGACGGTCGCATGGTTGTCGACCGGGTCGGAGCCGTCGAGCGGCGCCAGGTCGAGCACGTGCACGAGCAGCTGTGTGCGCTCGACATGCGCGAGGAAGTCGTGGCCGAGACCAGCGCCCTCGCTCGCCCCTTCGATCAATCCGGGAATGTCGGCGATGATCAGCTGGCGCTCGGCGCCTTCGAGCGTGCCGAGCACCGGCTCGAGCGTCGTGAACGGGTAATCGGCGACCTTCGGCGTGGCGCGCGTGAGACGCGACAGCAGCGAGGACTTGCCGGCGTTCGGTCGGCCGATCAGGCCGACATCCGCGAGCAGCTTGAGCCGCAACTCGAGCCAGCTCTCCTCCCCCGCGAGACCGAGCTCGGCAAAGCGTGGGGCCTGGCGCGTCGGTGTTGCGAAGTGCTTGTTGCCGCGCCCGCCAGACCCGCCTCGCGCGACGCGCACGCGCTGGCCGGCGCGCGTGAGGTCGTGGAGATCGCCGTCCTCGGTCAGTACCTGGGTCCCCGGTGGGACGCGCACCACAAGCTCCTCGCCGGTGCGCCCATGTCGCAGCGACCCCTCACCGTTGCCTCCGCGACGGGCGCGAAAATGCTGGCGGCGGCGGAACGCCTGGAGGTCGCGCAGCGCCGGGTCGCATTCGACGACGACGGCGCCACCATGGCCCCCGTCACCGCCGTCGGGGCCGCCGCGCGGCACGTGCGCTTCGCGACGGAAACTCAGGCAGCCATTACCGCCGGCGCCTGCGGCGACAAGGATGCGTGCGCGGTCGTAGAGCATTCAGACATTGTCGGTGACGGGCGCTCCGGCCACCGACGCACTGACCGCCTCGACGCTACTCAGCCGGGTCGATCGAGACGATGCGCCCAGCGCGGCCGACGGAGAAGCGGACCTTGCCGGCGGCGCGGGCGTAGAGCGTGTCGTCCTTGCCCATGCCGACGCCCTGTCCCGCCTTGAAGCGGCTGCCACGCTGGCGGACGATGATCTCGCCGCCCGACACGCTCTGGCCGGCGAATGTCTTCACCCCGAGACGCTGGGCGTTTGAGTCGCGGCCGTTGCGGCTCGAGCCGAGGCCCTTCTTATGAGCCATCTGACTCCTCCTTTGCGGCGGCGCCACGCGCGGCGCGCAGACCGATCTTGGTTACCTCGATGCGGGTCAGGTCCTGGCGGTGGCCGGTGCGACGCTTGTAGCCGCGCTTGGGCTTGAACTTGAAGACGCGCAGCTTCGGGCCGCGCTCGTGGCTGAGGATCTTTGCCGAGACCTCGACGCGCGCGAGCGCCTTCGCGTCGAAGACGGTGTCATCGGAGCGGTAGAGCAGCGGCTCGAGCGAGACCGTCGCGCCTTCGGGCTCGGGCAGGCGCTCGACGAGCAGGTATTGCCCCTGCTCGACGCGGTACTGCTTTCCACCTGTCTTGACGATCGCGTACATGGTTGTTTTGGACCGGCGGGACTAGGCCTGCTCGCTGGCCGGCTCCTTCTCAGGCGAACGGCGCCGTCCGCCTCTGCGGCCTCGGCGCCGAGGGGCTGATTGTACGTCATCGACGGGATCGGCGGACTCAACCACGGGGCTGTCGATCGGCTGGGCAACGGCGGCGGTGCGCCCGACGTCTTCGATCCGCACCATCAGCTTCTGGCCGACGAGGCGGGAGGCGCCGCGCACCGAGATGATGTAGCCGTCGATCTTGGCAACGCCGTCGTCGGCGTCGTACATGTGCGGTTCGACGATCTCGACCTGCACCTCGTCGCCGACGCGGAACGGAACGGCCCGCTCGAGCACCTCTTCGCTGGTGCCCTCAAAGGTCACTGCGAAGTGGTCCAGCGCGAGTCCCTCCGAGCCTTCGAAGTGGAAGCGCTTGCCGCTCTGCTCCTCGAGCGCGTGGAGGATGCGGGCACCCTGGCCGGTGAACTGCGCGCTGACGCGCGGGTTCATCTGCACGAGAAACGCCTCGACGTCCGTCGATCCTGCCGCGACCTCACGCAGCCGACGCTCGAACTCGATCGCGATCGTCTCCTCGGAGCGGATCACCCCGTCGCCGTGACAGGTTGGGCACGGTCGGGTCATGATCTCGCGGATCCCCTCGGTGACGTTCTGGCGCGTCATCTCGACAAGGCCGAGCTTCGAGATCTCTGCGGTGAACGTCTTCGTGCGGTCCTCGTCGAGCGCCTTGCGCAGCGTCTTCATCACGGCGTCGCGGTTGCGGGCGCGGGCCATGTCGATGAAGTCGATGACGATGATTCCACCGATGTCGCGCAGGCGCAGCTGATTGACGACCTCGTCGGCAGCCTCGAGGTTCGTCTTCGTGATCGTGTCCTCGAGCCGGGCGCCCTTGCCGCGGCCGATGAACGAGCCGGTGTTCACGTCGATCACCGTCAGCGCCTCGGCGTAGTCGATCATCAGGTAGCCGCCGCTCGGCAGATCGACGCGGCGGCCGATCATCGACTCGATCACCGGGTTCACGCGGTAGGCGTCGAACAGCGGCGCGACGCCCTCGTAGAGCTCGACGCGATCGACGAGCTCTGGCGCGGTCCGGCTGAAGAACGAGACGAGCCGGTGGTGCTGCTCGGCGTCGTCGACGACAGCTCGCTCGAAGTGCTCGGAGAAGATGTCGCGCACGACGCGCACTGACAGGTCGGCCTCCTGGAAGACGAGCGCCGGAGCCTTCGAGTCGGCGACGCGCTTCTCGAGGACCTCGTGCAGCTTGAACAGGTAGAGCAGCTCGCGCTCGAAGTCGGCGCGATTCGCGCCGTGTGCCGCGGTGCGAACGATCGCACCGCCGCCGCGCAGGTCGAGGCCCACAGTTTCACGCCGCAGCCGCTCGCGTTCCTTGTCCTCGAGCCGGCGCGAGACGCCGACGCCTTCGCCGGTCGGTGTGTAGACCATGTAGCGCCCGGCGATCGTGAGATCCATCGAGAGGCGCGCGCCCTTCGTCTTGAGCGGATCCTTGACGACCTGGACGACGACCTCCTGTCCCGGTTTGAGCAGCTCCGAGATGTCGAGCGCATCCTTGCCGGTGCCGCGCCCGCGGCGCGGCGCGTCGATGCCGGGAAGGACGATCTCGTCGACGTGCAGGAAGCCGTTCTTGTCGAGGCCGATGTCGACGAACGCTGCCTCGAGGCCGACGAGGACGTTGTCGACCACGCCTTTGTAGATGTTGCCGACGATCGAGCGCGCGCCGCGACGCTCGAGATACAGCTCAGCTACGCGATAGCCGCGCGCCGGATCGGCGCTCGGGGCACCGCGCCGCTTCGAAGCGCCGGGCGTTCCGGTGGCTTCGAGCAGCGCAACGCGGGTCTCGCCGCGAGCGACGCTGACCAAGACTTGTTTTTTCACGGAAAGTGTCCATTTCTATTAGAAGCGCAGCACGCGGCCCTTTGGCGCGTTTGCTGCGTGGGCCCGCCCGTAGATCGACTGGAGCAGGCCGAGGGTAAGGAATGTCGTCAAGACCGAAGAGCCGCCGTAGCTCATCAACGGAAGCGGGACGCCGGTGATCGGCATGATCCCGACCGTCATCCCGACGTTCACGAAAACCTGGAACGTGAGCATCGCGACGGCGCCGCCGGCGATGAGCGCAGCGAAAAGATTCCTGGCGTTTGCCACGATGCGTAGCGTCCGCCAAATCATCAGCGCGTAGAGCGACAAGACGATTGCAGCACCCGCAAAGCCTAGTCGCTCGCCGACGACTGTGAAAATGAAGTCTGTCGGCGTCTCGGGGCCGACGAGGCCGAGCGATGTCTGCGTCGCACCTGCACCGCGACCGGTCTCCTGGCCCGACCCGATCCCGATGACCGATTCGACCTGTTGATAGGCATGTGAGTTGGGATTCTGCGACGGGTTGAGAAACCCTGTCAGACGCTGCTCCTGGTAGGTCTGGAGCACGTGGAGTCCCAGCGCCGGCGCGACGACCAATGCCCCGAGCAGTGCGATCACGCCGGCCGCCGCGACAAGCGCCAGCAGGCGTACGGGCAGGCCGCCGATGTAGAGAATCGCGAAGGCGATCGCGACGTAGACGAGTCCTGAGCCGAGGTCCGGCTCCTTGATCACGAGCAGCGCCGGCAGGAGCCCAAAGCCGATCACGCGCAGTGTCAACGCGCCGGCAGACTGGCGCCGCGGCGCGTCGGCGACGAGCGCCGCAAGGAACACGATCAGGAGCACCTTGCCGAGCTCGGACGCCTGAAATGAGACCGGGCCGACGCTGATCGCGCGACTCGCGCCGAGGACTGATCCGCCGACCGCGAGCACCAGCAGGATCGAGAAGATCAGCAGGCAGTAGATCAGCCATTTCAGCTCGCGCAGCCGCCAGTAGTCGAGCCGCGAGATGGCGAGCATCACGACGAAGCCGACCGCCAGGTACACGGCCTGGCGCGTCGCGTACTGCGGAGCGACACCGTGCAGCGAGATCAGCGAGCAGGCGCCGAGCCCGGCGGCGGCGAGCACCAGCCAGACGTCGATCGGGAACTGCAGGCGCAGCGCGAACGGCCGCTCGCGGGCGCCGACTCCGCCCGAGCTTGATTGGATCGTGCGCGCGTTCATCTAGAAGGTGGTCGAGCTTCCGTGGATGACCTTCAGCGGCAGGCCGAACCACTTCGAGAGGATCAACCGCGCCGCCGGTGCGGCGGCCTGGTCGCCGAAGCCGCCCTTCTCGACCGTCACCGCGACGACGATCGGTCGCTTTGGATCCGGCGCATATACGACGTACCAGGACTGGTCGTCGTGGGCATTGCCGGTGACCGTCTGGGCCGTCCCGGTCTTACCGTAGACGGTGCGCGGAAAGCTGCCGAAGACGTCGTCGGAGGTTCCGCTCGCGCCCTGCGCTGCGAGATGCAGGCCGCCGAGGATCGTCTGGAGGTAGCCGTCGTAGACCGCCGGCAATGCGCGCGGGCGCGTCGCCGCGACAGTCTGCAGCAGCTTGCCCGACGGGCTCTCGATCGACAGTCCGATGTGCGGCGTGACGACCTTGCCGCCGTTGGCGAGCGCCGAGTATGCGACCGCCATCTGGAGCGGCGTCGCGAGCAGGTAGCCCTGGCCTGTCGCGAGCTGGACGTTCTGGCCGACCGTCCACGGTCGATAGAGCTCGGGACAGAACGCGCCGTGATGCCCGTGCGTGCAGAATTCGGCGTGGTAGAGGGCGTCCTCGCGACGCACCCAGGCGGCGTCCGGGACATCGCCGCTCGTCTCACCAGGCAGGTCGATGCCGGTTGGGGCACCGAGCCCGAGCAGCTGCGCGACGTGCTGGATCACGTCACCGTGGGCGTTCGCCTCCTCGCCGAGCTCGTAGAAGTATGTGTCCTCGGAGACCTCGAGCGCGGTTTGAAGGTCGTTGGCGCCGAAGTCGGTGCCGCCCGAGTTACAGAAGGCCTGGCTCGAGACAGTCAGGCAGCCGCTCGCCGGCGTCCCGCCGAGCAGCGAGGACGGAGTGATCAGGCCCGAAGCGAGACCGGCGAGGGCGGAGATCGGCTTGAACGTCGAGCCGGTCGGATAGGCGGAGGAGATCGCCCGGTTGACGAACGCGTCGCCAGCCGACTGCGCTGCGTATTCGCTGGGCGAGATGAACGGCTGCGACATCACATTCGGGTTGAACGCCGGCAGCGAGCCGATCGCGAGCACGTCGCCGTTGTCGGGGTCGAGCGCGACGAACGCCGCGGCGGTCCCCGGATAGCCGTTGGAGTGCGCGAGGCGCATGCCTGTGGCGATCGCCGACATGCCTTCCTCCTCCAAGCCGAGGTGAATCGTCGTCTTCAGGTCATCGCCGGGGATCGGCGGCGTGCTGCGAAGCGCCTTGCCGGTCGGCTCTCCCTGAGAGTTGACCTGGATCGGCTGCACGCCATCGGTCCCGCGCAGGTAGCGGTCGTACTGGTACTCGAGACCCTGCTGGCCGACGATCTCGCCGGCCTTGACGCCCTTGAAGTTCGGGTTGGCGAGGTTCTGCGCGCTGAGCTCGCGGACGTAGCCGAGGACCTGCGAGGCGAGCACGCCGTGGGGGTAGTTGCGAACCTCTGCCTGCTGCTCGACAACACCCGGGAAATCGACCTTGTGCTCAGCCAGGTAGACCAGCGCCGGGCTTGGTATGTCAGCCTCGATCGTTACCGGCGCGTAGCTGTCGCACGGAGTCACCGGCTTGGTGACCTGCTGGAGCGGCAGGTGAAGGACCGCGGCGAGCGAGCTGTAAAGGCGCGCCAGCCGCGCCGGCGAGGCCGGCAGCTCATCGCAGTCGATCGCAACTATGGCGGCGGTGCGGACACCGGCGATGACCTTGCCGCTGCTGTCGAGAATCAGACCGCGCGGCGCCGGAATCGCGACGTGCCGCGCAACGTTGGCGTTCGCGACCGTGACGTTCTGGCGGCCGGTCAGGACCTGGAGGTACCAGAGTCGAAACCCGACGACGGCGAATAACAGGCAGATCAGGGCACCGAGCAGCTCGACCCGGCGGCCGAGCCCGCCCGGGAGGGGTGCACGCCGCTCGACGGGCCGCTCGATCACGCGCGGGTCAGCGGGCTCATCCGCTTAGTCGTCGCGGCGCGATTTGGATCGCGCTCACTTGCGGGCAGGGCTCCCAGTAGCGATCGGCGCGTCAGCGCGTAGACCGGTAAAGCGATCAACGAGTTGAACAGCGTCGTCTTGATCAGCGCGCCGACGAGCCCGTAGCTGACAGGGGTGTTGACGCCGAGCATGAATTCGATCGCGCCGTAGCCGCCGAGCGACAGCGCCGTCGCCGCCGCCCCTAGACCGAGGCGCGTCGTTGGGGCGTCGGGTGCCCGCAGCTCGCGCAGTCGCCCGGCGCCGTATCCGATCACCGTGAACAGCAACGAGGAGATCCCGAGAACCTGGACGAATGCGAGGTCGATGAACAGACCGACGCCGAAGCCGAAACAGGCGCCTGCAAGGGAGCCGCAGAGAAAGCCCGCAGCGGCAACCACCAGCGGGGCAAGCTCCGCTGTCACGCCGAAGACGCCGATCTGCGCGACCACGAGCAGCTGCAGCATGCAGGCGATGAAACCGATCGCGAAAAGCCGCGCCGTGAGGCGCAGCGGATCGGAGGCGCGGGCGCGATCAGGGCGCGGCGCTTTATCGCGGCGGAGGATCAGCGCCGCGAGGCGCGTGGCCGCCTGACCGACGCCGGTGCGGCGCAGGCGCAGCAGGCGCGCGGGCCGATCCGAGGCCGCGGGCTTTGGCTGGCGGCGGCGGAAGCTGAGGCGGCGCGGCATCCCATCCTGGATCTGGCGGGTCTGCTTCGGCCGCGCGCGACGGAAGCTGAGACTCCGCGCCGCGCTCGGTGACGGCGGCGCAGCCGCCTTGCGTCGACGATCGCGGAAGCTGAGACTCCGCGTCGCGCTCGGTGACGGCGGCGCAGCCGGCTTGGGTCGACGACCGCGGAAGCTGAGGCGGCGTGGCATCCGCGCGGCCTGCGGGCGCGATGCGATCGGGCGGCGTCGGCGGCCGAACCTCACGGGTTGCCACCGTTCGTCGCGCTCGACTTGAGGCCGGTCAGCACCTGGACGTCCTCGAGCTGCTTGACGTTCGCGTTCGGCTCGAGCGTGATCGTCGAGGAGACCTTGTCGGTAGCGGTGATGCGCCCGATCGGGATGTTCGGCGGGTACACCGAGTGCCCCTGCGAGGTGGTACCTGCAGTCACGACAAGGTCGCCCGGGGCGACGTCCATGCTGCTCGGGAACTCGAGCAGCAGCTGGCTGGAGCTACCAAGCGCCGGTTCGGCGAGGCCCCAGACGCCGGTGCTCGCATCGCGCGCAGCCACGGCCGAGCTCGAGTCGGTGAGGAGCGTCACCTCGGCCGCGTCGTCGGCGACGGTTGAGATCCTGCCGATCAGCCCGTCACCGTCGATCACGACGTCGCCGCTGTGGATCCCACTCGAGGAGCCGGCGTCGATCAGCACGTGCGAATACCAGATGCTCGGCGCCTCCCCCGTCACCTGGGCGGTCACCCGCGCGTAGCTCGCCAGAGCGGGCTCCTGGTCGAGGTGGACCAGCCTGCTGAGCTGGAGGTACTGGCGGCGGTCAGCCTGGAGCTGCGCGTTTTGTGCGAGCAGTCGCCGGTTCTCGGCCCTGTACTCGTCGCGCTGACTTGCCGCGTGGAAGACGTCGCCGATCGCATCGACGCCGTCGCGGACCGGAGTCAGGAGCGTGCTGACGCCCTCCTGGATCGGCGAGAAGATGTCGAGGAACCCGGCCTGCACACTGCCAAGCGCCCCACCGCCAGAGGACGCGCCGAGCGAAGCGCTCAGCAGGACCACCGAGAGGAGGACGAGCAGCCCGAGGACTGCGCGGCGCCGGCGAACTGTCTTCCTGTACACGAGAAAGTGGGGGTTCGCTACAGGTTACGCGGCCGCAGGACGCCGGCCGCCGGGCGAAATATGTCCTGCAATCGGCCCGATTTGCGCCGGCCGCTAACGCCTACGGTTGCGCTTCCGCCCGCCACGGCTACTCCGCTGAATCACTTCGAACTCCTCGAGCGAGCGCCCGGAGCCGACAGCCACGCAGGTCAGCGGCGACTCCGCGACGTGGGTCGGCATGTTCGTCTCGTCGCGCATCCGGTCGTCGAGGCCGTGGAGTAGCGAGCCGCCACCGGCGAGCATCATTCCGCGATCCATGATGTCCGAGGCAAGCTCGGGCGGCGTGCGGTCCAGCGTGACCTTGACGGCGCCGATGATCTGCGACAGCGGCTCGTCGAGCGCGAGGCGGATCTCCTCGCTTGTCAGAACGACAGTCTTCGGCAGACCGGTGACGATGTCGCGGCCGCGGATCTCCGCCTGGAGCTCCTCGGGCAGCGGGTAGGCGGAGCCGATCTCGAGCTTCAGCTCCTCCGCGGTCTGCTGGCCGATCAGGACCTTGTACTCGCGCTTGGCGTAGTTGATGATCGCGTTGTCGAGCTCGTCGCCGGCGACGCGAATCGACTCCGAGACGACGATCCCGCCGAGTGAGATGACCGCCACCTCGGAGGTTCCGCCGCCGATGTCGACGATCATCGAACCGGTCGGCTCGCCGACCGGCAGGCCGGCACCGATCGCAGCGGCCATCGGCTCCTCGATCAGGTAGGCCTCGCGGGCACCAGCGGAAAGGCAGGCCTCCTCGACCGCGCGCTTCTCGACACCGGTCACCCCGGACGGGACGCAGACGACGACGCGCGGGTGCGCGAAACGGCTCTGGTGGACCTTCTGGATGAAATGGCGAAGCATCGCCTCGGTCACATCGAAGTCGGCGATAACGCCGTCCTTGAGCGGGCGGATCGCCGTGATCGTCCCCGGCGTACGGCCGAGCATCCGCTTCGCCTCGATCCCGACGGCGTGGACCTCGTTGGTCCGTGAGTCGATCGCAACGACGCTCGGCTCGGACAGGACGATGCCGCGGCCGCGCATGTAGACGAGCGTGTTCGCCGTGCCGAGATCGACAGCGAGATCGCGGCCGCCAAAACCTGTCATGTGGCTGAAAAGACCCATAGGGAGGCGCTGAGCCGGGGCGGGTGCGCCGCGTCCGGGCCCCCTTTACGGGTGAGCCATAGCGGAGGGGGGTTCCCCACCTTCGGCCTTGATTGTAGCGAAGACCTCTTTCGCCCCGATCCTGTTGCGCCCTCCCCAGAGCCGCAAAAATCGCTGCAAATACAGCCTATGACGAGGAAAGCAACGCGGGCCTGAGCTCGAGTAGGAGGGCCAGCGGCAGGCCGACGACGTTGTTTATGTCACCGGAAATCTCGCGCACGAGCACGCCACCGGCCTGCTGGATCGCGTAACCGCCGGATCGCTCGATCCACTCGCCGGTCGCCACGTAGGCGCTGATCGTGGGCTCGTCGAGATCGCGAAACGTCACAGCCGTGCGCGCCGCTGCGACCACCGGCTGATGGCCGAGCTCGACGAGGGCAAGGCCGCTGATCACAGCGTGGGTCTTGCCGGACAGAGCACGGATCGTCTCGCGAGCCTCGGCGGCGCTGGCCGGCTTGCCGTAGATGACGCCGTCGAGCGTGACGAGTGTGTCGACGCCGAGGACCAGCTCGCCCGGTGCCGGATCGGCCGCCGAGGCCTTGCGCAACGCGTTCTCGCGCGCGACCTGCTCGGGCTCGCCGTCGGTCAGCTCCTCGACGTCGGTCGGGCGCAGCACGAACTCGATGCCCAGGCGCTCGAGGATCGCGCGCCGCTGCGGCGAGCGCGAGGCGAGGACGAGCGTCAAATGGCTGACTCCGCGGCCGCCGTCAAAGCTCGGGGAAGAAGAGCCCGATCTCGCGCGCGGCCGACTCGGGGCTGTCGGAGCCGTGGACGAGGTTCTCGCCGGTCGCTGTCGCGAAGTCGCCGCGGATCGAGCCTGTCGCTGCCTCGAGCGGGTTCGTCGCCCCGATCACCTGACGCGCCGCCTTGATCGCGGACTCGCCTTCGAGGACCATCGCGACGAGCGGTCCCGAGGTGATGAAGTCGACGAGCTCGCCAAAGAACGGGCGCTCCGCATGCTCGGCGTAGTGGCTCTCGGCGAGCTCGCGCGGAAGCGTCAAGACGCGCAACGCGACGGGGCGCAGCCCCTTGCGCTCGAAGCGGGCGATGATCTCGCCGCTGAGGGCGCGCGCATAGGCGTCGGGCTTGGCCAGGATGAGCGTGCGCTCAGGCATCGGGGGTCTCCTTCACGGGCCGGGGAAGAGGCTGGGTGTCCGGCGATCGGCAGGGACCCCCGGCGGGCGGCGATCAGACTAACGCAGTGCGACCGGCCGCGGGCGACGGGCCTACGCTTGGGGGCACCGCAGTCCTCGCGCTGCGGGCGGCGCGAGCTGGACCCGGCCGGCACTGCGGACTACGCGCGGTTTCGAGCTGAACCGGCCGCGGGACTACGGCGCTTCGCGCGCCAGCCCCTCGCGTTGGCGTCGCGGCGGAGTCGCGCCGGCGACGTGGGACTCGCAGTAGGGGCAGACACCCCAGGTCATGTCGAGCGGGCGCCGGCAGTGCGGGCACGGCTCACGCAGCCGGCTTTGACAGTTGGGGCACAGCAGGAAGTCCTTCTCGACCTCCTCGTGACAGTAAGGGCAGGCGTGGTATGAGAGCGACGCGATCCGTGCCTCGGCGGCCTGCATCTCGAGCTCACGCTCGCGCACGTCCTCGAGGAACTCCGGTGGTCGCACGATCATGTAGACGAGCGTTCCGATGAACGGGATCAGCGAGACAAGCGTCGCGCAGAAGACGAGCAGCGGGTCGTCGAGGCGGCGCTTCGCGTCGGCGCGCGTCCAGTAGATCAGCGCAAACCAGAGAATCGCGACGAACAACGCCAGCAGGTTGATGAACAGGTTCACCCCGTTGCTGGCGATCCCGAAATATGCGAGCGGCGCGGGCAGCGTCAGGCGAGTGTATCGGCCGGATCTACAGAATCAGCCGTCCGAATGCGTAGCCGATTCCCGCGAATACGAGGATCACGACGATCACGACGATCGCGACCAGCGCGACCATTGCCAGCAGCGATGGCGTCTCGTCCCACATCAGAAGGCTGATGCGATTGTCGCTCGCGGGTCACGCAGCAGGTCAGCCAGCAAATAGATCGATCCTGTCGCAAGGACGACACCGTCTTTACCCGCAATTTGCGTTGCAGACTCGAGCGCTGCCCGCGGGTCGGGCTCGACGACGGTGGCGCGCGCGCCGAGCTGAGCTGCAAGCGAGGCGAGCGTCGCCGCGGGCAGCGCCCGCGGGCTGGCGCAGGCGGTGCAGACGAGCGTGCCCGAGAGCTCGACGAGCCGCGCGAGCATCGTTGTTGCGTCCTTGTCATCAAGGATCGACACGACGGTGACCAGATCGCGACCGCGGAGGAACTCCGGCAGCGAGTCGCAGAGCGCGTCGACGCCGCCGGCGTTGTGCGCGCCGTCGAGCAGCAGCGCGGGCTCGCCGTCGCGAACCTCGAAGCGCCCCGGAACCGTGACGGTCCGGGCCGCGTCGCGAACCGCCTGCGGGTCGAGCTCACCGCCAAGGGACGCGCGCGCCGCCTCGCAGGCGACGGCGAAGTTGCGCCGCTGATAGGCGCCGAGCGCGCGCAGCAGCGGGCCGGCGCCGGCGTCATCGCCGGCCTGGATCAGCGTCGCTCCCTGCTCAGCGGCGGTCTGCTCGGCGAGCTCGAGGGCGACAGGGTCGAGGCCCGGACCGACGATCAGCGTCGCACCCGGGCGCACGACGGCGAGCTTCTCGCGCGCGATGTGGCCGACCGTCGGACCCAGGTAGCGCGTGTGCTCGAGGCCGACGTTCGTCAGCACGACGACGCCGGAGCCGATCGCGTTCGTCGCGTCATAGCGCCCGCCGAGCCCGGCTTCGATCACGGCGACGTCGACTGCCTCGGTCGCGAACTCCGAGAGCGCCGCCGCGGTCAGCAGCTCGAACTGCGTGACGCGGTCAGCCGCGTCGGCCTGCGAGCGATCGACAAGGTCGGCGGCGTGCACGGTCCGTGCGACCTGGACCGCGAAGCGCTCGGGCGCGATGTCGCGCTCGCCGATGCGAATCCGCTCGCGGTAGCTCAGCAGGTGCGGCGAGGTGAAGCAGCCGGTCCGCAAGCCGTGGCGTTCGAGCAGCGCCGCGATCATCCGCGTGGTCGAGGACTTGCCGTTGGTGCCGACGATGTGCACCGTCGGGAACGGGATCGTCGAGAGGTCGAGGACGTTCAGCAGCCGTCGGATCCGGTCGAGCCCGAAGCGCATCCCGAAGTGCTCGCGCGCGAGCAGGAAGCGCTCGGCCTCGTCGGAGGTCCAGGCTGCGGGGGGCTTGGCTTGGCGGTCGTTCATTGGGCTTCGAGCTCCTCCTCCAGAGCGCGCAGCTTCTGGCGCTCGCGCTCGACAACCTCGGGCGGCGCGTTGGCGACGAAAGCGGCGTTGCCGAGCTTGCCCTGGGCGCGGGCGATCTCGGCTCGCAGGACCTCACGGCGCTTCTCGGCGCGCCCCGCCTGCGCCTCCGGGTCGATTCCCTCGAGGATCGCGATCACCCCGCCGGGGACCGCGACGGTGGCCTGCGGCTCGCCGCCGTTTGACCCGCGATCGCGGAGCTCGAGCCGCGCCGCGCGCCCAACCAGCGGCGCGATCTCGTCGTAGCCGTCGGCCTCGATCCGCGCGACCACGTGCGCGCCAGGAGTCACGCCAACCGCGTCGCGCCAGCCACGAACCGCCTGCGTCGCGGCGATCACGCGGTCGATCGCGCCATCAGCCTCAGGGTCGAGCAGCGATGTCGGCAGCGCGGCGCGCGCGTGACCCGCGAGCAGACCCTCGCCGTCGTCGCGCACGTAGGACCACATCTCCTCGGTCACGAACGGGATCAGCGGGTGCGCGATCGCGAGCGTCTCGCGCAGCACGAAGCGCAGCGTCGAGCTGAGCGCGTCGCGGTCCTCGCCGCCGAGCCGAGGCTTGACGAGCTCCACGTACCAGTCGCACAACTCGCCGTAGACGAAGCCGTAGAGGTCACCCGCGGCGTGCGCGAAGTCGAACTTGCGGAAGCGCTCGTCGAGCTGCCGATCGATCCGCGCCAGGCGCGACAGGATCCAGCGGTCCTCGATCGCGCGCGGCTGCGCCGTCGCCGGCGCAGCCGGATCGATCGATAGAACGACGAAGCGAGCCGCGTTGAAGAGCTTGTTCGCGAGTCCCTGGCCCTGCTCGATCTTCTCGGCGCTGTAGCGGACGTCCTGGCTCGAGCCCATCGCGAGCAGCCCGAAGCGGACGGCGTCGGCGCCGTGCTTGTCGATCTCGACCAGCGGGTCGATCCCGGTTCCGAGCGACTTCGACATCCGCCGGCCGTCGGCGGCCTGGATCACAGAGGTGATCGCGACGTCGGTGAACGGCACCCGGCCCGTGAACTCGAGGCCCATCATGATCATCCGCGCGACCCAGAGGTAGAGGATCTCGCGCGCCGTGACGAGCGCGTCGGTCGGGTAGAAGGCCTCGAGCGCCGCGGTCTGCTCGGGCCAGCCGAGCGTCGCGAACGGCCACAGCGCGCTCGAGAACCAGGTGTCGAGGACGTCCTCGTCCTGGCGCAGCGGGCCGTCGCAGGCGCCGCAGCGCTCGGGCGCGCTCGCCGCGACGTAGGTCTCCTCACAGGCGTCGCAGTAATAGACCGGCAGGCGGTGGCCCCACCACAGCTGGCGCGAGACGCACCAGGGGCGGATGTTCTCCATCCAGTCGAGGTAGACCTTCGCCTGGCGCTCGGGGTGGAAGCGGACCTCGCCGCGCTTGACCACCTCGATCGCCGGCTTTGCGAGCTCGTCCATGCGCATGAACCACTGCAGCGAGATCAGCGGCTCGATCCGCTCGCCGGAGCGCTGGGAGAACGGCACGTCGTGGGTCAGCGGCTGCTCGGCGCGCAGCAGGCCTTCGGCCCTCAGCGCGTCAACGATCGACACCTGGGCCTCGGCGACAGTCAGCCCCGCGAACCGGCCCGCCTCGGCATTCATCCGCCCGTCCTCGCCGACCACCGAGATCACCGCCAGCTCGTGGCGGCGGCCGATCTCGAAGTCGTTCGGGTCATGCCCGGGGGTGATCTTCAGCGCGCCGGTGCCGAACTCGGGCTTGACGTAGTCGTCGGCGATGATCGGCAGGCGCCGCCCAACCAACGGCAGGATCGCGTGCCGACCGACGAGGTGCGCGTAGCGCTCGTCACCGGGATGGACTGCCACCGCGACATCGCCGAGCATCGTCTCCGGGCGCACCGTGGCCACCACGATCTCCCCGGAGCCGTCCTCCAGCGCGTAAGCGATCGAAAACAGCGTGTCGGTGCACTCCCGCTCCTCGACCTCGAGGTCGGAGATCGCCGAGCGGCTGCCGGGATCCCAGTTGACGAGGTAGTTGTCGCGGTGGATGTAGCCGCGCTGGTGGAGCTCGACGAACACGCGCACGACCGCGTCGGCGTAGGCCGGGTCGAGCGTGAAGCGCTCGTCCGCGAAGTCGCAGGACGCGCCGAGGCGCTTGTACTGCTCGACGATCGCTGAGCCGTACTCCTCGCGCCAGCGCCAGGCCCGCTCGACGAACGCCTCGCGGCCAAGCTCCTCGCGCGTCGTGCCCTCGGCGGCGAGCTGGCGTTCGACCTGGGTCTGGGTCGCGATCCCGGCATGATCGGTCCCGAAGATCCACTTCGTCCGCTTGCCGGACATCCGCGCGTGGCGGATCAGCGCATCCTGGATCGAGCCGCCGAACGCGTGACCCATGTGCAGCACGCCGGTGACGTTCGGCGGCGGAATCGCGATCGAGTAGTTCTGCTCGGCGGTCCCCTCCGGCGCAGGGTCAAACAGCCCCGACTCGAGCCACTCGGTGATCAAGCGGGGCTCGATCTCCGCCGGCTCAAAGCGTTTGCGGGACTCCAGATCCTCGATCTGCCTGCGAGAAGACACTCGACCCAAGGCTATCGCTGCCGCGGCGCGATCCGCCCCTGGCGGGCGCCCTCCCCCGGGTGGAACGGTCGGGTGCATGCACCCGACCGCCGGTCGGCGCATGCGCCGACCGGGCCCTCGGCGCATGCGCCGAGGGCTGCTCGCCTTATCCGGCCTGCTCGAGCGACTCGTCGACCGCGGGGGGCTCGTCGGCGACGGCTTCGGTGACGAGCGTCGGCGTCAGGCCCTTCTCGATCGTCTCGCGCGTGACGACGCACTTCTTCACGTCGCGACGTGAGGGCAGCTCGAACTGGACCTCGAGCAGGACCTCCTCGATGATCGAGCGCAGGCCGCGGGCGCCGGTCTCGCGCTCGAGTGCGCGCTCGGCGATCGCGACAAGCGCGTCGTCGGAGAAGACGAGCTCGATGCCGTCGAAGTGGAAGAAGCGGTGGAACTGCTTGACCAGCGCGTTGCGCGGCTCGGTCAGGATCGCGACGAGGTCCTCGTGGCTCAGCTGGTGGACCGCCGACATCACCGGCAGGCGACCGATGAACTCGGGGATCAGGCCGTACTGGACGAGGTCCTCGGGCAGGCAGGACTCGAAGATCTCGCCCTCGTCCTTTGTCCGCTTGTCCTGGATCGCCGCGCCGAAGCCGATCCCCTTGTGGCCGATCCGGCGCTCGATCACCTTGTCGAGGTTGGCGAACGCGCCGCCGCAGATGAAGAGGATGTTTGTCGTGTCGATCGAGAGGAACTCCTGGTGGGGGTGCTTGCGACCGCCCTGCGGCGGCACCGAGGCGGAGGTTCCCTCGAGGATCTTCAGCAGCGCCTGCTGGACACCCTCGCCGGAGACGTCGCGCGTGATCGAGGGGTTGTCGGCCTTGCGGGCGATCTTGTCGACCTCGTCGATGTAGATGATCCCGGTCTCGGCCTTCTTGACGTCGTAGTCGGCGGCCTGGATCAGCTTCAGCAGGATGTTCTCGACGTCCTCGCCGACGTAGCCGGCCTCGGTCAGCGCCGTCGCGTCGGCGATCGCGAACGGGACG
>Ga0181525_10000267_pt1 | contig 46992 bp, 44 predicted proteins | sample PEATcosm2014_Bin_48_FD_121100 | JGI IMG/M metagenome (GOLD analysis project Ga0181525, IMG submission 121100) | Peatland microbial communities from MTU Mesocosm Facility, Houghton, MI, USA - PEATcosm2014_Bin06_10_metaG | ecosystem: Environmental > Terrestrial > Soil > Wetlands > Peat | place... | reverse complement strand
CGAGCGTGCCCCACACAGCTCCGCGGCGCGCTTCCGGACCCGGGCGGATCTTCCGCCATTGGCGAGCGCACCAATTCATTCCTCTGCGCCAAAGCGCCTTCACGCGGTCGCGGACGGGCGGGGTGGTTTCCGGCATGATCGCTCATGTTACTCTACGGCGCCTTGCAGTGTTTGGGCTGCGTTAGTCCGAAATAGAACTTGTGGTACGACGCGATGGTACAACCGGCTCATCATGCTCGTGTATACTAGTTTCGACCAGGGGTATCCCCCCGTCCAAAATTCTGAAAGTGGAGCTTACAAATGTTAACGAAACAACTTGTAATTCTTGGAGCGATCGCTATATTGCCTGCATTCGCGCAGGTTTCGAGCGCGCCGACCGACATGATAAGAACGGCACCCCGGTATCACCACCCGGTCCGGGACCTTGTGGTGCACGGCGACGGCACCGCCACCAGTACCAACTGGAGCGGTTATGCGGTGACCGGGACCTCCTTCACTTCGGCGCAGGGTTCCTGGATTGTGCCCACGGCCACTTGCAAGTCCGGCGATCAGGACGCGTCGTTTTGGGTGGGTATCGATGGATACACTTCCAGCACGGTCGAGCAGCTTGGCACGAACTCCAATTGCGAGGGGGCGACTCCGGTCTACCAAGCCTGGTACGAGTTTTGCTGCATCGAGGCCGAGATTATCATTCCGGGCCTGACGATCTCGCCTGGCGATAAGATCGTGGCGGAAGTAACTTATAGCGGCACGGAGTTCACCCTCACGATCAAGGACGAAACTACGGGCAAGGCTTTCCGCAAGACCGGGACGATTTCGGGCGCGGAGCGGTCGTCGGCCGAATGGATCGCCGAGGCGCCCTACGACGGCGAAATCCTGCCCCTCACCGATTTCGGCACCGTGCTTTTCGGTGAAGACAGCACGGGTGTCTCCGCCACGAATTATGCGCATGATAGCACCAGCAGCGGCGCAATCGGAAGCTTCCCAGCCGCCGACATCACACAGATCACCAAAGTCGGCAGCACCAGCAGCCCGCAGACATCGACGTGCACCACGTTATCCAGCGACGGCACCAGCTTTTCCTGCACCTGGGCCAAATAGCATTCGCGCTTAGCACGCGCCGGGGATGTTAAATTACGACCCGGCGCGTGAACGGCGCGCTGCTTATGCCGCAAAGGGGGTGTATACTGGTCCACATTGCGGGGGGAAACCGCTAAGGCTCTCTAGGACAGGAGGCACCCACATGATAGCGAAGCGACTTGGAATTTTGGCGGCGGCCGCAATGTTGCCTGCGTTGGCGCAGGTTGCGAACGAGCCGGCCAATATGGCGGCACGCGGAGCGCCCGTCAGCGTCACCGGCTGGAGCGGTTATATGGTGACGGGGACTGCTTTTACCGCGGCCCATGGTTCATGGATTGTGCCTACGGCCACGTGCACTTCGGGGCGCCAGTACGCGCAGTTTTTCGTCGGTATGGACGGCTTCACAACCCCCACCGAGGAGTTGATCGGCACCGAGGCCGACTGCATTGGGGCGAGCCCCAGCTACTACGCCTTCTATGAGGTTTCGCCGAATTCGACGATCAGAATCGAAGGCATGACCATCGCGGCCGGCGATAGGATAGTGGCCGAAGTCACGTATAGCGCCCCGGAGTTTACGTTCACGATCAAGGACGAGACTTCGGGCAAGGCATACCGGACCAGCGCGACGGTTGCGGACGCGCAGCGGTCGTCCGCGGAGTGGATCGCCTCGATTGCCTACGATGGCGAGATCCTGCCCCTCACGGATTTTGGCACTGTGCTTTTCGGCGAGGACAGCACCGGTGTAACCGGCACGAATTCCGCGAGGGACAGTACAAACAGCGGCCCGATTGGAACTTTTCCGGCTGCCGATATCGAACAATTCACCAAAATCGGCACCGCCACCAGTCCGCAAACATCTACCTGCACCTCCCTGTCCAGCGACGGCACCAGCTTTTCCTGCACCTGGAGCAACTAGACCCTGCCCGGCCGCACCGCCCGGAATGTTAAATTGTTCCGGCGGCGCGCGAACTGCGCCGTCCGCCTCCAGCGCAGGTGTATACTGGTCCAGATTGCGGGGGAACCGCAAGACATTTTTCGGAACCGGAGACGCCCCATGATTACGAAGCAACTCGGAATTTTAAGCGCTATCGCCATGCTGCCTGCATTCGCGCAGGTTTCGAGCGCGCCTTCCTCGCCGGACGCGACGCGCCTATCGGCGCCGCGCTGGCACTCGCCGATTCGCGGCAAAGTGGAACACGGCGACGGCACCTCGACCAGCGAAAACTGGAGCGGTTACGCGGTGACGGGAACGGGCTTTACCACGGCCAAGGGTTCCTGGATCGTGCCGACGATGGACTGCGCCAGCTCGGGAACACAATACGCCGTGTTCTGGGTGGGCATCGATGGAGACATATCGGACACGGTAGAGCAAACCGGTACGGAAGCCGTTTGTTCAGACGGCACGCCGACGTACACGGCCTGGTACGAGTTTTACCCCGCCCTGCCGATCGAGACTATCACCACCATGACGGTAGAGCCTGGGGATAAAATCGCGGCGGAGATATTTTACAACACCACCAGCGAAGAGTTCAGCGTGAAGATCACGGACGAACGGAGCGGGCAATCCTTCACCAAGAGTTCCAAGGTCGCGTCGGCGGTGCGGTCGTCGGCTGAATGGATTGCCGAGGCGCCGTCCTCGTTCGAAATTCTGCCGCTCGCGGATTTCGGCACGGTGCTGTTCGGCAAAGACAGCACGGGCATAGCCGGCAACTGTTCCGCGGCGGATAGCACGACGTCCGGCGCCATTTCGGCGTTCTCCACCGTCGAAGCGATTACCATGGAAAAGAGCATGGTGATGGAAGCCATTCCGTCGGCGCTGTCCAGCGACGGAACCAGCTTCTCGATTCAGTGGGCCGCCCGGTAGGCGCCCCGTGGCGCAGGCACTCGTGCCTGGCAATTCTGCCCGCAGCCGGCTTTTTAGCCGGCTCCGGCCGCCTGGAAAGGCGGCTGCGACCAAGATTGGCCGCCCTCCAATTTCAATAGCTTACAGTGGGTTTTCGACTGTGCGCGGGTCCTCCAGGACCCGCTCTTCGCTTACAGAATCAGCCTTATCCGGGCCCATCAGCCCCACAATTAACGCAGGTGCCCGATATGGAGAAATCCGTGCGGCCGGGTCGAGGCTCTTCTCGACCCCTTTTTGGAATGTCAGAGTCCATCAGGGCAGCAGTTGATCGAGCGACTCGCCGATTCACAGCCGATTCACCCAGTACAATAGAAGATGCATGCCGCGCCGCCTCCGCCACGCCATCTGCAACGAGGTCTTCGAAAACTACGCCTTCGCTGATGCGTGCCGCGCCATCTCCAAGGCTGGCTATGCCGGTGTGGAAATCGCCCCGTTCACTCTGGCGGAAGATCCAGCCACGCTTTCGCCCGCGCGCCGGCGTGAATGCCGCGATATCATCTTTTCCGAGGGTTTGCAGTTCGCCGGCCTGCACTGGCTCATGGTCAGCCCCGCCGGCTTGCACGTCACTACGCCCGATGCTAATCTCCGCTGCCGAAGCTGGCAGCACATTCGCCAGCTCATCGACCTTTGCGCCGATCTCGGCCCGGACGGGCTGATGGTCTTCGGCTCACCCAAGCAGCGCGGCGCCACCGGCGGGATCAGCCTTACGGATGCCACGCGCCACTTCGTCGAAGGCTTGGCGGCCGTCGCGCGGCAAGCGGGTGAGCGTGGCGTCACCATACTTATTGAAGCGCTCCCGATCGGCCAGTGCGATGTAGTCACTGCGCTCGACGAAGCGGCCGCGCTGGTGCGTGAGATCGATCACCCCGCCATCCGCACCATGTTCGATTGCCACAATGCCGTCGACGAGACCGAGCCGCACGCGGTCCTGGTCGAACGCTACTACGATCTGATCCGCCACATCCACGTGAACGAACTCGATGGCCGCTATCCTGGAACCGGCGCCTACGATTTCACGGCGCTCTTCGATGTGTTGCGCCGCCGCGAGTATGGCGGCTGGATCTCACTCGAAGTGTTCGATTTCACGCCGGGCGCCGAAACCATCGCCCGTGAGTCGTTGCGCTATCTGGAAACCCAATGAGCAAATACGTGGTAACCGGAGGCGCGGGGTTCATCGGCTCCGCTATTGTGCGCGGCCTGCTGCGGGAAGGCGCGCGCCAGGTCGTGGTGCTCGATAACTTCCTCACTGGCCGTGACCAGAACCTCGACGAAGTCCGCTCTGCGATCGACTTACAACGGGCCGACATTCGCCGCTACGAAGAGATCGCCCCGATTATGCGCGGCGCCGACGTTGTTTTTCACGAAGCGGCCATCCCGTCGGTGCCCCGCTCCATCAACGACCCCGTCCCGTCGCACGAGATCAACATCGACGGCACGTTCAACGTGCTGCGCGCGGCGGCGGGGGGCGGCGTCCGGCGCGTGGTCTATGCCGCGTCTTCCTCGGCGTATGGCGATACCGAAGTACTGCCGAAGGTGGAGACCATGACGCCGCGGCCTAAGTCGCCCTACGCGCTGCAAAAGTTGGTCGGCGAATACTACGCCCAGATCTTCGCTTCCACTTTCGGCATCGAGACTGTGGCGCTGCGCTACTTCAATGTGTTCGGCCCGCGCCAGGACCCATCCAGCCAGTATTCCGGCGTGCTGTCGCTATTCATCAAGGCGGTTGTGGAGGGGCATTCCCCAACCATATTTGGCGACGGCGAGCAGTCCCGCGACTTTACTTACGTCGAAGACGTGGTGGACCTGAACTTGAAGGCCGCCCGCGCGCCGGGCGTCTCCGGGAAACTGTACAATGGCGGCAATGGCGGGCGCATCACGCTAAACGAGGCGTGGCGCCTGGTGCAGCAGATCGAAGGCGTCGCCCTTCCGGCGAATTACGGCCCGCCGCGGGCTGGAGACGTCCACGACTCGCAGGCGGACACCACATCCGCGGCAGCCGATCTCGGTCACGCGCCGCGTTTCTCGTTTGAGGAGGGATTACGGCTTACCCTGGCATGGTACAAAGCCCAGCAGACTCGGTGACAAGCCTGACGCGCGAGCCGCTGTACCTGCGCGGCATTGAACTGTACCGCGCGGGCGAGTTCTTCGAGTGTCACGAAGTGCTGGAAGAATTGTGGACGCCCGCGCGCGGTCCGCACCGGCTGTATTTGCAAGCCCTGATCCATTTTGCCGTGGCGTTCTACCATCAGCAGCGGAGCAACCCATTGGGCGCCCAACGGCAGTTGCGCAAAGCTCTGCGCAAGCTCGAAAGCTATCTGCCGTGGTACGAAGGCCTGGATACGGCCACTTTGCACAGCGAAGGCCAGGCGTGCTTGCGGCGCATCCTGGCGGGAGAGAAGCCGGATCCGCCGCGCATGTTACTGCAATGCCTTCCGGATGGCTGATTCGGCCACGGGCGCCAGTAACTCATAGCCTTTCAGGTTAGGATGCAACCCGTCATCCGAGTAACCCTCGCGTAACATGCCCTTGTCGTCGACCGTTGCGCCGTAGTAATCGGCCAACACCGCGCCCATCTTGGCGGCGTACTCCCGCAGCCACGCGTTCAGCCTCAGGATATCCGCCGGCGGACGCGAAACCGTCTGCTTATTCTTCGTATAATCGCTGACCGGCATGACCGAGCAGAGAATAACCTTGATGCCGTGTGCCTGGGCCAACTCGGTCATTGCCTGAAAGTTCTCCTCGATCATCGTTATCGTCTCAGGGCCGGTGTTGTGCGAGATGTCGTTGGTGCCGGCCAGGATGATGAGCGCGGCGGGCTTCAGGTCGATGACGTCCGGATACATGCGCACCAGCATCTGCGGCGTCGTCTGGCCGCCGATGCCGCGGTTCACATAAGGCTTGTCCGGGAAGGATTGCGCCAGCCTCCAACCGTCGGTGATGGAATCGCCGAGGAATACCACGCGGCGCGGATCGGCGGGCAGCGCCTTCAGCCGCTGGTTGTCCTGATGATAGCGGCCGAGCTGATTCCAGTCCTGAAGCTGGTCGGCGAGACTGTGCGCGAAGCCTGCCAGGCAGCAGCTGGCCTTGGGCGGATTGAAATCTTCCACCAACTGGCAGCGGGCGGCGGCCGGCATCAGCAGCAGCGGGATCAGGAAGGTTGCGACGTTTCGAGGCATGGGTTCTCCTTGGGCTTACGAAGCCAAGCATAACCCATGACGCCAATCACCCCCAATAGGGCGGCGCTGCCGAGGTAGAGTTGACGGATACCCGCCTGCTGCGCTACCGGTCCGGCGACAAACATGGCCAGCACTTGCGACATGGCCAGCAACGACATGAGGCTGCTGATGACGCGGCCCAGCAGAGCGTGCGGCGTCTCCTGCTGCAGCAGCGTCTGCGAAGGTACCATGATGAACGCAGCGCCGAAGCCCAGCCCCAACATGCCGATCGCGGTGGTGGCAACGCGTCCGAACAGGGCCGTGATCAGAACCGCCACTCCCATTCCACCAAGCCCATAAGGCACCAGAAACTGCTTTGGCACGCGAGAGGCCGCGCGATGCAGCAATTGCGTTCCGGCAATCATGCCGACGCCGATCAGCGAGTCGAGAGTTCCGAAAAGGGCCGCGTTGGAATGCAGCACGTCGCGCACGTAGACGGAGAGCAGCGCGCCGAAGCAGCGCACCGCGAACATGCCCGCGGTCATAGCCAGAATCACGAAAGAAATGACGCTGTGCGTGAAGATGAAGCGGAAGCCCTGGCCCATCGAAGACAGCACGGAACTGGCGGCCGTGACGGGCGACGGCGCGCGGTGGATGGCGAGCGTCATCACCAGGGCGGCGGAGAAGAAGAAACTGAAGCTATCGAAAAGGAAGCAGGCATTGGCCCCGAACCACTGCACCAGCAGGCCCGCAATGGCCGGACTGACGATTTGCGATCCTTGCACGGCTTGCGACATCAGGCCGTTGACGGCCAGCAATCCGGCAGCCGGCGCCAGCGCGCGCACCGCCACCGATTGCGCGGGCACGAAGAAACTGGACACCGTGCTCATGGCCAGAAAGATGGCATAGATGGAGTTGAGGTCGCGCACGAACACCAGCGCCAGAACCAGAACGCCGCGCACCAGGTCGCTCGAGATCATGGTCCATTTCACGTTCCACTTGTCGACGTACACGCCCGCCAAGGGGCTGACCACGGCGAGTGGCAGCATGTAGGCAACCAGGATCATGCTCACCTGCGTAGGGGTGCCGTGCAGTTGAAATGTAACCAGACTGAAGACCGCGAAGATCGCCAGGAAGTCGCCGAAGATGCTGACAAGCTGGGCGAACCACAGCCGGCGCACGGCGCGGATTTTCAGCACCTCGCGAAAGGTCAGTTGTGGCGTGGGACTGGACATGCTGGTGGAAACCCCGTTAAGGCTTAACTGATTCCTACCATGATACCAGAGCGGCGCGCTTCGCGACCCACCGATTGCGCGAAGTGGGGGCGCGACTAACTCGGCAAACGTCGCGGCCTAATCGCGCGCCTACACAGCCGGTTAGAAGCGGCAGAAAACGATAGGTGGGTGGGTCCGACCTTGATCTCTCAGGGCGCCGTTGATTCGAGTGGTTGCGGGGGGTGGATTTGAACCCACCGACCTTTGGGTTATGAGTTCAGCACTTGATTCTTCCTGCTAGTTTCTAGTCGAGTTGTTGGGGTTGGTCGAGCCAAGGAGCTTGAGGATCGGCTACAGTTCGCAAGAACTGTAATCTCCGACTATTTGGCTTACGATGGGATTTGGTAGACTTTCAGCAAGTCGATGTCGAGGCTGCCACGGTGTTCAGAGTGTGCTTAGTCATTGTTATTGCCCAAGCTCATACAGTTGTTGGCGTTCGCGATACCAGCGGCACCTTTACATACCCAGTACGCCTGGAGACGGGCAAGACTCTCAGCACACCGCGCGAGATCTCATCGAGAAAGGGTCGTATCAGACAGGATAATCCCGATTTTCTTGGGGACTTAGTCCAATTCGTTCGCGATCACTAATGGTCATGCTATCGTTGGGTGCGGCGGAGCTTCGATGTGGGTTGAGGCGAATCGTCTGAAACGCGCTAAAGTTCGAACTTTAACTCAGAAGTGCTGCGTGGAGTCGCGTTCCCTGCTTCGCCGAGTTCGACGCCCAGATCCGGGCCGATGCCGTCGCGGCCACGGAGCACGGCGGCCGGGCGGCGGGACGCGCGTTACGGCCACCCGACGCCGCGGACTCCGGGCACGCGGCAGCGATCGCCCCGGCGCAACCGCGCCTCGGGCGCGCCGGCACATGGGCGGCGCGGCGGGGCCGGCGAAGGGGCCGCCCGGCGACGCTCCTGGATGACGAGGTGTTCTCAAAATGGTGCGCGTCCGGTCTACGTAATGGCCGCAGCGCCTTCCGCCCGCCATGCTTCCCCATCCGCCCGCGCGCGGGCGCGGCGCCGGAATAACACGCCGCTGGCGCGGGAACTGGCCACCGAAGACGAGGTGCGCGCCTGTGCCACCCGACCCCGCGCACTCCGGCATCGGGAAGCGATCATCCAAGCGCAAGCGCGCCACGGGCGCGCAGGCACCGCGGCGCGTCGGCGTACAGAGACGCGGCGCTGCACCAGGCGTTTTCCCAGTCGCGCTGGCGTGTAGATCGGCCGGGCGGCCTCCATTCCGCCGCTGGGCCAACATGCGGCGGTCACCGCAATCGCGATTCTCTGCCGGGGTCTACCACCGTTCTGCTAACCGAGGCATGTCAAAATCGGCCGTGGACGAAATCTGCGACCACGCGATTCCGAAGCGGTTCAGATACTTGCGCAGGCGATTCGCTCAGTTTTCTTGGTAATTAAGCGACTTAGATCTATGGCTTGGATGCATTGAGCAATCCAAATATCCTGTTCCGTCCCGGCCTTACAGGTCAGCGTCCAAGAGAATGCGCCGCTCCAGAAGGAATTTGACAATCAAGAACTGCCGGTCTATCTATTCCTCCGTGCAGCATTTAAAAGAACAAGGCGCGGGAACTGGCCCCCCCGTTCAATTGGCGCCAAGGGCGTTAACCGGAGCACCCGGCCACACATAAGCTGGCACGTCACGCGGCTGGCCGGGCCGAGGGCCATCGCCGGCGGTTCCGCTGAATTCTGTTGGCTTTGCCCATGGAGAGCGAGAGAATATTCCTTGGTTTGCTGGGCGGGCAGGTTCGTCCTCCCCAGCGTCTCAAGCGCTTTCAAGGCAGACCACGGGCATGTCGTTGGATTGTGTTAAGTTTTGCAAAGGCCTGAGTTTCGTACCGATGAAGCCTATACGCATCCTCGTAGCCGACGATCACGCGGTAGTCCTCGAAGGGCTCGTCGCCCTGATTGGACGCCAAAATGACATGGAAATCGTTGCTCAAGCGACTACCGGTGAGGAGGCGGTTGAGGAATGGAACCGACATCGTCCGGATATTTCACTTCTCGATTCTGCGGATGCCCGGCCTCGATGCGGTCGGAGTTATAAACCGGATTCGCGAGACCGACCCGGCGGCGCGCTGTCTGGTCCTCACAACTTTCGACACCGACGAGGATATATACAGGGCCGTAAAATCCGGCGCCAAGGGGTACTTGCTGAAGGACGCCCCGCGGGATATTTTGCTGGAATCAATTCGTAAAGTGCATGGAGGCGAGACCTGTCTTGCGCCCAAACTAACGCAAAAACTAGGTGTTTCGGGCGTATTCACTGGCACCAGCGCGACCCGGCGCTTGCCATCCGGCGCCAGACCGGACCAGACCAACATTCAGGGATTCGGCACCGCCTCTGCCCGCTCTAATGTTCCCCGCTCTAGTGTTCCCCTGGCGAAAAACTGGCGAGCCGCGCCCCCGGCGACGCCTTTTGGCGGCACGGGTGCGTTACCTGCCTTCGTAATCATCGCGGGTGATGCCACGCGCCCGCTCGGGCTCCGAAAACGTGCGAGCTGAGGCCTCGAGCGAGACCGAGACGAGGAGCCTTGTGTGCCAGATCGGCCGCCCTTATAGAGGGCAATGGATACCCGCGGAGCTGACGACGCAAGACCTGGTGGATCTCGTCGTCGCGCGCTGCAGAGCCGTTCAGTGCGACCCGGTGGCGCTGCGCCGGGCCGTCGCGTTCCTGGCACGCGGCGATTGATCGCCTCGAGGCGCTGCCCTTGCCGGCAGTGGGGGAGAGCAAGCGCCCCCGCCCGCTTTTACGACCCCCCCGGTGGGAAAACTTGGCGGGCGCGCCAGTGATGCGCGATGCGGCGCGCACGACGCCCACCTGCGAAAGGTGAGCATGACAGCCTATGACGCCCGCGGAAGCCCTATGATCATTGACGTTCCGCACCATGGCGGCAATTTTGAGAATTCCCCATTGGGGGCCTAAGTGTCGCATGGTGTGGTGAAGAACCGAAGCAGAATCGGCATGGGGGATTCGTGAGAATGTGTGCGCGGAAAAGATCGTCGTCCGCTTTGAGTGCTAGAGTCGTGTCCGGACAAGCGATGGAGTTCGGGGTAACGATGTCGGCGACAAGCAACTGAACATCGGCCTATTCCGGCGAAGCCTGTTTGGGGTGCCCCAAGTCTACCGCGAAGTGATGCGAAACCACTGGGTTTGTGCCATTGGTCAGCAGTTCACGGAGGGCAGTTTGGACAGGGATATCGGCTATCGTGAGCCGTTCGTGCTGGCGCAGGTGCTCCAGCCACGATTCCACCATGAACTCCTCGATGAATCGGGTCGGCGCGGCGGAATCTACGAACAATGCCCAGCGAAACGCGCCATCCCGCCGTCGCAGCGTTCGCAGCTGCCGCATGTGCTCGCGAAACTCCCAGGCGCGGCGTAACGGCACGGAGTACTCGACGGTCACGCGGATCGGCCCCTCTTCTTCAGCAATAGGGCTGGCCTTCTCCGGTTCGGGCCACGCCTTTGCGGGGTGCAGGTCGCGAACTTCCGTATCGCCCAGCGGCAGAGCGAACCTTGCGGCAATACCCGCGATCAGCGTGCCGGCGGAGAGTTGCAGCGCGACGCGCAGCCCGGCCACGGTTGCGATGGCGCCCCAAGCGGCGCTACCCGCGGCCAAGCTTCCTTGAAACGCTAGCAGGTAGAACGCCAGCGCCCGCGCCTCCACCCACTGTGGAACGCGCATCCTGGTCGCGGCGTTCAAACTGGCCAGCAAAATGAGCCACCCGGCGCCACCAATGACGCAGACAAGGAACAGCAGCCCCACGTGGTGCAGAGTTGCCGAGCCCAACGTCGCCAGTGCGAAGCCTGCGGTGCCCCCGGTTACCAGAGTCTCCAGCCCGACTTTCCCTTTGAGCGCGGGCAAAATCCAGGCCCCGCCCAGCGCGCCCACTCCCAATCCGCCCAGCAGGAGTCCGTATGTAAGCGGCGTTCCACCAATGCCCTTGCTCGCGACGAGCGGCAACAGCCCCCATAACGCGCTCGCCGGAAAAGCAAAGAGCACGGTTCGCAGCACCACGACACGCAACTCCGGCGCATGCGCCAGATATCGGAATCCGGCGCGCAAGGCGCCGCCCACCCGTTCCGCCGGAAGAACTCCGCGCGGCCGCGTCGAATGCCATCGGTAAAGCACGACGAGGACGCCCACAAAGGAGAGCGCGTTGAGCAGGAACACGACGCCCGCTCCCGCGCGCGCCAGAACCAGTCCCGCAAGCGCAGGGCCGACGGCCCTCGCGATATTGAATCCCGCGCTGTTCAGCGAAACAGCCCCGGCCAGATCCTCAGAGGGGACGATCTCCGCAACCACCGCCTGCCAGGCAGGACCGTTCATCGCCGCGCCCACACCCATGACGAATGTGAGAGTAAGCAGGATGAGCGGACTCATCAGCCCCACCCACGATGTAATGCCGAGCGCCAGAGCAGCCATCAGCATCAAGACCTGGGTCAGCAGCAACAAACGCCGGCGATCGACAATGTCGGCAATCGCGCCGGCCGGCAGTCCGAGCAGCAGGACAGGCAGGGTTCCCGCGGTTTGTACGAGAGTGACGATGATGGGTGATACGGCTAACGACGCCATCAGCCATGCCGCGCCGGCGTTCTGCATGGTGCTGCCAAGATTCGAGACTAACGTGGCTGTCCACACAGCTCGGAATATCGGCCAATGCAAGGGCCGCCATGGAGAGTTTACCGCTGCGCGCGCCATTCTGAAATCCACGCTTTGGCCGCCGCGATGTCGTCCCGTCCCAGTTCGTGGCCGCCGTCGTGCCAATGAGTCGCTACCTCGGCGCCGGCGGCTTCCAGGATTCCCGCCAAACGGTTCGTTTCGCTTTGCTGCACAATCGGGTCCCGCCGGCCGGCCGCCAGGAAGATCCGCGCATGGCGCAGATCGGGGGGCGGCTGCGGCTGGAACGGAACCATCGCACGGAAGAGCATCGCCGCGGCCAATAGGCTCGGGTATCTGAGCAGCACGCTCGAAGCGATATTCGCCCCGTTGGAGTATCCCACCGCTACCATCGAGCTTTCGCTCAGACCATATTGCCGCGACGCCGCCTCGATGAATTGCGCCATCGCATCGGTTTGCCGCTGGAGGTCTTCCTGGTCGAAGACTCCTTCGGCGAGCCGCCGGAAGAAACGGGGCATTCCGTTTTCCAATACCTTGCCGCGCGGGCTCAGAAGCGCGGCCCCGGGGGCCAATTCCTCGCCGAGCGGGATCAGATCCGTCTCGCTGCCGCCCGTGCCGTGGAGCAGCAAAAGCGTGATGCCCTCGCCTGACGGCCTTCCGGGCACAAATCGATGTCGAAATTCGAGTTCCTCCATTCTTTTATCCGCCCGCCTTGCCGTGCAACACCTCGATTGCCGGGAGGGACGATTCGATTTGCTTGCGATGATGCTCGAACCAGGGGGGCAGCTTGAGGTCCGAGCCCAGCTTTTCGAGCGGTTCATCCACGGTAAAGCCCGGGGGATCGGTGGCAATCTCGAAGAGGATGCCTCCCGGTTCCCGATAGTAAATCGAATGGAAGTAAACCCGGTCCATCACCGGCGACAAGTTGTATCCTAGTCGGCTCAACTCCCCCCGCCACTCTATTTGTTGCGCATCGTTCGGAGTGCGCCACGCGATATGGTGAACCGTTCCGGAGGCGACGCGGCCCTCCGCCGCGCCCGGTGCACAGACTACGTCTATGGTCTTGGCCGGCCCGGCATCGGCAATCTCATAGCGGAAGCGATTTCGCTCGCTCCCCGCCAATCGGAAGGCCATAGTCTCCGTCAACAGAAAGGCTGTGCGTTCATACCCGGTCTCGGAAAGCGTGGCGCTGTGGAATCCACCAATAGCCGCGCCTACCGGCACGCTGCCGCCCTCCCAGGTATGCATTTCATTGGCGCGCGTGGTCTCAATCAACTCCAGGCGAAGGCCGTCGGGATCGCTGCACGGGAGTACGATTTCCCCGAAACGCTCGAACGGATCTTCCAGCCTCACCTGGTTCTCGACCAATCTCTCGCGCCAGTATCCCGCCGCGCCCCGAGGGATGGCGAAGGCAGTGGCCGTTACCTGGCTGTTGCCCTGCCGGCCGCCGCGGGCGTCCGGCCAGGCGAAGAACGTGAGAATCGTGCCGGGGTTTCCATGTCCATCGCCGTAATACAGGTGATAGCTTCCGGGATCGTCGAAATTCACGGTGAGTTTGACTAAGCGCAACCCCAGTACGCGCGTATAGAAATCGATATTTCGATTCGGCGCGCCGGCGATTGCGGTGATGTGATGGATACCAAGAAGTTGGCGGCTCATTTTGCTCCTAGTTTCAGAATCAAGCGCAGAATCGAGGTGATCGCCGCGAAAGCCAGCAAAGACCCCACGTATAGCAGCAGGAACCAGGTCCAGCCGCGCTCTAGCCCAGAGGGTTTCATCGCGTCCCGTCCGATGAGGTTGCGAGTTCATCGGGTTCCGGCGCTACCTTGCCCCGAAAAACGAAGTAGGCATAGGCGCTATATGCCAGCACGAACGGCAGAATAAGAAAAGCCCCGATGAGAAGCGCCAATTGTGACCGCTCCACGGACGCGGCCTGCCGGAAGGAGAGCTCATACGGAATCAGGTACGGCCAAACCGTGGAGACGAATGCAATCACCACGAATAGTGCCAGTATGATCGCGCAGGCGAATGGGGCAATGTCGGATGGCCGGGAGAGCGACCAAAGCATTACCGCCGCCACGCCGATCCAAATCACCGCGGCGAGAGCCACCCCTGCCGGACTCCAATGCGCATGTGCCGTAAGCTCGGGGGCCAGCCAGGGAGCCGCTAAAACGCCTAGCAATGCTGAAAGAGCAAGTGCCGCGCCTGCGACACGCGCACAGACTCTGCAAAATGTACTGAGCGCACCGGTAGTGCGGAAGATGAGCCACGTGGCTCCAAGGGTAGCATACGTAAAAGCCACTAACAACGCTGTGAGCACGGCGAATGGCCGGAGACAGTCAAGCGGACTGCCCGCGAAGGTCAGGTCACGCACCCGGATTCCGGTGAGCAATGCCCCGACGATCAAGCCCTGACACAGAGCAGCTCCCCAGGAGCCAACCGAGAAGGCGACATCCCAAATCCATGGCCTTTCGCTTTGAAAGCGGAACTCAAAAGCCGTACCGCGAAATGCCAGGCACAACAGCATCACGATCAATGGCAGATAGAAGGCAGGCAAAGCGATCCCGTAAGCCGCCGGGAAGCCGCCCAGCAAACCCACACCTACCAGGACTAGCCATGTTTCGTTGCCGTCCCACACTGGCGCGATCGAGCGCACCATGAGCTCTCGATCTTTCTCGCTGCGCGCAGTCAACAATAGCATTCCGACGCCCAGGTCGAAGCCATCCAGAATGACGTACATCGTAAGCGCGAAAAGAACGACGAGCGCCCAGGCCAGCGGCACATCCAAAGTCATACGCCTACCTCTTTCTCCGGCTCACGAACAAACGCCCGGCGGACCGTGCCGCTCGGGCTGGTACGCAGCGGACGCTCGACGGGACCCCGCTGCAGCGTCCGGCGAATCAGATAGAGGAACGCAGCAAGCAGTCCGCCATACACGATCAGGAACAACGTCAAAGATGTCACCACGGTGGCAGGCGCGACCGGCGAAACGGAATCCACGGTTCGGAGATAGCCGTAGACCGTGAACGGTTGGCGGCGGGTTCCGCGGTAAACCATCCGCCCAGAACGCAAATAAATCCCGATGGAGTCAGCCAGACCATCAGACGCTGGAATCGTCGTGACGTGTAAAGGCGATGCCTCCAACGCAGCCAGACGCTGTAGATTCCGGCGCAGAACATCAGAGTGCCCAACAAGAACATGACGCGGAAGCTATAAAACACGATCCACATCGTAGGCCTGCGATCGCGCGGGGTTTCGTTGAGACCGGGTATGGATGTGTGGAAGTTTTTGCCGACAAGGACACTGCCAAGATACGGAACGGACAGCGCAAATCGGTTGCGGCCCTTCCTTTGGTCCGGGATAACGATTACGTTCCAGGGCGCACTGGGTGTGGTCTCCCAGAAGCCTTCCATCGCCTCAATCTTGGCGATCTGGTGAGGGGCCATGACGTCCAGGGCCAGAACATCACCCAGATACAACTGCAGGGGCAACAGGATGCTCGCCGCGGCAAGGGCCAACGAATAGCATCGGCGGGCGGTATCCAAGTGTCTCCCTTGAAGCAGGTAGCGGGCTGAAACCCCCGCGATCAGGAAGGCTGCCGTAATCCAAGCCGCCAACAGCATGTGGGCGGCGCGGTAAGGAAAAGAAGGGTTAAGGAACGCTTTCACCCAGTTCACCACGTGAAATGTGCGCCCGTCGAAAGTCACTCCAGCCGGCGTTTGCATCCATGAGTTGGCGGCCAGAATGAAAGTTGCTGAAATCATTGTACCGACGCTCACCAGACAAGTGGCTGCGAAATGAAGTCGAGGGCCCACCCGGCCCCATCCGAACAGCATGATCCCCAGGAACCCGGCCTCCAGGAAGAATGCAGACATCACCTCCAATCCGATCATTGGACCGATCACCGGTCCAACCGCTTGCGCGAAACGGCTGAAGTTCGTGCCGAACTCGAAGGACATCACCAAACCCGAAACCACTCCCATTCCAAAACCGAGGGCAAAGAGGATGGACCAAAAACGGTAGATGCGCCGATAGAGTTCGTCGCCAGTCCTCAGATGCATGAATTCGACCAGCACGAGAAACGCGCACAAGCCGATGGACATTGACGGAAAGATGATGTGGAACGAGACCGTGAAGGCGAATTGCAGGCGGGACAAGAGTAGGGGGTCGAGCGTCATAAGATCTCCTTGCCGGAAACGGCGGCATCACCGATCTCCTCGACATCGATTGCACCGTATCGCTGAAGCAAACGCACTACAGCCTCTTTACGAACTTCGGGACGCACGATGAGAACGGCACCGCCTTCCGACAAAACTTGGTCGCGTATAAGAAGGCGATGCTCGACTTCGGCAGGGCGGACGCGCAGAACCGTCATCAGGGCAATGAGCGCCAATGCATACCCGATTCCCGGTACCACTAAGGTCGCAAGAGCAAGCACGAGTCCACAGGCTCCCGCGACGCATAAAGATACCCAGCCTGCCCGGGGAGCATGTCTCACTGCCGGCGCGGCTGAGTGTACCGCCGTTTCCATCCGTCGAGGGCCGAACCCGCGCGTTCCTAGCTCTTGTGCGGCCAGCCGCGCTTCCTCGGCCGAAAGGAAGAGACCGGTAATAACAGAAGAAGATCGCATCGGAGTCTACCCGCTAAGACGGCTCGCCGGATTCCTTCTGAGGCCCCGGCGCCAGGGCCGCCGCCATCGTGGCAGGCAAGCCGGTCGGACCGCCGCACAGGTGTTTGGTCGTCGCTGCCTGGTTTTTTCGACTCAGCGCCCGGTCCATCGAACTGTAGCCCAAAGTCATGGCCAAGACGATCAGCGCGCCGGGAAGGACCGGCGGGCTAGCCGCGGGAATATCGAAGTAACGACAGCCTGCTCCGATCAGGAAACTCAGAACAAAGCCGATGACGATTTTGATCATTTACGCCCTCTCTTTCGATTCCAATGTTGGATCCTCAGAATTTATATCCCGCCCAGAATTCCGTGTAGTTGATGTTCCGACCCGGCGACGCCTGCTTCAAGAATTCGCCCGCGAAAAAGACGCCATAGTCCGCCTGAAGATAGGCATGACGATCGATTTGCCACCGCACCTCCACGCCAGGGCGGTAGCCTACGAAACGAGCCCGGCTGCCGTTGGCCGGCACAAGCAGAAACCCGGGAACCGCGTACACTCCGTCGTCGAGACTCTCCCTCCATTGCGCCACCAGGTCGGCGGAAACAGTGACGCTGCGTGGCAGCTTCGTCTGCACGCGCGGGTGGACATCGATGAAGTTTACCGGCCCGGGCCCTGTGTCGGCCAGGACCCCGAAATAGTTCCCGATCGGAAATAGCGGGTTGAAAGTTCCCAGCGCGCTCTTTCGCGGATCGTCACCGCTTGAGATATCGGCCTTCACGCTGACTCGCGGCCGCAGCGGCGCCGTCGGGAAGCTGTAGCCGGTATCCGAAGCAAGCGTCCAAGCTTTGATTCCGGCCGCACCGAAGCTCCCGAATTGCCAAACGCCTTCGTAGTCGAAATCCCAATCGCGCTCTTGGGTCGCGACCGGGCGCCAGAGTCTTCCGCCGGCCGTATGGCGAAGCTCGGCGCCGACGCCTCGATTGAAAGCGGCATTTTGGCGATCCACGCCCAGGTAATAAGTGTCTAGCGATACCCATCGCCGCAACGGCCGCGTGGCATAGAGCCCCCAGAACTCAATCTGGTGATTCGGAACGTTATCGAAGAAACCTGGCTTGTCGAGATCGGGACGAACGGCAAATGCATCGACGCGCCATCCGGCCGTCTGGCCTTCGATCTTAACTCCGTCAAAACTCTGCCGCACATTTGGACCCTCGCGGGGGGAGACCAGCCGCCCCGATCCGTAATTCAACTCCTGCCGGCCAGCCCGCAGTACGATCCAGTTGCGCCCCTGCGCTCTGCCAACTTCCAGGAAAGCGGCCTCGAAATCCAGCTTTTTCTCATCGATCGGGCGCGCCCCTCCCTCCCGGAACGATTCCAGGCCGCTCTTCAGTTGCACGAACACGCGAACGTGCCTTCCCAGATGCCAGTCGGTGTGCAACATGTATCGCTCCAGGAAGAACGTGTTGGTATACGCCTGCTTACCCCAGTTGTCGTTGCCGACCTGCTCGAACGCCTCCCGTGCTTCGCCGCCGATGGAGAGGTACCAGTCGTCCGAACCCAGTGGGATGTACTTGATGGGATCCCAGAAATCCTGGCGAAGCGATGGGTTGTTCAGGAAGCTCCAGTCCTCGTCCTCGCGCATGAGACTGTACGCGCGAACCGGTCCTGCAGGCGCCTGCGCCTGATCCGGCTGGCCGTGGGCAGTAGTAATTGCGGCCCCAAGCGCGACGATCCACATGGAAACAGTTCGCATTTTGTGCGCCTACTTCTCCCCAATGGTGGAGTGGATTTCAGCAATGTATCCGCCCGGAAACTGAACGATGGCCGAGGTTCGCCGGTCGGCGGTGTAGGGGCCAACAAGAACCGAAACACTGGCGGTTTTGGCTTTTCCGAGCGTATCGGCCAAGTTCGCGACCTCATAGCCGGTCATTTCCCGGCCATACGGATAAGGGAGATGGCCATCGGTGACGAGTACTGCCAGCGTTCCGAAGGTTGAAGAAATTCGGATCCGGCGATAGGTGTCCGAAGGCCTGCCAATTTCAACTCCGGGCGCGTGCGCATCGTCGGAGGTAACTCTTCCACGGGAAAAGGCGAGGAAGCTGTGGGTGAATGCGGTGGCCCTCTCCTTGGACACGTAGACCCGGTTTTCCGGAATCGTGCGGAGCGCCGCGTAGGAAGGCGCGGTAGTGTGCCAGTAAAGCTGCATGTTGACACCGCCCGGCCACTGGATCACGGCGTCTCGTCCGATCGGGTCGTTAAAGGGGCTGACCAGGACATCGGCGCCGTCTGCTTGAGCCGCTTGCAGGGCCGCGTCCAGGTCGGTCACGAGACAGCCCGTTCGTTCCAGCCCAAATGGATAAGGAACGGGCGTCTTGAAGCCGAACACGGAAAGAGTTCCGGCCGGTGTCAGCACCAGTTGAGACATGGTGGAACTCGGCGTCGGCGTTACGGTGAAGACGCCCTGTTTGGAGGTAGTGCCCCCGAAAGTAGTCAGAAGGCTGGAGACGAAGCGGTCGAAGTCTTCCGGCCGGACGTAAACGTGAGTCGTGTCGTATTGCGGGCCGACGCCGAAATTGGAGTTCGCCGCGGCAGCGTAGGCGACTGCCATTGATACAGGTTGCAACAGCGGGCCCGATGCGCCCACGCTGAACAGCACGGCAGTAGTAAGGATCAGCAATCGTTTCATACGCGTTGGATTCTCCCTTGTGAATGGCGGATTCCTAGAACGCCCAGCAAAGACATCCCATGCCGCCGGCGATTTCCCGATCGTGACATCGATCCCCGGAGGTGTGGGTATGTTTCAGGCCGATGCACGCCGCGGCAGGCGCCGCCGCCGGCTTGAAGTATCCGCCGTAAGCCGCCACCGGAGACCATTCCGGCAGCACTGGCGGAAGCGGCGGCGCCAACTCCGCGAATTCCTCAGCCGCATATACGGGCTTGCCGCCGACAATCGTCAGGACCGATTCGAGGTGTTTGATCTCCTCGTCCGGCACTGAGAAGTAATCGCTTGACAGGACGGCTGCATCGGCAAGTTGTCCCGCCGCGATCGAGCCCTTGACGCCTACCTCTGTCGAGAACCAACTGCTTCCCACGGTCCACAAGCGGAGAGCCTCCATTCGATCCAGCCGGTTGTCTTCGCCGTACATGGACAGACCGCCAACTGTTTTGCCTGTTACCAGCCAGTACAGCGAAACGAAGGGATTGTAGCTGGCCACGCGCGTTGCGTCGGTGCCGGCTCCCACGGGCAGCCCGGTCCTCAGCATTTCCTGAATCGGCGGCGTGCGCCGCATTTCGGCCTGGCCATAGCGATCCTGGAAATACTCGCCCTGGTATGCCATGCGATGCTGAATGGCGATTCCGCCGCCAAGCGCCGCAATCCGATCCATGTTTCGCTGCGAGATGGTTTCCGCGTGATCGATGAACCAATGCAAGCCATGCAGGGGTATTTCGCGGTTCACCTCTTCGTACACGTTGAGTGCCCGCGTAATCGACTCGTCATAGGTGGCGTGAAGGCGGAACGGCCAGCGGTTCTGCGCCAGGAGCGAAACCACGGGCTTTAGCTCCTGCTCCATAGCGCCGGGGCCGCGGGGTCGCACGGAACGGCTTCCAGCATGTCCTGCCGCGGGAGTTCAGCGCCCCTTTCGGGCAATTCGGCGAGAATCTGGCGCACCAAGCGTGCAGTGGCTCTGTTCACATCTTGAACCACATTGCGGCACACGCCCGAAAGGCAGGCGGGCGGGCTGGCTCCGGTTGAAGCCTAGATTTGAAGTGCCGGATTACCCGCTTTAGCGTTTCGTGCCATGCGCCTTCTGCTAGCTAGCTACGGGTGATTCTTCGGGATCGACCTCCAGCGTCCCTGGCGGATCATATACAAAGGTCGTCCCTTTTGTCGAGCGGCGGCCGAGCCACGGCGCCACCGCCGTTGCCGCTCCGGCGTAATCCTCTTCGCGCCCGACAAAGAAGTCCCATCCGCAGGTGCGGCAGAGGGCCAGCGGCAGCGACCGGCAGCCACAGGCGTCGCATGTGCCCACTCCGGAATCGAGCAGTTTGCCACAGGTGGGGTTTGTGCAACGCCAGAAGCGCGCCAGGCCCCTCAGAAAGCGATGCACGCGCGGTCGCAGGCGTAACAGGTGATTGACATCCAGGCAAGGACCCACCAGCAGCGCTGCTTGTGCCTCTCGTGCCAGTGCCTCGGGCGTCACCCCGATACTTCCGCACGTTCGGCCAGCCTTTCCACGACGCGGGAGAGCGGTTGGGGATCTTTCAGCCAGTTCAGTAGCAGGTAGGGCAGCGCAGTGGCCGCCCAGCACGCCTCCAAACTGCTCGCATTGGAGCCGGTCAACTTCCGGGCCAGAGCCAGCACGCGCTCGGGATCTTCAGGTGAAAAGGCATCGATCCTCCACCGAAATATCGGGCGGCGGAGCCAGCGGCAGCCCCGCGGGAATCGCCGGCGCGGCGGTCCGTTCCCGAATGACCGACTCCGCCGGCGTGGCCCCGCCCGTCAGCCGCGCGAAGAACTCCGCGACACCGGTGCGCGGATCGCCTTCTCCCGATTGCAGGGTGGCCGACGTGCCAATGAAAAGCGACTGGCTTCGCCCAAAGCCGCGCGCAACCGCCGCACCAGGCAGGCAACGTCAGTGCCCAGCGGCCCTTTATATGTGTGAACCTCGTCCAGCACGATGAACCGCACGGCATGATTGCCGAATAGCGCGCGCCCGTCGCCCCGCAGCAGCAGGCATTCGAGCATCCGGTAATTGGTCAACAGGATATCCGGCGGATGTGCGCGGAACTCGGAGCGCATGAGCCGCTCATTCTCCGGAGTGTCCTCCTTACGCTGGCCCCACTGCCGCGTCTCGCCCGTATAAACTCCGAAGCTGACCCTGGTCCCGCCGAGCAATTTGCGGATACGGTCGCGCTGATCGTTCGGCAGCGCGTTCATCGGGTACACCAGAATCGCCTTCAACGTGTCCGGCGCCGCCACGCGCAGGCAGTGATCGACGATCGGCATCAGGAAGGCTTCCGTCTTGCCCGACCCGGTGCCGGTCGTGGCCACTGTCGGCAACCCGGCCAGGATGCGCCGGACCGCTTCGCCCTAGTGCGCATACGGAGTCTCCGCAATGGCGCCGAACCGATCCCGCGTCTCCGGCAGCAGTTCACTAAGGGCGGGCGCTCCCTGATAGGGCAGCGCCAGGGAGACAAACGGCTCCCGGGTGAGGAATCCTTCACCCTCCACGGCAGTGCGGACGTCGCGCTTCAGCCGCTCCTGGCGCGGAGCGAAGGTGGTGGTCAGGAGTTGCAGGTAATCGGTTCGGAGTTGTTCGGCCATGCGCAGAGGATTCATAGGTGTAGGCCCGTCGACGTGGTTTCTCCGACTTGCATTTATGCCTGCCTTCGTTCCAGCATATAAGGTATCCACGCACGGTGAAGGTGAAACCTATGCCCTGGCAGGAACGTATCGTCGCCGATTCCAAGGTTCTGACCGGGAAGCCCGTCGTACGGGGCACCCGGATTTCGGTCGAACTGGTGGTGGATCTGTTGGCCGCGGGCTGGAGTCACGCGCAGATTCTGGAGAGCTACCCCCACATTACCGAAGACGATATCCGGGCCTGCCTCAGCTACGCCAGCGAGCTTCTGCGGGAAGAGCGGGTCTTGTCCCTCAAGACCGTATGAGGTTTCTGGCCGATGAGAACTTCCGCGGCCGGCGCTGGTGGCGCTTCACAAGGCCGGCTGGGACGTCTTCTCCATCGCCGAGGAGTGCCCCGGCGTGCCGGATGAAGAAGTCGCTGCGCTCTGTGCCGACCAGGGCGGAATTCTTCTCACGTTCGACAAGGATTTTGGTGAACTGGTCTTTCACCGTGGGTTATCGGCGGGCAGCGGAGTGGTTCTGTTCCGTATCCCTCCTGACTCCCCGGAAGGAGCCGCAGACGTGGCGTTGGCGCTGGTTCAGTCGCAGCCGGATCTTGCGGGGTTGTTCTGCGCAGTCACGCGGGATCGAATTCGGATTCGCCCGCTGAGCCCTGGTTCGGGCCGTTGACGGTTGACCTTCACACCAATAGTCCAAGTTTGGAACAAAGCGTCACCCGGAGTATCGAACTCAACAGTTGCCAGGGGCACGCGACTGGCCAGACGAAAAGGGCGCCTCACGAAGCTGGGGATCGCGTCAGATGCATCCATAAGCCTGAGAGTGCTTCTGGTCACACGTAAGCCCAGCCACCTGGAGGAGAACGCCGCCTGTCCAATCTGTCGTCGAAAATAGCCCGACATAAAATCCCGTGAGCCTCCAAGTCTGCGCTGCTTGACGTACACGGTCCAGCCCGCTTGGCCCGCTCTCCTGGCTTGGCATCCAGTACGGGTTTGGCTCTTCCGCGTTCTCCTTGGTCAACGGCCTTCCCTCCACGATCTCCTTCGGCCCTCCCTGGCCTGCGTTCGATCCCTTCGTGGGTACTACGCCGCTGTGCGACTCCCCATGGCCGTGCATGTGGGCCTTATAGCTCATCGCCTTCTCCCACCGTTCCGCCCCGTACCGGTTGCGGAAAACCACAGGGTCTCTCGGTTCTCGCGTGCCCAGAGGGCCCCAGTTTCCATGCATGCTTGGGGTCTACGACTCCGCAGGGCCTGCGACGCACAAGCGAGGCATCGCGCGCCACAGTGTTGCCTTCCGGTTTGCCTGACACCGTCGGCGCCTCTGGTTTTGGCTATTTCGGAGCTCATCAACTTCAGGCATACCCAGCCTACATGTGCCCCTGTCCAACGCTTCAAGTGCGTCGTTACCGCCGCCCTCACATGGTTGGGGCCAGGATGGTTCGCTATTCCTTCTCCTGTCTGACTCTTTGATTCACTACTTCATGCCGGTTTATCCCGACGCTGTCCAGGCCGAGGGCCTGCGCCACGACTTACCGGGGCAGGTGAGTTTTGTTCGCCGCGTAATAGATTAGAGCCACGATCAAGACGGTGAACAACAGCCCGATGGCGACTACCTTGAGGAACTCGCGGGACACCGATTTGCTTGCGTTCGGGTCTGGCAGGTGCAGCTTGGCCAGTTCGGCCACCGCCAGTTCGGGCTCTTCGGAGTCGGGCTCGATATACGGCCGGATGCCCTCCAGCGTCCCGCCGTCGGGGTCTCCGTAGCACTGGACGCGGCGCTCCACGATTTGAGCCCAGCGCGCGGCGTCGAACCGGAAGCGCTGCGCCAGCAGAGGTGGAAGCGACTGCTGGATCGCCTCGGGCGAGCAGGGCTGCAGCGGCTCCACCACCCAGAAGCCCAGGCTATCGGCCAGCCGGCACCCCAAGTGCACCAGGGTGAGCAGATCCACCTCCGCGTGGCCTTGCGGATCGTGATGGCGGGCGGCCACGATCCGGAAGTCCGGCGGCAGGTTCCAGTGCTCGGCCAATAAACGGCCGGCCTCGCAATGATCCAGGCCCAACACCTGGTGCTCGAGATCCAGCAGTTCCAGCGCATTGCGGCCGGCGTGGCGCAGCAGTTCGGCGTACTCATTCGGATAGGCCAGCAACAGGCCCAGACGGCCGACATCGTGCAGCAAGCCAGCGGTATAGGCGCGGTCTTCGAAGGCGGAGCAGGACCGCGCGAGCTCCTCGGTGAGCAGGGCGCAGGCCAGCATGTGCCGCCAGCAGCGCGCCAGTTCCTCGATATGCAGCACGGCCTTCATGTGATTGGACGTGGCCACGGTCATGCACAGCGAACGGACCCGGCGCAGCCCCAGTACCACCAGCGCCGAGTGCAGGCTGTCAATCTTCGCCCGGAAACCGAATAGCGGTGAGTTGGCGACCTGCAGAATTTGGGCGGAGAAGGCGGGATCGCTCGAAATGAGGGCGACCAGTTCCCGAATCTCCACATCTTCGCGCGCCAGCAGATCGAGCAATCTCAGAACGATCGGTGGGAATGCGGGAATTCTGGCCAGCAGCCCTTTCCGGTCCTGCGGCCTCGGATCCGCGGGACTCGGGGGCATACCTTACTGATCGGCCAGTTTGAAGAAAGTATGACCGCTGGCGGAAGCCCGCTCGGGATTTAATCCCCAAACCGGGCACTCGGAGCCGATTATCGGTTTCTTCGATTGGTACGCGACATTGCTGCATCATGCTAAAATCCCCCCGTGCCTGCCACCGCGCCGAAGCAGCATTACGAGCGGGCCGAGGTTCGCCGCCTGATCCACCTCTCCGAGCGGCAGTTGCAGACATGGGAACGCCTGGGACTGGTCCCCGCCGCCAGCGCGTATTCCTTCCGCGACCTGATCGCTCTCCGCACCATCGCCGAGTTGCGCGCCCACCGCATCCCTCTGCGCAAAATCGGCCGGGCCCTGGCCTCCTTGAAGCAGCGCCTCTCCGAAGTCCGCGATCCCCTGGCCGAGCTGAAGATCTTTTCCGATGGCCGCAACATCGCCGTGCGCGTGGCCGGCCAGAACATGGTGGCGCTCACGGGTCAGATCCTCTTCGATTTCGATACGGCCGAACTGGCCAGCGTGCAGTCCCTGCCGCCGCAGCCGCCTCCGCCCGCGCGCGAACACGATTCCGAAGCGTGGTTTCAAAAAGGGCTCTTTCTGGAAGAAACCGGTGCGCCCATCGACGAGGCCGTGGAGGCCTATCTGCAAGCCGTGGAGTTCAACCCGCAAGCCGCCGGCGCGCTGGTGAACCTGGGCACCATTCGCTACCGGCTGCGCCAGTTCCAGGAGGCCGAGGACTACTACACCCGCGCCTTGGAGGCCGATCCCCACTACCCGCTGGCGCATTTCAACTTGGGCAATCTCTACGACGAGCGCGGCGATCTGGCCAAGGCCCAGCTCTGCTACGAAGCCGCCCTGCGCATCAACCCGCGCTATGGCGACGCGCATTTCAACCTCGCGCTGCTCTGCGAGCGCCGCGGCGACGTGTTGCGCGCGGTACACCACTGGAAAGCCTATCTGAAGATCGATCACGCCAGCAGTTGGGCCGATATCGCCCGGCGCCAACTCGAAAAGCTGCGCGTCGCTCTGCTGTCCTAAGCTCTCGGCGCCAGCGAAAACTGCTTGCGGGCAATGGCCAGGAAGGCCTCCGCCGCCGGATTCCCGGGCTTCGCTTTCATCCCGATATCGACCGCGGTCCAGTGCGCGGATCGAACCCTCTTGAAAATTACTCCCGGCGTAGTGAGACTCGCCACACAGGCAGGGGCCAAAGATACGCCTAATCCCGCGGCAACCAACCGCAGCACTGTAGGCCATTGTGGCGCATCCTGGACGAAGTTCGGACGAAACCCATCCGCCTGACAGCATGCCACCGTCCGGTCATAAGCCAGGTTGCCCATTTTCCGGGCAAAGAGAACGAACGGCTCGTCCTTCAACTCGCGCGGAGAAATCGCGGCCTTGGCTCTCAGTTTGTGGCGTGCCGGAAGCACCGCGACGAAGGGCTCGCGCAGCATCGTTTCCATCGCCAGACCCTCTCGCGCCTCGCCATCGCGCAGAAATCCAAGATCGAGGCTTCCATCTACAAGGGATGCCAGTTGCTCCGCCGTGACCAGCTCCCGCAAGCGCAACTCCACACTGGCATGCAGGCTCCGGTAAAGCCGGATGACCTTCGGCAAGGCGGTAAACATCGTGGAACCGCTGAAGCCAATGGTAAGAACGCCTTCCTGTCCGGTCCCCAGCCGGCGGGCCGTGTGCACGTCCTCGCCGATCTTTGCCAGCGTATTTCGGGCGCGCTCCAAGAAGAATTGCCCGACTCTGGTCAGCCGTACTCCGCGCGTGGTGCGGTCGAACAAGGCGTGTCCAAGATTCCGTTCAAGATCCCTGATCTGCTGGCTTAGCGGCGGCTGCGCCATGCCCAGCTTCTGCGCGGCCTTCCCAAAATGCAGGGTCTCGGAAACCGCCACGAAGTACCGCAGGTGCCGGAACTCGATCTCCCGTTTCATATGTAATTTGTCTTAGTATAGATCATTCAGATATTGGACATATCGCTATAGCTGCCTTATCGTGGGGGGATGGAGGCTGGATGCATCCCGTCATTATCCGTGAGTTCGAACCCGGCGATGAAGCTTGCTTTCGCAAACTGAACGAAGAATGGATTACACAGTACTTTTCCATGGAGGCGAAAGACGAGGAGGCCCTCGCCGATCCGCAATCCAGCATTTTGGCTCCGGGCGGCCGGATCTTCGTGGCGGCGATCGAAGGCCAATGTATCGGCTGCTGTGCCCTCCTCCGTTTATGCGCTGACGAGTTCGAGGTTGCCAAAATGGCCGTGGCTCCGGCGTGGCAGGGAAGCGGCATCGGCCGCAAGCTGCTCCTGGCCGTGGTCGAGGCGGCCCGCTCCGCCGGTGCACGCCGCCTCTACCTGGAGACCAACCACATCCTCACGCCGGCCATCCGCCTCTACCATTCGATCGGTTTCAAGCCTTTCCCTGGGAACCCTATCGTGCCTTCCCCATACGTGCGCTCCGATGTGTACCTGGAGATGATCCTGGCCTGACGACGCCGCCCGGGAACCATGCCCCGGAGTTGTGTATCGGCGCATCCGCGTTCTGGCAAATGGATACCGAACTGTAATTGTCGCGTCATGCTGGCGTCATTTAGCAGCCATCTACTAGGCCCTGTAGTTCCGCAGCCCTTCGGCTGCGCCACGTCTGGCAATCGAAGAGAAAGAAGAGGAGAAAAACGATTCATGCCGCAAGAGACTTCTCGCAAGCAATCCTGGATTGACCCTTTGCCCCTGCTCGCCGGCCTGCTGGCGACAGGGCTGAGCGCTTCGGCGCTGCTGGGTCAATCCGTACCGTTCCCGACATGTACATGGCCCTCTCTCCGGACACCGGAGAGAGGGCTTTTTTGTTCCTGCCCCGAGGCCGGCGTCTACGCTGGCCGCAGCGGGTCCTGGAGGACCCGCGCACAGACCTGGAGGTCTGCCCCACATAATCACCGTTAGCACTCCCGCAGGGAAAAAGCGCCTTTATAATTAGAGGCTGAACTCTCTTGTCAGTCCTCGGGAGGATGATGCGATGCAAGCTACTGCTCAGATGACGTCCGAAGCTCTGTTTCACCGGTGCGCGGAGCGCGCTCCGATTTACGACCGGGAGAACCGGTTCTTCACCGAAGATTTCGAGGAACTCCGGGTCGCGGGATATTTGTTGATGCCCATACCGTCCGAACTGGGCGGATGGGGGATGACGCTGCCGGAGGTCTGCCGGGAGCAGCGCCGGCTGGCATACTATGCGCCGGCCACCGCGCTGGGGCTGAACATGCACCTGTACTGGTTGGGTTTGGCCGCCGATCTGCGCCGCGCGGGCGATCGCACGCTGGAGTGGATGCTGCGGCAAGCCGCGGCCGGAGAAGTGTTCGCCGCCGGCCACGCGGAAAGCGGCAACGACATTCCCGTGCTGCTCTCCACAACCAAGGCGGAACGGGTGGATGGCGGCTATCGTTTTTACGGGCACAAACATTTCGGCAGCCTGTCGCCGGTTTGGACCCGGCTTGGTTTTCATGCCATGGATACCAGCGATCCGGCGGCGCCGAAGGTGGTGCATGCATTTCTGCCGCGCGACACGCCGGGATACCGGATCGAGGAAACATGGGATGTAATGGGCATGCGCGCGACGCGCAGCGACGATACGATTCTCGAGGGGTGCTTCGTGCCGGATCGCTACATCGCGCGGGTGGTGCCCGCCGGGGCGGCTGGGCTGGACGCCTTCGTGGCTTCGATTTTTGTTTGGGCCCTGATGGGTTTCGGCAATGTCTACTATGGCCTGGCGCGATACGCCATGGATCGCACCGTCGAAACGGTGAAGAAGAAGCGGTCGATCGGCATGTCGCGCCCGATGTCGTACCATGCCGAAGTGCAGCACTCGATCTCCGAAATGGTGATCGAGTTGGAAACGGCCGAAGCGCTGCTGGATAGGGCCGCCCGCGACTGGGCGGATAACACGGACCCCGAAAAGGTGGGAGGATTGTTAATGCGCGTGCTGGCGGCAAAATATCGCGCCGTGGAGAGCTCCTGGCGGGTGGTCGACATGGCCATGGAACTGGCGGGCGGTTTCGGTATTTTTCGCGCCTCCGGGCTGGAGCGGGTCTTCCGGGACGCCCGTCTGGGCCGCATTCATCCGGCAAATAGTTTCCTGACGCACGAACTGCTGGCGAAATTGACTCTGGGCATCAACCCGGATGAGCAGCCGAGGTGGGGATGATGTTATTCTCTTTCGAGGGAGGGCTGCATGCCGGAGTACGTCATCGAACGGGAGGTGCCCGGCGCGGGAAAACTGACCGAGGACGAGATTCGGGAGGTCTCACTTCGGTCACTGTCGGTGCTGAAGGAATTAGGCTCCAGCATTCAGTGGCTGCACAGCTACGTCACCGACGAGAAGATTTATTGCGTGTACTTCGCGAACGATGAAGAGAAGGTTCGCGAGCATGCGCGGCGCGCCGGTCTGCCAGCCAACCGCGTTTCGGCGGTGCGGCGGCTGCTGAACCCGGAAAAAGTCTAGATTGCTGCCGGGTAGTTGTTGATACGACGTGGCGCAGGCAATCTTGCCTGTCTCCATGGGCCGCGGCGGCGGCCCACCGAACGGCATCAAAACCCCGGGTGGATCCGACAAACGTGTTTTCAATGGGTTACCGTGGGCTTTCGATGCTGCCGCGACCGCACTCCTGCGGTCGCCTGGCGCGGGTTTCTGACGCCGGAGGGCGCCGCCGCAGCCGGGAGCGGAGCCGCGGTTGACGCACTTGCGAGTCAACTGTGCAGTTTGGATAATCGAAATGAGGAGTTGGCGATGAGGACCGGCAAGCATGAAAGTATTGTTGTCTCCGCGCTGGGCGCCGGTACCAGCTTCGGCAAGCTGTTGCGCCGGGTGGAAGATGAGCACCGCTCGCTCGTGATCGAGAAGCGCGGCGCGCCAAAGGCGGTGCTGCTGAGCATCCGTGACTATGTGCGCCTTGCCGCGCCCGAGCCGGAAGTGCTCCGGGCGATTGGCGAAGAGTCGCAGCGCAAAGGCACGGACAAGCTTACCTCGCGGCAGATTGACGGGGAAATCAAGGCAGCGCGCGCAGCCAAGCGCAAGCGCGGATGATTGCCCTACGCCTTGTGATCGACACCAACATTGTTGCTTCGGCGGCCCTCAAACCGGACGGGCTTCAACGCACCGTCCTCCTGCTTGCGAACAGCAAGCCCGCCACGCTCTACGTTAGTCAAGCGATTATGGACGAGTACCGGGAAGTGCTCGCTCACCCCAAGTTTGCGCCCACGCGGACGCTTCAAGCGACGCGCGACCCGGACGACAATAGGTTCTTGGAATGCGCCGACGCCGCGCGCGCCGACTACGTGGTGACCGCAAACCAGCGGCATTTTCCGAAGTTCTGGAAGAAAACGAAAGTGATCACGTCGCGCGAGCTCATCAGCATCGTGGCACCGCATCTCATCACGTGAAGGGTTTCTGATTGAGCAGCGAGGCGAGGCGCTAGATTTCTGGCCCGCTCCCCGTCGCGCGTTCGTTTCAGCCGTGCCTCTTCTCTGAGGTACGCTTCCTTCGGTACGCTGAACATTGTACGGAGGGCGTTCTTCATCCGTTCCGCTTCCGTGTCGCCGGTATTGCCGGGCGGAAAGGTGGCTTTTATTGCGCAGGGATCACGCCGATAGCCTGCGCGGAGTACGTCCGGGACGGCGTCACAGACGGCGGCACAAACGTGAAGTCTACCGGCCCTCCGAAACCGTAAGTCGTTCCAAGGCTCACGGTCGGGTTCGGCGTGGCAAGATTAGCGGTGGCAGCCCATTCGTTTGTGGTCGCCGGGCCGCCTTCGCCCTGACCGGCATCGGCGGGCACGTCGAAATCGACCGAGCCCGGACTGACCTCGACCGGCGCGCCGCTCGAATTCACCAGCGCGTTGATGTACCCGAACGTAAAATTTCCGCTGGTGGGTACCTTGGTCCCGACGATCACGTCGAAGGGGATCTTATGCGGAGCCGAACTCAGCTCCACTTCGAAACCTTTCCCAACGCCCGCCACCGAGTAGACCGTGTAGCCGTCCACGGACGTGTACTCGAACAGGAGCGGCGTTATATAGCCCGTGGTGTTTCCCACATCCGTGGAATCGAAAACGTATTGGAACGCCAGCAGATTTGTTCCAACCGGTAAAGCCCCCCCGAGGTAAACATATACCTGACCAGACCATGAGTCGACGTATGACCGGTGAGTAGGCGACGACCCCTCGGCAACGAAAGTATAAGTGGTTGCCGGGTTTACGCTTTTGTCACCAGCCATGGCACGCGACCCAAGGGCGGTGAGTAACAAACCAAATGAACAGACGAGGGCGATAGTCTTGCGATTCCGCCTCTTCCGATCCGTTGAAAGCATAGCTGTTGTCGCCTCCGAGAAATTGCCCCATGCGCTTTGGGCATCTGGGACAGATTATACCCCTATACTCCGCCTCGCGCACATTTCAGAATACAGCCGGGCACGCTCAGTTGCGTCGTAAAGCCCCGTGAAGGAAATTTCAGTGGGACCAATGCGCGCGTGGCGAAACCCGGCCCTATTCCGCGGTCGCGGTCAACGTTACGCCCGATATATTGGCCTGTCCGCCCCCTACACTCGTTATCAATATCTGCAACGGCTGCCCCAATTGGGCAGGGGCGGCCCCGGACTCGTACACGAGCACTTCCGTCGCGAAGGTGCCGCTAGTCGGGGTCGCCTTGTGACCGGAGGCTAGTAAAATGTTTCCGGCCAACAGAGACGCGTTATAACCGGTGAACGCAGCGTCCGCACGCGCCCCGACGCTCACTTTAAGCGTGTACGTAGTATTCGCTTGGACAGTGGCCGCAAGCGTCTGCAAGATAGAGCCTGTGGAGCAATTTGTCCCAGTACCACAGCCACCGCCAAGATATGCAACATAAACTCCAGTCGACGGCGCCTCTGGATACTGGTCCGTTGACGCCTTGAATATGCCGCTTTGCGGGCCGACTATCCAACCGGTAAGGCCCACAAACGAGCAACTATAGCCTGGCTCGCATGGCAATACGTCCACGGTGAACTGCGGATTCAGGATTGGGATTTGGGTTTGAGCGGACGCGGTCCACACAGACAGCGCGGCAAAGGACAGCAGCAACGTTTGGATTTTCATTTTGTCGTCCAACCGGAGGTATCCGGCACAGGAACTATAACACGTCCGGCCACCAGGGGTTGCGGTGTTTTGGTTACTGCGGAGAGCCTGCCTGAACGGCTACGACCCTCTAGCTTTTGGGCCCCGCGCAGGCCACGGGCCTGCCCCACTAAACTAAGTGGCATTGAGGCTTCAGCCGCGTTGCACAAACTCCAGCACCTGATCGGCGGTCATGGCGCGGCCCTCGGCCCAAGCCTTTGTCTGCTCGGCTTCGGGCAGTTTTTCAAGGGCGCGGTCGATGGTCCGATCCAGCTCTTCCTGCTCCGCCGGTGAGAGCGAGATTCCCAGGTTTTCCCGCATGACCGCCGCCGCGCCCGCCAATTTGAGCGCGCAACCCGGACTATTGTCATAACACGTGCAGGCGGCGAGGTGCTCTAGCACGACGGCCATGCCGCGCCGGTGCCCCAGTTTATGAAAAACGGCCAAGGCGTCTTTGTACAAGTCCGTGGCATGCAGATGGTCATGGCCGCGGCAGGCCAGATCGCCGAGATCGCGGAGGACGCCGGCCACTCCCCAAAGATCTCCAATCCGCTGAAATTCATTCAGGCTCTGCTCATAGAGACGGCGCGCTTCCGTCAAATCACCCTGGGCCGCGGCGACGTCGCCCAAGCCGGTCAGCGCGACAGCCATACCGCGGAAGTCACGCGCTGAACGGAACGCTTCCAAGGTGGATGCGTAGGCCGTTCGTGCGACCGCATAATCGCCTTGTTTCTTGGCGATGTTGGCGAGGTTACTGAGGCCTAGAACAAACTTGCCGGAGCCCAGTTCTTTCCAGAGCAGCAACGCCCGTTCAATGTGCGATCGCGCGCGGTCATATTGTCCGGCTTTATTCCAGCCGACTGCCAGAGCGCTTTCCACCGTGGCAATCCCCTGTTTATCGCCAAGCTGAAGCTGTATTTCAAGGCAGAGGTCCATGCGCTCCCTGCCCAAGTCGAAATCGAGTTGGGAATCCGCCAGGACTCCGGCCGCATATAGAGCCCGGGCGCGGTAGGCACTCACGGCGTTCGCCCCGGGTATGTCGAGCAGCGCCGCCAGCGCGCGGCGCCCTTCGGTGAGGTGTTCGCGCGGCTCCCAGAACGCAAACAGCGCGCTACCGAGGCGCAGCCCCCACTCGGCATTGCCCGACTCGACAAGGTATTCTATGGCAGCGCGGAAATTATCGTGCTCCGCATCGCAACGGCCCAGCCAGGCCTCCCGCTCAGCGGCGGCCATCTCCGCCGTTCCCTCTTCCGCCAATACCAGGCAATAAGCCGCATGTGCCCGCCTGGCGCCTTCCATCCCGCCGCTTTGCGCGAGCCGTTCTCTGCCGTACTCGCGGATGGTCTCCAGCATGATGAAGCGCGGCTCCGCGTCTCCCGGCCCCATCTGGCTCAACAGGCTGTTGTCCACCAGCGAGGTTACGCCGTCGAGCACATCGATCTCCAAATCCTCGTCAGCGTTGCAGACGGCTTCGGCCGCTTCCAGCGTGCAGCCGCCCACAAAAACCGAGAGCCGCCGGAAGAGCTTCTGTTCCGCGGGCGTCAACAGATCGTGACTCCAGTCAATGGCGCGGCGCAGGGTGCGCTGGCGTTCAGGCAGGTCGCGCGCGCCACCGGTGAGCAGTTCCAGGCGGCTGGCGATACGCGCCAACAAGCCCGCGGGCGGCAGGACCTTGACGCGGGCGGCAGCCAGCTCGATGGCCAGCGGCAGACCGTCCAAACGCCGGCAGATCTGGACGATGGTGTCGGCGTTCTGCACGGTCAAGGAGAAATCGGGCCTTACGGCCGTGGCTCGCTGGACGAAGAGCGCGATGGACGGAAAATCCAGCAGGCGGCCCGGCGAAAGCGGCACATCGCATTCCGGCAGCGGCAGCGGCGGCACCGAAAACTCCCGCTCGCCGTAGACACGAAGCGCGGTGCGGCTGGTGACCAGGGCTTTGGCCGTAGGGCAGGCATCGAGAATTTCGGAAACATCCGCCGCGGCGGCCGCGACCTGCTCGAAGTTGTCCAGGACGAGCAACGTCCGGCCGAGACCGGCCAGATGTTCCTTAACCACTTCGATGAGCGGGCGGCCGGGCGTCTCGCGAATACCGAGGCCCTGAGCCATGGCGGAGACCACCAGATCCGGATCGGCGAGGGGCGCCAGATTGACGAATCGAATTCCCCCCGGAAAACTGTCGACGGTATCGCTGGCGGCCTGAAGCGCCAACCGGGTTTTGCCGGTGCCCCCAGGACCGGTCAGGGTGATCAGCCGGATTTCGGGATCGAGCAGAAGAGGCTGGAGCGCCGATCGTTCCGCGCGGCGCCCAATAAGCGGGGTTCTTTGCGGCGGCAGATTGTGCGGCCGCCGCGCTCCGGGTTCCGACGGTGGGTTGCCGCTACCCGAGCCTATCAGCGCTACATCCACCTCCGCCGCAGTGGGCCGCAGCGACGGATCTTTGTGCAGCATGGCCAGGATGAGAGCTTCGAGCGGCGCTGGAAGGTGCGGGTTCAGGGTACTGGGCAGAACCGGCGCCTGCGAATGAATGGCATGCAGAATGGCCATCAGCGAGTCCGCCTGGAACGGATGACGGCCCGTGGCCATTTCATAGAAAATGATTCCGAGGGAAAATACGTCGGAGGAGGCCGCCACATTCTCACCGCGCACCTGTTCCGGGGACATATACGCGACCGTCCCTAATAATTGGCCTGGAATGGTGACGTCGACCAGCCTGGAGCCTTCGGTTTCGCGGACCAATCGCGCCAGCCCGAAATCCAGGATTTTCACGTAGCCGTCTTTGCGCACCATAATGTTGGCGGGCTTGATATCGCGGTGCACGATCCCGGTGGCATGCGCCACGGCCAGCGCCTTGGCGATCTGTCCGCCCACGGGAGCCAGCGAGGCCGGAGCCGGACCGGCGTCCAGGATTTCGCGCAAGGTCTGACCTTCCACGAGTTCCATAACCATGTAGCGGCCCGCGTCGCAGGTTCCGATATCGTAAATCGTGACGATATTTGGATGATTGAGCGCGGAAGCCGCGCGGGCTTCACGCTCGAACCGCCGCACGCGATCGGAATCCAGCCGGTGGCTGTGGGGGAGCAATTTGATGGCTACACTTCGTTCCAGCCGCTGGTCGAGGGCGAGATAAACTTCACCCATACCCCCGGCGCCCAGCGGGGACAGAATTTCGTAGGAACCGAGAACGCGGCCGGTAAGCGGCGCGCCGGCGGGCCTGGCCGGCTGGGTATCGGCTCCGGGAACGGTCGCCATGAATGTTCCGGCCTGCGACTTGGCCGCCAACAGAGACAGGACTTCCTGCCGCAAACCCCCATCGTCCGGGCAGACCTGTTCCAAAAAGGCGGCGCGCCGATCGGACGGCTGGTCCAAGGCCTCGTGATAAATCTCGCGCACGCGTTGGAACCGCTGCGAGGTCATGGCATCTTGCGGTTGAGCTCGCGATACAGCCACGCTCGCGCCAGGCTCCAGTCCCGCCTCACGGTTCCCACCGACACTTCGAGTACTTCCGCCGTTTCTTCCAGGCTCAAGCCGCCAAAGAAACGCAATTCCACGATGCGGCCCTGGCGCGGCGCGAACGATTCCAGTGTCTGCAAGGCTTGGTCGAGCGCCGCCAGATCTCCCGAGGTTTCGAGCGGAACACCTTCCGCCTGGGACAAGGATACGTGCACGGCACTGCCGCCCCGCTTTTCGCGATGCTGGGCGCGGGCATAGTCCACCAAAATGTGGCGCATCATCTGCGACGCCATGGCGAAAAATTGGGCGCGGTTCTGCCAGCGCACGTTCTTCCAGTCGATCAGCCGCAGGTAGGTCTCGTTCACCAGGGCGGTGGTTTGCAGGACATGTCCGGGGGGCTCGGCCGCCAGCCGTGCGGAGGCCACTCGATGCAGCTCCTGTTGGAGCACGGGCGCCAGCCGTTCCATGGCCTTCAGGTCGCCGCCGCCCCAGGCGATCAAGAGCTGCGTGATGTCCGGCGACATCTCGACCCGGTTCAACTCGAGCGATTCCACAGCTATATCCCCCTCCTGCCGATCCATTATAGCGGGCCGACGGCAGGGCGGGGCTGAAGCCCCGCCCTGGCAAGGCCCGCCCTCCAACAGCTTTCTTTTTCTCGACTCATTTGGTAAACTCCCTCCTTGGCCCCTGCCGTGCCGTGGCAACGTTTGGCTCGGTGCGGTCTCATAGCTTTTGCGTCGCTGGCGATTCCTGTCATTACGCTACAACTTCCACGCTAGGTTCGCGCCATGCCCCAGTCCCCAAACCCATCCGGGAATCAGCAGCTGGCGCCGCTGCTTGCATTAGCCACTCAGTCGCTCAAGGCCGGCCGGCCAGCCGATGCGATCGCGCCGTTACGCGAAGCGGCGCTGCTGCAGCCGTCCAATCCCATCATCCAGCACGATCTAGGCCTCGCCTGCCTCGAGGTGGGCCGCCTACCGGACGCCATAGCTGCATTACAGCAGGCGGTCGCCAGCGACCCTCGCTACACCGATGCATATTTCCGCCTGGGAATCGCGTTTGAGAAGCTGGGCAACATCGGCGGCGCTATCGTTGCATACGACCGCGCCACGGAACTTCTGCCCTCCCTGACCGAGGCGTGGTTCCGCGCTGGCGACTTGGTCTACACGCTGGGCCATCGCGACGAGGCGATTGGCTGTTTCCGCCGCGCCTCGGCGACCGGAGGTAAGACCAGGTTCGGCCGCCTTGGCAAGGCGCGGGCGCTGCTCGCCGAGGATCGCAATCGGGAAGCCGAACAGGTGCTGCGGCGGATGCTGGCGATCGACCCGGGGAACGCCCTGGCCCATGATCTGCTGGGCAACCTGCTCTCTGAATTTGGCCGTTTTGACGAGGCCCGCGAATGCTTCCAACGCGCGATCGCGATCGCGCCGCTGCTGGCGGGAAGCTATTACGAACTGGTCCGCTGTCGGCCCGTCACGAGCGATGACGACGGTCTGCTTCAACGGATGGACGCCGCCCGCGCCACGCCGGACCTCGAAGCGGCGCAACGCCTGCGCCTGCACCTCGCGATCGGCAAGACGGCGGAGGATCTCGGAGACTACGCCTTGGCCATGCAGCATTTCGACGCCGCCGACGCCGTGCGCCGGGGCTTCGCGCCGTTCGACTCGGCCGCGTTCTCCGTCGAGATAGACCGCCTGATTGCCCGCTGCGCGCCCGCATTGATGGCGCAGGCGCCCGAACTCGGGAACTGCGATGCGAAGCCGGTGCTGATCGTCGGAATGCCACGGTCCGGCACAACTCTCGTCGAGCAGATCGTCTCCATGCATCCCGAGGTCGGGGCGGGCGACGAGTTGCATTTCTGGAACGGGCGGGGGGCGGAGTGGCACCGCTCCGGCCCAGCCGGGAACGGGGCGCCATTCCTCGCGAAGGCGGCGGCGGACTATCTCGGCGTGCTGCGCTCGATCGCGCCCAAGGCGGCGCGAGTGACCGACAAGATGCCGTTCAACTTCCTCTGGGCCGGGCTGATCCACCTGGCGTTCCCACGGGCAATCATCATCCATTGCCGCCGCGCCGCAATCGACACGGCGCTGTCGATCCATCAAACGTATTTCCATCCAGGCCTCGCGTTTCCCACCGGCGGCGCCGAACTGGTCGCATATTTCCGCAGCTACCAGCGGCTCACGGACCATTGGCGGAGCGTGCTGCCCGCGGATCGCTTCATCGAGGTCGATTACGAAGACCTGACCCGCGCGCCCGAACCAGTGATCCGGCGGATTATCGCGGCTTGCGGCCTCAGCTGGCACGACGGGTGCCTGCGCCCGGAGTGCAATCCGCGGGCTGTGAAGACCCCCAGCAAATGGCAAACCCGGCAGCCGATCTACAGAAGCTCCGTGGCGCGTTGGCGACGCTACGAACCATGGCTGGGCCCTCTGCGCGCGCTCCTTCAGCCGGCTGCGGGTAAACCAGGCGTGCCCGTCTCCTTCCAAAGATGACAATAACGTAATCCTGGCGTCATGTTGGCGTTAGCCTTGCGCAGCTAAACTGGGAGCCTAGGTTCAGCAAAAATACCAAGGAGGAAAAAACTGTACATGTCCCGAAAAGCTCGAAACAAAGCTGAGAAAAAGTCTCGCATGAATCGTTTGCGTCCGCTCGCCGGCCTGCTGGCGACGGGGCTGGGTTCTGCGGCGCTCGCAACTGGCCAGTCCGTGCCGTACCCCACCTACGTTACCGGCCCAGACCCGGCCGGATGGCCGAGCGGCTCGTGGGTAGTCAGCTCCGGCCAAGTCATCACCCCATCCGGCATCCAAGTTAGCCTTGGCGACCAGGTCCGTGCGAAGGCCATCGCGGTGAACCCGAATGCCGCCAGTCACACGGCCGCCGTCCTCACCTTGGGCGCGGCGGAGGCGGTCGAGGTGTTCGACACCAAAACCGGCGTTGTCCTCCAGAACTACATCACGTTCGGAACCGATTCGAGCGGCAGTTATAGCGGCATAACTTACTCGGCGGACGGCAAGTACCTGCTGTTCAGCCAGGACAGCAGCAACGTCACCATCGCCAACGTCTCTGCCAATGGCTTGCTGAGCGACGATGCCCAAGTCAGCGTGCCGCCGGATAACTCCTTCATCCTCTGCTTTCCCTTCAGCCCTATCGGCCCTTATGGCCGGCCTTGCGGCACGTTCTATACGACGAGCACCTCCTATCCCGGCGGCATCGCGGTCTCAAGTGACGGCGCGAGCGCCTATGCCCTGCTGAACCAGAACGATACGCTGGCCCAGATCAACCTGACCGCGACACCGCCCGCCATGGGCGAGCAGATCCGGGTAGGCAACGCGCCGCACAGCATCCTGATCGGCAGCAACGGCGCTACCGCCTACGTCAGCAACGAGGGTGGCCGGGCCGCTACGGACGCGGACTTCACGATCTACTCCGCCGGCACTGAAATCGTCGCCGACCCGGTGGTTGGCGCCGCGATCACCGGTACCGTTTCTGTAGTCGATCTGGCCTCGATGACGGTAACCGCTACCATCTCGACCGGTGGTCTGCACCCGACCGGGATGGCGTTCTACGGATCGAACCTGTTAGTCGCCAATACCTATAGCGACACCATATCGGTGATCGACACGGCCACCAACGAAGTGACGCGGACGATCAACCTTGCATTGCCGATCGGAGCGCCCGGCGCAGGACCGGCCTATGGCGCCGCGCCGAACTCCATCGCCGTAGATGCCGAGAACGGCATAGCCTTCGTCGCGCTGTACAATGCCAACGCGGTCGCGGTGGTCAACCTCGCCGCCGGCGCGACGAATCCCGTCATGGGTATGATACCGGTGGCCTATGCCCCGAGTTCAGTCGTGCTGGACGCATCCGCGAAGGAGATCATCGTTGCCAACGACAAGGGCATCGGCACGCGTTTTTCATTCGAGTGTGACTACGGCGTCTGCGACTACAATACTCACCAGGACAACGGCACCGTCAGCATCGTCCCCGTTCCGAATAGCGCCACATTGGCGTCGATGACGAAGCAGGTTTCCCAGAATAACCACTGGAATCTCACGAATAATATCGTGTCCGCCGCCGGTGGCAACCCATCTGCCACTCCGGTTGCAATCCCCGCAAAGATCGGCGACCCGTCGCTGATCAAGCACGTGTTCCTCATCATCCGTGAAAACCGCACGTACGATCAGATCCTGGGCGACGTGACCGCCGGCAATGGCGATCCGTCGTTGGCAGTTTTCGGCGGCCAGGACACGCCGAACGCGCACACGCTATTGCAGCGATTCCCTCTCTTCGATAATTTCTACGACCCGAGCCGCCAGTCCGCTGACGGTCACCAGTGGATCGTTGAGGGCATGGCGCCCTACGCCGACGACATCCAGTCGCCGGACTGGATCCGTAGCTATCCCGGCGGCAACGCCGGCGATGCGCTTGCCTATCAAAAGAAGGGCTTCCTGTTCTCCGAAGCCGCCGCCGCCGGTCTGACGGTGAAGATTTACGGCGAATACGTCGAGAACGATACCTTCCTGCAGCCTGGCGGGTCGACCAGCGAACCGAGCTGGAGCGATTTCTACGCCGATTCGCAGTGCTTTGAGGGGGGGCCTGATTGCGCGGCGCCTGGAACCCCTGGCGAGACCACGCTGTACTTTCAGAACACGGTCCAAGCGGAGTCTTCTGTCCCGGCCGTGTATGACCACCTCATCAAGAACTTCCCGCAGTTCGATCTGGGCATCCCCGACCAGTTCCGCGTGGATATCTGGCTGCAGGACTTCAACCAGGACGTCGCGGCAGGTACTGTGCCGGCGTTGAGTATACTGTGGGTCATGGACGACCACACCGGCGGCCCGCCGACCCCGGACGCCGAACAGGCAGACAACGACCTGGCGATTGGGCGCATCATCGACTACATCAGCCACAGTAACGTGTGGTCCAAATCGGCGATCTTCCTCGAGGAAGACGACGCGCAGAACGGCGTCGACCACGTTGACGGCCATCGTAGCCCAGGCTATATCGTCAGTCCGTACGCCGTTCAGTATGGCGCCACCCAACACACGTACTACACGCAGGTCAACATGACCCGGACGATCGAGCAAATCCTCGGTCTGCCTCCCATGAACCAATTCGACCTCGTGGCTTCGCCCATGACCACGGCTTTCGTCAATGGCGCCCCGCCCAAGGACAACTTCCTGCCTTGGACGCATGTGCCGAACCAAGTTCCGCTAAACGATGGCGTCACGTCCAGTAAGCCCTTCAAGGGCAACGCCAAGCTCAAGGCCCTGAGGGCCGCTTGGCTCCGGAAGAAGACGGAGATCTTCGCCGGCAAGCTGACCAAGCCCGACTCCGAAGACCCGGACACCGTCAACCATCTGAACTGGTACATGTCCACCGGGTTTACGCGGCCCTATCCCGGCGAAAGCACGGTTCGCCCGCCGAGCGAGTTCAACAAACCCGCGCCCATCGGCGACGACGACGACGACCGCAAATAAAACATGTTCCGATTTGCAACATCCCTCTCCCCGATAAGCGGGGAGAGGGTCTTTTTTTGTGTGAAGTAAACAATTACATGGGATCCACGCAGTACCCCATCGAAGACATCCCCGACCCGCTCACCCGCGAGACTCGCGATCACGAAGCTTTTGCCGAAACTCGCCGCCGCACTTACATTGGCCGGCCCGGCTATTTTGTGGCGCTCGACCGCCAGGCGGCGGGCGACGGCGCGCCCCTCGTGTTGCTCGGCGACTCTGGCAGCGGCAAGTCCGCACTCCTGGCCAACTGGCTCGAGCATTGGCGCCGGGACCATCCAAACGATTTCATTTTCCAGCACTATATTGGCGGCGCCGGGCACTGGCAGGTAATCACCCGGCTCATCGCCGAAATCAAACGTTGGTCCGGTGATTTGGATGAAGCACCCGGTTCCCCGGACGATCTGCTCCGAGACTTTCCGCTTTGGTTGGCCAAGGCGCGACTTCATGCGGAGCACAAGGGCGTGCGGTTCATCCTGGTCCTGGACGCACTCAACCAACTTGAAGACCGGCAACACGCTCGCTCGCTGGGCTGGTTGCCGTCCCATCCATTCAATGGTCGGCTACGGCTGATAGTTTCCACGCTGCCGGGACGCGCACTGGAAGCGCTAGAGAAGCGCGGCTGGGACTCGCTCCGCGTCGAGCCCCTCACGCCGGTCGAGCGGCGCCGCTTGATTGTGCATTACCTCAAACGCTCTGGGAGGACACTCGGTGGCCCATGGTTCGATCGGCTTGCCGGCGCGCCCGCAGCCGCCAATCCGCTCTACCTTAAGATCCTGCTCGACGAGGTGTGTCTTACCGCAACCCACGAACTGCTCGACGAGCGTTTAGGCGATTATCTCGCCGCGCCGGACATCCCCGAGCTACTGAAACGAGTGTTGGCGCGCTACCAGCGCGACTACGAGCGCGACCGGCCGGGGTTGGTGGGCGAGGCGCTCGGATTGATTTGGGCCGCACGGCGAGGGTTAAGTGAAACGGAGCTTATGCGCTTGCTCAAGCCGGCCGATCTGCCACAGTTGCCGCTCGCCACCTGGTCGCCGCTGCGCGCTGCGCTGGAGGGAGGCCTGGTGGACCGCGGCGGCATCCTGAACTTCGCGCACGATTCTCTGCGCGCGGCCGTTGAGACAGCCTTCGCGCCGGACGAAGACCGGCGGGACGAGTTGCGGTTGCGTCTGGCTGACGATTTTGAGCCGCAGCCCATCTCCTCCCGCAGTTGCGACGAACTCCCGTGGCTGCTGCTTCAGACCGAATCCTACCAGCGTCTATGCCTCTGTCTACTGGATGTAGATCGCTTTCTCGAAATCCATAAACGCGACGAGCAAGAGCTGCGGCGCTACTGGGTGGATCTAGGTAAGGAAAAGGCGATGGGCAAGCTTTGCCTTGCGTCTTTCGAGCAGTGGTCGAAGGTGGCGTATCGTGACGAAAACCGAATTTTGGACGCCGCGAATGAGATGTGCCTTTTTTTCCATCGTTCGGGTCTTTATGCAGAGGCCGAGCAGTTAATGCGGAGTGCATTAGAGATCGAAACGAAGAATCTTGGCTCGAATCATGAATTCATTGCCATACGCCTCACCAACCTCGCGAGCCTGCTGGAAAGGATGAATCGGCTGGGCGAGGTAGAGGGGATGTATCGTCGTGCATTGGCCATCAGGGAGGAGGGTTTCGGACCAGAACATCCCAAGGTCGCTATATGCCTCTCCAACCTGGCGGAACTTCTGCTGAGAACCAACCAGTTGGACGAGGCCGAGCGGTTGGCTCGTCGTGCGTTGGCAATCGACGAGGAGTGTTTCGGACGCGGCCACCCTAAGGTCGCGGTCCGCCTTAACATCCTCGCGAGATTATGGCAACGCCCGGACAGGCTGGCTCAGGCCGAATCGTCGATTCGCCGTTCACTTGCAATTTTGGAAAGTAGCTTCGGTCCCGGCCATCCAAGGGTTGCAGCAAGCTTAAGCAATCTTGCTATAGTGCTGCATCAAATGAACCGGTTGGCCGAGGCTGAGCCGGTATTGCGCCGCGTGCTGACGATTGACGAGCAGAGTTATGGACCGGAGCATATCACAGTCGCTCGAGATCTCAACAATCTCGCCGGCTTGTTGGAATGCACGGATAGCTCGGCAGACGCAGAACCGTTATATCGTCGCGCACAGAGTATATTTGAGAACAACTTGGGCGCGGATCATCCGGACGTCGGAACAAGCCTCAACAACCTCGCGCAGTCTCTGAAGAAACTGGACCGGCTGACCGAGGCCGAGCCCGTCCTGCTACGAGCCGTCCAAATCTTTCTCAAATTCACGCGAGCCACGCGCCAACTGGATCCGCGTTTGCAAGTGGCCGTCAACAATTACGGCAGACTGCTCGAAGCGATGGGACGCAGCCGAGAACAAATCTACACTGCAATTCGCGAAATTGCGCCGGGATGCTCACCGGGCTGACTTTCCCCGGATCGGGACCCGCCCGACCCTTGCCGCGAGAAATGTCAGAGTCAGGACCTTGTCATGTTTGTGGGGACGTACAGGGTGACCCGGGTACCCTGCCCCAAGTGGCTTTGAATTTCGACTTTGCCCCCGTGCAGCAGCATGATGCTCTGCACGATTGCGAGGCCCAGGCCGCTGCCACCTAAGGCTCGGGAACGGGAGCTATCCACGCGGAAGAAACGATCGAAAACCTTGGGGAGAGCTTCCGGCGGGATGCCCACGCCGGTATCCACGACATCGATGCGAACGGCGCCATTTTCGGCATTGGCTGCCATGCTGACCGATCCACCGGCGGGGGTATGCATGACCGCGTTCGAGACCAGGTTGCCCACGGCGCGCTGCAGTAGGTTGCGGTCGAGCTCGGCGGTTACCGGTGCGGCGGCGGTAGTGAGAGAGATGCCGCCATCGGCGGCGGTAGCGTCGTAGTATTCGCGTACCCCGCGCAGCAGCTCGCCGACATCCACGAGCTCGCGATTCAAATGCGCCAGGGGGCTTTCGGCTCGCGCCAGGAACAAAAGATCGCTAATCAGGTTCGATAAACGGACGGCTTCTTCGAGATTGGACTCCAGCACATCGCGATATTCGTCGATGGTTCGCGCGCGGACGAGAGCCACTTCAGCCTCGCCGCGGATGTTATTCACCGGAGTGCGCAGATCGTGCGCGATATCGGCCGAGAAGCGGGAAATGCGCTCGAAGGATTCTTGCAAGCGGTCGAGCATGCTGTTAAACGTTACGGCGAGGGAAGCCAGTTCGAAGGAGTATCCTTCCGGGTGGATGCGCTCGCGCAGGTTCGTGGAGCTGATGCGGCGCGCCGTGGCGGCCACCTCCTCCAGCGGGCGAATGCCGCGGCGGGCGATCTGATATCCGGCCAGGGGAAGGATGACGAATGTGATGCTGAGGACACCCCAGAACCAGACGCGATAGCGCGCGAGCAATTCGTCTTCGGGCGAGACGTCGATGGCGATCTGGATGGTGTCGGTCCTGGCGGCGAAAGTTCCCACGGCGGCCGAGGCGCTGGCGATGCGAAACGGCTGCCCATGTTTTCCGCGCAGCGCTATGGCGCGTTCGGGAACGCGTCGAGCGAGACCCGCGAACTGGGCCAGGTCCAGTTCCTCCTCCATCCCGGGCGTGGTGAGCAAAGGCTGGTTGCGATCGTCGAGCAGACGGATATAGAAGTGTTCGTAGCGGCGCGCGGCGGATTCCAGCTCGACTTCCTCGCGCAAGGCGTCCGTGTCGTCGGGACGCTCCCGGAGCATGGTCCGGAGGACGTGGAGCTTATCGGCGAGGAACAGATCGGTGCTTCGTTCCAACTCCGTAAGCAGCACGAGATAGAGGCTAGCGGTGGCTCCGAACACCAGGAGCAAGCCGGCCAGCGCGAACCAGGCCGTGAGCTGGAAAGCCAGCGTGCCCCACAGACGCGAGCCGATTTTTTGTTTACTGGCCGGTTTCGAGGACATAGCCCGCGCCTCGAACGGTACGGATCAGTTTCAGCGCGAACGGATCGTCAGCCTTGCCGCGCAAGCGGCGAACGTTCACATCCACCACGTTGGTGTCGCTATCGAAGTTCATATCCCAGACGGATTCGGCGATCAGGGTTCGGGATAGAACCTCGCCGGCGTGACGCACCAGCAGAGAAAGCAGGAGGAACTCCTTGGTGGTGAGTTCGAGGCGGCGTCCGGCGCGGGTGGCGCGCTGAGCCAGAAGATCGATTTCCAGGTCTGCGATGCGCAGGGTTTGATCCGGACGGGCGGGAGATCGGCGGAGCAGCGAGCGCACGCGCGCCAGCAATTCGGAAAACGCGAAGGGCTTGACAAGGTAATCGTCGGCGCCCAGTTCGAATCCGCGAACGCGTTCATCGACCGCGTCGCGCGCCGTCAGGAGGAGCACCAGCGCGCGGCGGCCGGCCTCGCGCATGCGCGCGAGCACCTGCCATCCATCCAGGCTGGGAAGCATTACATCCAGGATAACCAGCTCGAAATCCATTTCCTGCACCAGGTGCAGCCCGGAAAGGCCGTCTCCGGATACGTCCACAACGAAGCCCGCTTCGGCAAGTCCTTTCTTCAAGAACTTAGCGGTTTTGGCCTCATCTTCTATCACCAGGATTCGCATATAGCGGAAGCCGCTAAATTTCGGCCACCGATATAGGATAGTTGCCAATTGTGACAAAGGAATGACTGCACCCGGGCGGGGAGTCGACGGCGCGCCCGGATCGGGCGCGTCCCTGGGGGCCGGAGGCGACGACGGTCATCTTTTGTCCCACCTCATTCCGCGCCAATACCAAAAGGCGCGCTCACGGGCACAGCCGAGGTGTGTCTTGGAGGCGTGTTTTCATCCGGGAAAGAAGCCATCCAGGTTCGGCTTCCCGGGCCGAGGAGCAACCGGGAAGAATTATCGTGCAGGCGCGATTTGAGCGCGGTGTTGATGGGCGGCGGTCGGCGACGCGAATGCATACACGTCGCTTTCGGTCCGTACTAAGGAAGACGGGGTACCGCTGTAACAATGGAGACGCGTTTGACTCCCAGTTGCTCGGCCTTGGATTCGTTAGCTGATCCACCAATACAGCCGGCTAACGAGGCATCGGTGACGCAATTCCAAACCCTCCTAATCGGCAGAAATCAGATTGTTTAGGTACACGGCCCACAGCTCCTCGCCGAATCGCATGCTATTCTTTACCTCGGCAATGAGATATCCAAGCCGGCCAAGAAGGTTCGCTGCCCTCGCGCAACGCGTTCCGTCGGGCCACCTGCAACGAATGCAACGCAATGTTACATGAAATCAGGAAACCGGCGCCCGTCGAACCCGTCGGCGGCCCCACCAGAGAATTCTTCCGAATCGAACGCAATGCACAGCCTGAGAACGCGCGCAGCTACTCCGGGTTCGCGCGTTCATCCCCCGTAATGCTACGCGATGTTACGGAATGTTACGCAAATCGAAAAAGTCGGCCATCCGTCAGGATTGCGCCACCGCTCCACCAATACACGCGATGCCGCGGAGAGCCTCCTTGGCTATATAAGTTTTCAAAAGTATTCAAGGCGGTGCAGATCGTGCAGGTCCCAGAAAATCGAAGCGTGCCCACCGTTGATCTCCAGCGTGCAGAGCGCCTTGTACCCGCGCGCATAAATCGTGGCTAGCGACCCATTTTGAAACCGCGCCAAGAAACGCGCTGGCGTCGTCGAAGCCCACCAGCTCCACCCTGCCCGTGAGCTTGCTGCCGTTCCTTCACGAACGTTTCGGTCGTGGCGGTCACTTGGTCGATCCCGCCGTTCAGCCGCGGCTTGAGCTTCGAAGCGGAGGTATGGCTGGGAACCCAGACCGCTCCCACAAGTCGGCCCGAGCTCGGCAATCCGAGTTCTCAGTCACCGCTCGGCGGCCAGCGTCGTACCGGCTTACCTTCCCGTGATGATCACTCAATGTACTTACCTGCTAACCTACTGAAAAAAATCGCCAAGGGCGATCGCCCCTCTCGGACGGCGGAAAACTCGTGCTACTTTCAAATCAGGCACATCGGGCAAACGGATATCCACGCCGCCCGAAGAGGCTCCCCGCACTCGCCGCAAGGTGTTCTGCCAGGATCCGCCTTGGCTCTTTGAAAATTTCAACCGATGCCGGAGGCCATCGCGGTGCCCCAACAATAAGCTGGCGTCCGCCGAAATTGGCTTTGCTGTTTTCACAACTACAAGTAAACAAGCATCTTATTGGCTTTGTTCGGCCAAAAATGAGATGGGCGCCTCGCGCTATCTCACCTTCTCCCACCGCCCGCTCCCTGCCGACCGCAGCACCGCATCAGTGACATAATCCGT